>Ga0116148_1000086_pt1 | contig 111141 bp, 95 predicted proteins | sample AD_UKC055_MetaG_FD_89786 | JGI IMG/M metagenome (GOLD analysis project Ga0116148, IMG submission 89786) | Active sludge microbial communities of municipal wastewater-treating anaerobic digesters from USA - AD_UKC055_MetaG | ecosystem: Engineered > Bioreactor > Anaerobic > Digestate | place: USA...
CCAGTAGGACAGGCGTCCCTGCCTGTCACCCCAGTAGGACAGGCGTCTCTGCCTGTCACCCCAGTAGGACAGGCGTCTCTGCCTGTCACCCCAGTAGGACAGGCGTCTCTGCCTGTCACCCCAGTAGGCCAGGCGTCTCTGCCTGGCAACTCCCCAGTAGGACAGGCGTCTCTGCCTGTCACCCCAGTAGGCCAGGCGTCTCTGCCTGGCAACTCCCCAGTAGGACAGGCGTCTCTGCCTGTCCTTCCAGTAGGCCAGGCGTCTCTGCCTGGCAACTCCCCAGTAGGACAGGCGTCTCTGCCTGTCACCCCAGTAGGCCAGGCGTCTCTGCCTGTCACCCCAGTAGGCCAGGCGTCTCTGCCTGGCAACTCCCCAGCTGCCCAGGCGTCTCTGCCCGGCAATCGCCAATTTCCGATATATTGTGCAGGATCAAATCTCCCTTATGAGAAATCCCAATGAACTCCATCGAACTGAAAACTTCCGAAATCACCTGCAAGATCGGCGACAATACCGCGGATGGGGAGCATAACACCCTGTATAATGGAATCTGGGATCTGCGGTCCATTCACGAGCCGATAAACTTATTTGTCCCTTCGTACGCCGGACTGAATCTGGAACACATTTTTGATGGCTCAGCGACACGGGGAGACAACAAACGATTTTTCGAACCCCGGCATCATCCCATGGAATTGAACATGGAAAACGGCACAGCCACGCTTCACCAGACACCCACACCTTACATGAAAGTGGAATCGTGGACCTCGTTTCGCGTGGAAGAACCGAACCGGATACGATTCCAATTCCGCGCCCGCCCGACCCATACGGATTTTCGATTCAACTATCTCGGATTTTTCTGGGCCAGCTATATTCTCGCCCCGGAGAACAAGAGCATCTATTTCCCGACACCGGAAAACAACGAACGGGGCTGGCGCTGGTATCAGCACTGTACATTGGCCCATAATCGGGACAGTTCCGTCTTGAGCGAAAAAGACGATTTCCAGCCGACGCGGGAGGATGAGAAAGAAATGACCCTGTATGCGGCTTGTTCGCCGGTGCGTTATGCGCGTCCGTTCTATTTCGGGTTACGGGGCAAGATGGTTCTGATTTACATTTTTGAAAAAGCGGATGGGCTGTTGCGGCTTTGCCATTCCCCATCGGGAGGCGGACCGACACCGGATAAAATGGATACCTGTCCCGCCTGGGATTTCATCCAGTTCATTCGGAATCCCGAAGCGGGCCGGACTTATGAACTCTCGTTGACTGCCGTTTACAAACTTTACGAAGGCCGCTCGGACGTGATTCGGCAAGTGGAGGCCATTCTCGGCCCGCAATAATCCGGGATCTCCTGCCCGCACTTCCGCCGGATTGAATGGGTCGGGCATACTGTGCCTAGAAATCTGTCAACAAGATGAGGTGAAACATGCCGGAAGCGATCGGGATGGTGGAACTCTCCAGCATCGGAATGGGATTTCAGGCGGAAGACGCGATGCTGAAAGAGGCCGGGGTGGTGTTGGTGCTGGCTCGGACAATCTGTTCTGGGAAGTATGTCGTGATTGTGCGGGGCGATGTGGCCGCAGTGGAGGCGAGTGTGGAAGCGGGACTGGCGGTTTGTCCGGCCTCGGTGATCGACTCGCTGATTATTCCGAACGTGCATCCGCAGGTATTCCCGGCCATCTCCACCACGGTGGAGTTGCGTCCCGACCGCCCCCGCGCCCTGGGTATCGTAGAGACCTTCTCGGCCTCCTCCGCCATTGAGTCGGCGGATGCGGCGGTCAAAGCAGGCGATGTCGATTTATTCCGCATCCATCTGGCCATGGCCGTCGGCGGCAAAGGATTTTTTCAGGTAACCGGGGATGTGGATGCCGTTCGCGCGGCGGTCCATGCGGGCGTTGAAATCGCCTCGGGCAAGGGTCTACTGGTCAGCCAAGTGGTCATCCCCGCTCCAAGGGCAGAACTGTTTCGGGAGTTCATTTAGGCTTTTGGGCCAACGCAGACCTGCGGTGAATGAGGGTAGCCGTGGATGCAGTCCACAGACGGGCTTATCGTTCCCGCTTTTCTCCGACGTTGCTTCCTTCGAGCTCGCGAATCTCGTCGCGAAGTCGCGCAGCCAGTTCGTAATCTTCCTGATCCACCGCCTGCTTCATTTTTCGACGAAGATCCTCGCGCGGATCGTGGGGAATCACCTGCTTGATCTCCGCCGCCAATTCCTGCAGATACAGGACCTCGCCGGATTGCTCAAAGTACTCTTCCCGATTGTTCTTGCGAAGGAATTGGCGAATGTTTTCAATCGCATCTTCGATAAAATGCAGCGATTCGATGGGACGGTTCCGACGTAAGGCCAGGTTTGCCTTCGCCCGCGCGCCCATCATAAGAACATAAGGACGATACCGCTCCATGGAAAGTCGATCCTCCTCCGTTTCCGCATACTTGCCGATCAGGTTGAACAACCGCAGGCTTCTGTCGGTATCTCGCTCGACTCCCTCGTAATCCTCCAAATGGAACAGGCTGAGATATCGGTAGTAATACTGAAGGGCCTCATTGCGCAATTGGTTGCACTCTTCCGCCCCCAATCGGAATGTGGCATCGGAGCCGCGCTCCAGGATGTGCAGTTTGCGCCGATTTTCATGGTATTCCAAAAGCGAGTCAAATCCGTACGGACGTTGGCCGTCCGGGCGCCCCGTATCCTCCATTTGAAGCAGACCCAAATCCAGACGCATCTGGACCTTCTTCCGACCGTCTTCCCCGGTGATCTTGCGCACCGTGATTCGATCAGGCTCGTAGGGCCATTCTTCCAAAACACGTGAAATGTCCATTCCTGACATAGCTTGTCTGGAATCATCCATCGGATTTTTGAGCAGAATTCCTTCCGGAACGCTGCCGAACAACAGGTTCTATTCTTATCCTAGCCAGAGAGAGTGTCCTCACAAAGTCCGGCAAACGAAATCGGAACGATAAATGATCGCTGCCGGACGACCCGTGGATTGCCGGATACCGGATGATATACTGGGACCAGTAATACATTGGGATTATCAACATCATGAGTACGCATCTTCATACCCGGAATCGTCTTGTGTCGTTCCATCTGATTTCCCTGGGTTGTCCGAAAAATCTGGTCGACAGCGAGAAAATGATGGCTTCCCTCGCGCTGTCCGGGCTGGTCCTGGTGGATGACCCCGAATTGGCAGATGTGCTGATTGTGAACACGTGCGGATTTATCAAGGCTGCCCGCGAAGAATCCTATTCGGTGATTCTGGAACAGCTGGCCCAGAAGCTCCGTTATCCGCGACAACGAGTGATCGTAACCGGCTGCATGGTGCAGGACAACCGAGAGGAATTGCTTGCCCGTGTCCCGCGAGTGGATGCCGCGTTGGACCTGTCCGAGCAGGAATCGATTTCTGAGGTCGTTCGCAGTCTCCTGGATTTACCAAAGAACGGAGAATATCGGTGTGTCGATTCATTTCCGCCCCGTTTGCTGGCAACCCCATCACACGTGGCGTATTTGCAAATTTCCGACGGCTGTTTCCATCAGTGTTCCTTCTGCACCATCCCGAGAATCCGTGGGAAACTGCGCAGCCGTCCCATGGAGGAAATCCTTGCGGAAACGCGCGCATTGGTGAGGGGTGGCGCAAGAGAACTCGTGGTCATCGCCCAGGACACAACGTCCTATGGCTTCGATCTCTATGGCGAGTTCCGCCTGGTCGATCTGCTGAAAGCCATGGAAGACATCAAGGGTCTCGAATGGATCCGTTTGATGTATACCTACCCCACCCTCGTAGACAGCCGCCTCATCCATCATTTCGGTGAAAGCCGGAAACTTTGCGCGTATATCGATCTGCCGGTGCAGCACGGTGATTCGGAGATCCTTTCCGCCATGCGGCGGGGCAGCAGTCTGGACCATTTGACACGAACCATCGACCGACTTCGTGAGGCCCGCCGTGGGATTTCCATCCGTACATCCGTGATTGTCGGCTTTCCGGGAGAGACCGAAGCGCATTTTGAGAACCTGATGAAATTCCTGGAACGGACCAGGTTCGACCGTGTCGGCGTGTTTCCCTACTCCAGGGAAGAAGGAACCCCATCCGTTGATCTGCCGAATGAGGTTCCGGAAGAGGTGATCCGGGAACGATACGAATACCTGCTCGACTGGGCCGCCGAACAGGCCCTCAAACGACACAAAAGACAGGTCGGCAGTGTTCTTCGCGTTCTGGTGGACCATGAAGATACGGAAGACCCCCGGTATTTCTGGGGACGATGGGAAGGACAGGCTCCCGATGTGGATGGTCGCGTCCGGGTGCAGGGCAGGCGATTGCGGCCCGGGCGATTTGTTCGGGTCCGCATTACCGATGCGGACGAAGACAACCTGTATGGAACACGGATCGAATCCGTCCGCGGCAAGAGCAAGAGTGAGGAAACCGAGTGACAAAATCCGTCATGGCGACCTCCGGGAAAATTGCCGTGTTGACCGTCGCTACCGGACTCGGAAGCGGGTATCTGCCGATTTCGGGAACTTGCGGCTCCACCGTGATTCTTCTCCTTCACCGTTTCCTCTTTCCAAACGCTCTCACAACGCAGAATTGGCTCTCCGGCTCAATCCTTCTATTGATCGTGATCGCCGTTGCCGTATTCACAGCGGAGATCGCCGAAAAACATTACGGTGTAAAAGATGATGGACGAGTCACCATTGATGAATTTGCGGGCTATCTGGTGACTGTGTACTGCATGCCTGCCGGGTGGATTCCCGCCATCGCTGCCTTTTTTGTCTTCCGCATCCTGGATGTTGTCAAACCACCCCCTGCGCGCGCTCTCCAGAGTCTGCACGGCGGTTGGGGGATTGTGATTGATGATATCCTGGCGGGTGTATACGGATGCCTACTCCTCAATATCCTGTTCCACTGGATTCTCTGATCCATCGACAATACGAAAAACCACGTGGGGGCGGGTTCCCACATACACCGGGTTGGTGAGAGCCAGCAGCTGATCGCGCGGTCTGGCATACCGATAGATCTCGGCCCGAAAGTACGTTTCCTCTTTTTCGGCAAGAAATCGGAAAGCAAGTCGGCTGTCCCTGGTCGAGGAAAGCGGCATTTCGATCAGAACATTGTCTCCCCGAAATAGGCGGACATAGCCTCCCGCTCCGACATTCTGAGCGGTAAGCCGCAGCGTATACGTGGATCCCTCCAGGAGTTCAACTTCGTCTCCGATATGTGCGGGCGGTTCGTTGCCCTGGATATAGAGATCGACCGTCGGCCCGCTGCTGATATAGACATGGCCGCGCCGAAGGCCCTCAAGCAGATGCTCCCGCGCGTCACTCTCCGCATAAACCACGGTGAAGGCCGTATCCGGTTTGAACTGATTCTCGAACAGGTCATGCAAATCACCGCCCGCCACCGCAACCACACGGTAACCCTCTCGCAAAAGTGCCTGCCAAAGCAGCAGATTCTTGATATTCCCGATTGCCTCTCGCTCATATTCACCATGCCATACTTCGAGCAGATCCACCGACGCGGCCTGAAGGCGGTCGTCAACCCACCGGCAACCGGGGCAGATCGGATCGCCCAGGATGTTTGCATGGGCAACACAAAACAGGCCACCCTGCCGCTTCACATCCTCGGCCAACTCCGACGGATCACGCGGAATCCCTTCCTCGGTCCAGGGAATGTAATCCCAAACCCCCAGCGCAGTGGCATGGCCCTGGAAGGTCGTGAACTCAAGACCGGGAATCACCGTGAGCGGAAGATCATCCGAAATCTCCACCAACCCGGCGGTTCCATTGTGGTCGGTCAGAGCAATAAAATCCAATCCCGTCCTGCGGGCCGATTCGGCCATCTCCGCAAGGGACCGAAGGCCATCGCTGTGATTCGTGTGCAAGTGCAACTCGCCCCGAAACCAACCGGAACCACCGGTTTTCTCCTTCGGGATATAATCCCTTTTCGGCGTTGGAGCGGTTTCGGGGACGGGGACGGATTCAACATTCAGGGAAAATTCGCATGACTCGGTAACGATCTTATGAATTTCCAATTCCAAACGCCACTGCCCGGCGGAGATTTCCCCGCCGATGAATCCTCGCTCGCGAGATCCGGCGAAAAGAACTACACGTTTCGGGTCCTCTTTATGGTTACGATCCCAATAGCCCCGAAAATTCCCCCCCGGATCAAACACCGCGAAAAACAGGTAATTGCGCGTGTTCTTGAAAACCCAGTCAAATATCTCCTTTTTCTCTTCGGGAGATTTCCTTATGTATACCTCATCCGGGACATTGCCACAGAAATAAACATCGAGAGAATGTTGAATTACCCAGCGGACACTTTCCGGGTCATCCGCGTGAATAGGAGAGTATTGAAGATCGAGCGCAAGGGCCTGTGTTTCAGGGGGAACTTCGAAATGGAAAATCCGAATGGACTTGTCTTCTGCCAGGGTCAGTGTATCGGAACAATGTAGCAATACGCGGCTCTGCATAAGGACTCTGCTTATATCGGATTTACACCGGCAATCAAGGGGCAACCGCAGAGGGTTGCCCCTGCGACCCCATTTCATAGTAGGGCAGGCCTCCGTGCCTGCCGAAGAAACTTCACTCAATCTCCCCACTCCAACAATTCACACAGAATTCCCGCAACTTCCGCCCCACCGTTCAGGTTGGTATACGGACTTTCAGGCGGGCGTGTCTTTCTCCGGGCCGCAAGGTCCCGCAAAACATCCCAGTTCCCCGCGCGAAAATCATCCCGCGAAATCTCTTGCAGATGGATGAAATCGGGCAATTCCTCCAGGAAAACACCATGTTCGGGGAATCCATGTCGTTCCAGGTGCAGAAGATCGGTACCTGCTGCAAGCGACTCGGCTACAATGCCGTACCCCAGTTTTCCAAATACGATGTCGCTTGCAGCAACCAGGTCAGGGTGGTAAGTCTCCGGCGTAAACGCGCGGTAATTGGAGACATTGCATTCTTTCCCGACACGGATAAACAGGAAATCGGGATATCCCGCAAGGATTTCCGGTGTCACACCATCCTGGTCATGACCGCCGAAACTGATGAGGACAATCGGACAGTCAGATGGGAAACCAAAATGCTTCCGCATTTCTTCCCGGCTGAGAGTCGGACGTCGAACCACCATGCCGACATCGCGCACATTTTGAAAAGCCGTCAGACCGCCGTGGAACGGTGTCCGCAGCAAGAGTCCACACCGACGGTAGATTTCGTGGATCTCCAACCGGATTTCCTGCAATGCCTCATGATCCCGGGCCGTGGGTTCCAGAATCCAGTCCCATGAAAAATTCGCCACGCAGACACTTTGTGTCCCCAACTGTTCGGCGACAAGGACTGCGAATGGAGAAATGTCTCCCACAATCAGCGCGGAGCGGGATTGATACCGCGCGACTTCCCGGCCGGCCATATCGGGATAGGCGTGGAGCAGTTGCCGCCAGACCTGCGCAGTGGCATCGGGATCAAACTCAATGCTGTCGAGTTGAATCAATCCAGGATCGTGCAGCATCTCCCGATAGGTGAACGGGCGATGCAGAGAGCAATCAAAAAGCCAACGGGGAACGCTGGTTACGATCTCAATGTCGATCTCAGGAGGGACTTCCTGAATGGCGCCACAGGCGCGGGTTGCATGTCCGAATCCATGCCCCGAAATATACCAGACGATTAACGGTCGATTCATTCTTCATCCTCATCTTCCATTTCATCATTCCCCGGATTGTCGCTTTCCGGCTGGGGCAATTCCAGGAAAGCATCCTGAATGGCACGGAGTTCATTATCGGTGATACCCCAGATTCGTGCCGCGGCGCGGTCGATCTCGGACTCCAGTGCGGCAATAGTGTCCGAGTCACCCTGGGCGGCAGCATCATGGCAGCGCCTCGACAGCAATGCAATGCGCTGGTGATTCTCACAAGAGGGATCGTATTGCGGTACAGTGATATTTTCCAATACGTGCGTTGAGGTCGAGGTGGAGACTGAGTAGGAACGGATCACAAGCAAACTGGGCGAGGAATTCAACACGGCCGCCAGAAAACAGGCTTCACGACCGCTCTTGCAGGGAACCAGCATGAGTTTGTGATCGGGAATGATGGGTCGCTTGTCTTCTCCGTCTATCGCGGCGGCCTGAAACAGCGCAGACTGCTCCCGCCAGACAACTTTCCATCTGGCCATGGTGTACGGCCCGACATTGTATATGGAGTAGAACGGATCGGTCGGCTTGAAATACTTGCGGTAGCCGGAGCGCCCGCGCAGGGTCCCCCATTCCGGGTTTTTCGGATCTCCCTCGAACCGTCTCAGGTAAGAATAGGTTTTTGGGTACTTGATTTTCATTACGGATTCGGGGATACCGGCGAGGCGGTCTGTGAGATTGGTAAGAATGATGTGGGCGGATGGTTCCGCGCACCAGCGTCGCACATCCCGGCCCCGAAGCAGTGGGTAAACCAGGTCCGGCTCAACCGCGACCTGATGTTGCTCTACCTTGATTTTGCCGACTCGATTCAGATTCTCGATCAGCAGTTCGCCGTTCGGTTTGACATAAAGGATGCGCACCCAAAAACAACCGTTCAACCAGGTACAACAACCGGCGTAAGCCTTGTAGTCGCTTGTGCCGATCACTTTTCGAATCCCCGGAAGAGCGCGTTTGGGGGCGGTCAGCCAGGGAGATGTGAGTCGATCGGCATTGATCGGCTGTGCCCCAAATTCCTTTCGCACCGTGTTCTTGAGGACTTCCTCAAGAGGCATATCGGGAGAGATTCTGCCTGATTTGGATTTCCACCATGTTATGTATCGGACCGGATATTTGAACCTTCTCCTTGTCTTCTTGACAACAATGACGGCTGTCCGGTTTGTTGCCTTTTCAAATGGCTGGAAATCGCTGAGATCGTGTACCACAACGGGTGCAAGATAAAAAGTTTTTCCATTTTTCTTGTACTGCAATGTGCGAAATCCCTCCCCACCTCCGACGGTCTTGAACAGAGATTGGGTGATCACAAATCCCAATCGCCCCCCATCAGCCAGGTATACGTCGTGAGCGACATACGTCATTAGAATCGACAAATCATCTTTGCCTGCACCCAATTTCGCGCGATATCCCTTATGACGGAAAAGGTCATACTCCTGCCATAACGGAGCCGTTGATTGCCGATACCCATCCGGCAAACTCTCCCAATTCACCCAGGGCGGATTCCCGGCGACATAATCCACTTTGCCGACAAACAGCGGCGCAAAAGCGTTCTTGATGATCCGCGCCCAGACTCCGTTTTTGTTGTCCCGATCCAGCGCCTGCATCTGCCCATAGAGCTGCTTGTGGATGTCCGTTTCGATTGTCGGAACCCCCTTCGTTCGGCAGGTCTTCAGGAATTCATCCGGGGAGTAGCGATCCCGGATACAGGATTCGAGGATGTCGGCGTAACGCCCGATTATCTCGCGGTTCTTGGCGATTTCATTGGGGATAACAAAATCTCCGGCGCAGGTCTTCAGGATGCGGGTCTTGTTATCACCGCCGGTAAACAGATCCCCGTATTCCGATGGTGTCATGATTGAATCGCATAAGTAAACAGGAAGGTCGATACCGGCGACGTGCGGCCAGAAGTCGCGAATTGCCATCAGGTAATTGGTTCTTGCGGCCATAACTGCCAGCGGATTGAGATCGAAACCGATGATGTTGCTGAGAATCTTTTTCAGCAGAATATCCTCCCGAAATCCGCAATCGAATCGGTGTTCCTCAAACCACCTTCTCACCCGATTGATTGCGATGACCAGGAATGTGCCGGAGCCGCAGGCCGGATCGAGCAACCGTTTATCGGGATTGCCGTCATAGCCCAGTTCATCCAACACGAGTTCGGCCAGCCAATCGGGAGTGTAGTACTCTCCCAGGTCATGCCGCACCGTGCGGGGGAACAACTGTTGATAGAGCTGTTTGAGAAGGTCACGCGACTGAGATGGTTCGACGCTGAGCGTAGTCGGATCGAATTGATCAAGGTTACGGATGATGCCCCGGATGGCCTTGTCGCAGAGGTCTTCCCAGGCATCGAGATACCAGGAAAAGAGGTCGCCCTCCAGAAAGTTGCGAACACCGATCTGCGACCACGTTCCGCCCTGTTCAAGAAGACGAAGTTGACCGCGCAAATCCTCGGAAGTGGGCGACTCAACCAGCTGTTTCAGAATGGAAAGTCCCATCCGCGAGGATGATGCGATAGTGCCCGCTGCCAGAAGCTTGATGAAAACGGCATAATAGGTATGGACCGCAAACAGGAGTTCGGCGGTATTCGGATTGTCGATTCCGTAATGCCGCCCCAGTGTGCGGATTCGCGCGTTTTGCCCGTGGAGATCGTACCCACAGACTTCACCGTACAGAATCTGCCACTGCCGGAAGAAAGTCAACGCCTTCGGATTGTCCGTTTTGTGAACAACATCATAAAAACACTGAATCCCATCCTGGGCGATCTTGTTCTCCGAACCGAAATAGAGGGCAAGATTCTCCGGTGTGAACGAAACGCCGCGCGCTCCCACGGAGATCAGGGCGCGCAGAAGCCGTTGAATGGTGTAAGCGGTAACCCGCTGAGGAGAACCAATCTCGAATTGTTTTCCGCTGTGTCGCACGAAAATAATCGTCTCCCCATCGCAGCCGACACCGAAAATACGCTCCAATGCGACATGTTCCTCGGTATTCAGATCCTCAAACCGTCTCTTGATCTGCTCCACAACCGCTTTGACGGCCGGTGAATTCGGATCTTCGGTCAGTTTGCCGCTGCCCCCGGGGAACTTATACTCGATCACCACGCCGCCATACTTGGAATCAAGTCGCCCACCCGCCAAGCCGTATTCATGCCATCCCCTCACCTCAAGTCCCGCCTTTTTCACAAACTTGTCAATCAGGGAGTTGCAGGCGTGACGAATATCCTCCTCCGACTGTGCCCACCCGGCGGCATTGAGCATTCCTTCCGCCATAGACTTGGCATGCTCTTCAATCAGGCCCTCGATATTCATGGGCATCTAATCCTTTCCCGTGGTTCTGCGGAACCGGCATGGCTCTCAGTGTCAGGCAAAGCGGTAGGACTGTCCAGTATAGGCAGTATCCTTCTGCCGTTGACGACAGCGGACGGTGGCGCAAAACTACCTGATTCGCAGAATCGGATGCCGACAAAATGACCGTGGATAAGTCGCCTTTGATCGAAACCGCTCACCGATGCGGGATTGTGGGGGCCGGGGGAGCCGGGTTTCCCATGTATAAGAAACTGGAACGCCCGGTGGACACGTTCATTCTCAACGCTGCCGAATGCGAGCCGCTTCTGCACAAAGACAAGGAACTGCTGAAAGCATTCCCACAGGAAATCATCAACGGAATTGTCTCGGTGATGAAAGCAGTGGGGGCACGAGAGGGAATTATTGCCGTCAAATATAAGTACACGGATGTGATTCAGCGCCTTTCGGCTTGTCTGCCCTCGTCGATCCGTATCCACAAGCTGGGCGATTTCTACCCGGCGGGAGATGAGTTCACTCTGGTTTATGAGGTGACAGGCGCTGCCATTCGTCCCCGGCAACTCCCGCCGGATGTCAATGTGCTGGTCCAGAATGTGGAGACCATCCTGAACCTTGCAAGAGCGAAGCCGGTGACCACAAAATACCTCACCATCGCCGGAGCGGTTGCGAATCCTGTGACGGTGCAGGTTCCCATCGGAATGAGCTTTCGTGAGACAATTGACCTCGCGGGCGGGATAACGGTCCACGATGCGATTGTCCTCTCCGGCGGTGTCATGATGGGACGACTGCAAGAGGATCTCAGTACGCCCATTACGAAAACCACCGGCGGCCTGATTGTATTGCCCAGGGATCACCCGGTTGCGATCCGCTATCTTCGGGACCAAAACACTATCAACCGGATCGGGCGTTCGGCGTGCGATCAGTGTTCATTCTGCACGGAACTCTGCCCCAGGTATCTTCTCGGTCACCCCATTGAACCGCACAAAGCCATGCGAACCCTGGGATTCGTGGACGATCACCTGGGCCAGTTGCTGGGCACGGAGTTCTGCTGCGAATGCAACCTGTGCACCATGTATTCCTGCCCGGAGGACCTGGACCCGAAAAACGCCTGTGTGCGCGGCAAGAACATTGTCAGAAAAAGTGACGTTCGCTGGACTCCGCCCGCACAGCCCCCCGATCCCCATCCGCTCATTCGCGACCGGAAAATCCCCGTGTCCAATCTGATGCGGAAACTGGGCCTGATAATGTTCAATAACACCGGTCCCCTGGTTGAGGATATTCCCCAGCCGTGCCGCGTGGAGGTCCCCCTGTCTCAGCACATCGGCGCTCCAGCCCGGCCGACAGTGAAACCTGGAGACCGGGTCCATGTCGGCGATGTGATCGGCGAGATCCCTGCCGGTCAGTTGGGCTGTCCGGTCCACGCAAGCATGGAAGGGATTGTTCAATCCGTGGACCCTTGCGTTCGGATTGAGCGCTGAATGCCCGCCAGGGACGCCCGGCCTGCTGGCAGGCCAGACCTCTGTGCCCGGCATCCCCCTCTGAATCCAATATCCTTAAGCGGAACTTCCGACGAATTCAAAACAACACGGGCCATGCCTGTTCACTAGGCCATGGCCCGCTCTCTTTCAACCTTACTTTACTTTGTCTTACCCCAGATCCGATCCCATGTCCTCCCAGGCAACCACGGTTGGAACGAACTTCTTGGTTTCCCGGTTGTACATGGCCTTTCGCGCCATCAAAGACATGAAGGTAGACACGCGCCCGGTGTCCTCGTTGCTCATGGCCTTCTTGCCGTTACGGCACACATCGTTCACGAAAGATTCAAGTTCTTCGACGGTTCCCGCGTCCCAGTTCGGCTGGCTTTCATCGAGCGGCTCATCGGGATTCTTGCTGTCATAGAAATTCCCCATCCGCAGGTCAACGCCGTTCTTGTTTCCGTAGACACGAAGTTGCTCGCCGGTGAACTGCTTTGGGCAGTAGAACAGATGGGTGTAAGAGAACTTGACCCCGCCCGGAAATTCAAAAATGGCGGCGGAGTGGTCCTCGGTAATGTGTTCGTGCGGACTCTCTTTGGCTTTCGGGGACATGGTGGCCCCCATCGCGACACAGCACAGCGGATGCTGATTCTTCATCACCCAGTTCATGACATCCATGTGGTGGCAGGCCTGCTCCACAATTTCCCCGCCGGACATATCCACATTCGCGACCCAGCTTGATCCGCCGACTTCCCATTCCCAATGCCAGTGCCCCTGAAGAAAATAAACTTCACCGAACTCCCCGTTGTGAATCTTCGTGATCGCGTCGCGGAAAATCGGGTTGTATCGACGCTGAAATCCCACCTGGTACTTTCCCTTGGAGGCGCGCGCGGCTTTCACAATGGAATCGACTTTCTCCACCGTGCAATCCATCGGTTTCTCGCTGAAACAGTTCAGCCCGGCTTCGAGCGCCGGCACAACGCATTTCGCGTGATTGCCGACCTCGGTCGCCACAATAACCCCATCGAGTTTTTCCTTGTCGAGCATTTGACGAAAATCGAGATACCCTTTCGGCTTCCACTGCGCGGCAACCTCTTTATTCTCGTCCACCCGCTCCTGCTTCAAATCGCAGATGGCGCTCACGCGGACTCCTTTCATGTCGAGAAGACCTTTCAGCAGTCGGCCCCCACGACCGCCCACACCGATAAAGCCGAGCGCCACCTCGTCATTGGCGCCCAGCGCTTTCGATGCTCCCGTCATGCCCAGAGTCAGCGCGGATGCGCCCACCACAGATGTCTGAAGAAAATCTCTTCGCGAAACCCCATCGTTCACCATTGTGTTCTCCTTTCAAAACTCCATGCACATTGTTTTCTGAAATCCTGTTCGGTTTTCGTGACTTTGTAAACGAGACCCCACGCAATTTCGGACTCCGACATGCGCCGGACTGACGGCAATCACGGATATTCCCCGCAATCCTATCGTCCCTTGATCCGAAAAATCACAACTCCGTGCGCCGGGACTTCCATAACCGGATTCGATCGATCCAGTTCGATCTCTTCTTTCTGAATCCTTACCTGTTCCGGCCGGCCCGGCACATTTGCGGCAAGGTAACTCTCCCCGACAATCGCGACCTTTTCGACCCTGGATTGCATCTTCCATCCCTTCAGGTTCAGCGTGATCTGCGACGATTCTTCGGGATGACGGTTCACGAGCGCGATGGTCAGCAACCTGCCGTCCTCGGTCAAGGCTGCGGAAGCATCCAGCAGGGGAACCTCCCGTTCCGGTCCGGTGTGAGACGGGCCGCTTGTCCGGCATTGCACCCGCTTTGTCCCGAAAGATGTGCTGTACAGTTCAAACGCCAGGGCAAGCGGTGTTGAGGCAACCTCGGTCTGTGTAGTCTTGATCGCCCCAAGCACATTCACCAGCTGCGCCAGGTTCGCCAGTGCGAATGTGTCGTTGTGGCGATGAAGCGCATGAAACACACCCGCCGCATAGATGGCCTCGCGGAGTTTGTAGTCCTGCTCGATCCCCGGAGCCGTTTCCGGAAGCCAGACATTCCACTCATCGAACGCCAGCCCGATTTTTTTATTCTCAGGTTTGTTCTGCTCAACAAACTTACCCAGCTCCGTAAACTGGCTCTCCAACCACACCGGCATTCCGACAATATGCCAGTAACGACGCTGTTCGGCCTCGGTTTCGGAATACTGTTTCGGATTCTCGATATCCCCCGTGTAATGGTGATAGGAGTACAAATCGAAATGTTCACCGGCGATACGAAACATGGGTTCATCCCAACGTGGATTTCCCTCCCCGACCGCCACCAGGGTAAGTTTCGGATCTTCGGCCGGCATTGCCTTGGCGAACTCAATATGCCGTCGCGCGTAAGTCTCCGCATCCACATGGCCGATTTGCCAGTTGCCGTACATCTCGTTGCCGATTCCCCACAATTTCACGTTGTACGGTTCAGGATGCCCGTTCTGTGTGCGCCGTGCGCCATAAGTCGTAGAGGAAGAACCGTTGCAGTATTGCACAAGTTCCGCGGCCTCTTGCGCGGTTCCATCGCCGGTGTTCACAACGACATAGGGTTTCGTACCGACCAGTCGGCAGAATGTCATGAACTCATCGATGCCGAAGTCATTCGGTTCGATGGCATTCCACGCCCGGTCCATACGGGTGGGTCTTTTGTCCCGGTCGCCGATTCCGTCTTTCCAGTGATATCCCGATACAAAGTTCCCGCCGGGCCAGCGGACATTCGCCGGATGAACGCGACGGATCGCCTCGATTACATCGCGTCGCATCCCCTCCACGGCATCATCCGGCATCAGCGACACCGCCCCGATCCAAAACTCGCACGGCTTCATGGCTGTTATTTTGAATGAGGCTCCGGTAACCGGCTCTTTGATATCCAAGGTAGCTTCATACGTTTTCCACTCGTGAGAGGTGAGCGGGATTTCCACTTTCGCCAGGGTCTCATCCGCCTTTGTGATTTCAATACAGACCGGCAGTTCCGTTCCCCGCTGCAAAACAACCAGGCGCACGTGATATTTCATGCCGCCACGAAGGTCGATCCCATCCTGTCGGACACCGGCCCGCACGCCCTCAGGCTCAATCCGAACGCGCTGTGACTGCCCGCCCGAATAGAAAACCGTATTGTCGTGAAGGTAACTCACGCCCTCCGTTTTCCCCTCGGCCCGCCAGGGACTCGGCACACCATAATCGGAATTGTCATCGCCCCAGAACTTGCGATTCCGTAAAATCTCCGCCCAAATCCCCTGGTTGATACATCGTCCAAGATGCTCAATAAAATGCCCGTAAATGTCGGGGTTGATTGCTCCCAGGTCCTGGCCCGTATCGACAAAAACCTCCGCCTGATAACCGTATGTTCGAACGCCCGCCAACACGAGAAATCCTCCAAGGATGATAGTGAGCAGGAATCGCATGGTCCATCGCCTCCCGGTCTGTCTTCGAATTAGCTCGGTGCTGAGGATAGACCAACTTTCCAAAATGGACCAGATGGATTTAGAGAGAACGGAACCGGAGTTTGGCCGTTTTTTTGCACAAAAACAACCGGAATGAAAAAAATTTTGGAAAGAATAGAGATTTTGGAGGCTTCCCGGGAGAGAAAGTGATAACACGAAGCCGCAGAAATGATTGGACCGGATGAAACAGATCTCGCCTGTTCCGGTTGATTCCTGTCTATAATCCGGGTTACCTTTGCGTTCCATTTTCTTTTGTCGGGCTGTTGATTATGAAAAGGTTTTTATTGTCTCTGTGTTTGATTCCGCTCGGCTATGTCGGAGCGCAGCGGCTCCTCGCTCAACATTTTGTCTGGGGATTTGGGTTGTTCCTGGTATGCGGCATTGCCGGGCATTTCCTCACCCGCGAGATTTTCTCGCATTGTGCCGAAGAAGAGGAATCGCCGGAATTAGCATGGCCGGTGCGGGCCTATTGGGCGGTCTGGGGGCTGATTGCGGCAACCGGTCTGTTGCTGCCTCTCCTTCGGATCTGCAGGGTTCAGCCGTTTTGGATTCACCTGGATGCCGCGCTGTTTGTGCTTCTCAGCCTGGTTCCGGCCCTTCGGATTGTGCTTCGTCCGGGTGTTAAGGAGCGTTGGGCGCGGCGTCGGCCAATGATTCTTGTGCTGTTGTTGGCCGCTGTTCTGGGGGGATACGCGATTGATCGGATTCCCGTGACGGTCCATGGGGATGAAGGCGAAATGGGCTGTTGGGCACGGGAGATTCTGCGCGGGGAAGGCGTGGATTTATTTGCTCCCGGGCGATGGTATGCCATCCCGAATTTCTTTTTCGGGCTGGCCGCGCTGGGGATGTACCTGTTTGGGGATAATCTGTTCGGATTGCGGATGCACGTCTTTTGTCTGGGGTTGGGGACGTTGTTCTTCACCTGGTTGGCGGCGGAGCGGCTTTGGGGATGTCGGGCAGCGTGGATTGCTTCGATTATTCTGGCTGTAAATTGTTACTTCATCCATCTGATGCGCTGTGGGGTGGGATACACCCAGGCAACTTTTTTCGGATCGGTTGTATTCTACTGTTTTGTAAGGGCTTACGATAACCGCAGGCGTTCCAGGGTGTACCCCTGGATTCATCTGGGCGGTGTATTCATGGGGCTGAGCCTGTTGTCATACCAGGCGAATCATATTCTGCCGCCGCTGTGGGGACTGTTGTTTCTGTTTGTGTGGGCTGTCCGCCGGATCGACTGGCGGTTGTTTCTCAAGGGGATCGTGGGGGCATACGCGGCGATGCTTCTGATGATCTCTCCGCTTCTGCTTCTGCACGGAATTGCCGCTCTCCCGTTTCGGGATCGTTCGCAGCAGGTAGCTATCTTCTCCGACGGAGCCATGCGGCATTTGGAGTCTGTGTATCACACGAACGGCAACCGAAGAATCATCTTGCAAGAGCAGTTCAAACGCGCATTGCTGGCTCCTGTCGTGTATCCCGACAAGAGTCTTCAATACGGAGGACCGAGGCCGATGCTTGATCCGGTTGCGGCAGGTTTGCTGATGCTGGGGGTGGTGATTGCGTGCTGTTCGATCCGTCATGCGCGGGAAATGTTTCCGCTTCTTTGGATTGTGCCGCTTCTCGCAGTCGGCGCCGCGTTGACCGTGGATGCCCCGTTTTATCCCAGGATTGCGGGGGTTGTTCCCATGCTTGCTTTGCTTGCAGGCCGGACGCTGGACCGGCTCACGCGGTTTCCCGGGGGAGTTCGAAGCCGATTCGTTCGGGGGGTTCAGATCGGAGCGGTCCTTGTTGTTCTTGGTGTGATCGCTTTTCACAACGTCCGGACTTATTTCTGGGAGTATCGTCCCGACCGGTCCATGCATTACGCGGTGACCCTTATGGCTCGCCGAATCGCCGAGCAGAGTCCGGAAACATTCACCTATTTCATGGTTCCGCCGCAGTTTTACTTCAATATGGGGACCATCCGCCTGATTGCGGATGACCATCCGGGGATGGATGTAGAGGAACCGTCCGCCATCATTTCGAGTCTGCCTTTGAATCCCGAGCGACCGCTCTTGTTTATTGTCGGTCTGCACCGGCTGGAGGCGGTGGCGATGCTCCAGGCACGATATCCGAATGCCCAGGTTACGGAACATCGAAATCCCGACGGAATCCACTTGTTTACATCAGTGCTTGTGCCTTCTGCAACCTCGTCTGAGACGTGGGTTTTTCGGCGGAAAGAACTATACTGCACTGCAATATCTTTGCCTGAAGGGTAGCGCATGAAACGTCTACTGTTTGTCATGGACAGGTCGGAAATCGCGGGACCCTCGCTGGCCCTGTCGCTTAACTTGGCACGGGGTCTGCGGGCCTCTCTCTCGATTTTGCGCGTGACCGACCCGGTATTGAAAGAATTGGATGCTCAGGTTCCGTACGATCATAAAGCCGAAGTGGCCGCGATTGCGGCGGGAAAGATAGACCGGCAGCTGGCCGAAGCCATGCGGGCGGCATTGAGAGTAAAAGTGGCCTGCCGGCCGCTGGTGAGCAGCGGGGATGTCTGCGCGGCAATCATGGCGGAAGCGGATGAGGCCGATATGATTATCATCGGACGAAAAGGTCCGGGGGCTACCTTGGCCTATGGGATGAGCGATGCCATCGCGGAATCCTTTCTGCGGCAGGTCCCCGTTCCTGTTGTGATGGCTGGGAAACAAACGCGGCGTGTTCGGAACATCCTGGTTGCATTTGACGGGCAGCACGGATCGCTGAAAGCCATGTCTGTTATTCTAAATCTCGCGGTGTTCTGGCGGGGGGACCCGTTGATACCGAGAGTGTTGTGCGTGGGAAGCGACACGGAAACGCAGGCTATCGCCGAACAGGCGCAAAAACTGGCCGACGCGCGGAGCGTAAAAATCGGCATGATCCGCGATACCGGAACGCCGGAAGAGGCAATTGTTCGTGTCGTCGAAGAAAAGGAAATCGATCTCTTGGCGATGGGTGTATACAGCAAAACACCGCTGCATCAGCGTCTTTTCGGCAGTGTTACCCGGCATCTGCTCTCGGCGGTGGAATGTTCGATGCTGGCGTGTCACTGAAAGGCAAAGTGGCGGGGTGGAATTTCCTCCGTGCATCCTGCCGGTATTCACGATTCAAAACGGAATATCGTCCATCCGTCCTGGAAAATCGAGGATCACGGAACTTTCATCAAAGTTTTCCCTCTCGGCAGGAGCGAGGGGCGCTCTCTCGTCACCCTCACGAGCGAGATTCTCGAAACGCGTATACTCCCGAATGAAATAAATGCCGAATTCACCGATGGGGCCGTTGCGGTGTTTGCCGATAATGACGCTGTGCTTATATTGAATATGTTGCGCATTTTCATCCTGCATATCGCCGTTGCCCTGGCCTTTCAGCGCTTCCCTGTGCAGAAACATCACCAGGTCCGCATCCTGTTCGATTGCGCCGGATTCCCGCAGATCCGAAAGTCGCGGTTTGTCGTTTCGCTGCTCAACAGCTCTGGATAATTGCGAGCAGGCGATGACCGGGATCCCCAGTTCACGCCCCAATGCTTTCAGGGACCGCGAAATGTCCGCTACCTCTTGCTGTCGGCTTTCTTTGATCCGGTGACTCACCATCAACTGGATGTAATCCACGATGATCAGTGCCAGATCGGGATACTCGGCTTGCAGGCGGCGCGCGCGAGAGAAAACATCGGTCGGTGTCAGGTTCGGTGTATCATCGATGAACATGGGAAGGTTGTGCAGTTCGTCGGCTGTTGCCAGCAGTTTTGCAGCCTCGCTTCGACCGATCCGTCCTGCGCGAAGTTTCTGCAAGTCGATTCGTGCCTGGGAGCATAAGACACGCTCGGCCAACTGCTCGCAACTCATTTCGAGAGAAAACACTCCTACCGGAAACCCGGACCGGGCTACATTCTCGGCAATATTCAGCGCCAGCGAGGTTTTCCCGACCGAGGGACGTGCTGCCAGGACAATCAAATCGGATTTCTGGAGTCCACCTGTGAATGCATCCAGGTCCCGAAATCCTGTCGCCAGGCCGGTCAGTCCGCCTTTCCGCTCAAAAGCAAGGTCCACCTTGCGGACTGTCTCCGCCAACAGATCCTGCAACTGAACAAACGAACGCCGCGAGCGTGTGCGCGAGAGATTGAACAAACTCTCCTCCGCCCACGCCAGAAGCGAGCCGACCTGTTCCGGGCCTTTTTGGGCTTTCTCCGATATCTCTGCGCACGCAAGGATTAATTTCCGACGAACCGAATGCTCCCGCACAATCTCCGCATGATGCCGGACATTTGCGGAAATCCCCACAGAATCAACCAATTCCGCCAGATATGCCGGGCCGCCGCATTCTCTCAAGTCTCCGGAGCGATTCAACAATTCCGCAAGGCCGGTCAAATCCACCGGGTGACCTGCTGCGGTCAGGTCGATGAGCGCGTGGAAAATTTTCCGGTGTGCGGGCGAATGAAAATCATCCGCCGTGATGATCTCCTGGGCAGCATAAATGGCCGCCTTGTCGCGGATCATCGCACCGAGCACGGCTTTCTCGGCGGAATCGTTAAGCGGAAGAGCGTTTGAATTGGACATAAGCATTGCCTCTCTGGAACATCTAATCCTTTCCGGAAGGTCTTCGTCAAGGGATTGACGGCGGAAGATTTGGAGGTATAATACTGAACAAATGATCACTATCCATCGTCATATTGCCTATATTCGCATCGCGGAGATGGTGGGACAGGGGTCGCAGACGAATCTTCTTTCAGATCCGGTGATCCTATCTGGAAACATGCAAGTCGGTGCGGGAACTACCTTACCCAAGTCTGGGCGTCGTGCGGAGCCTGACAAAGGGAGATATTTAGAGAGGATTGATTCTGCTGGATTTATCAACCCCACCCTACACCCTCCCCAATCTTGGGAAGGGCAATGCTGCGGATCTTTAAGACACTCTGAGTTGAATATTTCGCGAGGATCGCTGTGGGGGCTTTCACAGGCGCTTTTAGCGAGATACCGCGCGATCATACCTCTGGTGGAGGAACAAGGAACGGGCGCGGCGTATCTGGATCTTTCGGGATTGGAATCTCTTTACCGGGAACCGGCAAGAGAACGGGTGCGGAGAATTGTGGAGAGTGTGTCTCGGGAAATGAATGTCGGACTCCGGGCCGGTCTTGCGCGGAATAAGGTCCTGGCGTATCTGGCGGCGTGTCATGCACTGCCGGGCCAGGTTTTCGAGTTGGATATGGAGCGTGAGTCGGTGTTTCTGGAAAGCCTTCCGCTGCGATGCCTGCCGGGAATGGAGGATGGAATTGTCCGGCTGTTGAGCGATTACGGTGTGGAGACGGTGGGAGAGTTTGGCGGATTACCGGAGGAGATGGCGGTCAGACTGGTCGGACCGCGTGCGCGGCAATTTTTGGGGTGGGCGCGCGGGGAGGATGATCGACCGGTCCAGCCGGGCCGTTCGGAGGGCATGGAACACCACGCCTCCATCACATTCCCGACCGACACGTCGGACTATGGGACGATTGCGGATGCCGCCTATCGCCTGGTGGACCGCAGCCTGTTCGATATACGGCAGCAATTCAAGAAAGTGGGACGGGTGCGGGTATGTGTGACCCACCGGGATCGGCGAAAAAGCCGGGCCTCCGAGCGGCTGAAACAGGCGACCGGATTCTACCCGGAACTCCACCGGATTGTGGAACGGCTGCTTCAACGAGTGTTGACCCGGCGCGTACGGGTTCACGCTCTCGAGATTACACTGGCGGACCTGGAACCCGATGATCCGCAAATCCTGCTTTTTTCCAGGGGAGAGGAAAAACTGGCGGGGTTGTGCCGGGCGCTGGATGCGGTCTGGTTCAAGCACGGAAGAATCCTGGAATTCGCCGATACACCCGCGCTGCGCAACGCGCGTCAGTCCGAAACCGGTGTTTTTTAATGATGGCGCAAAAGAAAAGCCACACGAAAGTGGCTTCAATATGGATGGGATGTGCATCTCTGTCAGGGGGGTTCCGAGGCCTTATTGCGCAGACAGGTTTTGCCGTTCCATCCCGATCCGGGGGTAAAACCCTCCGTGATCGTCATCTATTATCGGCGGGTTGACGGAAATCTTGAGGGGTTTTTTCCGCATTGCCGCATCGATTTTTTTCATGTTTATCAACTTAAGATTCACGTGGGACCGCCGATACCTATAGCATCAGCAATACATAGACAAAGAGAGTTTCTTCCACACGCTCTACGTAGGGTTGAACTTCCTGACTTCCTGTCAAAGGGTTTCCGAGGCCTTATCGCGCAGACAGGTTTGGTAGTTCAATCCTTTTTTTTTGTTTATTTCCCGCCACAGAATCTGCCGAGAAACATTCACGGAGCCGGGACCGGGCCATACGGGCGTGTGATATTGCCCGGACCGAACCGGGCAATGTCCCCGTTGCTGGTCAATCCATTTGTCGGGTCGTATCGCGAGGCATATTCATTGACGCGATTGGGACCGATGCTGCGAATCTGGTACCGGACAATTCCTGCAAAGGATTGGTCATTCGGCGGGGCGAACCATTGGTTGGGATAGCCGAATGCGGCATTGAAGTCTGCCAGCAGGTTTTCGTAACTCGATGTTCCGTATTCATGGGTGACGACCACATAAAAAGGATCGTATGCATGAATATACCCGAATTTCCCATCGCCCCGGTCCGCCTTGGCGGGGGCGAACGGATCGGGATTCAGTCCGGCGATATAGGATATGGGAGTAGTAAGCCAATAGATCAGGTCGGCGGGCGGGTACTTGTTGTTGTGGTCCAGCCCGTAGGATTCCATCGCGAGTGCATAAGCGTTATGGTCGGCTTCAACGCGAGAGATCTTCGCCCGAACCTGCGCATTCATAAAATTCGGCACGGCTATTGCAGCCAGAATCCCGATGATCGCAACAACAATCAACAGTTCGATCAGCGTGAATCCTCTCCTCATTGTCCTATCCTCCTTGTTTCTGTAAGATGTGGATTAAACCGAATGCTATCGTAGAAGACGGCTGAGGTCAAGAAGAAATTTGGTAAGGGGGGAAGGTCAACTGTCAGGCAGGGACGCCTGGCCTCCTATATCCTGGTGGTGGATAGAGTGAACATTGTGAATAGATGAGGTGACGATGACAGAGTTCCGAGTAGCGATCGTGTGTTATCCGAGTGTGGGCGGGAGCGGAGTTGTCGCGACGGAGTTGGGAATGGCTCTGGCCCGTCGGGGGCATGATATCCATTTCGTGTCCTATGATGTTCCCCGGCGGCTGGAGTCGCTGGGGGGGCGATTCAAGTTCCATCATGTGGATGTGCCGCTGTATCCGTTGTTTCGATTTGAGCCGTATATCCTGGCGCTGGCCACGACCCTGTATGAATTGGCCGCTGAGAACTGTATAGACATCATTCATGTACACTATGCCATTCCTCACAGCGCGGCGGCGTACCTGGCCCGCCAGATGCTGCATGAGAATCACAAGCACGATGTCAAAATCATTACCACGCTTCATGGAACCGATGCCGATCTGCTGGGCCAGATGCCCTCTCTGCGGGCTGCGACGGAATTCGGTGTGAACAAAAGCGATGCGGTTACCGCAGTGAGTGAGTACCTGCGCCGAGTAACTGTCGAGGAATTGAATGTGAAGCGGCCCGTAGAGGTGATTTACAATCCGATCGACACGCAGGTGTATCGTCCTCCGGAGAATCGCCCGGCAGCGGGCAGCCAAGTCCGGCGCATTGTACACATCTCCAATTTTCGACCGGTGAAGCGGATTCAAGATGCGATTAAGGCGTTTGACCTCATCTGCCATGCCGTTCCCGCACGGTTGTTATTTGTGGGCAAAGGGCCGGACCAGTCCACTGCGGAGATGCTGGTGGAACGGCTGGGATTGTCGGACTGTGTGGAGTTCCTTGGAGCGGTGGTTCAGCCGGATGATATCCTGAGACGAGCGGACCTGCTCTTATCTACCTCGGAACGAGAATCGTTCGGATTGACCATCGCGGAGGCGATGGCCTGTGAGGTTCCGGTAGTCGCCACAAACGTGGGGGGAGTACCGGAAGTGCTGGAGGACGGCATCTCGGGCAGGTTGGTTCCGCTGGGATGTGTGCAGTCCATGGCGGAAGCGGCAATTGAGATTTTACGTGATCCGCAGAAGGCCCAGGCGATGGGTCAGGCGGGTCGTAAACGAATCCTGGAACGATTCGATCAGGAAAAGATTGTGCAGCAGTATGAGGATTTGTATTGGCGGATGATGGAATAGCCGATACCTACGGAATGCGCCACAGACAGGCCTCCAGAAGGGTCATGACCTCCGGTGGATTCATGTAAGCGAAATGCAATCCCAGGATGCTGAGGATTGAACGCGCCCCCATCGCCATGCACGCAACAAACAGCCACCGTCGGTGAATCTCATTTCGAACGGTCAGCGCAAACGCGGGGAAAATCTGCATGTACCAGAACTGCGCCAGCGGGATGGTTTTCAGCGCGAACAGGAACAGAAAACAGGGCGAATAATCCACTACTGTGCCGTTGCGATATGCCAGCCGGATGATTAGAAGCAGCAGACCGATTGAGGCAACGGCGTTAGTCAGGATCAGCCATCCGGGTTGATAGGGGAAATGGCCGTAGTCCGTAACTTCCCAGGCGATGTAATTGATACCGGGAATATAACCGGGCTGAAAAAAACGCTGCAGGTAATTACTTTGAATGAGCGCCAGGACAGTCGGCAGAAACGAGAGAGCAAACAAGCCGATCCGTTTGGCCCAGATTTTCCATGGGACCCGAACGGAATCGAACAGAAAAACCGGAGCGAGAAATACGGGAAAGAACTTGGTTTGAATCGCCGCGCCGAGCAGGAAGAATGCCCAGGGACTCCCGCGCCACAATAGCCGGATTGCCAGGATCATCCAGAATCCGACAAAGGATTCAAACTGCCCCTCATGCGAGATATGCCAGACCCCGATGGGATTGGCCCAATATAAAAGGGCCAGGGCGCGGTCCTTTGTCATTTTGCCGATGCAGACGGTATTGATTCCATCCAGTAAGGTGAGCCATAATTTCCCGACGATGAGGCCCGGCGAGAGGGGCGCAATCAGCGCGAAAAAGAGCGCCGTATAGGCCGGGTAGGTGTAATAGTAGCCTCCCCAGAGGAACTGGCAGGGATGGGGCGCGAAATCCTGTGGCGTGTAATCGTAGATCGAAAAACCAAGATTCCAGAACTCCCGGCCATATCCGAGGTTGCGCAAAAGGTCTGTTGTATGCCAAGGTACCTGGAAGCAATACCAGAGCCGCAGGAGACCGACAATGACAAACCCGCCGATAAACAGATTCCCGGCAAGGTCGATCTTGCAGGGACTTGCGTTTTGGCTGGTTGCAGGCGCTGTTTCCATCTCCATCGCATCCGAACCGACCATTCCTGTTCCGGAGATGGTCGAGATTCCCGCCGGGGAGTTTAGCATGGGGCCGCCGGAAGACACCCCGCAACCCCTCCTGCCGCTTCGATATAGCACACGCAGGACGGTGCGGATCGAGGCATTTGAGATCGGGCGATATGAAATCACCAACACGGAGTACAGCGCGTTCATGCGAGCGGGGGGGTATCAGAACCGGGCCTATTGGTCGGAGGAAGGCTGGGCGGCGAGGGAACGTTATGGCTGGGAGCGCCCGGAAACCTGGCGCGATAAACGTTACCGCGCTTACCGGGATTTGAGCGAGGATAACGATCCGCTTCCAGTGACCGGTGTCAGCTGGTTTGAAGCGTGTGCCTATTGTCGATGGTTATCGGAGCAGACCGGAGATCGGTACGAACTGCCGACCGAGGAACAATGGGAATATGCGGCCCGTGGAACAAAAGATTTCCTGTGGCCCTGGGGCAACACCTGGGAAGAAACACGGTGCAATTTCGGAGACGATCTTGATGGAGATCGTTTCCCGGACGGTGGCCTTGATGAACAGATCTATCCTGCGCCGGTTGGTTTCTACCCTCAGGGGGCCTCTCCGTTCGGCTGTATGGATATGGCCGGTAACGCGGAGGAATGGTGCCGGAATCGCTACCAGGAGGAGGGGACGTGGTCCGCCTGTCGGGTTCTTCGCGGGGGAAGCTGGCTTACCGTATCTCCCCGCAATCTCACAACCGTGTTTCGGGGGGGGGCATTTCCCTGGGTTCGGTACATTTTCTGGGGAACCACCGGATTTCGAGCTGTGCGAATCCGCCAGGGCAGTCAAACCTTCTCGAATACCCGGTCAGACGGGCAGAATGCACTATCCCCATTGAATGAGAGAGCGAAGGATTGAGCGAAGAACCGAGCCGTTCTAATTCTCCGAAGTTCCGTCGCGGATACGGCAACCTCATCGGCCTCGTTGCCTCCGTGGTTCTTCTGCTTTTGGCAGGTCATGCCTATTTCGATTACGCAACGGATGATTCGTTCATTTCATTTCGATATGCCCGGAATCTTGCCGAAGGCCACGGCCTGGTCTGGAATCCGGGCGAGAGACTGGAGAGTTACTCCAATTTTCTCTGGGTGATAATTCTCTCCCTGGCGTACAGCCTTGGTTTGAATATCGTTTTCACAGCAAAGGTCCTTGGAATCCTGTCGGGGGTCGGGATTCTGATCCTTTCCTATTATCTGGCGCATGAGTTGGACAAACCGAAAGTCTCGCCGTATCTCTGGATTGCCCCGCTCCTGTTGGCTTTCAATCGGGACTTTCTTTTCTGGATGGGGTCCGGCATGGAAACGGCGTTTTACGCATTGCTGATTCTTGCCTCTGTCCGGCGATATTTCGCCGAAATTCGCACAAATGACCGTAAGCCGATCTCTGCCGTTCTGTTTTTCCTCGTTGCGATTACGCGCCCGGAGGGGATTGTTTTTTATCTCGCAACTATTGTGTATGACATCGGTTACCTTCGAAGATATTCCCGGCGTTCGTATCTCGTGTTTTTCATTCTTTTTGCGGTATATCACACCTGGAGGATGGTCTATTTCGGGGATGTTTTTCCGTGTCCGTATTATGCGAAAATCGGCGGCGATGAACGATTTCGCGCCGGGGTGCAATATCTATCGAATTATTTCATCAAGTACTTGCCGTGTCTGGCGGTTCTTTCCCTGCTGTTGTTGTTTCCGCCGGGGGATCCGGGGAAATGTTTTTACCTGTTCTGGCTGATGATTGTCGGGGCCGGAGCGGCTCTGTACATGGACGGGGACTGGATGTGGCATTTCCGACGGATGATCCCGGCGACGGTTTTTCTGTGCATATTGATGGTTCCGGCGATATCGGGGATTTTGGGTGTCGCTCGCAGTGGGGATAGTCGCATCCGTGGGCTGGCGCTGCTGATCGGTTTTTTGGCGGTTCACCAGGCGGTTGGGGTATCGGGGAAAGATCTTGGGCATATTCTCACGGGGAGGCGGCTGCCGATGTCGGGGTGTCTTGAAGGAGAGTTGACACGGGCCATGGAATCCCTGGGGCTGTGGCTTCGCGCGCGTTCCGAACCGGGGGACTTGATCGCGGTCAACCACGCGGGAGCCTTGCCGTTCTATGCGGATCGCCCGGCGCTGGATATGACCGGATTGTGCAACCGGCCTATTTCGCGGTTACCCGGCGGATTGCATAAAAAATATGATCCTGATTATGTTCTTTCGTGCGCCCCGCGCTTTGTGATTCTCAATACCTCTCGCCGTCCGTCCGATGGGAGATACGGGCGGGATTACTGGGAAGGCGAGACAGCCTTGTATGACCATCCCGAATTCCTGAAACAGTATCGGCCGCTGCCGGAGTTTTGGACCTGGCGCTGGGATGCCGTGACCCCGAACCTGACCTACACCATGGTGTTCGAACGTGTTTCGTCCCTCGAAAATGGGTCGAAAGGTGACTAAGATATCAGGGCGATTCTTAATACAGGACCACGGAGGCAGAGAATGAGACGGATCGGCGTGTTTGCAGTGATTCTTGTGATCGCCGGGGCGCTTCTGGCGGTGACAGGATGTGCGACGGCGCGTGGATTGGGGCAGGATGTTCAGTCACTGGGACGGGGCATTGAGAATGTGTCCGAATAGGAGTAAATCTGGTTCACAGTCGGAGGATGATTTTAATTGTCATTCGGACCTGTCCGAGGCGCTGTCGCGGACACGGCCGAGCTGGAATGAATATTTTATGCTTATGGCGAAGCTGTGTGCGACCCGCTCAACGTGCTATTCGCGTCCGGTCGGAGCGGTTATCGCCCGGGACAAACGAATCCTCGCCACCGGATACAACGGCGCTCCGCCGGGAGCCTGGCACTGTACGGATCGGCAGGAATGTTTCTGGCGTCAACCGCAAAACCAGATCCCCGGAATCGAGCCGCGCGACCTTTCCCGCGCTATTCACGCCGAAATGAATGCGGTCGCCCACGCCGCCCGATACGGTATCAGCATCAACGGTTCCACGCTTTACTGTACGCTTTCGCCTTGTGTCCACTGCTTCAAAACCCTGATCAGCGCGGGGATTGTAGAGGTCTATTTTGAGCATATTTATGATTTCAACGATCAGGGGGGAGACAAGGCGCTCCTGGCGTACTATGAGCAATATGCCGATCTGATCAAAGTCAAACAGCTGAGTATCTCCGAAACCTCGCTGGAGATAGCAGGACAATTTCTCCAATCGATCACCTCTTCCCGACGACATGAACATTATTCCTGATGGAACACCGCTGGAGAGTCGTTTAAGAGTCTGGTAACTTTCAGTGCGGTCCGGCGTCGGTTGCCGGAGGCGAATTCCACAAGACGAGGGCGAAAACCATGCTGAGACTCAAGTCGATTATCGTACTGTCAATCATCGGATTCCTGGCACAGGGTACATTCGGCGCCGAAGAAGATTTTCTCGGACGATGGGCAATCACGCTGGATGATCCGAGTACCACATTCCGGGCGTGCTGGCTGGAGGTGAATCGGGATGGCGGTCAACTGTCTGCCAACCTCCTCTGGCGGTGGGGAAGCGTTAACCCGGCGAAGTCGGTGACAATCTCCGGAGATGAGATTCAGGTCACGATGACGGAAAGCAGCAATAACAAAACCTGTGATGTGGTTTACAAGGCGTCGTTACGGTATGGGCGATTGATCGGAACGGTTGAGCGACCGCGTCAGGAACCTGCCTGTTTCTGGGGACGTCCGGCTCTGGAGGCGGCCACGGATGTATCGGGGACCTGGGATGTTTCCATTCAGCAGGGCGATTCAAAGAGGATCCACGAACTCACACTCATACAGAAAGGCGAGATGATTCTCGGCCTGATGAGCGTGCATGGTGTTGTGGCGCAGGTTAAGACAGCGAATCTCGAGGGGAATCGTCTCATTCTCACTTTCGATCCGCTGCGCGTGGAGGGGCATGGGCAGGAATTGAAGCTGAATCTGGAGGTTCGGGGCGATCGCGCGGAAGGCAAAGCGCAGATCGGCGATGCGCCGGAATTGACGGCGACAGCGCAACGACAGCGGATCTGGGGCGCGCCGGTGGATCTGTTCAACGGAAAAGACCTGAGCAACTGGGTTCCTCGCGATCTCGCCGTGAGGCCCAAATGGGAGGTCCAGGACGGCCTGATGGTGAATTCGCCGCCGGATATCGACTTGCGCACGAAGGAAGAATTCAACGATTTCAAGCTTCATGTTGAATTCAAGATGGATCCGGGAAGCAACAGCGGAATCTATCTTCGGGGCCGCTATGAGGTGCAACTGCTGGAAGATTACGGCAAGGGCAGCGAATCGCACGGCAACGGCGCGGTATACAGCCGAATCGCCCCGGCGAAAAACGCCAGTAAACCGGCAGGCGAATGGCAGACTTTCGACATTACATTGATCGGGCGGTGGGTGACCGTGGTTCTGAATGGGGAAACAATTATCGACAATCAGCGCCTGGACGGAATTACGGGCGGGGCGCTTGACAGCTTTGAATGGATGCCGGGACCGATCATGTTTCAGGGCGATCATGGACGGGTCTGGTTCCGTAAGGTTGTTATCACACCCGCGCTGGACTGATTATGGCGAAACGAGTCGGAGAAAACGCGTTTGCCGTTTTGATCGTCGTGCTGACGGCGGCGGTGCTGCTTTCTCTCTATCTTTCGATCCGCTATGCGCAGCTCACGAACCAGGAAGATGCGCCGGGGAAGAGTCTGTGTTCCTTTTCAGCGGAATATGACTGCGATCCGGTTCTGCTGACACGATATTCAACAACCTTCGGTATTCCCAACAGCACGTATTCCCTGGTGGTGTATTCGTGCATGTTATTTTGCGGAGTGATTACGTGGTATCAGCGGGGGAATCTGTGGCGATGGTATGTGCGATTGGGGTTGCTGGTAGACCTGGCGGCGTTGGGAATCAGCGCTTATTTCGCTTACATTCTCTTTTTCACCCCGATGCCATCCACTTGCGTGTTTTGTGTGGGATTGCAGGCGTGCAGTGTGCTGGCTCTGCTTTGTTACATCGCGCTTCTGCCCTCCGCTCGCCAAACATCGCCCGGCCTGCGGGAAGGCGCACTGGCGGGCATGTTGATCCTGCTCTGTTTGATCCTGGCTGCGCTGGAGTTTCTTTCGATTGAGCAGTATCGGACAAACGGTAAGCTGGTGATACTCCAACGGGCGCATCAGAGGACGCTGTTGAATCGGACGTTCAATCTTTGCCTGTTCGCGAGTCAGCCGATTGTCCAAGTTCCTGTTGATGAACAGACCCCGGTGCGTGGGTCGGCGAATGCCCGTCACACGCTGATTGTGTTCGAGGATTTCCAGTGCGGTCCCTGCGCCCGGTTTCATCAGGCTGTCTCCGAGGCGTTCACCGTGTTTGCCACCGATACGTTCAGAGTTGCTTTCAAGCATTTTCCGGTGGGGAACGACTGCAATCCCGGCCCGGTTGCGAGCTATCATCCTCTCTCGTGTACGGCCGCGTATGCCTCGGAAGCGGCTCACCGGCAGGGGAAATTCTGGGAGTACGCCGACCTGGTGTTCACGAATCAGCGGGACCTGCATCCAGGCAGTTTTATGCAATTCGCACAGGAATTGGATCTGGACCTGGAACGATTTGAAAAGGACCTTCTATCGGATGAAGTGCGCAAACGGGTTGCGGCGGACATTGAGCTGGGCCAAAGACTGGGCATTCCGGGAACGCCGGGGACTTTACTGGATGGACGTCCGTTAGTGGGGAATGAACTGCAACCGATGTTCTGGTCCCTGATTCGTTCCCTTGATGAGATGCCTCCGGAGGCTCTGCGAGAAATGGAAACTCACGCGGCGATCATTTCTCTTCCGGCAACAAGCCGTGTTCTCCCGGCGACAGACGCCGTGACACCTGCGACGGTGGATTTCAGCGTTCCGTAAAAATGTCGCCGACCGGTTCCATGTAACGTTTTATGGACAAAGCCGCCTCATCAATATCCTCTTTCTCCGGGAGAGCCTCTTCTCTTTCTCCCCCCGGGAAAGGGGTGGCGTGAGGGAATTCTGCCCAGTGGAATCAACCGACTATTTGTGTTTTCCTATCTTGGGTGACAGGGTTTATCGATTGAACCCGAAACGGAGAACACGGTCACGACCGGCAAGGTCTTTGGTCACCTCCGGTTGAGAGAAAACCCGTTTTCGCCTGATGAGATCGAACAGAGGGTCTTTCAAACTGGGATCGATCTCCAGGCAGATTGCCCCTTCCGGCGACAGGAGCGGCGCGACATTGTCCAGAAAAGTGCGGTAGAAGTTCAGTCCTTCCCGTCCGCCGTCCAGGCAGGCAGTGGGCTCGTAATTTCTCACATCCGGTGGAAGGCTGGGGATGTCCGAGCTTTTGATATAGGGGGGGTTGGAGACAATCACATCGAAATTGTTGATGAGAGATCCCCTCAATGCCTGAAACATATTCCCCTCATGCAGCGTGACGTAATTCATTAAATTGTGATCTCGCACATTTGCCTGTGCGCATTGAATGGCCGTGTTGGAAATATCCGTTCCGTGAAACTCCCCATCATCGAGGTTGTGGGCCATGGCGATCAGGATGCAACCGGTTCCCGTTCCCACATCGAGGATTTTGGGGCATTGGAATCGGGTGGCATCTTCGAGGGCTTTTTCGACGAGAATCTCCGTTTCCGGTCGGGGAATGAAAACGCCTTTGATGATTTTGAACGTATGCGAATAGAACTCGACTTGTCCTGTGAGATAGGCGATCGGTTCGCACTTGGCTCGTCGCGCCACGAGAGCGTTGAAATCGCGGGTTTCCTCTTTGGACAGGGGGCGGGAGGGGTCCCCGAGGATCCGTGTGCGCGAGAGACCGGTGACATGGGCGGCAAGCAATTCCGCCGAGAGTTCCGGCGATTCAACTTTTTTCTGTTGGAAAAGATTGATCGCCGATTCCAATGCTTCTTGAACGTTCATCGTGATGCAGCTCCTTTTGCTGTCAGACTCCCGATCAAATGATGCCCTCCGGAGACGCTCCCATTTTATCCCACGAAGTGGTTTTCTTTTCAACCTCCGTTGGAAATGGGTTTATCTGTCCTTTGCGGAGAGTTTGTCGAGTCGATCGCGGGTCGCAAGCGCTTCCAGGATCGGATCGAGGTCCCCGTCCATGATGCTTTCCAGCCGGTGAATGGAGAGGCCGATCCGGTGATCGGTGACACGGTTCTGGGGGAAATTGTACGTGCGGATTTTTTCGCTTCGATCTCCGCTTTTCACCATGGACCGTCGTTGATCGCGCTCGACAGCTTCCCGCTGCCGGGCTTCGCGTTCCAGGACCCGGCTGCGCAGAACGCGCATGGCCTTTGCCCGGTTTTTGTGCTGGGATTTTTCATCCTGGCAGATCACCACAATGCCTGTCGGAATATGAGTCAATCGTACCGCGGAATCGGTCGTATTGACGCTCTGTCCGCCGGGGCCGGAGGATCGAAACACGTCCAGCCGGATTTCCTCCGGTTTGATCTCTACCTCGACCTCTTCTGCCTCGGGGAAAACGGCCACGGTTGCGGCGGAGGTGTGAATCCTGCCGGCGGCCTCTGTTTCCGGGATACGCTGAACGCGATGAATGCCGCCTTCGTATTTCAGCGCACCGTAAGCCCCCTTGCCCTCCACGGAGAAGATAATCTCTTTGAAACCACGGAGGTCGGTGGGGCTGGAGGACAGGATTTCACATTTCCAGCCCTTTCGTTCTGCAAGGCGAAAATACATTCGGAACAAATCGGAGACAAACAGCCCGGCCTCTTCGCCTCCGGTGCCGGCGCGAATTTCCATAATGGCGTTGCGGGCGTCCTTTTCATCCACCGGCAAGAGATGGTTCTTCAAGCGTTCCAGCAGGAGTCGTTGTTGTTTCTGTGCCCTGGGCAGCTCGTCACGCACCAGGGAGGTCAAATCCGGGTCCCCTTCCTCCAGGGCCTCGCGCAACTCCAAAATTTCCTTTTGATTGCGCTGATATTCCTGGAAATCGGCGACAACGGGAGCCATTTCGGAATGCCGACGGTTGCATTCCTGCATTTTTTTCGGATCGCGAAGAGTCTCCGGCTGGACCATCGTTTTTTCCAGTTCGGCGAAATCCTGTTCCAACCGTTCCAGCCGGGAGAGCATGACGGGGTCTATCATGACCGCACCTCACGCCTGTAGAAAAATTCGTACTTGACAGCAAAAATCGACTTGGGTATGGTACGTCACTCCAATTACCGGACAAGGTCGGTCCGGTTTGGATGACGTGGAAGTAGCGTCTCATCTCAGAAAGTCAGTCGGGGGTATATGACAATGGATAAACGTTTGGAAGAACTCAAAGAGAAACTGATGTATGAACGAAATCTGCTTTTGCAGGATATTGGCCGGGACCACCGGGTCCCGGAGCTCAACACCCATGGGGATCTGGCCGACCGGAGCGCGGATTACAGCCAGCGGGAGATGCTGCTGGGGCTTGCAGAGCACGACCGCGAGCGGCTTCTGGCGCTCGAAGATGCGCTCCGGCAAATCGAGTCCGGCACATACGGTATCTGTAATGAGTGCAACAAACCCATACCCCAAGCGAGGTTGATCGCCATGCCTACCGCCCGCTTTTGCGTGAAATGCCAGGGGAAACAAGAGCGATTGGGGTATGAATAGGTACGCGAAACCGCCTACTCCGATTCACGCCATCCCTCGGATTCCGACGACCGCGACGAGGATTACCCCAGCGAGCCGGACAGAGATCGAGGGGATTGGGAATAAGGGACTATCTGGACCACATCGTCTCCGAGCGTCGTCTCTGAAGAGAACGATAGAGGTATGCTCTCTGTCCGGTGCATGGTCTTCTGGACCCGAGACTCTGCTGTGATAGGATTGCGCATGGAGCGGCCAGGCGGCCGCCGCAAAAGCCATTCCAGTAAGGGAGATTATCATGCAGAAACAGCTGGGTGTTCTGATCCACGGGGCCGGATGGGTCTCCGGCGAGCATATCAAAGCATTCCAACACAATCCACACACGCATGTAGCGGCGATCTGCAGCCGCACAATGGAAAGTGTCAAAAAGCGTGCAGCGGAAGCGGGCCTGAAAGACATCGGCATGTACACAGACCTGGATGAGGCATTGCGCCATCCGGGTGTGGACATCGTGTCGGTGTGTACTCCCCAGCGCCTTCATGCCGACAACACGATCAGGGCGGCGCGTGCGGGAAAACATGTTGTCATTGAAAAACCCATTGCGAACAGCGTCGATGAAATGCACGCGATGCTGGATGCGGTCCGCAAGGCAGGCGTCAAGACGGTTGTGAGTTTTGTCCTGCGCTGGAATCCCCTGTTTGAGACTCTCAAGGCGATGATAGCCGATGACGCTTTCGGGCAGGTCTATTATGTCGAAACCGACTACGAACACGATATTGCCGGATGGTGGTCGGGATTCGAGGATGTCCGCAAGAAGTCGACCGGGATCAGCGCACTGAACGTGGGCGGTTGCCATGCCATCGATGCCGCGCGGTGGTTTGCCGGGCGCGGGCGATACCAACCGGCGAAGATTACCGAGGTTTTTGCGTACTGCGGCGGGTATCGGAAGGGACTGACTCGCGAATTTGATTACCTCACCGGGACATGGGTAGAGAATGTTCCCCCGATGGAATATGACGGGCTGGAAGTGGTCCTCGTGAAATTCGACACGGGCGCGATCGGAAAAGTCTCGGTTAATTTCGATTGTGTCATGCCATATACATTCCCCATCCAGATTTTCGGGGATAAGGGTTCTGTGAGAGACAACCGGGTCTGGTCACACAAGTTCCCCGGCCAGAAAGACTGGGTGGAGATCCCCACTATTTTGCCGGTGAGCGCGGATGTCACTCATCATCCGTTCCAGGGGCAGATGAACCATTTTGTGGATTGCATTCTCAACGACCGGGAGTCTCACTGCAACCTGGAAGACAGCATCAATACCCATGAAGTGGTATTTGCGGCGCAGCAGTGTTACGAAACCAGACAACCCGTCCGACTGCCGTTGCGATAATCTCAGAGGCAGGCGGCCATGAAAGGAGCAGGAAACCATGCGAAGGAGCATTCCGACAATCTGCCTGTTTGTGATGCCGGCTTTGATGTTCTGTAATACGGCCAATTCACAGGGACAAACAGGATTTACAATCGACCGCGCTCAGCGAGAGGAAATCACCGTGTCGCTGAACGGCAAGGAAGTGGCGATCTTTCACAGCGGTCTTGCGCTGGACAAAAGTTACATCCATCCGCTGCGAAGCCCTGACGGCCGGGTAATTACTTACGATTCCCCAGCCGATCACCTTCATCATCGCGGGTTGTGCGTGGGCTGGCCGGATGTTTCCGGCGAGGATTTCTGGGCCGAGTTGAACTCCCCCCAGGGGCAGCGCGGGAAAATGATCCCGGCGGGAATTGAGACCCGGACGCTGCCGGATGGAAGCGCTCAAATTCGCGAAGAAAGCCTCTGGGTGCGTCAGAACGGCGAACCACTGGTTCGCGAGCAATGTATGTGGACTTTCCTGCTCCCGCAAGGCAACCTTCAGCTGGTGGATGTAGACCTGACTCTTACCGCGCTTGCCCCGGAAGTGGTGTTCGGTTCCGACAAGGATAAGCCTCGCGAGTATCATGGATTCACACTGCGCAATGGTCCGTTTGAGCAAATTCGTGTCTTCAATTCCAACGGACAAGAAGGCGCGGATGAATGCCGAGGAAAGACCGCCAAATGGTGTGCCATCTCCGGCATTCAGGCAGGCCGACCGGCTCTCGCCGCCATCCTGGATCATCCTTCCAATGACAGCCATCCGACCAGGTTTTACGTGCTGGAAAAAGATATGCAGTTTATTTCTTCTTCTCCGAACATGGAAAAAGCGAAAGTCCTGAAAGCCGGGGAACAATGGCATCTTCGCTATGGTGCGGTCGCCGCCGGCAAACCGGCGGAGGGTGAATCATGGGATGTCGAGAAGATTTGGCAGGAATTTGCCGGGGAATAATCCCTTAAAGACCGGAGCATTACAATGAAAAAGATCATCGCCTTTCTCGGCAGCCCACGGAAACAAGGTAATACCGCCATTGTACTGGAACGGGTCCTGGCCGGGGCACGGGATGCCGGTGCGGAGGTCGAAAGCGTGTTTCTCCATGGGATGGACCTGCGCCCCTGCCGGGAATGCCTGGTTTGTCAGTCTGTGCCCGATGAGCCGGGCTGCGCAGTTAAAGACGATATGGTCGGGATTTACGCGAGGCTTTTTGAATCGGATGTGATTGTTCTTGCCTCACCGGTGTTCTGCTGGAGTGTCAGCGCCCAGATGAAGATTCTTCTGGACCGCATGTTCTGTTTCTTCAAGTTTGAGGAATCGGAGTCGCCGCGAATCCTCATCAAGGACAAGGCCATCGCCGCTGTGTTGACCGCCGGAGGGGATGAATTCGATGGAGCGGATTTGGCGGTGGAGACCATTCGGCGTCTTGCGCGCTACGTGGATTCCGATTACCGGGGACACTTTGTAGCGGCCAATCTGTCCGCACCCGATGATGTCCGGAAAGATAAAGCGTTGCTGAACAGGGCCTACCAATTCGGGAAATGTCTGGTCTGAGCGGAAACGGAAATGATGAAACAGGATGAACCATGGGATGCCCAAGTCCGTCGGGACTTGCAGGAGCGGGTTGATCCGCTGTGCAGGGAAATTGCGTCCGGGCGGTTGGTTTCGTGGGAGGCACGGGAACGGTGGATTGAGGTGCGCCGGGAGTTGGCGTGTTGTGTACCCGATCAGCTGGACCTGATCGATCGGATTTACGGCGCGCGTGTCAACCGCCTGATCGAGCAGTTTTGCATCCCCCGTGAGGTTGACGATCTGGTGAACAATCTCGGATAACCTTGCCGGAGGGGTTCCATGCCGCATATTCAGATTCGAGGCGAGATTTCCATGGAGCGAATGTGGGAAAGTATCGGGCCGTTGAAACAACTGAAACCGGACCCGATTATCATTGACCCTCCCTATATGCTTTACAACCGAAAAACGCTCCTGTTCCAGACCTCGGTGACCGAACACGGGAGAAGCCAGAAGTTCTACCTGATTGTTTCGGCCAGAGACGAGGGATTGACTGTGCGTGTGGACCCAGTGACCGATCCGGTGAAATCGAACGGGGTGAAGCGGGCGGTGGGATTCCTGGCTGCACATATAAAATCGATGTTTCCGGGCACGGAATACGGGGTGACGAACATCCCGGATTTTGTTATGAAGGATCTGCCGTGAGACACGCCTGCCAAGCCTCTTCGGCCCGATACGAGCTGCGCACCAGGGGACCCGCGACCACGAAGCGAAATCCGAGTGACTGCGCTTCCGCCCGAATGTCTTCGAATTCTTCCGGTGCGACATAACGTTCTACGGGGTGATGTCCCGATGTGGGCGCGAGATACTGGCCGATGGTGAGAATGTGAACGCCTGCCGCCGCGATCTGTGTCAGGGCCGCTGTGAGTTCCCTCCTGGATTCGCCCAATCCCACCATGAGGCCGCTCTTGGTAAGAAATCCTTTTCTTGCGGCGTGACGGAGAATCTCCAGAGACCGATTCCAATCGGCGGAGGGTCGTATAAGCGGGTACAGGCGTGGAACAGTTTCTACGTTGTGATTGAGTACGTCCGGCCCCGCGTTCAGCACAATATCTAATGCCTCCATCGACCCGGCAAAATCGGGGATGAGCAGTTCGATACGGCAATCGGGTCGAACGGTGCGGATCGCCCGCATGGTTTCAGCGAAAACCGATGCGCCGCCATCAGGCAGGTCATCCCGCGTTACCGACGTAATCACCGCGTAATTCAATCCCAGGGTGTTTACCGCATCGGCTGTGCGAGAGGATTCATCGGGGTCCGGTTTGTTGGGGTGTCCCTTCTTGACCGCGCAGAACCGACAGGATCGGGTACACACCGATCCCAGTATTAAGAATGTTCCCGTGCCGTTGCTCCAGCACAAGGCGATATTGGGGCATCTCGCGCTTTGACAGACCGTGTGGAGGCGGTTCCGGTCCACAAGAGAGCGAACCGTGGCATATCCTGTTCCCGTGGACAATGGCGCTTTAATCCAGGGAGGTTTACGAAGAGTTGCCAGGTTTCCCGCCGAGTCAAGGGAAGATTCCATTACGGATTCAACCTCTTATTCGGCGACCAGGATCAGATCGCTGCTCCGGTCCGGATCGAAGGGGGCGAAGTCGAATCCTCCATAGCAGATTACTTCCTCAAACCCTGCGCGCAGCAGGGCCTGCGTGACCTCCGCCTCCTGCCAGGGATAATGCGGCGTGCGGGCAATGTCCATCTTCCATTCTTTGCCCTCCCTGTGCAGGGTCAGCATGTTGAATGTCAACCGAGTGGGACCGAAATCATAGAATCGGACGAAGATATACTCATCGTTTCCCAGCGGGCCGTTCTTGGAAGGGAAAAAACGATCGTTGAACGTAAGAATGCGGGTGTAATTGAGCAACTGAATTACGAGCAATCCGCCGGGTTTTGTCACGGACCGGAATGCTGTGGCGGCTCTCTGCAAGCTCGGTTCATCCAGCAAATGCACGAGTGTGTTTCCCAGGCAGGCCACCAGGTCGAATGTGCCGTGGATGTTCCCGTTCAGCTCCTCGATGCCGAGTACCTCGAAATCGACTTCAATCTCTCGTTCTGCTGCTTTTCCCCGGGCGATGTCGATCATGCGCGGAGACGGATCAATGCCTTTCACCCGGTATGCCTCATCCGCCCAGAAAATCGCCTGTTCGCCTGTGCCGCAGCCGCAGTCCAGGATGGAGGTCGCGAATCGCTCGCGGAGAAGGTGATCAAAAAACGGTTTCTCTCGTTTGACCCGATTGCGCCAGTTGATGAACACATCGTAACGGTCTGCGAGGTCTTCATAGAATTGCGTGGACATGATGGAGATCCTCCCGGTTCGTATGCGCAATCAGTGTAACGTAATGGCGGGCGCACGGCGAGGGAGAAGAGGAATTCCATGATAATATGGACGGATTGGGAGATTGTCGGACAGGTAAGTACCCTCACCGTAATCCTCTCCCGGAGGGAGAAAGAGAAGAGGAATACCATGAAAGAGGCCATGTTGTACGAACGTCTTGAGGGGAACGCGGTTCGCTGCAACCTGTGTTCCCATCGTTGCAAAATGGAGGATGGAAAAACCGGCATTTGCATGGTGCGCAAAAACGAAGGCGGCACACTGTACAGCCTGGTGTATGGGCAGCTGCAAGCCCGGCATATCGACCCCATCGAGAAAAAGCCGCTGTTTCATTATTATCCCGGAACCGCCTCCTTTTCCATTGCCACGGCGGGCTGCAATTTTCAATGCGATTTTTGCCAGAACTGGCGCCTGTCGCAATCGGTTCGACGGGAAGGCCGATTCGAGGGGCAGGAGACCTTGCCCGAAGAGATTGTCCTGGCGGCGGAACGCTCCCGCTGCCGGACTATTGCCTACACGTATTCCGAGCCGACCATCTATTTTGAATATGCTTATCACATCATGCGTCTCGCAAAGGAACGCGGGATAGAGAATGTCTTTGTGACCAACGGATTTATGACCCGCGAAACGCTGGAGACCGCCCAGCCGTACCTGGGTGCGCTGAACATTGATCTGAAATGCTTTCGGGATGAAACCTATCGGAGGGTGATGCGGGGGCGGCTGGAGCCGGTGCTGGAGAGTATTCGAACGTCCAAAGAACTGGGATTCTGGGTGGAGGTCACAACGCTTCTTGTGCCCGGCATGAACGACAGCGAGCAGGAGATTCGGGAGATTGCGCAGTTTATTGCCTCCGTGGGCCAGGAGATTCCCTGGCACATCAGCGTGTTTCATCCCGATTATCGCATGACGGATCGGGGGCGAACGCCGGTTTCGTTGATCGGGAATGCCGTACAAATCGGCAGGGAAGCGGGGTTGAGATATATCTACGCCGGAAATCTGCCCGGTGATCCCACGGAAAGTACGCGGTGTTATTCATGCAGGCGAATAGTGATCGAGCGTTTTGGATTTACGGTGACAGGGTATTTCCTGAAAGACGGACGATGCGGCCACTGTGGAACGCCGATCGACGGAGTTGGACTGGAGAGTTTGGAGAACAGCGCCCTGGCCTGATGCTGTTTCGCGGGCTTCCGGTTCCCCGGAGGAAGCGAACTTGTTGGATTTTACCCATCGCTTCCCGGCACAATTCCGGTTACCGCTAACGGGCCTCAAGGTATTCTCTATATCTCCATACTATTAGAATAATGCGCTTTTTCCATCTTATCATCTTTGCGATGCAGAAAACATCTGTGGATTTAAGATACCGGTGGCAGAGGAATTCCTGACCTTTCGCGGCATACACAAAACATTCGGCCAGACTGTGGCTTTGGCCGGTGTGAATCTGGACGTTTTTCCGGGACAAGTCCATGTTTTGGCGGGGGAGAACGGGGCTGGGAAGAGTACTCTTGTCAAGATCCTGATGGGGGTTGAGAAAGCCGACCGGGGGGAGATCCGCTGGAAAGGTCGGATGCACCGCCCGCACAGTCCGATTGATTCTCTTCGGAGCGGAATTGCCATGATTTACCAGGAACTCAACCTGGCCCTGCACCTTCCGGTTCACGCAAATGTTTTCCTGGGACGGGAAATCCGGTCTGCGGGGGTTGTGCGGGAATCGGAGCAAAAACAACGAACACGTGAACTTTTCAGGATGCTGGGAGCCGATATCGACCCCACTCTTCCGACTCGTCAGCTGGGTATTGCGCAACGTCAGCTGGTTGAGATTGCCCGCGCCATCGGGGCGGATGCGGAGTTGATTGTCATGGATGAACCGACCGCCGCTCTATCGGAGCAGGAATCGGAGAACCTGTTCCGGGTTGTGGATTCGCTTCGGCAGCGAGGAGTGGGAATCATTTACATTTCTCATCACTTGGAGGAATTCGAGCGGATCGGCGACATGGTGACCGTCCTTCGGGATGGGCATCGGGTCTGGCAAGGTCCGGCAGCCGAGACATCTCCCAATGAGATCATCCGTCACATGGTGGGGCGCACTATTGAGGACCTGTATCCCAAACGGCAGCCGCAATTTGGCCCGGTTCTCCTGCGCCTGAAAAACCTGAACAGCCCGAACGGGACAAAAAATGCCTCTCTGGAGGTCCGTGCGGGCGAGATTGTCGGAATTGCCGGGTTGGTGGGCGGAGGCCGAACCGAGATGCTTCGGGCGCTGTTCGGGTTGGACTCGGCGGATGTTGAGGAATTCACGCTGGGGGATGTGCGCATCAGGGTTCCATCTCCTCACCGTATGCTCCATCATGGGGTCGGATTTCTCAGCGAGGACCGTGGCGGTGAGGGTCTTGCGCAGAACCTCTCTGTTGCTGTGAATATGACCCTTTCCGCGCCGGAGCAAATCAGCCGGTGGGGGGTTCTGTCGCACACACGGCGGGAACGTGTATCCGAGGCGTTGATTGAGCGGTTTCGGATCAAAGCGAAATCGCCTTCCCAGGCCGTCCGGGAACTTTCAGGAGGCAATCAGCAGAAAGTGGCGCTGGCCCGGCTGATCTGCGCCGATGCGAAGGTGTTGCTTCTGGATGAGCCGACACGGGGTATTGATGTGGGAGCCAAAAATGAGATTTACCGCTTGATGAATCGTCTGGCCGAGGAAGGCCGGGGCATCCTTTTTGTATCGAGTTATCTGCCGGAGGTACTCGGTATGGCCGATTCTGTGTATGTGATGTGCCGGGGGACAATCAGCCGCAAGTTTCGCGTAGAGGAATTGGATCAGGAGCGGGTGATGGCGCTGGCTACGGGGGTGGAACAAGATCAATCTCCCCATGGCCGGCCTCTCCCGCAAGGAGAAGAAGGCTCACAGCCCTGCGCCCGTATCGTTTCTAATGGACCATCCTTTAATAAGTTTTAATTCGTATTCGTCTACACCGGCTGCATCTGAGCTTCATACAGCCAGGCATATAGTCCTCCCATGGCGGCTAATTCCTGGTGGGTTCCCTGCTCGATGATTCGTCCCTTGTCCAGAACATAGATGCATTTCGCGTTCGCGACCGTCGAAAGTCGATGCGCAACTACAAAAGTTGTTCGTCCCTGCATGAGCCGCTCCAACGCGCTCTGTACGATCCTCTCCGATTCGGAATCAAGAGAAGAGGTGGCCTCGTCGAGAAGAAGAATGGAGGGATTGCGCAGAAGCGCGCGCGCAATGGCGATCCGCTGTCGCTGCCCGCCGGAGATCATCGCGCCGCGTTCCCCTACAATAGTCTGATAGCCATCCGGCAGCTGCAAAATAAAATCGTGCGCAAACGCGGCCACCGCCGCATCATACACCTGCTCCTCGTCGAAATGCTCCAAGCCGCAGGTAATGTTGTTCCGGACCGTGTCGTTAAAAAGGATCGGTTCCTGGGTCACCAGGGCCGTATGGGAGCGCAATGAACGAATCTGTACTTCCCGGATATCGCGGCCGTCGATTAAAATCCGTCCCTGTGTCGGATCATAGAAACGGATCAGCAGGTTAATCAATGTAGTCTTTCCTGCCCCGCTGGGTCCGACAAAGGCAATCGTATCACCGATCTTCGCGCGGAAATCGATGTCTTGGAGAACATAGTCCCGGTCATAAGCAAACGAGACATTCTGGAACTCTACGGCGTGACGCGGCGCAGGCATTACCACGGCGTTGGGGAGGTCCCGGATGGTGGGTTGCTCATCCAGCAATTGAAAAACCCGCTCGGCCCCCGCAAGCGCTTCAATAATGCTGTACTGAATGTCGGTCAGGTTATTGATCGGTTTGAAACTCATAAAGGCGGCAACGAAAAACACTCCTTTGTCGCCGAGGGTCATGCTGGTCATGAATCCGAGCACTATCCAGGCAACTACCGCAACGCTGCTGTAAATGATTACCTCCATGAGCGGGGAGCTCATCGCCTGGAAAATGTGCGAACGAATGGTGAGTTGAAATAGTCGTTCGGTCTGTTGCTCGAATCGGTTCTGGTGATACTTATCCAGATTGAACGCCTTGATGATGCGCATTCCGGCCAGGCTCTCGGAGATCATACCGTAGAGTACGGCATTCTCGATCCGTCTGGCGCGGCTTAATCGTTTGACGGTGCGGCTGATTTGTCGAATCACCCAGGAAATTACCGGCACACACGGAAGAAGCATCAGAGTGAGTTGCCAGCTGTGCGACGCCATCAGGCCGATATACACGAATAACTCCAGCGGTTTGACAAAAATACTGCTGAACAAAAGTTTGACCGACTGGCGGACTTCATTGATATCCCCTGTCAACCGGGCCAGAAGATCGCCGGACCGTTGACGGTCGAAAAAACTCATGTTGAGGGAGAGAATATGGTTGTACACGGTATTGCGCAGGTCGCGGATGGCTCGATGTCCGACATACCGCGTAAGGAAAGAGTGGGTATAGTCCACTATGCCGCGCAGCAGAGTTACGCAGAGGGCAAAAAGAAGAATCCAGGTAAGGTTTTCGGCGAGTGTGCCCTTCTCGATGGCGTCGAGAAGAGGCTTGATGACCCAGATACGACCCGCAAGAAAGCTCATCATCAGGATCATGCAGATCATGGAGACAACACAGAGTTTCCAATACGGCCGCACATGCCGCCAGAGACGGGCATAGAGGCGCCAGAAGTTGTGTTCCAGGAAAAACGGACGCGCTTGCGAGTGTTCAATCATGTTGTATACCCAAGATTGTCAATGGCCCTGTCCGCAAAGATCACCAGCAAGAGGCCGGCGCCACCCCGAATTACCCTCGCGCCAACTATCGTTCTTTCCCTCACCCCAACCCCCTCCCGGGAGAAGAGGGAGAAGAGTATCTTCCCGGAAAGAGAGAAAAAATCGGGTGGCACGGGCTTCCAGCCTGTGATGAATCAGAAGCGCAATTCCAACTGGATCAATGCTTCATCGTTCCGAATATCATCCGCGCCGGTTTCTTCATCGTTGATCGTGTATTCGGTGCGCAGGAAAACATCTTTCACGAGTTCCATAATCAACGCAACGGTCCACTGTCGGCGGTCCCACGTTCTGGAATTGGTGGAAACCGGATCCAGGTTCAGGTTCAATTCACCGTACCGCACAAGTGGTTCAACGGATAGAAGATATTTCAACTCCGGTTTGAATCGATAGGAAGATTGCAGATACCAGGCATCCCGCTCCAATCCGCCATCATCCGAAGTGATGTACTGAAAAAACAGGTTCGCCTCATTCCACTGGTAATCCAGGTTTGCCCCGTATCGGTTACGGTCATTCCCATCCTGGATCAACCGATATTTCGGAAGCCCCAGAAGAAAAATCTCATCGTCATCGGACAGTTCTCCCCAGACACCGAACAACATCAGGTCGATTTTGCCCCATTCGCCGGATTTCTCCTTCCAACCAAGGCCGGCGCTGATCTCCTTGTTCGCATTGGAATCGCCATATTCGAGGTCATCGGCCAGGATGGGGAACGATTCATCCTCCCCGATTTCATCATCATCCATGCGAAGGCCGTTCATTACGGCCAAGTGAGAGTAAAAGGGTCCCCATTCGGATTTCCCGCTGACACCCAGATCGCGGTCATGCCAGAATGCCGTTCCGGCGAGCGGATAGGATTCGGTTTTACGATCCGGCCGAAAGAACTTTTTCTGCTGGCCGATGGTCAATTCGGAATGGAGGGGCAGGTTTCGCCAAAGCAGATAAACCTCCTGGAGATCCGACGTGGCCTGCTGCCCGGCATCGAAATCAGCCTCCAGTATCAGGTCGTCGGTAAACCGAACCCGTGGGCTGAGCCGGACATGGTCGATCTGGAATTGGCCGTAGGGATCCTCGGTAACATCGGCCCGGCTGTGCCGCTCGCGTTGGGTGTCCCGGTATTCCAGTTCGATTTCCCCGCCGAGTTCCAACCATTTCCGTCGAAGCGAACGAAGCCAGCCTTTCTCGAATTTCTCCTCCAAATCTTCGAGGACCTGCACCCGGCGGTCCAGGTCCTGAAGCGGTCGTGTGGCGGATGTAGGATATTCCTCGGAGATTTTGGGAGATGGAAAGCGTTTCTCGACCGCCTCCAGGCGACGCTGAAGTTCCTCCACCAGTGTCCGCAGTTCGCGGTTTTCGTTCTCCAAATGTTCAATACGTTGCTGAGTGGATGGATCAACCTCGGCCGGTCCCCCCCCTGGAAGCCAAAGCAAACAAAGGACCACCGTTATCCTCTTGATTCGCATGTTTTGCATATTGAAAAGTATAGTAATTTAAAACAGGATTGTCGATAAGAGCGGATTACGGATTGTTGGGTGCGAGAATTCGGGGGAAGGAAATAAGTCCCATAGCTCTCACGAGTCCTATCAAATCCTTCATCCTTCATCCTTCATCCTCTCCTCTCATTTCTCCCGCGCTTTGCTCCAGATCGGAGAGGACCAGGCCATAACGCAGCGGTCCAGGATTTTGTGCTTCTGGGTCACCCGGACATAGTAAATCGCGCCCGGTTTCCCGTTGGGATCGGTATATTCGCTCTCAAACTCCGTGGTATCCGGTCTCCAGGTATGAATGACATTGAAGAACGGGGCGCCTTGTATCGGGTCATACCGAAGAATCTCCACGTTGTCGATCAAGTCCGTGCCGGTTATGTTGACCCGCAGCACGGCCGGCCCCTGCAATACAGCGGTTTCACCCATTTCCACGCCGTTCAGAGTGAAATCGAGAATGATCTTCGCGCCCGTTGTACCGTAAGTGTGGCGGTCATACAAACCCTGAAAAATATCATTGCGCGTGAGCTGCGTCGCACGGACGGCTGCCAGTCCGTGATGCGGCAGGCCCGGATGCGCCCGGTGGTCATCGGAGGAGGCAATCGTGGAAAGCATCAGGCCCCTCATCCAGGCATCCTGCACATAGGAGCCGGCTTGCGCACTCTGCGAATCGCTTGTGAACAGGCTGTTCTCGAAAGCCAGCGGGTGTTTTGGGTTGTATACCTCGCTGAGACCGTGCGCCGAATAGATCTCGATATTGCGGCGCAATTCGGCGTTGTTATCTGCGAAGGTGATGTCTTTCGGCATTTTGCCGGTGTGGTGAGGGATGGTCAGCGCATTTCCGGCCTCCAGCGCCTGCCACAAAGATTCCAGCGTGCAATTCTTCGGGTCCAGTAACGCTCCCGGCTTGTTCCGGAAATAGACATTATGATGCCCATACGGGGTGCCGAACGAACATTCGTAAGCCTGGATGGTCACGAACCGGCCGGGGACATTGAATTTTTCATTGAGCGCGGTGTATTCCGGCCAACAGTAGTCGCTCAGGCCACGTGTATAGCCCTGCTCTGTGGGAGTCATCGAGTGGTCGGTCATGGCATAGAAATCGAGGCCGGTGATATATCGGGCAAAATTAAATTGGTCATCGCCGACACCATCCCAGCTGTAATGAGTGTGGGAGTGGATATCTCCCCAATAGACATTCTGTTTCGGCGGCTCAACGGTAACGCGAACCGGGTTGGAGGTCGTCAGCAACTCCTCGCGTGCGGTGCGGGCATTGATCCGCAGAACCCCTGGCGCTTTGGGAACGATCTCAAATTCGACGTAGCCGGTCTTGGGCGGAACGGAGACCTGTTTTGGAAAATCAGCCTCGCCGGTTCCCTGTGACAAATCGATCAACGACACGTGTTCCACCGGGTTGAACCGGCCATCCATCAGTGAGATAAGACCGCGTATCGGTTGCCCGACAACGGCTTGGGATGGAAAATGAAACAGGATATGCTCAGCCGCTCCGGGTCGGCAGGAAATTGTGGGAAGATTTTCCAGTTCATGGAAGCGGCTTTTCCCTGTTGAATCGACTGCGATCAGAATCGTTTTCGGACGGAAGGAGATAGTGCCGGCAGGGAGTCCGGCGCCGCCGCTGGAGCGGTCGCCATAGATCACCGAAATGGTGTCGCCTTCCTGAAGCGTACCTTTCTCAAGAATCGTGCGAACCACAAAAACATTCCGTGCATAACGCCCATCCAGTGACACCTTTGAATGCTTCACAAGCAAGCCATCCGTCTGCGCTTCGACGGTGGTTTTCAGGATAACATCCGGGCAGGAGCATACAGCACGGACATAGTGTTCCCCTGCAGGATCGGTTGCCTGGAGCGGATTGGCGGAATTGCGCGGCCCGGCGTGGAACGAGTCCGGCAGTTGCACCCGAATCCCGCCGCCGGTTTGAATGCCGCTCTTGCCGACGGTGCAGGTGACGGTCCAAGTTCCGTACTGCCCCGCAATTCCCTCATCGGGAACAACAACGGCGCGGACCTCGCCGGTTTTTTCCGCCATCATAATGGGCACAGGGAACTCATCTTGCGCAAAGGGCCGGATGGGAATGGACAGGACGGATAAGAGGATGAGAAGAGAGAAAACTTTGCCTGGCATTGTGAGGAACCTCCTGCGGTCCAACTACCGATACTTTTTCACAAATCGTCGGGTTTTGTAACCCAGAGTGAGGACGGACATGGACCGAACGGACGGCAGTAGGCACGGTATGAACCGTGCGCATCAAGGTGGATGCAAGTATCGTACTGGGTGATTCTCAGGAAGACGAGGCAGATACGAACCCATGTTGATTCAGAGAATGCATATCGTGATTTCGGCAGTCCTGACCGCAATATCGGTCCCGGTACTGGGACAGGCAGACGAGCATTTGAACAAGGTAATCGTGAAGCTGGAGCGGAACCAAGTCGCACTGGGAAGCTGGTTTAAGTCGATGTCGATTTATACGGCCGTCGGGCTGGTGGAGTCCAATGCGCATGTAGACCGCGATACCGGCCTCAAGACCCCGATGATCGACTATGTGTTGATCGACATGGAGCATCTGCCGTTCGATATCGAGCGCTTGCAGACGATCCTGATGGCGTTTCATTCAAAACGGGAGGTCCTGGAGACGGGGAGTTTGCAGCCGAGCATTGCGCCGTGGGTGCGGATTCCGTGCGATGCCGCCGGTCCGATTGAACCGTATATCAAGCAGGTTTTGGATGCCGGGGCGTTTGGGGTGATTGTGCCGCACTGCACCAATGCGAAGGACGCACAGCGGGTTATTTCGGCGTGCCGGTATCCCCAGCCGAAAGGCGATCCGCAGCCTCTGCCGAAAGGCAAACGGGGGGCCTCACCGGACATGTGCGCCTATCTGTGGGGATTGACCTCGGAGGAATACGTGTCCCGCGCCGATGTCTGGCCGCTGGACCCGAACGGCGATCTGCTGGCAATCCTGATGATTGAAGACAAAGAGGGCAGGAAGAACATCGACGAGATTCTGTCTGTCCCCGGTGTCGGTGCGATCTTTTTCGGGCTTTACGATTACAGTTTCAGCTGCGGCGTGGATGGGGATATGAAACATCCGGAGGTGATGGAAGGATTTCAGGCCGTCAGCGAAGCCTGCAAGAAGCACCATGTGCCGTTGATTGTCGGGGCGGATGAGAAATCGGTCGAGCAACGGTTGAAAGACGGGTATCGAATCCTCATTTCCGGAAGCGATGTTCGCGCTGCCGGTTCGCTTCGACAGATGTATGAAAGGATGCAGGAGCTGAAGAAGTAGGGGGCACGGAACACCACGGTATCCCTCCCCGGACCGTACTCCAGAAAACGCTTCCGATCTCCTGGTCTATTTGCTGATATACTATATTGATAAAATGAAGGTTCAGAATGCCTTTTCTGTCATGTCCATATCTGGGCAGTCAAGTTGCATTGACTGATGAACGGATGAAACACATTGTTGAAAGACATCCGGATATGCTTCCCAGGTGCTATGAACTCATCGCGGGGACGTTGGAAGATCCCGACCGTGTTCGACGCAGTCTACGCTGCTCTGACGCATGTCTGTTCGCGCGGTGGTTCGACAGCCTTCCCGGTGGGAAGTACGTTGTTGTCGTTGTCATCACGGAGAAGGCGGAACGAACTCGGCATTGGATTGTCACCGCATATCGCACGCAGAATTTGACGGCAGGAGAAACCGAATGGACACGAAACTGACATTCAAATATGACCGAGAAGGCGACATTCTTCATATCGACAAGATTCCCCCATACCCAGAGCAGGAATCCGAAGAGCTGAACGACGATGTGATTGCACGTTTGAATCCGACTACCGGTGAGGTCGAGAACCTGGAAGTCCTGTTCTTTTCCTCTCGTCTCATGCGCCGGGACTTGTTTGAAATTCCGGTCGCGGCAAATCTGCATTTGGTCGAGAGGAGGTGATTCAGCGCCCGGCAGGCCCATCTTTCCCAACCTGGACGCTTAATCAGTACGGATTAAAACCTCGCAAACATTCTCGTTCGCATCTAATTTCATTATCAGCCGCTCCGAATCAAGAGGAATTAAAGATCGTTCCGGCCCCAGGAAGTATACAAAATAATCCTCCCCATAACGTTTCTGGTCGCATTCACCAGGCAACACCACAACCTCCTCCCGGTTCATGCCCATCCGCATATTCCGGCGAAGGAGGTCATCCACTATTCTGATACGAGGGTACGGCGGCTTATGTGCTATTTTTGTGTCTTTCCAGATCTCTGAATTGAATTCCGTGCGCTGTAGATAGTCTTTGAGTATGGGGCCAAAAAAGAGCCACCCGTAAGGGACAGCCACGATTGTGACGACTATCACAATAGCGAAGATCGCATTCCTTGTGCTTTGGTTCATCGATGATTGAGTAGCCAGAACAGAAATTCCTTCCCAACACCGTATTCCCTCGCCCAAGGTGCGGTCATTTTAACCGTGATTTATGGTCCGGCAATCATGCCGGATTAATCCCCCTCTTGCGCGGGGGCAATCCGCCTGTGGGTGCCGCAGGAATCATACAACGATAGAGTGCCGATTCAACGCAAGAAGACCCTCACCCCAACCCTCTCCCGCCGGGAGAGGGGGCGGCAATCCCCCTGTGGTTGCGCAGGGTTCATCGCCTTCCATTCCGCTGGCCAAGTGCGATCACTTTTTCCGCGACATGAGGGGGGTCAACAAGATACTTCTCAAACGCGGAAATGTTCTTGTGGTTGATCCCGATCTGATACTCGATGCCTCCCCTGTGCTGGTGACTGAGGTAAGGACTGTTCTTCACATCATTGTGGGACAACACCCAATAGCAGATGGCGTCCACCCACACACCCAGGAACACAAACACATCACAGATATCCAATTTCAACTGCTGGAAATTCATCCAGAATGGGCGTTCCGAATCCGTTCTCAGGGCCTTAGAAACCAAGTCTCCACGTTTTTTCGTGTCGATTGCCCGCGCCGCCTTTACTTCAACGCGGACACCTTCGATCCACAGATCATACTGTCCTTCATGATCCGTATCGACAGTTTTATCCGCTTTCCTGAACCTCGAATCCAGATCCCTGAGATGCTGTTCGCCCCAGATCTGGCCGAATATCCGAGGAGCAAGGCCAAAAAGGTTCAAGTATCGGTTGGCCGAGACATACCTGTTCCTCAAATCTTCATACTCTTGGAAGGAGATCACCGACCGATCCCGAAGAAACATAAGGATATACTCGTACTCGTTGAACGGGAATACGGAAGCGAGGGATTGCAGACGAGCATCAAGGAAATCTCTGTCCTGCTGTCCGAGTGTTCTGATGAATGCGTCCAGGTATTCACGCAGTTGCCGCTGCGTCATAGACTTGCTCCATCTCAGGAAACGGATTATGCCATTGCCATCCCGTTCTTCCGGTTTTTCGGTAGTGCTCAAGCCGCCTGATCGTCAGTTCGGCAAATACAGGATCGATATCGCAGGTCACAACCCGTCGGCCAAGTTTCTCTCCTGCGATCAGTGTGGTTCCTGAGTGGGAGAAACAATCCAAGACACAATCGCCGGCCTTGCTGCTTGACAGCAGAATTCTCTCGATCGCCTTGAGGGGCTTCTGCGCGTAACATCCCGGAACGTTCTCCTCCATACGATAGAACACCTGTTGCACATCTACCCACACGTTGCCGGGACGGATATTACCCGATTTACTGCGCTCTATGTTCTCCGTTATCTTGCCGTTCACGTTCTTGTAGTAACCTCGGAGGATCTTTGGGATATTGGTGTACTGCACGGTGAAATCGGGATCGCCATGGATGTAATGAAGTAGTTCCTGTCTCACCCACATCCAGTTTTTCTGGGTTCCATAGCCTCTCTGGTTGCGCAGTGTGATAAAGTTGCGCGGCTTCAGTTGAGGAATATCACGCATCATAATCATGAAATCCGGCAGAGGCTGGAAATTGTCGCGAACATCAGCCCCTAGCCAAACGTAAAAGTGGGCGTTATCGCCCATAACTCTGGCGCAGTTCTCCACCCATTTTCTCGAAAAAACCATGTAGGCGGATAGTTCCGTCTTTGGAAGATTGCACGTATTCGAATTCCCGACAGCCACGTTGTAAGGCGGATCGTTTACGAAAAGCGCGGGTCTATCTTCCCCCACAACTCCTGCGACATGTTCGACATTCGTTGCATCCAGCACACCCACCCGATGCCCTTTCTCCGAATCCAACCAGACTTCCCCTGGCCGTAACCGACAATAGGCCAGTAATTTGGCATGGGTCTCCGGATCAGCATCAATCCGACCATAAGGTTCGCGGGTCTCGCCATTTCTCGGCGGAATGGAGCAGACCGGATCGTCAAAAAGCTTTCTTTGCATTGTGATACTCACATTTCATTGTCGGTTACTCCCTTCACACAATTCATTCTTGCATGGTTTCCCGGAAGCGTCCATCCACCGTTCTTCAAATGCTCGGTTGTGCTTGCTTCACCCCATAAATGAAGGCATTCAATGTCATTGACGGTTTGTATTTCAATACCCCGCCCCGTATCCATCCTTCCGCTACGTCTCGATTCATCACACCGGCCACCCGCGCATCAAAATCCCCCTTTCTGCGCCGATTCCCTCTAATAATAGGAGAAACGATTTCCGTGAGAACAAAACAAGCCCCCACAACGGAAACCCTTGTCAGCCGATGGCTGAACAGCCATTGCGACGAGATAGGCATGGTCCAGTTTCATATCCGCGAACTGGCCAGAGAGATCCAACGAGATCGACGCACCATCGGCCGCACACTCGTGATTCTGAAAGCAAGCGAACGGATTGTGGAATACAGGCTGCAACGCGGGCAGCGACTCATCCGGCTTCGCTTGCAACCGCCGGCGCAGCAAGGTGGAATGGACCATGAGGTACCCTTGCAAACCCGCATTCGCGAACTCGAACAGATGACCGGATGCAACGCGCTCTTACTGCCGCTGATTGAACAGTTCGCCGCCACCGAACAGACCCTCGCCGATATCGACCGGGAACTCTGTTGGGGCGGCCTCGAACCGAAAGAACGTGATGCGCTTCGAAAAACCCGCGCGCAGCAGACCACCATCCTGATGCGGCTCCTCAAGGAAATCGAGCAGCATACGACGTCGAAAATCAACGAACAAGCCGATAGCATCCCTTTGGGTCGGTTGGCCGATCCCGCGACCTTCGCGCGTGAGGCCCTTGGGGTGACTCTGTACCCTCACCAGGTGGAGTTCTGCAATGCGCCTCACCGGGTCGTGATCATGATTGCCGGTCGCGGCGCGGGGAAATCGATGGCGGCAAGGGTATTCGCGCTCTATACCGCCTGCCGTAAATCCAATCACACTGTGCTGGTTGTGTCCTCGGGGGTGCGGATGTGCTCGGAATTCGGCAAGAGGATGCTCGATCTGCTGGACTCATCGGACTTGAAAAAATTTGTTACCGAATCCGGCGCCGAACGGATCACTCTCCGGAACAAGTCTCGAATCATTTTCCTGCCTGCAAAAGCAGCGACTATTCGCGGGTATCATCCGTGCAAATCCGATGAGACGACCGGCAGCCTTTCCGTAATCCTGGATGAGGCCTGTTATATGGAACAGGGCGAGGAAATCCGCGCCGCTGTCGAGTACGCCATGATTACTACAGAGAAAGACCAGGGGCGGATGGCGATTGTCTCTTCTCCGTCCTCGGTCCATTCCTGGGTGTACCCGTTATTCCGGGACGGCCAGGAGAAGAGGGATGACATCATTTCTTTTCAATGGCCCAGTACAGTCAATCCGGAAATTCGGGAAGAAGAAATCGAACGGCTGAGACGGTCACGCACAGAACTGGAGTTCCGCGCCGAGGTGATGGCGGAGTGGGTAGAGGGTAGCCATAGCCTGTTTGCCGGGTTGATTGACCCGATGATTGTGCCCCACGCGGCACAACAACTCGGCGAGGGAGAAATGGCCACCCTCGGCGCGGACCTGGCCCTGTCTTACGACGATTCCCATGATGCATCGGCGTTGGCGGTCCTGGCGAGGTATGGAGTCTCTATGGAAGCCGAGGAGAATCTTCCGTGGCCTTATGTGCAATCCGAGGAAGAAACGCAATTACGATATCGGGTCATCGATGTTGTCCGTCTGACCCGCGCCGATACCAATGAAATCCACCGTGAGGCCGCGCGTCTGGTGGAGAGGTACGGCATTGCTCACGCGGCTGTCGAGCAATACCAGGGCAAAAGCCTTGCGGACTACCTGACCGCTTTGGGGGTGCAAACGGAACTGATCGCGCCGACCGCTGCCACCCAGCAAATTATTTTCAATACGCTGTATAACCTGTTCCGTCGGAAAGAGATCGAGATTCCGCTCGATGTCTCAGAGACTCTGATCTCCGAACTGAAGGCCTTTCAGTATCGACGTGAGGCGACCGGACGGTTCTCGTTCGGGCACCCGGAAGGTTCCCGGACAGTGCATGACGATACGGTCTATGCTCTTGCGTGGGCGCTTTATGCGCATCTCAACCTTGCGGGAACTCCTGTCTCGCCCCCACCGGAGATCGCGTTTTTCTGAGTATTTTATGGATCGTATGGGTCCTATAAGCCCTGTCGGTCCCTTCCCATTCTGCAAGAGCAATCCCAATCCCCCTCTCCCTCCGGGAGAGGGCCGGGGTGAGGAAAATGTCGAGTCCCCCAGGATGCCCTACATCACCCCGCCCACCGGGACAATCGGCACCAGTCTGATGTTGATAATCAGCCTGGCAACAGATTCGTGTCCCCTGGTGTCACGCGCCTTCAGAACATAAGTGTGTAACCCCGGTTCCGTGTCCCCGTCGACTTCAACCGAACTGGTCTCCGTTTCCGGATCAACTTTGAAAGGAACAGGTTGACCGTTATGGGTGAACGAGACCGATTCGAGTCGGTCCTTATCCCCGGCAAAGGCATACACCTTGTACGGATCGTTACCCGTCAGTTCCCGGCGGCTGTCCACAACTTTAGACAGGAGAATCTCAAGGACATTTGGACGTCCTTTTTTGAGAGTGGGTTCGACAAAGGCTACACAGGTTACCGGCAGGTCCATCAAACGCCGGTATCCGTACCAGACCGCAATGAGAATCGCTAGATACACAATCACTTTCTTGAGCGGAAAGTTCATACTGTCCTCCCGTGTGGCGTGTCCCCGGGGCGGATTGGCCATTCTGCTTGATATTGCTTTGTGAAAAGTTTACCATAAGAATGAAATATAATCCGGGGGAAATGCGGGGCTGTTTCGTTTTTCCCCGGTGCGAATCGTGGGGCCTGTGAGGCAACCGAAACCTTGAGGTACTTACTTGTTCAATCGAACCGTTCTGTTTTACGGGCTGCTGCTTATCGTCATCATTGTGGTCGTCCACCTTGTGCAGGAGACCCCGCTGGTCCGAATGAAACTGGACCAGTTCGATGAACTCCTGGACGGCAAAGGTGGTGTGCTGACTTATGTCGTTGTTTCCCTCGACAGTATCCAGGGGAAATACGATCCGGATGGACCGGACGGAACCGAGCCGGAGCGGGAATTCCAGGTCCATATCCTGCCGGAATACTCCGAGAGCATCCGGGACCGTCTCGCCACTTACAAGAAAGAAATTAATCCGTCCCTTCAGTATGAGGCTTCTACTCAAAGCAGCTGGCTGTTCAGCGCATTCTTGAATGTTTTCCCGGTGTTGTTGCTGATCGGGGTGTGGTTTTTCATCCTGCGTCAAATGCAGATCGGTGGAACCAAGGCCATGTCATTCGGAAAAAGCCGAGCGCGGCTCCAGCAGGAAGGGGGACCGAAAGTTACCTTTGATGACGTGGCGGGCTGCGACGAGGCGAAAGAGGAACTGCAAGAAGTAGTTGAATTTCTCAAAGATCCGCAGAAGTTTCAGCGACTGGGCGGCAAGATCCCGCGCGGGGTGCTGTTGCACGGTCCACCGGGAACCGGCAAGACGCTTCTGGCGCGCGCTGTCGCGGGGGAAGCGAACGTGCCGTTTTTCAGCATCAGCGGCTCCGACTTCGTGGAAATGTTTGTCGGTGTAGGGGCATCGCGTGTACGCGATTTGTTCGAACAGGGTAAAAAACACGCGCCGTGCCTGATTTTCATGGATGAAATCGACGCCGTCGGTCGGCAGCGTTTCGCCGGCGTGGGGGGCGGCCACGATGAGCGCGAACAGACTCTCAACCAGCTGCTCGTCGAAATGGACGGTTTCAACTCCAACGATGAAGTGATTCTCATCGCGGCCACCAATCGTCCGGATGTTTTGGACCCGGCGCTTCTTCGTCCGGGACGATTCGACCGTCAGATTGTCGTGGACAGTCCGGATCTCAAAGGCCGGGAGGCGATTTTCAAGGTTCATACCCGGAATGTGGTTTTGGCACGGAATGTCGATCTGGCCCTGCTGGCCCGACGAACGCCGGGGTTCTCCGGCGCAGATATCAAAAATGCCGTGAACGAGGCGGCCCTGCTGGCAGCCAGACTCAATAAAAACGCCGTCGACATGTCCGACTTCGAAGAAGCGATCGAACGGGTAACCGCCGGGCCGGAGCGACGGAGCCGAGCCATCAACGATCGCGAAAAACGGATTGTCGCCTACCATGAGGCGGGTCATGCTGTTGTGATGCACTTTCTCAAGGACTGTGATCCTGTCCACAAGGTCTCGATTCTTCCGCGCGGACGGGCGTTGGGGTATACCATGCACCTGCCTACCGAGGATCGCTATCTCACAACCAAAACCGAGTTGCTTTCCCGGATGGCCGGACTTCTCGGAGGTCGGGTCGCGGAAGAACTGGTTTTCGGTGATGTCAACACAGGCGCTCAGAATGATCTGGAACGGGTTACCAACATTGCGCACAAAATGGTCTGTCAATTCGGGATGTCCGAAAAACTGGGTCCGCTTACTTTCGGGGTGAACGAAAACCAGATTTTCCTCGGACGGGACTTCTATAAAGATAAAGACTACAGCGAGGAAATCGCGTTCGAAATCGACAAAGAGGTTCGCCACCTGGTTGATGAATGTCACGCGGTTGCGCGGAGTATTCTGGAAACACATCGCGACAGGCTGGATGCACTGGCCACTGCCCTCTTGGAACGAGAGGTTCTGCAGGTAGAGGAAGTCAAGGCGATTCTCGGTCCGGGGGCACATGCGGAAAGCGCTGATGAGGAGAATCAGCCGGTTGAATCGAGACCTGTTGCGGAAAAGTCTGCAATCGTTTCCGAGAAAGGATCGCCGGAAGATTTCACCCAACCTTCAGAGTCCGAACCGTCGCCCGATTCGACTTCCGGGGAAGTCGATCAACGTTGACAGGGTAGAACGAACAAAGACCGGGAGTGGGCAACATGGCATTCAGATCGGTAGATGTTCTTCAGAAGACTCTGGCCGAATCCGTTTTCGGCTACGCCTCAGACCGGAAGAAAGCGGCAGGACGAGCGCTCGGCACGCTTGTTGAACTGATGACTTTTTACACTCTGCTTGCGTGGGATCTCCGAGATCATATCGTCATCGAGCGTTCGATTCCCGAATTTGCCAATCCTGATATACTGCACAATGTGGAATTTTCGCTTCATCCAATCCATACACGCCAGACGGTTACGCTCAATGTCGCCGGTCTTCCGCTGACACCTGCGAAACTCAAGAAAGACTTTTCGTTCCCGAAAGCAAAAGAGTTCAAGTCCGTGCAACTCCTATCGACGGATCATGTGAAGCGCAACGCTTGCGTACTCGCAGAGGACCGTACGGGTATCCTCGTGGCTCATCTCGACAAGATAAGATCCTCCAAATGTGGTGTGACCGTATGTGATCTTTTTCATCACCCATTCGCGATATTCGAATGTAAGCGCGTGGGGGTGGAGCAAGGGATGCGAAAGGGGCCACAGACTATTGAGAAAGCCAAGCAAAGGCCTATGTGGCTCGAATGGTGTCAGCCCTTCAAAAGGTACGTTTGCGCAATGGTCAATTCCAAGGTGTTCTCGAACTGCCCGACGGGAATTTCCACACCGGCCTCTATGCGCGGGTCCTCAAGGAGGTGATTGAAGGCTCACGACCGGAGTTTCTCCGTGAATTCATCCTCACTGTCGGTGTTGTCAGCAATCATGGGAATTGGTTCACCTCGGATAATCCCAACAAAGAATTGCGGGTTCTTGCCCAATCCTATGACTGGTTGATCTTCCTCACGGATGAAGGCCTATCATGGTTTATCGACAGGCTTCTACTGAATCCAACTCGAGAGTTGAATCCGGCGCGAGAGGCATTCCTCGCAAGCTATACCGGAAAAGGGGGCCGGAACAGATTCACGAAGGTTCGAATCGGTATGGCTGCGGACGAGTCGTTGCGAAAATATTTCTAAACACACGAATCCCAGGTCGAAACCTGGTTCAATGTGATTGCTCCGCCTGGCTGTAGATTGAGGGAACTCGTGTCCGATCTTCATCGTTTGGCGGGCAAAGATTGGAGGAAGGTGGGAGGCGCATGACTGCTGGACGGAACAATGTATCGTGTCTTAGCCGCGACTGGTGCACCCCGCCGAAGTATGTCAACGCAATTCGCAACTTCTTTGGCGGAACCATCGAACTGGATCCATGCTCCAATGAACATTCAATCGTGCACGCAAGAGTGGAATTCGTCCTGCCCGAAATCGATGGGCTGAGGGCGGATTGGAACTACCGCACGATATTCGTTAATCCACCCTATGGGGCAGATAGACAGCGAGAGACGACCATTCGTGATTGGCTTCGAAAATGCGAACAGGCGCATCTAAAGTACGGCGCCGAAGTCTTGGCGCTTGTGCCCGTAGCCACAAACACCCGGCACTGGAAACTCCACGTATGGGGTGCGGCAACCGCTGTTGCATTCCTCTACGATACGCGCCTTCGATTTCTTGTTCATGGACAAGATAGCGGCAAAGGTGCGCCGATGTCCTGTGCCATGGTCTACTGGGGGTATCGATATGATCTCTTTGAAAAGGTGTTTCTCCGATATGGAGCTGTGGTGGACTTGAGGCGCCTCCACGGGAAGCACGTCGGTAAGGAAGAATGTCCGGGCCTGTTTGAAATGCAACGGGAGGAAACCGCTATATGATGAAGCGGCTCAATGTGGGATGTGTCGCTCTCCAAGGATATTATCGAACGATATTCTCAAGAATTTACAGAAAGAAAGCCGGATCGAATGCCTTGGCCGCGGTCAGAATGCACAGTGGCAGAAGACAGCGAAGTGGCGAGAAATGGGTAATATTCACCGGCAAGATGCCTGTGTCTTGGTAATACAACGGACAAGAACCTCCATAAAGACAGTCCAGATAGTGCGCGGCAGGGATATGCAATCCGAATCCGGACAACGCGTATGGCAATGCGGGAAGCGCTCCCTCGCTCTCGGAAACCCGCACCCCAAAAGGGCCGGATGGGGCTTCCGGGAGAGAGCAACAGACAGACCTCGCCTCCGAGGGGGGCCTTGAATGGGACAAACGGGAAGGAGCGGATGGCGCTCCCACTGGGGAAAATGTCGTAAGTCCAGGGAAATCAACACGCGCCTGGCGCGATTCGAACGCGCGACCTTCGGTTCCGGAGACCGACGCTCTATCCACCTGAGCCACAGGCGCATAAATGGGTGTCAAACTGCAACATCTTCCGTCGATTCGGTATAATCAAAGAAGAGATATTTCCGCCAACTCGCACGTCCCTCGCCCTGAATGCGGACCAGCTGCAAAAAAGTCGGCAGATTCGGAGTCCGAGGCCGTGCCAAAAGCCTCATGCCAACTTCCTCCGGCAGGTAACTGGCCTTGCGATGATTACAGCTTTTACACGCGGTGACGACATTTGTCCAGTCATGAGTGCCGCCACGCGAAAGCGGGACCAGGTGATCGATGGTCAGATGATCGGGGCTTTTCTGCACACCGCAATACTGGCAACGAAACGAATCGCGCAGAAGGATGTTCTTGCGGCAGAACGGGACGGGCCGATACGGGATCCGGACATACCGCCGAAGTCGAATCACCTCCGGCAGTCTGAACTGAGAACTGGGAGAAAAAACAACACGCGGGGAATCCTCAACGGCATGGGCAATACCGCAGAAAAGCAGCTTGAGGGCACGACGAGCCGTGCAAACGTTAATTGCCTCGTAAGTTGAATTGAGAACCAATACACGACATGAATCGATCACTGCACGGTCTCCTGCTTAAAAGGAAATCGTCAAGAATCATGGCGCATGTCGGACGGAAAGTCCAGACAAATCCATGGGTAATGTGTTGGAAGGTTGTCAGGACCCCAGCCAGTAGTGGTAATGATGGTCCGTGGCGGCCGGGATCAGACCCAGCCGGCAGTAGGTGCGAAGAGCCGGGATATTGTCGGCCATGGTGCGCAATTCCACGATGGGACAGCGTTCAAAAAGCCAGGCAAAAGCGGCATTCAGGAGCCTTTTGCCGATCCCTTTCCCCTGGATGTCAGGATCCACGACCACAAAATCCAGGACACCGACCTCGTGATTGAGGTAGGAACGAAGTCCTTTGCTGACAAGACACGAGGCAAAACCAATGGGACGATTTTCCCGGCAAGCCACCAGGACCAGGTCCATGCTGCCATTTACCGACTTGGCGACCCAATCCGGGAACAAGGCGGTTCTTGCGGCATCCGGCAGGAGGGGATCATTGAAAAAATGACTGTGGCGATGCGCAGAGACAATGATCCGCGACAGGTCGGGAATATCAGATTTCACAGCGGTTCGAATATGAACAGAATCGAAGGTCTGGGACAGGTAGGACTCATACACCATGGGATTTCCGGACTGCCGGCAGCGGTCCAGCCAGGAATCACACTCGATGGCGAGCTTCATAGAGGTCCCGACATGGTTCCAGCCGTATGTGGAGAGAGCAAAATTGAGCACATGCTCATCGGTGGAGATTCGAAGGGAGAGGAGTCGGAATCCGCAGGATTTTGCTTTTGATGGAATGTGTTTCAGAGCGGTACAGGTGTATTCAAAACTGGAAGACAGGAGAACAAGCGGAGCAACTCTCCCCACGGGGAAACCAAAAAGGTTCGAGTGGGAGGAATGGGGCGCCAATCCGAAGAAAAGAATCGGCTCGGAGTTCTCCATGCAGCGCCAGGTTTTCTGACCCTCCGCTTTGCAGAGACCCAGCAGACGACTCCAGTGGAAGTCATCCAGGCGGGGATTTGCCAAATACCCCCATTTACCGACCCGGCCCTGCGACAGATGGGAGCGGATGCGGGACTCCCACACTGTGAGATTCTTTTCATTTCGAACGAGACAAACGCGCATGTTGAATCCATCCTGAAAAAAATGACCCGGGTGTTTTAGGCAAGATTGTGGGGGAAGTCAAGATGGAAACTGAAAATTAAGAAAAAGAAAGAGGAAAGAATAGGGAAGGTTGGGAGGTTATCCGACAGTTTTTTTGATGGATTCGAGGACCCGTTCGGGCTGGAACGGTTTGACGATAAAGTCCCTGGCCCCGGTTTTAATGGCCTCAAGGACATTAGCCTGCTGCCCGATGGCGCTGCACATGATGACAACCGCATTGGCATCTATTTTTTTGATTTCTCTGAGGGCCTCGATGCCATCCATATCCGGCATAGTGATATCCATGGTGACAAAGTCGGGAGACACGTTCCGATAAATCTCAATGGCCTCTTTGCCGTTCACGGCTTCTCCGGCAACCTCATAGCCTCCTTTGGTGAGAATCTCCCTGAGCATCATGCGCATGAACGCCGCATCGTCAACAATCAAACCCTTTTTTCCCATTGCGCGGATCTCCGTATTGAGGCCGGAAACGACCAAGTATCTGTACGTCCGCAATAATTATAGGTAAAAATAAACCCCAGAGTCAATGATACGCTCACCCAGGCCGATGAGCCGGAACAAGAGCCATGACGGTTTCTCTCGATCAATGCCAACGGATGCCGAAAGTCGATCTGCACCTTCACCTGGAAGGAGCGATCTCGGCGGAATGTCTTTATGAGATTGCCAAACGGAACGGCCTGGAACGAGAGGTCCCATCTGTTTCCGCGGCACGCTCCCTGATGCAATTTTCCACCCCGAAAGAGTTTTTTCAGCAATTCATGTTCGTATCCGGCTTTATACGGACCGCGGCGGATATAGGCGCTGTGGCGGACGACCTTCTCCGGCGTCTCACGGAAGAAAATGTGCTGTATGCGGAAATCACACTGGCTCCACGGAAGTTTATTCGAGCGGGGATTCCCTACCCTGCCCTGCTATGCGAATTGGAGCGCGCGGCGGAGCGGTCCAAGCAACGTGGGGGAACGGAAGCGCGCTATATCATGGACATGGTGAGGAATCTCGGCCCGGATCGCGGGATGGAACTTCTGGACCTGATGGAACAGTATCCATCACCCTGGGTGGTGGGGGTCGGCCTGGGGGGAGGCGAGGGATACCCGCCCGAACTCTTTGTGGTTCCATACCGAAGGGCGAAGGAGATGGGATTGCATCGGACAGTTCATGCGGGCGAAGGAGCCGGGCCGCCCTCAATCTGGGGCGCACTCGAACGACTGGACGCCGAGCGGATCGATCACGGGACTCGCGCCGGAGAGGACCCCAAACTGGTCGAATACCTTGCCGAACACCGGATTCCACTGAACATGTGCCTGACAAGCAATCTCGCCCTGGGAGTAGTCTCCTCACTGGCGGAGCATCCGGCGTGGAAATACAGCCGGGCAGGGATTCCGGTCACACTGGGAACCGATGATCCATCGTTTTTCAAAACGACACTTTCACAGGAGTGCTTTCTTTTTGCGCAGACGTTTGATTTGAGTATGGAGGACCTGCGGCAGATTCAAAGGAACGCTCTTGGAGCGGCGTTTTTGGCTGAAAAAGACCCGAACATCGGGGCAGGGACTGGTCAAGCCCCTCCCATACGCATTTTAACTTAAGATGTCGTCATTCCGGCAAAAGCCGGAACACAGAAAAAGGGAGTTCACATTGCCTTACAGGGTGGTGCATTGGGATCGTATCGTTTTTTTCCGAGAAGAACCTGCTGCGGAACTCCGCTTGCGCAATGTTACATTCGATCGCTGGATTCCGGCTTTCGCCGGAATGACGCAACGCTGGACTATGGGCCTGGATTCCGGCTTTCGCCGGAATGACGGCATACGCTCCCTGTCCCGCCGGGGAAAGCGACACGTGTCCTTTTATCTTTCCCATTGCTATCTTGTCAGACCGTTGATCCCGCTCTAAAATCGGGTTTGTCGGTCGGTCCTGGAATATGACCGGACCCGTAAAACAACCGGAAAGGAATAATGAGAAATCATGAGAACTTGTGTCGTTGTTCTTCTTGCCATGTCCATGTTTGTTTCAACGGCGACGGCAGCCACAATTACGGTGAAAAGGGACGGTACGGGCGATGTGCCCAGTGTGGCCATGGCGCTGGGAGCCATCCGCAACGGCGACACAATTGTCATCGGCGACAGCGCCACGTACGAGGAAGATCTCACTGCGGGCGCAGTGGCGGGCCTTGCCGCCTCGTTCACGTTGCGGGCCGCCGAAGGACAGACCCCAACGATTCGTGCGGCAAACGGTATGGCGAGACTTGACCCGTTGGGACTTCCGGGGACGGACTATCTGGGAGCCGTGTTTTTCGGCTGTCAGGGGGTCCTCATTGAAGGAATCACTTTCGAGAACCAAACAACTTCCGTAAACATGGCGGGAGCCAGTTCCATTGTCGCCTTGATCGATTGCAGCAACATCACTGTCCGTAACTGCACAGTCCGTGGGGCCGGCGGCATGGGGATCGACTATCCGGCACAAAACCAAAGCATCTTAGTGATCGGGATGCAGACTGCGCCCGTGAATGTTCTTATTGAGGACTGCCTGATTGAAGAAACAAATTTTGGTCCCCTCATTTCCAAAGCCCAACCAAATGCTCCCACGGATCCCTCGGTTACCATTCGCGGTTGCACTGTTCGGAATTGCGAGGAGACCGGCATTCAAGTCGTTAACGGAGCCTACCCGGAGAGTATCGGTCCGATGGCCGCCCAGGGACCCGGCAACCTGATCGAGAACAATACGATCATCAACTGTGACGGCGGTATTCAACTGGGTGGCGGTTACAATGTCGTTCGGAATTGCACAGTGCTGGCATCCACGGCTGACGGTCTCCACGTGTCTGTGGATGGAACGCTCGGTACACGCCCCGTTATCGGGATTATCGAGAACTCATCCTTTGTCGGCGGCAAGGAACAAGGCATGGAGATTGAAAATGGGCAAGTCAGTCTGACGGGATGTATTGTAGCCGGCAACCAAGAAGAAGGATTGTGGCTTCACGACAGCGGAATTGAGACAATCGTCACCGTCGATCACTGCGAATTCTACCACAATGCTCTGACAGCTGCCTCCCCTTATGAGGTCCGGGTTGATGTCGGCACCGGCGAACCGATGGTCTTGACCATAACCAATTCGAATGTCGTCGGCCGCCGCGGACTGTACAACGGCAGTATCAACGATCCGGCCAATTTTGATGCCAATGCCTTGACTGCAAGATACTGCAATGTTTTTGTCGATTCGGAACCGTTTACAAATGTAATCAGTGAAAACAATCAACAGGTAGACCCGAAATTCGTGAATCCGAGTGTGGATGTTGAAACATTCACGCGGGATGGGTTTAAATTGGCGGAGGATTCCCCGGTCAGGACTGCCGGGGAGGGCGGAACCCCTATCGGTTTCCAGGGATCGCCGCAGACCCCCGTTATCGAATGGTCCATCTATTGAGAATCTCGGACAGTCTTTCCAACGGGCCTGGCAGCCTCTGCCAGGCCCGTTTTCGTTCTGAACGCTTTTGGGGATGCTCGTTCCATCTCTTCCTGCTTCAACGCCCCTCCCAACTTATCCCACAATATGGCATAGAACTTGTGTAAGTATGGAATAAAAGGTTGCCGATTCTAAAAATGAGAATAATCCCTGTTCTCACGCAACCGGCAAAAAAACATAAAGTTATGCTGTCGCTCAATAAAGATAGTAAAGTTTCGCGTTCGCAAACTTCTTTAGAAATGGCTCGGAATTGTGTCAAAATAGGAATACAACGTTTCAATATTGAGCCAATTTGACAAACAAGAAAAATAGATGGATGAAACAGATAAATATTATTGACAAGGTAAACTATTTGTGATATCGTTACCGGGAACGTATTGACGGACGTTGGGTTAAGGAGGAAGAAATGAAAGTCACAGACGAGAGACAACATCGTAAGAAAAGCCGCCATTCGGAGGGTCGTTTTGATCTGGAATCCGACCATTTCGAGTTGGAAAGCCGGGTATTCGATATCACCGAAGACGAATTGGACAATGGCCCGGACGGTGATCAGCATAGTTCATTGAATGATCCCGCTTCCGGTTCAGCGATACAGACATACCTTCACGAAATGGGACAGCATTCGCTTCTCGGCAAGTTCGAAGAAATCGAGTTGTCCAAGCAGATCGAGCGTGGCCGAAAAGCCATCCTCCGGGGTATCGCCATGACCCGCGAGGGAAGCAAGGCTCTGGCCCATGAGATCGGGAACGCTTTAAGTGGCGAGATTTCAACCGACAAGATCGTTTTTTCGGGTCCCGAGGGGGGCAATGCGGTGAATGAAGAGATTCTCAAACGTTTGCGCCTTGTTCAGGGAACCCTTGATAAGCTCGGCAAATCTTCCATTCGTTCTGAGAACACCCGAAACCGTAAGGCCGACGAGGTCTCGGAATTCCTCTCGGATTTGCGCTTCGATCCCTGCCGCCTTGAGGAAATCGGTCGGGATATTCTCAATTTGAGAGGAAAGACTGGCGATCCCTTGTTACCAAAAGCGAAAAAGGCCATTCGCGATGGGTGGGTAGAGTTGGACGACGCCCGACAAAAAATGGTCCAGGGGAATCTTCGCCTGGTGATTTCTGTTGCAAGACGGTACCGCAATCATGGATTGGATATGTTGGATCTGATCCAGGAAGGGAACCTTGGTCTTATGAAAGCGGTCGATCGTTTCGATCACCGGAAAGGCTGCAAGTTCAGCACGTATGCAGTCTGGTGGATTCGTCAGACCATCCGACGAGCCATTACCTCCCATGTTCGTCCCGTTCGTCTTCCGGCGAATGTGGTCGACATTCTGACCAAAATGCGAGTTGCCAACGACAAACTGCGTCAGGAACTCCAGCGTGAGCCGTTTGATGACGAATTGGCGGAAACGATCGAAATCAGGCCGGATCAGATTCAGACATTGAAAAAGGTTATGCAAAGCCACGTGTCACTGGAAACTCCCCTGGGAGATGACGGTGAAAGTGTGGTCGGCCACATGATCCCCGATGAAAATGCGGTCATGCCTTGGGAAAATGTCGAGTCGACCATGCTTTATGATCGCTTGAATGATTTGCTGAAAACCCTGCCGGAACGTGAAGAGGTTATTCTGCGACTTCGGTATGGAATCGGCGGAACCAAAACTCTGACTCTGGATGAAATCGCCGAGCGTTTTGGTGTGACCCGCGAACGGGTTCGACAACTGGAGGTTCGTGCCCTTCGCAAAATGCGACATCCACGGCGTGCGGTGGCCATTAAGTCGTTTCTCAATTGAACTGACGACCGAATGGAGAGACGTTGGTTCTCCGAAACCCTCTCCTTTCCCCCTGGGAGGATGGGCGACCGATCTGCTCTTCCTTGGCAAGGCGGCTGGTGGTTCTCAGGAGATCCTGACATTTTCACCGGTCCAGTTTTCGGGGAGCAGGTCCGCCTCGCCTTCCGACATTCTCTCCCTTCCCCACCCCCCCCACATCAGCACGGGGTCTACCGGACAGCTACGTAAATTCAACCCGCGCCTGGCCCCGGTGGGAGAGGGAGTTGATGCCACAATATCTATTTGCCCTCCGCCTGCAGATCTTGCTCCTCGATGGGCAGGCGCACGATAAAGAGTGTTCCCTTGCCGATTTCGCTCTCGGCGTGAATTGTTCCACCCATTTCATCAATAATGGACTTTGAGGTGTACAAACCCAGTCCGGTGCTGCCTTTGCCGGGAGAGAAAAACGGCTCGAATATCCGGTCCAGCAGTTCCTGGCGAATACCGGGGCCATTATCGGCGATCACGATCTCAACCATGGCAGTTTGCACTCCCTGGTGCAGAAATACCCCCTGTCGGGCAGAGATTCGGACGGTTCCTTTCCCATCGAGCGCCTCGAATGCATTCAACAGGATGTTGGAAAAGACCTGAACAAGTTGATGGAACTGTCCGAGCAGGAAGGGGAGACTTTCCGGTATGGACCGCTGGACTTCCACGGCGTTCCGGGCGTAGCTGACCAGTCGAATCGATCGTTCGATTACCTCTCCGAGATCGAGAAACTCTGCCTTGCTTTCGGAACGATTCAGGAATCCCTCGAGCTGAAGGCCACGCAGCATGTGGAGAAAGAGGTCCACCTCGGCCAGAATGGCATTTCGGGCCTGGGTGTCCTGGAGACCGGCCGCTTCATCGCGGATGTTCAGGAGAGGCTTTTTGAGATCATGCAGGAGACCGGCTGTGACCTGGCCCACGAGGGATAATCGTTCCAAGTGGAGCAGCTGTCGCTGTTTTTCCTCCAGGGCGACGGTTTTACTGATTACTTGCGCAGAGGTTTTCTGGAGTATTCTTACTCCGACGGCGGAATAGACCACGAGCAGCGCGAGGACACCGATGAGGGCGGTATTGAACAGGCGTCGACGTGTCTGGTCCAGGCGAAAGTAGACGGTTCCGACGGGCATCGACATGAAGCGAAGCGGTACGGCCTCATACTCTTCCAGGTGTTTTTCAAGAAAATCCGGGTGAGTTTGGGAGAAGAACGGCGGATAGACGGCGATGGGACCATGCCCCTCGCGGAACTTGAATACGACAATTTCCTGGACAAACGGATAATCCTGCTGAATCTCGATGGCCAGGGAATCGAGTGTGTTCCCCGGCCCATCCAGCACAGGTGGGATTTCACGAGCGACCAGCGCGGGGAACTCACGCGCCAGGATCCGTGGAATCTGCCGAATAGCTTCCTCGTGCACGCGGACTGCCCACAGAAGCAACAGGCCGATCACCACAAGGAGAACGAATGTCAGGAAATACAAGGTCTTGGAATACATCGGCTCAGCCTGAACAGATCAATCTTTCTTATCCTACCTTCCCGCATACGGGATGTCAGCTGGAAGCCGACAATCGGGCTGCCCGGCGGTTGCCTCGGTTTCTCAGGCACGGCAAAGCCCGTGAAACCTGATTGACGAATGGGTGGATGAAGGTGTATATTCCGATTCGAAAGGTGAAAAGATTTGTGCCGGCCCTTCCGGGTTGCGGTCGATGATAGTGCCAGGCGCCTATTTGATGATAAGTTCCGGCGAACTTGGAAGCGCATTACTTGCAGGATTTTATCATTCACGTTCGTTTTACCGACGGAACCGAGGGCGATGTGGATTTTCAAGACGAGTTGCACGGGGAGATTTTCGAACCGCTGAAAAATCAGGCATTTTTCCAGCGGTTCACGGTACATCCCGAATTTCGCACGCTGACCTGGCCCAACGGGGCCGATATCGCCCCGAAGTTCCTGTACGAAAAAGCACGGATATTGACATAACGCGCCGTTACACCGGACACCTCCATTTAGACATGCAGTACATTTTTGGGCCGATGAAGGCAGGCGCGATGCGCCTTTTTGGACGGAAGCCCGGTCGAGCAATAGAGATTGACTCAAAGATGCCCCGCTCTTTGTCGAGCGTGTTGCGCAATCTGTGACTCGAAATGTCCCAATCTGGGAAAGGGTGGGGGATTTCCGGGGGGGGGCGGCTACATTCTGCCGGAACGATATCTGTGGATGCAATCCGACAGGCAATAGGCGGCGGGGGGAATCAGGAGGGATTCGATGGGGAAACGATACCGCATCGACACTCCGAACACAAGATGGAGCAGCCAGGTAGAGAGAACTACCGAGAGAATCGGCAACAATAATTTCCATTTCTTTTTTAACATCACAACCCCTCCCAAAGCGGCTCCGAAAAGGGGAAGAAGAGTGAGCAGGCTCAACAGAACCAGCGGGAAGGAGGAAAACTTTTCATACACGGGCATCGGCCACCAGAAAACGATAAGCCGTAGGAGGCACAGCTTTACAAACTGTCCCGGATTTTCACGGATGAATTCTTTTGCCAGCGCGCCCAGGCGCTCATTGTATTGCAGTTCGGTTTCGCCGAATTCCGGTGAGGGAGGAACGGCATCGCGCGGGATCACCACATATCCGGTCTTATTGTCGGGATTGTTTGCCAGGAACAGCATTCGTCCGGCTTGTGTGCTGCCCGGCAAAATCCGCCCGAAAACCGCGTAATTTCTTGCGGTCCAGGGAATCAGAACAACGGCCAGCGCGATTCCGGCCATGACCAGCCCCCGGATGGCCTCTTTTCGACGATCCCAGCACGAAATAAGTACCGCCAGGAATAGAAACAGAATACAGAAATTCACGGTAGGACGAACCAGGGATGTCAGGCCCAGCACGATCCCGAATACGATGGCAGACCGGGATGTCAGGTTCTGCATAAATCCATACGCGCAGAATACGGAGGCGCACAGGACAGCCGTGTATAGAGTCTCGGAAAGCAGAAACGCGCTGTAAAAAATAGAGAACGGATAGATACACCACCAGAGAAGCGCGATGCGTGCCGCCAAGATACTTTGCGTAATCCGCCAGGTGAGTTGAGCGAGCAGCCAGGCAGTCAGCAGGGAAACCACGGCCTGCCCCGCCATTGCCGGACCGACATATACCTCTGGAAACAACCGGAGAAACGGAACCAGAAAGACCGCGTAGCCCGGACCATCAAACGCCGTGGGACCCTGGTCGATGGAAATGGCGAAGGTTCCGTGTTCCAGGAGATTCCGGGCCTCTGCGAGATACCGCTGCTGATCCCCCAGCTCCGCGCTGAACTGTTGTGAACCTTCAACCAGAAATGCGAAGCGAAGAACATACCCGAGCAGGCAGGCAAATAAGAGGAACCCGATCCCCATTCTTCGGATCGGGCGGTTGGCCGCAATTTCCATGTCAAAAAGTTGGTCCATTAAGAATCCTTGTTTATTCCGCCCCTTCCTCAACGGGGGCCAGAGCGATCACATAACGCTGCTCGCCAAGATCCTCGATGGGGAACAAAATCATTTCCTCATCTTCCTCCGACAACGTTACCTGGGATGGGATCCGTTTGTTATAGATGCGGGCACGGAACAGTTGTTGCGAAAGTTGTTCGCTTTCCGGGGTGTACAGAGCGCCCAAAATGGCCAGGCCACGCAGAAGAAGATTTCTTTCAAAGATTTCCGGAGTTTGCGCCAATTCCCGGCGGATGACAAGAACGCACCCGCGATTCCGAAGGTCCTCCAGGTCTTCCACGGTCAACGGATCGGCCATATTCTTGCCTCGTTACGGTCCGAGAACGAATCGTATTCTATTATTGTGAGGTGTATGCAATGACGCAATCGGTCACCCCCAACGCGAAAGAGTTGATTGAACGGTTTGAGAACGGCACGGCCGGGGTCGGGGTTATCGGCATGGGGTATGTAGGACTTCCGCTGGCCATGCTGATGGTGAAGGCGGGGTATCGGACCCTGGGATTCGATGTGGACTGGGAGAAAGTGGATCGTCTCAATCGCGGGGAATCCTATATTCATCATTTTCCGGCAGAACGAATTCAGGAAGCGCGGAAAGACGGGAAGTTCCAGGCAACGACGGATTATGCGCGTCTTAAAGAGGTAGATGCAATTATTATTTGCGTACCTACACCGCTCAACGAGTATCGTGAGCCGGACTTGAGCTATGTGGAGGCGACCGGGCAATCGGTCGGCGAGCATCTTCGGCGCGGGCAGATTGTCATCCTGGAAAGTACAACGTATCCGGGGACGACGGAGGAATTGCTGCTGGCGCGTCTTTCGGAAAGCGGGCTGCGGGTGGGGCAGGATTTCTTTCTGGTCTACTCGCCGGAGCGTGAGGATCCGGGGAATGCGCATTACAATACGCGCACGATTCCGAAGGTTCTCGGCGGAATTACCCGGCAATGTCTCGCGGTGGGGGAAGCCTTTTACGGGCGGGTGTTTGAGAAGATTGTACCCGTGTCCAGTACCGCGGCGGCCGAGATGACCAAGCTGCTGGAGAATATCTATCGGGCGGTGAATATCGCGCTGGTGAATGAATTGAAAATCCTGGCGGACCGGATGGGACTGGATATTTGGGAGGTGATTGAGGCGGCCTCCAGCAAACCATTCGGCTACCATGCCTTTTATCCGGGGCCGGGCTGGGGAGGGCATTGTATTCCCATCGACCCGTTTTATCTCACCTGGAAAGCGCGGCAGTTCGGATTCGCCACGCGGTTTATCGAACTTGCCGGGGAGGTCAACACGGGAATGCCGCGTTTTGTAGTCGGGAAAATCGTCAAGGCGCTGGCATTGCGGGGGATTTCCATTGCGGGGGCGCAAATTCTCGTCCTGGGGATGGCGTACAAACGTGATGTGGATGATCCGCGCGAGTCCCCGGCGATTAAAGTAGTCGAACTGTTACGGGAATGGCACATCGATGTTTCGTACCATGACCCGTATATTCCGCATTTCCCGACGGGCCGACACGGAGATCTGGGTTTGTCCTCGGTTCCGCTGACACCGGAGCGCCTGGCCGAGGCGGATGCGGTATTGATTCTAACCGATCATTCCTGTATCGACTACCAGGAGGTCGTTCGTCACGCGAAGTTGGTTATTGATACCCGAAACGCGACGCGATCCGTTACCGAAGCACGGGAGAGAATTATCAGGGCGTGAGGGGGATACGGTTCGCAAGTTCAAGCCCCTCTGTGTATCCCCCGATTGTTGGGGGAGAAGTATGGGGGGGGATTCGGCCATCTCAAGTTGTGGGTTCTCCGTAAACTGCGCCCCACGCTTTGCCGAGTTCTTTTCCCCTTGTTTCGAGTTGTTTCCGTTCCTCATCGGTAAAGGGTTTATAGTTCATTACCGTTTCGGCGGCCCGATCGAGTTCGGCTAAATTACGAACTCCGATATTCAGCGAGGAAATGCCGGGGAGTTCCATGGCGTACCGAATGGCGGATTCGTAGTCTTGACCGGACAGGCGGGCGGTTCCTTTGGTCCAGTCGGCGGGGCCGCCGAGGATTTTCATGGCGATGAGGCCGAGGTTTTTCTTTTGTGCGGGCGCCCAGACGCGCTCCTCGAAGTTGTAGATGTGTTTGGCGACAAAATTGACGGCGGGCATGGCGACATCGATTTCATCGCACTTCAGAAACGGCTGAAATCGCGACGGGAAAAAGTGCGCGGAACAGCCGATATGGGCGACGATTCCCTGTTTTTTCGCCTCCACCAGAGCGGCGAGCATTCCTTTCGGGCCGAGAACATCCTCTACTTCCGATTTGAATCCCTCCAAACCGAGATCGTGGATATAGACCAGTTCGAAATGGTCGGTCTGTAATTTTTTCATGCTTTCCCGCAGCTGTCCCCAGCATCCGTCATAAGTCGGGTTTTCGGCTTTTGTGGCGAGGAAAATGTGATCGCGGTGGGGTTTGATTGCCTGGCCCAGGTATTCCGGGGATTCCTCATAGTTCAAGGCTGTGTCGATGGAGGTGACGCCCAATTCGAGGCAGTGGTCTACCATGTTGCGGACATCATCGGCCGTGATGCCCAGATTTGCCCGGAAATGCCCTGTGCCCAATGTGATACAGGAGATCGGCACACCGGTGCGCCCGAGTATCCGTGTCGGGACTTTTTTCGGGCCGGACTGTGCAAGGATTTCATCGGGGACGGCTCCACACAGAAGGGCATAGGAGATGGATGCGCCTGTGGTGCGCAGAATATCACGCCTGGAAATCCGGGTTGATTCTGGGTTGTTCATGTGTTTGTCCTCCATGGAGAAAGGTAATCGCCAGGCAGGGACGCCTAACTTACTACTATCAGGGCGGGAGTCGGAATCGGCAAGGTGGGGCTGCCTCTCATGCCCAATCGACCAAGCGCGATCTTGCGCCGGAAATCCGGGCGCGGCCGAATATCTCCCGTCTTGAACATTCGGGATGATCGGGCACAGCGATAGGGGATTCAATATCGATCTCAAGGCAGGTATTGAACCGGAAAACGCCTTGGCGAAGGCGGATGTGCGAACGGTTGAAAAATCCCCAGCGCCGGTGTATCCGCGCCGAAGAGTGTGGTATCATCTTTCCCCGTCGGATTTCCGCGTTATCTTCAAACATCGTTGAGGCACAGAGCCGGGCAGATACCCCGATGTGCCGATATCAGGCGAAAACGAGAGGAGAGCAGCATGGGACACACCAAGATCACACGTCGGTTGTTCTTGACCGGGACAGCGGCGACGGCCCTGGCGGGCTGCGCCACACCGGCGCGCAGGCCGAAACTATCCAAAACGGGCTATCGATCCCCCAATGAAAAACTGAACATTGCGGGAATCGGAGTCGGCGGCAAAGGCAGCAGCGATATCGACAATTGCCGTTCCGAAAATATCGTGGCGCTTTGCGATGTGGACTGGGTCCAGGGAGGGCCTACGTTCGAACGGTATCCGAAAGCGAAACGGTACCGGGATTTTCGGGATATGCTGGAAAAAGAGGAACGGAATATCGATGCATGCACCATTTCCACAACTGACCATGTCCATGCTGTGGCCGCGATGATGGCCATGAAGATGGGCAAGCATGTGTATGTACAAAAACCCCTGACCCATACGATTTATGAAGCCCGGATGTTGAGAGAGGCGGCCCGGAAGTACGGGGTGGCAACTCAAATGGGCAATCAGGGGCATTCCGGTGATGATGTTCGGAAGTTCTGCGAGCTGATCTGGTCGGGGATTATTGGAAATGTTCGGGAAGTCCACGCCTGGACTGACCGCCCGATCTGGCCCCAGGGGATTCCGGAACCCCTGCCGGAGGAACCCATCCCGGATGACAAGGATATCAACTGGGATCTCTGGATAGGACCGGCCCCGTATCGGCCCTATAATTCGAAATATGCACCGTTCAATTGGCGTGGCTGGTGGGATTTCGGGACCGGTGCGCTGGGGGACATGGGATGCCACATTCTCGACCCGGCGAACTGGGCATTGCTGTTGGAATATCCGATCAGCGTGGAATGTGTTTCGCAAGAGGGGAAGAACAAGCAGACTGCGCCCAATAAATCGATTATTCGGTATGAATTCCCCGCGCGCGAGAGCATGGCCCCGGTGACAGTATACTGGTATGACGGCGGCAACCTGCCGAAACGTCCAAAAGAGATCCCGGAAGGGATTAAGCTGGCCGATGGGGATAACGGTTCACTCTTCATCGGCGAGAAGGGAGTGATCGCCATCGGCACGTATGGCGGCAATCCGCAGATCTTCCCGGAATCACTGGCAAAGGAATACAAAGAACCCGAACCGCTGATTCCCAGAGCGCCCGGCGAAGACCACGCACGCGATTGGCTCCAGGCCTGCATGGGCGGACCTCCGGCGTGCTCCAATTTTGACTACAGCGGACCTTTTACAGAGTGGGTTCTTCTCGGCAATCTGTGCCTGCGCTGCGAAGGCAAGCTGTTGTGGGACGGCCCGAATATGCGGGTTACGAATAACTCGGAGGCCAATCAGTATGTTCGGATGAAATATCGGAAAGGCTGGCATCTATAAGTCGATCACGTCAAACTTTCACCTGCTGGGGGGTGGGGGCAGGACTCAACCCCGCCCTACCCCCCCTACGCATTAACTTAAGGTACGTCATTCCGGTTTTCGCTGGAATGATGGGACACCAGGCTATGGCCTGGATTCCGGCTTTCGCCGGAATGACGGTTCCGGGCGTTTCCCTGGTGAATTACAGGAATGTTTAACTGAATGACATTGGCACGTGGGCTCCGCCGATGTTGGGGGGGGAACGATCAACCCCCACCTGTTTCGAAATCCTTTTGGGCTTAGAACTTATACATCAGCTGCAAGCGGATGAACCAGGCATCATCGTCATTGACAAAGTAATCGCCCGGAGTAAAGTATTCCACCAGGAAGTGACCATCTAGGAATTCATTGAACTTGTATGTGGTCAACCACTGGAGGCTCTGTCCCATTTCATCGCCGTCATTGGGACCATTTTTCTGGTCCGCCATGAAATAGGTATACCGCAGCATTTGCCCCAGGCGTTCGGTCGGGCTGAAGTTGATCGCCAATTCGGGGAGAATCATATTTGTCCAGGTTCCCAGAGTGGGGTCATTCTCTCCTGTACGAAATTTAAAGCCATCATACATTGTGTACAGAAGCAGTTCACTGTATTTCGCGGATTCGGAATAGAAATCATCCCAGCCTTCATAGTCGCTGGTGTCGGGGTCATCGCCGCTCATGTAGGAAATGCCGGCCTTAAGCGACGGGGTCCACATCCAGTTATTCTGCTTGAGTTGGCCCCAGATCAAGCCACCCCACGCATCCCGATCTTCCTCCCCCTGGCTGTCGCCATGCTGGAACGGGTGCGCTGTCACATTGGGATTTGCGGGCAAGTTTGCGATTCGGGCATCATAGTTCGTCCAATCGATTTCGCCCCACTCTTTTCCACCTTCCGCAGCCATACTGAAGGTTGTTCCTCCGAAAAGGTCCGCCTGGAAGGTGGTCCGGGCGCCCAACAACAATGTCTGCTCTTTTGGCGAAAGATCAATTCGGTTTGATGTATAGTCGGGTTCATCGTTCTTATTCCGATAGAGGATATACGGCTCGATTCCCCAGTTATCGTTGACATTGTATTTGGTATAGACCCCGTACAAATCTTCGTCATCCGCATATTGGATATCGTTTTCATGTGTTTTTGCGGCGAACACATCGATATTTCCGTTTTCGAACGGATAGGACAACTTGATCGCATCAAAGCTGAATGTCTGCGAACCATCGAACGGAGTCCCCTCCATAATCACGAATCCCTCGCCGTAGATGAGCTCCTGTCGACCGATTCGGGTGTTGATTCCCATATTGAAAACGTTATCCCAGTCCACAAAAGCGATGTCGAAGGCAACATCTTTTGCCTCGACATCGTAGCCCGGCATCTCGTTGTCCTGGCCGTAGTACCACTCTTTAAGGAGTCGGACAAAGGCATGCATATCATCATTCATCTGCCAGTCAAAAAAGATTCTCGGCCGGAACCGATAATACTCCCGTGTGTCGTCCGGCAATCCGGGAATGTCCCAGCCGTTATCATCGAAGTCCCAGAGGTTTTCGGCATAGGTAGGACGGAAGCGGAGGTCGCCACCGATTTTCAGGGTCTTGGAGATACCGCCCAGCTGCATTCCTCCTTCGGGAGGCGCCGGTGGCACGGGAGGTGCGGGGGGTGCGGCTTGTTTTTGCTGTTCCAGCGCGGCTTTCAGTTCCTGCAGCTGTGCCTCTAAAGCCTTGATTCGAGACTCGAGATCTTCTATTCGATCCGCCCACACTCCGCCGGGAGATAGCAGACACGCTGCTATCGCGATCAGTCCTGCTTTGTACAGCCACGATTTTCGCAGTCTCACGGTGTTCCCCCTGTTTCTGACGATAGAATCGGCGGAATCATTACTCAAAACCTGAGAAAGTTCAACCCCTTGTGGGTTCAATTTTTCCTCAAGAGTACGCATCTCTTTCATTTCACCTGGTTCCCGGTTGACCTACATGTCATGAACGCGACTCCCGTTCAGGACCTGATATCCTTCCTTCGTGAGAATCCTGAGCGCTTGGTCGATATCCTCGAAACGAAAAACGATAATGGCTTTGTCCTCGACGCGGTCGAGAAATCCGTACAGATACTCCACGTTGATTCCTGCCTTGCCGAGAATGTTGAGAATCGCCGCCAGCGCGCCCGGTCGATCCGGGATTTCAACGGCGATCACCTGGGTTTCTTTAACTGTAATCCCTTCATTTTTCAGCGCTTCCAGGGCCTTGTCGGTCTTGTCCACAATCAGGCGGATAATGCCGAAGTCGGCGGTATCCGCCAGGGCGATTGCCCGGATATTGACGCCGGCGCGGCCCAGAATCCCGATTATTTCCGCCGACCGTCCCGCCCGATTTTCCAGGAAAATAGAAATCTGTCGTAACTTCATGACGCCTTACCTCCTGTTTCCGGTCCGTTTTCAAGCGTCCTTCGATCCACAACCCGTGTTGCCTTGCCGATGCTTCGTTCAATCGTTTTCGGTTCGACCAGACGAATCACCGCGCTGATGCCCAAGACGCTTTCAATTTCCCTGCGGATTTTGCGTTGCAATTCCTCCAGTTTCCGGACCTCATCGGAGAAGATTTGTTCTCTTACCTCCACGCGGATTTCCAACTCATCCAAAGTTCCCCGCTTGTCGACGACAATCAGATAATAAGGTTCGGTTTCCTCGATTTGCATGAGAACGCTTTCGATTTGCGACGGAAAGACGTTTACGCCGCGAATAATCAGCATGTCATCGGTTCGTCCGCTTATTCGTTCCATTCGCATAGTCGTTCGTCCGCACCGGCAGGGTTCGGAGGTAAGGCGGCTGATGTCATGGGTGCGGAACCGGATGGTGGGGAATGCCTGTTTGGTGACGCAGGTGAATACGAGTTCCCCTTTTTCGCCTTCGGGCAAGACCTCGCCGGTGTCGGGGTCTACAATTTCCGGGATAAAATGGTCATCACAAATATGCAGGCCGTCCTGACACTCACACTCGCAACCGACTCCCGGCCCGATGATTTCGGAGAGGCCATAGATATCGTATGCTTTCACGCCCATCCGCTGTTCGATCTCGTTGCGCATGGAGTTGGACCACGGTTCGGCGCCCAATATCGCGGCGCCCAGTTTCAACTTGCTGTGATCCACCTTCATTTCCTCCATCATCTCCGCGATGCAAAGGGCATACGAGGGGGTGCAGGCAAGTATGGTGACACCAAAGTCTTCAAACAGCATCACCTGGCGTTTCGTGTTGCCCCCGGAGATAGGAACCACCGTGGCTCCCACTTTCTCTCCCCCATAATGGAGACCCAGCCCGCCTGTGAACAGTCCATATCCGTACGCGACCTGGATGATGTCATCGGGACCGCCACCCGAGCAGAAAATTGCGCGGGCGACGCTTTCCGCCCAGATATCCACATCCTCCCTTGTGTACCCCACAACCACCGGTTTGCCGGTGGTTCCGGAGGAGGAATGGATGCGGACGACATCTTTGAGGGGTGAGCCGAACAGGCCAAACGGATAGTTATCTCGAAGATCGTTCTTTGAGGTGAACGGAAACTTTTGGAGATCTTCAAGATGATGGAGATCATCGGGTGTCACGCCTGTCTCATCGAACCTTCGACGGTATGCCGGAATGGTCTCGTACACGCGGCGGAGTGTCCGGCGAAGGCGATAGAGCTGCAAAGCCCTGCGCTCCTCACGAGGCAGACATTCCATCTCTTTGTTCCAGATCATAATGCAACCCCAGTCCTGTTATAGAATACGGTCGGTTCCACGAGCAAAGGCCATCATGTTGACTTCCAAATACTTCTGCGGAACCACGGAGCGGATGGCTGAATGCCATGCTTCGGGAGAAAACGGGAGATAATGAGACAGAACTCCGAGCAGATACAGGTTGCCCCACTTATTTTTCAATTCTTCCTCGGCATTTGGGATGGACGGATCGATAATTACTCCCCCCGGGCGGACCTGAGACCGGTTTCGGGCGCTTTCACGCGGGTGAACAGCCACCAGGATATCCACGGTTCCCTGTGGAATGAGCGGGCTGTGTACTTTCTTGCCGAAACGGATTTGGCTTGAGACGCTTCCCCCCCGCTGTGCCATGCCGTGGACCTCGCTCTGTTTGACATCATATCCGGCGTGGAACGCCGCCAGGGCGGTGATCCCGCTCGCTACAAGAATCCCCTGGCCGCCGAGACCGGCAAACAGAATACTTTGCGTTTTCTCGATATTCATAATGCTTTTTCGATTACCTGAATTGCTTCCAATTCGCACACCTGCCGACATAAGTCACAGCCGACACACAAAACCGGGTCGATATACTTGCCATCATCCCCTTCACAGATTGCGGGGCATCCCAAGTCTGTACAGCTCCCGCAGTCGGAGCAGATATCCCGGTCGATCCGATAGGGCATTTTGTGTTCGCGCTTGAGAAGGACACACGGAGTTTTCACGATAATGACGGACGGTTCCCGTCGGGCCAGTGCTTCTTTAATTGTTCTGCGCAGAAGGTCGAGGTTATAGGCGCCGATTGTGTGGATGTCGTTTACGCCGAGCGCCCGGCACAGCGTCTCCAGATCGACCGCGGGCGCAGGGGTTCCATCCAGGCGAAACCCGGTTCCGGGATGGTGCTGTCGGCCGGTCATAGCGGTGGTGGAATTGTCCAGGATGATTGTTGTCGTCGTTCCTCCGTTGTAAACGATATCCAATAACGAGGTGATCCCGGAATGCAGGAATGTGGAATCGCCGATCACGGCGACAGTGGTCTCTGAGGCGGATGGCCCGTGCGCTTTTTCGATCCCAAAGGCATGTGAGACCCCTCCACCCATGTTTACGCAGGTGTGCATGGCGTTTAGAGGCGGCAAGGCTCCCAGGGTATAGCAGCCGATATCGCCGGTCGCCTCGACTCCGAGTTCTTTCAGGACGGCAAAGGTGGATCGGTGCGGACACCCCGGACACATCACTGGCGCGGCAGCGGGCCACCCTTCCGTTACCGGAATCTCGCAAACCGGCTTCCCGAGCATTTTGGCGACCCGGTCCGGGTCCAGCTCCCCCAATTTCCACCAGGACCCCAGATCCTGTACCTCCATCCCCAGCGCGCGTACCTGGTCTGTGAGATATGTATCGAGTTCCTCGATAACTAAGATTTTCTCGTGAGTTTTGGCAAATTGTTTTACAGACTCGTCCGGGAAAGGATAAGTCATCACCGGACGAAGGATATCAAGGTCCGGCGCGACCTCACGCACATAGTGGTAACAGACGCCGGATGTGATGACTCCCGTTTTCCCATCTCCGGTTCCTTTCTCGGAAAAAACCCATTTCTCTGTTTCCCGACGAAGGCCGGATAGACGCTCCAATTTGACGACGGCCCGTTGCCGCGCAAACGAGGGCAGCATGACATATTTCGGCGGAGAGAGCGGAATCCGCTGGGCGCCGGGGCGTGTTTCCGGTTCCTCCAGATTCACAATGCCCTTGGAATGTGAAATGCGCGTGGTTACCCGCAACAGCACGGGGGTGTCGAATCGTTCGCTCAGATCGAATGCTGCGCGTGTGAGGCGACGGGCCTCATCACTGTCGCCGGGTTCAAACATGGGGATTCCGGCAAAACGGGCAAAGAAGCGGTTGTCCTGCTCGTTCTGGGAGCTATGCATCCCCGGATCGTCCGCCGTGACAACCACCATGCCCCCGCCCACTCCGGTATAGGCCAATGTCATGAGGGGATCGGCGGCCACATTCAGGCCGACATGTTTCATGGCAACAATGGCCCGTGCCCCGGAAAATGAGGCCCCGGAAGCGACTTCCACCGCAACCTTCTCGTTCACCGACCATTCCACGTTCACCCCCGGATAGGTTCGCAGGTTCTCCAGGATCTCGGTGCTGGGAGTACCGGGATAGGCCGTGCCGACACGCACTCCGGCTTCATACGCGCCCCGTGCAATCGCCTCATTCCCGGACAAGAGAGCCTCGTTTTTTCGAACGGATTCAATCATCGATTTCAATTCAAATCATACTGTGGGAATGGATTTCCGAGTTCGGTCGGTACGCAGATTTGAAGAATAGGATACTCCAATGAACCGAATCGAAAACAATACGCGAAGAACGGGAGAGGATCAAGGAAACCGGAGTGAGCGGGGAGCGACTGTTACGGTTTGAACGCGATTTGCTCTCGGTGGGCTTTCCGACGGTTGAAAACAATCAGGATGATTGCCGCCAGAACGGCTGTCGGGACAAGAACCAAAAAGAACTTCTTGAGCAAAGTCATTTCTCTGTCCGGCGACGTGGGAACTCCAACCTCCATTAAGGCTTCGGCAAAGGAGACCTCGGGAGTGGCATCGGCCACCGGTGATGACGGAACAGTGATCTCCAGCGAAACCGAGCGAGTTGCGGGCAACAGTCCGCCGGTATCGAGCATCGTGTAATCATAAGGCGTCAGGTTCTCATACGGGCGAAGACCATACACCTGCACGCCCTGCAACCCCACAACACGGATCTGTTTCCAGGAAAACAGCCGAGCGAAATTGTTATCCTCATAATGAAAAGGGACTTTCTGATCACGCGGCATTCCGTCCGGATAATTGAATTCGTAAATCAGCACCGAGCGGTTGACAAGCATCCCACCGTGTCCGATCGACATTCCCGAAACCCCGCCGATATACCGGAGCGGAACATCCTGTGAGTGGATTTGAAGCCGTTGATTGGGAAGGTATTCCTTGTTGCGCTGTTCCAGATAAATCCGCTGGAGTTCGGGGGCGGCATGGCCTGTGGCATCCGGTTTTAGAATACGGATGGCGTAATCCGTGCCGTTTTGCCCGTAAACCAGAACATAATAAAGCCGTCCGCTTTCGGGGGAGAGAAGGATTTCGGAATACCGGTCGATCGATCGTGGGTCCAAGTTATGCGCCCACGACAGAACCGGAAGGCAGAGCAGGACACCCAGAATACGAAAACGTGACATCGGCCTTTCCCTGTCTTGGAATCGCCTGCGGATTATACCGAATTTGTGGTGTGAATCGAGTGCCGACAGGCCGACTCATCCCGAACAGAAAAAGGTCCGGCCGGGGAACCCGGCCGTGATCCCCCGGCAGATACTTGATTCAACCGTCCGTGTCAGAAAATCACCTGCCAGGGACGAGCGGATACCATCCCGTCATCCATCTGGAGGGTGAGGACAATCTCCTTATCGAGACCGGTGAACTGCTCGACACTGCGGGCAGTCCGAATTTCGCGAATCTGCTCGACGGTCGCTCGGATGATCCCTCTGTGATCCGGGTATCGAACTGTCTGCCCCCGGCGGACACTGACCATGTGATTATTCGTGGCGTTTTTTGCGCTCATTGAGTAAAACCTCCAAAAACGATATAAGCATGAAACCGATGCGCTCACAAATTCTTTTCAGGAAGCATGGCCCACTCTTTCCATTTGTCCCTCCAACTCGCGGATCATCCGCAAGATTTGTTCCCGTGAAGATTGATCCTGCAACAGTTTCACGAATTCGGGTTTTCGTAAGAGATGGAAAACTCTTGAGAGCAGCTGCAAATGGCCTTTTACTGTCGGGCTTACGACCAGAAACATGGCCGAAACCGGCAGGCCATCCAAGGCTCCAAAATCAACGGGTTGCTCGATAAAAAACAGTCCGACCGCGGGGGATTCGAATTGTTGAATCACGGGGTATCGGGCATGGGGAACCGCAATTCCGTTTCCGATAGCGGTAGATGCCAGGTTCTCGCGGATGAGAACCGCTCGATAAAGGACATCGCGATCCACATCTTCCGGTAGACGGAGCATGTGGACAGCGATTTTGATGACTGTTTCCTTATCTTCGCCCTCAATGCGGTAATAAATGCCTCCGCGTTCGAGGGAATCCGAAAGGCGGAGAGAGGGAGATTCGTCGACATGGGGATCGGTGAATATGGCCTCGGAGGCATTCACCCGGTGCGCGCCGGCCCATTGAAGTAATTCACCACGGACGAAGCGGTATTGGTCCTGAAGGCGATAGGCGGGAAGGATTCCCTTCTGGATCCATCGATAAATGGTCTTCTCCGAAACCTGGAGCAGGGTAGCAGCGTCCTTAACGGTGAGATTCATTGGACTTTCTCCGCGAAGTTTCTCGATAAGGGACATCCATTGGACATCTATGGACAGAATAACCGGAAAGGGATCAGAAGTCAATAGATGTCCAATGAAAAATGCTCACAAATACTTGCGAAAAAGAAAGAGCCTTTTCAAGTCCCGAGCGCAACTCCAGCGGAGCCGGTGATTGGGTGAAAAAAGCATACTCCCCGCCCTTCTTTGCCAGGCAGGGACGCCTGGCCTACTGGGCAGCTGCCGGACGCCTGGCCTACTGGGCAGCTGCCGGACGCCTGGCCTACTGGGCAGCTGCCCAGTGGGACAGGCCTCCGTGCCTGTCGAAGGGCGAACTTTCTTAGGAGGAGCCGCCCGGAGTCTGCAAAGAACCGGGATGTGGCGATCTCAGGCTTCCGCGCTTCAACGATGAGATTCCCACCTCGCTTCGCTCCTCGCAATGACGCCTGTAAGCGACTGAGGGGTGAGGCAGTGAGAAGGTTTCGATGATTGAAACGCGGTCTCCGTTGTCAATAGAGTCCAGCGTCAGAAAAACCCCGGACCAAGGCAATCTTCTCTGGCGGACGCAATATGGTATATCATAATGGTTTGTTGTTATCCGAGATAGAAGCAACAATCCCACAAAATTAACGAAGGGAGCGGCTAGTATCCAATGGCCACCAAATATGTATATTCTTTCGGCGGAGGCCGGGCGGAAGGCTCGGCGGAGATGAAGAACCTGCTCGGTGGAAAGGGCGCAAACCTGGCTGAAATGGCCGGTTTGGGTCTCCCTGTTCCCGCAGGATTCACTATTACCACGGAAGTCTGCACCTTTTTTTACAAAAATAAGGGGAAATACCCACCGGGATTGAAAGAAACCGTTGACAAAGCGCTTGCGCAGGTTGAAAAAATCATGGGCGCCAAGTTCGGAGATCCCGTGAATCCCCTTCTGCTTTCAGTCCGTTCCGGCGCACGAAAATCCATGCCGGGTATGATGGAAACCGTGCTGAATATCGGTCTCAATGACAAGACACGAGAGGGGTTGATTCGGAAAACCGGGAATCCCCGTTTTGTTTACGATGCGCAACGTCGACTGATCCAGATGTATTCCGATGTGGTGATGGAGAAAGCCGCCGGAATCGAGCCCGCCGAAGGACAGGGGATTCGCGCTCAGCTGGAACGAGTCATGGACAAGATGAAAAAGGATCGCGGGGTGACCCTGGATACCGAGTTGTCCGCCGACGATCTGAAGGAGTTGGTGGAACTTTTCAAAGCGAAGGTCCTCGAAGCTCTGGGAAAACCGTTTCCGGAGGATCCGATGGATCAACTCTGGGGCGGAATCGGCGCCGTGTTTGCCTCCTGGAACGGAAAGCGCGCTGTCGCGTATCGTCGCATCGAGAACATCCCCGATGAGTGGGGAACGGCAGTGAATGTTCAGGCCATGGTGTTTGGAAACATGGGTGAAACCTCGGCGACCGGTGTGGCATTTACACGAAATCCGGCAACGGGAGAAAAAGTCTTTTATGGCGAATGGCTTCCGAACGCCCAGGGGGAAGATGTGGTGGCGGGAATTCGGACTCCCAATCCCATCAATGAGGTCGGGAAAACGGATCACAACCGGCATCTCGATTCGCTGGAAGTCAAAATGCCGAAGATTTACAAGGAGCTGGACAGGATCCAGAAACTGCTCGAGAAGCATTATCGGGATATGCAGGACATTGAGTTCACGATCCAGGAAGGCAAGCTCTGGATGCTTCAATGCCGTGTAGGGAAGCGGAACGGTCCGGCGGCGATCAGGATGGCTGTCGATATGTGCAAGGAACGCCTCATCAGTGCAGAGGAGGCGGTTATGCGTGTGACCCCCGCGCAGGTCGATGAAATGCTGCACCCCATTGTAGACCCGAAAGCGGAAGCCGGGGCAAAGAAAATTGCGAAGGGCCTTCCGGCGGGACCGGGCGGTGCGCGCGGACAGATCGTTTTCAACGCGAATGACGCGGTTGAGTGGGCGAAGGCGGGCAAGAAAGTTATTCTGGTGCGCGGCGAAACGAATCCGGAAGATGTAGAGGGGATGCGCGCAGCCCAAGCAATTCTGACCTCACGCGGCGGGATGACCAGTCATGCGGCGCTTGTGGCGCGAGGTTGGGGGAAATGCTGCATTGTGGGCGCCGGGGATATAGAGGTGGACGAGGAACATCGATTGTTCCGAGCAGATGATTCAGTTTATCGCGAAGGAGACTGGGTAACTCTGAACGGTACAAAAGGTGTGGTTTACGAAGGTCAGCTTCCTCTGGTGGATCCGGGAGAAGACAATCCGGCGTTTACGGCGTTTATGAAGATTTGCGACAAGGTTCGCCAACTGAAAGTTCGTGCAAATGCCGACACGCCTGCCGATGCGTCGAAAGCAATGCAGTTCGGCGCGGAGGGGATCGGTCTCTTCCGTATCGAACACATGTTTTACGGTGAGGGGTCCGACGAGCCGCTTTTCCTCCTTCGCAAAATGATTATGTCCACCACAGAGGAGGAACGTCGCGAGGCGCTGGCCGAACTGTTTCCGTTTGTCAAACATGACATTAAGAGTACCCTCGAAGTGATGGGGGGCAATCCGGTCACCATCCGCCTGCTGGACCCGCCGCTGCATGAGTTTGTGCCCAATGCGCCGGAGGCCCAGGAACGTCTGGCCAAGAGCCTCAAGGTGGATTTGGAGGAGTTGCAGAAACGCGCGGAAGGATTGCACGAGAACAACCCCATGATGGGGCATCGTGGAGTCCGTCTCGGCGTTACATACCCCGAAGTAAGCGAAATGCAGATTCGCGCGATTCTCGAATCGACTGCAGAACTGCTGAAAAACAAGAAAAAGGCTTTCCCGGAAATCATGATTCCGGTCGTCAGCATGGTGAGCGAACTGGAGGATCAGTTCAAGATCGCCCAGAAGGTCTATGATGAAACCCGGAAGAAGTTCGGGATGCGGAGCATTCCGCACATGTTCGGGACGATGATCGAGATTCCCCGTGCCGCCTTGACCGCCGACAAGATCGCCACGGTGGCCGAGTTCTTCTCCTTCGGCACCAATGACCTGACCCAGATGACCTTCGGGTTTTCGCGGGATGACATCGGTGGATTTCTCCCGCATTATTTAGCGCATAACCTTCTGCCTGCCGATCCGTTCCAGACAGTGGATGTGGAGGCGGTTGGGGAGTTAATTAAGATAGGGATTGAACGGGGTCGAAGCGCTCGTCCGAACCTCAAGGTCGGGATTTGCGGTGAGCACGGAGGCGAGGCGGAATCGGTCAAGTTCTGCCACAGGGTGGGCATGAACTATGTTTCCTGCTCGCCGTTCCGAATTCCCATCGCCCGTTTGGCATTAGCCCAGGCGGTGGTTGAGGAACAGGCCGACACCGAAAAGAGCAAAGCCGGGAAGAAAGCGGCTGCGAAAAAGAAACATTGAGAATCCGCTCTCCGGGGGTTGAAACCCACAGGCGGACATGTGAAAATAAGTTGGACATGCAACGATCTTCCTCCCGCCTCGGCGGGAGGAAGAAATTGCCTGGCCAACCGGTGTTTTGGAATACCCCCCGACCGTTTATCCGATCGGGGTCTTACATAGAATCCAGAAAGGAAACGACACGTTCACCAACCTCGCGGGGGATGGAAGGTCTCAGGTTTGAAGACTGATAACATTTGATCGAGCCGGACAATGTCAAAACAAAAACGCAAGAAACGCGCAGAACAGCCTATTGAAAGTCGAGAAGCGGTCCCCAAAGCCCGGGAGAAGGCCGGCCCCGTAAGTCATCAGCGATTTACGGCTTGGGATTATCTCTTTGCCAATCTGTTTTTCTGGGTTTTCTGTTGGCTTCAGCGTACCGTCGCCGCGTATTTGAACGGCGATGATATGGGACTGAGTTTCTTCTTTTACACAATGGCCTTAGGGTTCACGATAGTCAGCATTGTGGCGTTTATTCACGATCTTCTATCGGGAGATATCGTTCAGGAAACCGAGCTCTAAGGCGTTTTGCGGGTCTCTGCGCCTTTTTTTCGTGACATCGCCATCAGTCTCTAGACCTTTTCTCCTCATTTGGGAACGGTCCGGACGTCTCTGAATGTCCATACCGATTGTGACCGGCTCCGTGATGGCTTCCATCGACCGAGCAGCGCAGGAGTGCTGGGGTGTCGCGGGGCTGTATTTAATGGAACGGGCCGGAGAAGCGTTTACACAAGTCCTTTGGGACCCATCGCGAGGTTTTGACTGTACCTGTCCTGCCGTAGTATGCGGCGCGGGCAATAACGGTGGGGATGGCTTTGTCATTGCGCGCCGTCTGGCATCTGCGGAATTCAAGCCCGTGATTCTGATGACGACAGAACCGGATCGCCTGCGGGGAGATGCGAAAACGAGCTATCAACGACTCCTCGAACAGGGCCTCGGACCCATTGCCTTGGACGAAAGAACCGGGGCCGACGTTTTGCGTCGAAGTATCCGGCAGGCAACTGTTGTTGTGGATGCCGTCCTGGGGACCGGAATCAGCGGGGCGCCAAAAGGACTTGCGGCCATCGCGATTACGGAAATGAACGCGGCCCATGCGCCCGTTGTTTCGGTGGATATCGCATCCGGGGTGAATGCGGATACCGGTGCAGTGGACGGCGGGGCGGTTTCCGCAACGCTTACCGTGACATTCGGATTACCGAAAGTGGGTCATTTCTTGCCGCCTGGAATCAACTTCCGTGGAGATTTGGCGATCCGTGATATCGGATTCCCTGTTTCACTTTTGGATGAAGCGCCGCATGATGCGGCGATCCCGGAAGAAGCGGATATCGCCGCAATCCTTCCAAAGCGAACAACTTCTTGCCATAAGGGAACAGCAGGCCATCTTTGTGTCATTGCGGGATCGCGAAACATGTCGGGCGCGGCGCTGTTGTGTGCGCGTGCCGCCTGCCGGGCCGGGGCAGGTCTGGTCACTCTGGCCATGCCGGTCTCGCTGATCCCGATCGCGGCAGCCTCTCTCTGGGAGGCTTTGCTGTTTCCCCTGCCGGAGACAATTGACGGAACCCTGGCCGAGGATGCCGCTGCGCGTGTCCTGGAATCGTCTCACCGATTCACCGCGGCTGTGATCGGCCCGGGTTTGTCTCAACAGGAAGAAACGAAATCCGTTGTAAGGCGTCTGGTCGCGGAATTGCCGATTCCAATTCTGATTGATGCAGACGGATTGAACGCCCTGACACCGGAATTACTGAGTTCACGACCTTACCCATGGGCCGCGACTCCGCATCCGGGTGAACTGGCGCGTCTTCTCGATGCCGCATCCGCCAGTGAAATCCAGATGGATCGCTGGGGATGGGCACGTCGCGCTTATATGGCGTTGCGTGGACCGGTCGCCTTGAAAGGAGCCGCTACCGTGGTGGCCGCTTCCGGCAAACTGCTGGTGGTGAACCCGACGGGGGGGCCGGAGATGGCATCCGGGGGCATGGGGGATGTTCTTTCAGGGATTGTGGGGGCGTTGTTGGCACAAGGCTGCGGTCCGGAAGACGCGCTTTATGCAGGAGTTTATCTGCATGGATTGGCTGCCGACTTGTTGGCTGGAAGAGAAGGATATAGAACCCTGACAGCGGGGGATGTCAGCGGGATGATTCAGGCGGCGGTTGCCCAGGTATCGGGGCCAGCCGAAGGAACACCATCGCGGCGTGTCGAGTACGACCGTCCGCGTTCAAGATAGATTTGAAGGGAGATATACCGATGCAGGAATTCATAATACTGGCGGCCTGCGTGGCCGGAGGCCTCGTGCTGGGCATTGTCCTGGCTTTATTAATCGTGAAATCCGTGTGGCGGGGCAAGATCGCCGATGCAAACATTCTCGCCGAACGGATCCGGGACGAAGCAACCAAGGAGGCCGCCACAATCAAGAAGGAAGCCGAAATAGCTGTCAAAGACGAGTTGTTTCGGGAAAAGTCCAAGTTGGAGGCCGAATCCAAGGAATGGCGGCGTGAACTGCAGGAACAGGAGCGCAAACTGGATCGGCGCGAAGAGCATCTCGATAAGCGGACGGAACAGGTTGACGCCCGTGAACGGGAGGCGGAACAGCTGCTGCGAAACAACGAAAAGAAAAACAAAGAGATCGAATCCCGCGCAACCGAATTGGCGCAACTCATTGAAGAGGAACGCTCGAGGTTGGTGAAGATTTCCGGTCTGACAACCGACGAGGCCAAGGAGTTGCTCCTCCGATCTCTGGAGGCGGATGTGACTCGTGAGGCCGCGAAGGTGATTAAGACGATCACGGAAGAAGCGCGCGAAAAGGCCAACAGTGAGGCACGCTGGATTCTGGCCACGGCCATCCAGCGAAGCACGACGGAGCATGTCTCCGAAATGAGTATTTCCACCGTCTCGCTTCCATCCGATGACCTGAAAGGTCGGATCATCGGGCGGGAGGGGCGAAACATCCGTGCTTTCGAATCGCTGACCGGAGTAAATCTTATTATCGATGACACCCCGGAAGCCGTAGTACTCTCCGCCTTCGATCCGGTTCGACGGGAGATAGCGCGAATTACACTGGAACGCCTGGTTGCCGATGGGCGTATCCATCCGGGGCGGATTGAAGAGTTGCACATCAAAGTAACCAAAGAGATTGAAGAGCTGATCCAGAAAACCGGCGAGAACCTGGCCTTCGAGGCCGGAGTGATGGATTTGCATCCGGAGTTGATTAAGTTGCTCGGACGAATGAAGTTCCGATACTCGTACGGTCAGAACATGATCCCGCATCTTCGTGAGGTCACGCTTCTGGCGAGCAGTATGGCAGCGGAATTGGGCGCAAATGTGGAGTTGGCAAAACGGGGGGCTTTGTTGCACGATCTGGGTAAAGCCGTGTCCTCCGAGCGAGACGGCAGCCACGCGGTGGTCGGGGCGGAAATCGCCAAGCGATACGGCGAAAAACCGCAGGTGGTGAACTGCATCGCCAGCCACCACGAGGATGTCCCGGCGGAAACCGTGGAAGCCGTTCTGGTTCAGGTAGCGGATGCCGTCTCGGCGGCGCGGCCGGGCGCCCGACGGGAGGTTCTCGATACCTACGTCAAGCGCCTGGAACAGCTGGAAACCATCGCCGACTCGTTCCCCGGTGTGGAACGCGCGTTTGCCATCCAGGCCGGACGGGAAGTGCGCATTATGGTCGAGCCGGATGAGATCGACGACCAGAAATCCGTCAAACTTGCCTACGATATTTCCAAAAAAATCGAAGAGGAAATGGAGTATCCGGGGCAGATCAAGGTGACCGTTGTCCGGGAAACGCGCGCAGTGGCCTATGCTCACTGAGCCATCAGGCTTTGGGTGGCGCCGGCATCTTGCCGGTGATTTGTGGGCGGACAGCCGTCCGCCCCTACGCCGGTACACCTGTAGCATGGGCGTCTCGCCCATGGCCGTTGGATCCCGGCCTTCGCCGGAATGACGGACGTGGGGCAATTCATGAATTGCCCCTGCACTTCGTCTGGGAGAGCGCCCTCTTCTCTCTCTCCCTCTGGGAGAGGGTTGGGGTGAGAAAATCTCAAACTCGTTACGCCAAATCGTCTTATGCGTCTTCTATTTGTTGGCGATGTCTTCGGACGCCCGGGCCGCCGAGCAGTCAAACAGATTCTGCCCGACCTTCGCCAGGCAGAGAATGTCGATCTCTGCGTTGTCAATGGAGAGAACGCGGCAGCGGGTCTTGGCATCAACAAGAAATGCGCCGACGAACTCTTCGGCGCCGGTGCGGATGTGATCACACTGGGCAATCACACCTTCTCTAACAAGGAAATCCATCAAATCATCAACAGCGAAAAGAGGTTGATCCGACCGCTCAACCTCCCCCCCGGAAATCCGGGGATAGGTTCAGCGGAGTTTTCGCACCTCGGAACCACCTGCGTTGTCACGCAGCTCTGCGGGAGGATCTTTCTGCCGCCCTGCGACTGTCCGTTCAGGAAGATCGACGAACTGATCCGGCAGTATGAAGCCCGAACGGATGTTCGGTTTATTATTGATTTTCACGCGGAAGCCACTTCGGAGAAGATCGGCTTCGGCTATTATGTGGACGGCAGGGTGTCTGCGGTGATCGGCACGCATACGCATGTTCAGACCGCCGATGAGCGCATCCTTCCAAAGGGTACCGCATATCTTACCGATGTGGGGATGACAGGGCCGCACCACTCGGTGATCGGGATCGAACTGGAATCCGGTCTGCGGCGACTGATGCAGATCCATCCGTACGAAGCAGATGTGGCGCGCGGTGATGTGCGGTTCTCGGCAGTGCTTGTAGACATCGACCCGGAAACCGGTGCGTCGCGAAGCATCCGGCGAATGCAGATTCCGTTGTAGACGGGCAGGGCGGTGAATTTGATGAGAAAAAACTCCCGACAAGATTCCGGCGAAGCGCATGATCTCTTTGAGATGATCGATCGGACCCCGCACGTATATACGGTTTCCCAACTTACAGAGGAACTGCGACTCCTGCTGGAAGAGGACTATGCCCACGTGATCGTGGAGGGGGAAATCTCCGGCTGGAAAGTCTCCAGCGCCGGTCATGTTTACTTCCGCCTGAAAGATGAAAACGCCGTTCTGGAAAGTGTGATCTGGAAGAGCGACATGCGTCGTCTCGGTCGCCTGAGCCTGGGGGACGGTCAGGCGGTTCGCTGTACCGGGCGTCTGACGATTTACCCTCCACGCGGTCAATACCAAATGGTTGTGGAAGAGATTCAGTTGGCCGGTCTGGGGCTGCTGCAACGACGATTCGAGGAGCTGAAGCAACGTCTCCAACAGGAAGGGCTTTTTGACGAGGCCCGAAAGAAACCCTTACCCCCTTTCCCCAGGCGGATCGGAATCGCAACGTCTTCCACTGGCGCAGCCATCCAGGATTTTTTAAAAATTGCACGAGAACATCATCTGCCGCTGGAAATCGTTATTGCATCTTGCCGGGTTCAGGGGGTGGAGGCCCCGTCTGAGATTGCCCAGGCATTGCGGGACCTCGATCGCATGGGGCTGGATTGGTTGATTACCATGCGGGGCGGCGGATCACTGGAAGATCTCTGGGCGTTCAACGAGGAAGTTGTGGCCAGGGCCATTGCGTCCTGCAGGACGCCGGTGGTCAGTGCGGTGGGGCACGAAGTGGATTTTACCATTGCCGACTTTGTGGCGGACATGCGTGCGCCGACTCCCTCCGCGGCGGCCCTGCTGCTGGTCGATCTGTTCAAAGGGCACCGGGCGGTCCTCTTGCAGTTTCGGTCCGACCTGAGAAAGCATATCCGCACGGAACTGGATCGCCTTGCCGTGCAAATGGAGAATCTCCACCGTTCGCTTCAGCGATATCATCCGCGTGCATTGGTGGAACAATACCGGCAGCGTCTGGATGGTTTCGCCGACCGGATCAACCGGGAGTTGCGGAACCGGCTGGAGACGGATCGAATGGCGGTGCAGGGATGGACGCATCGCCTGTTGAACGGAACGCGGCGACGGCTTCAGGACATGCGTCACCGAACGCAAACCATCGCCGCACGTCTGGAGGTCCTCCATCCGCAGGCCACGCTGAGACGCGGATTTGCGGTCTGTGAGCGAACCGATACTCGGGAAATCATTTTCAGTCCACGGCAGGTACGGCCCGGAGACCGGCTTGGCATTCACGTGCGCGATGGGAAATTCGGCGCCCAGGCTATCCTGTCGGACCCGATGCAAAAATCATGTTGTGAGGATCAGAATGACTGAGGAAACGACCTTCGAGTTCGAAAAAGCAATGGAACGGCTGGAGCGCATCGTCGCCGCTTTCGATTCCGGCGAAATGACTTTGCGCGAGATGGAGGCTTCGTTTGTGGAAGGCATGGAACTGATTAAGAAATGCTCGGCGTATCTTGATGAAGTCGATCTGCGTGTAAGGACTCTTTCTGAGGCAGGAGCGGAACAGAGTGCGAACAATAGCTGATCTTGCCCAGTCCGCTTTTACCCTTTCGCCTCCGGGAGAGAGTTCAGGGCGACGGAAAATGCAGAGCAGACCTCCATATCCAATGAGGGAAAAACTCAACATCCGGCAGGCCGGGCGTCCCTGCCTGCCATTTATCTATTTCTGCCCCGCCTGCCGGACCTCTTTCACTAACCGATTTACTTCTTCTGTGAGAATCGGCTCGATTTCCTGTTTCCAGGGACCGTGCAAGCCATAGTAGATCATGGATTCCTCAACCTCATAGCCTCCTTCCCGAATTAGCCGAATCGTCGGAATGTAGGCCGGCGTGTCATTGGCATAAGCGGCTACCCATGTGCGGTCTTTGCCGAACTGATACTTGAACAGCAGGGAATAATCCGACACCACTTCACCGCCGAGCGCGATGATCAGGAAATCCTTTCCAATTCCCCACACTTGCACGGGGCAGGGATGCTGGTCCGGAATGCTCCCGTTCTGCTCCAGCGTTTCCAGAAGATACTTTGCGCGGTTTCGTATGAAACGGTTTTTATCTTCGAGCTGCTTCTGTAGCTCTTCCCGTGTGGGAGCGGCGGTAAGCGGAAGATAGACACTGGAAAACGCCGTGCAAATTGTTCCGTCTACCGGCGTCATCGGCTCATTCAGTACTGTTTCGACAGCCTGGCTGAGTTCCTCTCCATGTTGCCGGGCATATTCCAGTCCTGTTCGGGGAGATGGATTGGCATCCGCGCCGCAGCCCGCGAAGAAAAGGGCCGCAGCGCCGTGATGTCGTTTTTCCAGGTATTCCTGTGCATACCCGGCGTAATCGCCGCAGATCCCGTAATCGCTCAATGTTGTGTTATGACAGGCGTAACCGAAGAGAATCGCCTTCACATCGCCCTGCGCGTCTGTAACCTTCAGAACCGGGACGTCGTGGTCCACCGTCCCGATCGGATTGTCGCGCATGACCACCTGGCCGGGCACAAAGAGTCGGCGATTCATGGCAAATCCGGCCCTGCCGTTGCCGCGCTCCATCTTCGCCGGTTCAAGCTGTTCCAACGCGCTCAGAATCACGTTTACCATTTTGTCTTCCAGGTCCCGCGTGTAGCCACGGATTTTCTCCCATTCTTCGGCCGGAAGATCGTACATGCTTCTGAGGTTTTCACCGACAACCGGCCCGGTATGTGTGTGGGACGCGGTCAACAGGATCGCCGAACGCGGCAAACCGGTTTTCTCCGAGACTCGTGCGGCAACGTTGTCGCTCAGTTCCGCCGTCAAGCCTATGATGTCCGTGGTCAGAAACACGACCTGTTTTCCGCCCGTGTCCTCAATGGCCAGCGCCTTGGTATAGAGACCCTGAACGACACTCTGGGATGGCTTGTCTCTCGAGCCATACCCGGACATCCAGATACTCGTCTGCGGTGTGATTACAGCCGACGCAACACCCGCGCGAAATTGCGCGTGGACAACCTGGGTTGTACAGAAGATAATCATCACTGAAACCATAACAGAAAGTATTTGCTGCCTGTGTCCCATTGATCTGCCTTTCTCTTCCGACTTGCCGCTCGCCCCCAATGATACTTCTCTTTCTTTATCATGACAATCCTTTAATCCCACGAATGATAGACTTGGGAACTCAACACGGCAAAGGGAATACTCACAATGCTCGGGAGATACGGCACGGAGGTGTCGCGATACCGTCGTCGCTATCCTCACCGGCCCGGTCGATGAGTTCCTTTCCAAAGCCGGAAGTCGGGTTCTTTCATGTTCGGCGTGAAAAACATAGCAGCATGTGCCCCCATAGTAGAAGGACAAAAGACGATGCTGCAGAAACGGGGTCAACCGGAAAAGATTTGCGGCGCCTGCCGACAAAAAGAAAAAGGAGGGTGGGCACAGCCACCCCCCTTTTTATCTACCGAAATGGATTCCGATTGTTGAACGATTCAGTAAAGCGACCAGTCGGCGACCGAGGTTCCATCATCGCCCCAGATGATGACATTATCCACGCCCCAGAACCAGCTGTTGGTTCCCATATTCATCCAGCGAATGACCACATTGGATTGGTTGTCCGCTGCGCTCAGGCGACAGCGTTCATACCGCTTGCCCTCCGTCTTGTCGTCATCAATGCGCGGGGAGAGATAGGCATCCAGAGATGAGAACGGCTGCGCGAAAACAAAGTAAGCGTATGGGTGGCCGGTTCCATCCGCCAGATTCGTGTCCGTGAAAGTCTGCTCGGCCAGAGGATTCCCGCCGGTGTCAAACACGATATCGAAGTGATCCATCATGTACGCGATGGGCAGCCAAGTTCCGGTGACAATGTGGTTTTCATCGAGGTTTCCGCCGTTGATGGAGTATTCCAATACCCCGATGTTGTCCTGGTTTTGAACATAGTTGCTCCAGAATGTAAGCCAGACATTTGTTACACCGCTCAGGTTGATGGGCGGTGTAAAGAGATGGCTTTCCTGGAACGGTGAGAAACCATCGGAGTTGGCATAGACGCTCTTTCCCTCGAACACCGGGCGATTGACGCGCTCACTGCCAAAGGTTGCCAGGGTTGACGCTTCTACGACAACCCAGGAAGCCGCCATGTCCATAACGGGGTCGCCGGTCATGTCGCCGTTGAAGCTGATCTGTCGCCAGTTGCTGGGCAGAGATCCCTCGTTCGTGGATTCGAAGTCCTCCACAAAGAGAGGTCTCATTCCGGCGGGAGGGGAGACATTGAACGTTTGTGCGCTCGAAAACTCGGAAGCTGCGCCGTTGTTGTCGATATATCGCACCCGGGCATAGATGACTCTGCCGATCGGCGCCACGTTTGCGTTAAGCGCCAGCTCGGTCAAGTGTTCCGTGGTTTCAGAAGAATAGATGATCTGCGTAAACAGAGAATCCAGCGCCAATTCCCAATGGGTCTTTTCGTGCGTGGCGCCCGCGCCGCTCACAAAAGCAGGGCCTTCCAGAAAAATGCCCGAATCGAATTGACCCGGATTGACCAACGAGACTTTCAGCGTCGGGGTATTCGGCGAGGAAATATCCTGGGCCGATATGAGAACGTTGTCGAAGGCCCAATACCAGTCGAAATCGTAATACCCATCCTGATCGCTATCGCCCGCAAAAACGAAAGCCCATTGCACTGTCTCTGCGCCTGTCGGAACGGGTATGGCAAAAATCTCGCGACCGATATAACTCTGGTTGTCGTTGCGGTTGCTGTCATCCCATTGAAACACGGGCTGGAACACATGGCCGCCATCCCAGGATACCTGAAGGGAGGCCACTTGGTTATCATTGTGCCTGTAATGGTTGTCAAATTGGACGACGACCATATTTTTCCCGCTGGGCAGATTGAGAATCGGGCTGTAAAGCCAACTTTTCGCGCCCAAGCTGCCGAACAGGTCGGAATCAACAATCATCAACCCGCCCGAAAAGCCTTCCGGACTATTCTCCCGTTCGCCGCCCTGGGTATCCCATTCATAGTCATAAAGTGAAACCCAACCGGGATACGGGAAAGCGGCGCTGAATGTATCCTCCTCCGGGCGTAATTCCGTTCGAACCGTCCAGCCGGTCGGCGCAATGGTGAATATCTCACCGGGCCGAACCGGATTGCCGCTGAAGTCGATGACATCCTCAAAATCATTTCCTGCGGCAGCATCGAAGTTTTCGTCCAACAGCACCTGAGACTGCACCGATACGGCCATGAGAAGCATCAGAATTGTCCAGGCAAAAGTTTGTAACATAGCGGATAACCTTTCATGATTGAATCTTTACCGTTGCTTGGAACGGTTGTTTTCCGTGTGACAAATATGCGTTCTTTCTATATGCCGGTATTGCCATTGATAAAGTTCCCTCCTTCAATCCTGTCGGATCCGGGCGGGAGTGACAATCCACGGCGCAGGCGATTTTAGAGAAAGTACCGTTGACATGTCAATCCCATATCGTTCGATTTCAGGGGTTATTATCTGCAAAAATACGCGACTTGGGGAATCGCCGGGGAGAATTAGATTTAGAGAAAGAGACGCGGTAGAGAGAATCATGAAAGTACGAAGAAGACACGAAAAAGAAGAGGGAAAGAAGGAAGAGAAGAAAAAAGGGGAGGATGCCGGGTGGGCATCCTCCCCCGGGGATTACGAAAAGCGAAACTGCGCCGTGTTATTCAGCGCTGCAGAGCGGTGTTGCTCAGTACAGTTCCCAGTTGCCTTGCACTGCAGAAGGACCAAGCGGGTTGGCCAGGATTCGCACGCAGTGTTCGAGCGGGAGATTGCCGAGACCGGGTGTCGCTTCGTTGTCCGGCAGACCGGTTGTGTGGCAAGAGGCGACAATAATCCCGGTGTCCATACGGCAGCTGACATCTTTCCAGGTGTCGGTGTTGCCGGAAAGGACCTGATGCTCAAAGACAGAGAACTCCGGAGTTACAGGATCGAGATTGGCATCGAAGAGCCGTCCGAGGGCAACCAGCCCGCCGCCGGAAACATCGCCCCACATGGCGAAAACATTTCCGTTGGCATCGGCGCAGATGTCCATGCGCTCGCCCTGGTTTCCAGCAGGCGAGGCCTCCGTGATTTTGACCAGGGTTCCGGCCAAGGCGTTGAATTTCATCACAAAAGTGGCCCCATTGGCTTTACCGATTGCATATAAGAATTCACCTTGCCCGTAGATCAGCTCGCTGTCACCCCGTCCACCGGCGATGGCTGTACCCAACCCGCCTTCCATCGCGGCGTCGATCACGTCCGCCGGGATGATATCGCGGACTCTCGAACCGGCGTTATTGAAGATAGAGTATTTCACAACCCCGTCCGCATCCTGAAATCGGCAGCAGAACCAACCTTCGCCAGCCGCCACGCCGCGCATGGTTTGGGCATTGGCCCCCGCAACAGGGGTGCTGATCGGTGTCGGGGGAACCACAATGCTGCCGTTGGGAGAAATCACGGAGACTCCGACGACCTGCCCGGTTCCCTCATATCCCGGCCAACGATCACCGGTCACACCGCCGGTGGGAGTTTTCTTATCCCAGAAGTTCAATGCGACATTGCCATTGCTCAAGAAGACGCAGGCACGTCCCTGAACCTGTCCGCTGTCGGAAAAAAGAGTACCTTTTCCCATAATGTTGACGATATTGGAGGACTTGGTTCCATCGGCATTGAAGACCTGGATGATGGGAACGCCGGAGTCGCCACCGCCGGTGCCTACGCCGGCAAAAGCGGAGATCACACCGCCCCCTGTGTAGACAGGGGGGTAAGGTTGTGCTGTCATGACGACGGCATATTGATTCCCGCGAGCGTCAATGGCTACACCACGCGGATCCCCGCCCAAGTAGGCCATAATGGGAACGCCGTTGTCGTCCTGGAATCCGGCGCGTTCTGCGACCACGTTGCCCTTACGGTCCAACACATTCAGGATTGCGACGTGTTGCAGCTGTTCTTCCAGGGTTGGGTTCGGCATGACTACGAGGGGAGTTCCATCGCCAAGCATGGCGAGCCAGGCTGCCGCGAAATGGTGTGAACCGCCATAGCCACGGAGCAGCGGAATATCGCCTGTGATGGGGGTAATGCCGGCTTCTTCCGGGGTTTCCATTACCTGTGCGAAGGATTGAGTCGCCAATCCGGTGAGTAATACCACCGACAAAACGAGAATTCCGAGGTGTCTCATATTTGTTTCTCCTGTTCTCTATCGTCTCACAAAGAGACTTCAAAGAGACTTCTTCGACCTTCTGTTAAATGCTGTTGGAAAGCCTCGTTTGATTCCCATAATAAGGGAATTAAGTCGGTCTTTATCGAATTTCCAGAGAGTTGAAAACACCTCCTTTCTTCCCCATGTCTCTATCGACGCGCACCACAGTGCAAGTTCTTACAAATCAAGCGCCTGTTGAACCAAAATCTCAAATGTGGTATTGAATAACAGTATTATAGATTGCCTGTAGACCGTTGTCAACCGGATTTCGCCTGTTTTTTTGGAGGATTTTGTAAGACTTCTCGGCGAGGAAGACGGAAGCTGATTCTCGTCCCTTGCATCCCGTCCGTGCAACCCGCAGAATGCGATGTCACTTTTCCATGGCGGAGGAGAGACAGAAAGGAAAGGAATGAAGAAGTTGCCGGGGAAGACGAGTGGAAGCGGGAGCGCCGGATGGAAGGAAACACTATGCTCGAAATGCAAAGCCTTGTGTTGCAAATATATCACGGTGGAGATTGAAGAGCCGAAGGACGATGAGGACCTCGACAATATCCGGTGGTATATGATTCACGAAGGTGTGGGGATCCTGGTGGAGAAAAAATGCTGGATGGTGCGAATGAACGCGCGCTGCCGGTATCTTCGGAAAGATTCCACGTGCGGGATATACGAGCATCGCCCGGAAGCCTGCCGTCAATACGAGACGGAGAATTGCGATTATCGGACGGTGAGCGAAGGGGTTCCCAAAGCGTACAGGGAGTTTGAGGACTTTGAAAAGTTTCGGAACTACGTGAAGGGGCGGTGGAGGAGGAAGAAGAGGAAAGAATGAATTATGAATTACGAATTGAAGAAAAAGATAGGATGGAGAGGATAGTAGGGACGGAAGGGACATGGACGCTGAGGGATTGAATGATGCTTGAAAATCGGGTGTTGAGGATAAAGTGGTTGTTGGCGCGGCGGACTTTAAGGCGCTTCAACCTGGATTCGTTTATCCGAGCGGTGAGTTTTCTGGCGTTGTTGGGGATTTTTGCGGTGATTTGTTTTGTGGGGATCAAGCAGTTGTGTGTCAACCTGATGGCGATTGATATTGTGGGGCCGTTGATTGTGAAGCGGTCCTTTGCGTTCGGCCTGATGACACTGTTTGTGATGATTGTGCTGACCCAGTTGGTGAACACATACTCTCACCTGTTCCAATCGCGGGAGTTGACTTTGCTGCACCACTCGCCGTTGTCATCGGGGCAGGTGTTCGGGCCGCAGGCGGCCGAGGGGTTGATTAAGGGGTGCTGGATGGCGGCCATTTTTGTGCTGACGATTCTGTTTGCTTACGGGCGAGGCCGTCAGGCGCCCTGGTCGTTTTATCCGCTGGCGGTTGTGGGAGTGATTCCGTACCTGTTGATTGCGACCGGGTTGGGGATGCTGGCGATGTTGCTGCTGGCCTGGCAGGTTGTGGGGCGAAGAAGACGCGAGCGGTTTTTCGCGGTGTTTGCCCTGGGGGGAGCGATACTCTTTATCTGGTGGGGGCGGATCGCAGCAGCATGGATTTCCGAGGCCAGGACAGCGGAATCTCTTCAGGAACACCTGGGAGAGGCGCTGGCAAATCTGCGGATTTCCTCCAACCTGTATCTTCCGAGCTATTGGATGTCGGATCTGGTGGAGTCTGCAATTGAGGGGCGGGAACCGGATGTGATTCTTCCGATCCTTCTGCTGGTTTCCACCGCCTGGCTTCTGCTGACGTTCCTGTGGTTCCTGGGAGACCGGACGTACCGGTCGGCCTGGCTTTCCTGCATGGAACGCGGATCGGTGAAACGTGGACGGTCCTATATCCAGCGGTTTGGATTGAGATTTCCGTTTACCGTGCTGCCGCACTGGTTCCGCTCGTTGCTCATTAAAGAATGGTTTATTTTTCGGCGTGATTTCAGCCAGTGGGGGCAGTTTCTGCTTCTGATGGCCCTGGTGGCCTTATACGTGGTGCAAGTGCGGGACATTTCGTTTCCGGACCAGGCGTACCGGCTCCGGTCGATCATTTCATTTTTCAACATTCTTCTTTTGGGATTTGTGCAGGCGACCCTGGCGCTGCGGTATGCCTTTCCCGCCATGAGCCTGGAGGGGACAGCCTTCTGGGCGGTGCGCAAGAGTCCGGTGGGGATTTCGCGGTATTTTCTGGGGAAGTACGCCTGTCATTTTCTGTGGATTCTGGCGATTGGGGAGATCATGACGGTGATTTTGAACCGGGTACTTCACCTGGGCCAGCCGTTTTCCGGGATTGCGATGGTGATTGTGGCGATTCTTTCGCTGGGGTTTACGAGTTGCACAGTGGGGCTGGGTGCGGTGTATCCGCGTTTTGATGCGGCGGGCGCGGCGGATGTTTCCTCCAGCGCGGGGGCGCTGGTGTCAATGACGCTGACCCTGTCGTACCTGGCGTTCAGCGCGGCGATTCTGGCTCGGTTGATGATGAATATCCTGCCGATGGAAGGGGCCTCATTCCTGGACGGGCACGGCTGGGAAGGCGTGCTGATTATCGCGGCGGGATTCGGCTGCTCATGGGTGCGGATGGCGCTGCCGGGATCGGCGGAGGACTGGCTTGTTCAGCGCCTCCCGGTGACCGGGGTGTGGGATGTTCTCGATGTAAACTCCACATTCTTGTTGACGTTTTTCCTGCTGCTTCAGGTAGCGGCGACTGTGTATCCGGCACGCGCGGGGATGAGGCAGATGGAAGAGATTACGGGATAAAGGAATGGCGGATGGTGGATTTGGAATTTCCGGATTTCCCCCTTCCCTTGCTTTCCACCATGTGTGCGGTACTATCCCACTTCGACATATTTCGAGTGGTGTTTGCCGCGAGGCAAATAAAAGGGAAGCCGGTGAGAAGCCGGTGCGGTCCCGCCACTGTAACCGGGAACGAAACCTCACGCGCCATTGTCCGATTCGGATGAGAAGGCGAGGAATTAGGTCCAGGCCCGGAAGCCAGGAAACCTGCCCCTCGGAACGATGTCACCTCTTCGGGGACTGAGAGTGTGGCATACCGGATGGAAAAGTACCCATCGGATGCCCCGGCTACAGAGGTCACCGGGGTTTTTTGTTGCCCTTGCAAACCAATCTCGCCGGTCTGTCCCTCCACGTTCCCCACAAACTTACCGAGAGGAGCGTTTCGGAAAGATGAAGCGGTGTACCTCATTTCTATTCCTGTTCTTCACAATCATTGTCGGACCGGCCTGGGCAATCAACATGGCCGGACTCGTAATCCGGAACTCAACCGGCGAAATAATCACGCGCTGTGTCGAATTCGAGGAAGAAAGCCTGCCTTTGACGGAAATCCTGCAACGGTCGGGATTTCCCAAAGTCTTGTCGGAAACCGAGCAAGGTACTTTTATCTGTTACCTGCACAATGATGGACAAACGAATCCAACCCTGTGCCCCGGCGATCCGGACGGGCCGACCTGGAACCTGTACCGCCGGATCGACGACGGCTGGGAACTCCTGGACACGCCGATTTCTGCGGTGATCGCCGTTCATGGGGATGTCTTCGGATTTGTCTATGGACCACCATCCTCAGGAACTCTCCCGCCCGACCGAACCTTTGCCGATGTGTGCGAGGTTGTCAGCCAAGCCGCCGTGGTAATCGACCACAGCGATGGGCAACGGGTTGTCCGGGTCGTTCCATTTCATGGTGAAACCATAACCGGAATACAGCTGCTATTCCGCACTGGTGTGGATGTAGTCTGGCGGGATTTCGGGTGGGGAATTGCCTTTTGCGCCATTGACGGCGAAGGGTATCCCGCTGAAACTTGTTTCGGCGATTGGGATGAGCCGTTCTGGCAGTTCAGTATCCTCAATTCGGAAGACTTCTTTGAATGGTCCATATATATCGGTCCGGATTCTATCGCACGTGACCAGGACGTTCACGGATACTTCTTTGGCATTTATGGTGTGACTCAGCCCCCGATTTCCCGCGCGGAAATCTTTCAGCCGACATCGGACGTCTCATTCTTCAACGCATACATCCGGTAAAGGGGACCGAAGATGAATTTTCTATCGATCAACCTGTTGGTGGCTCTTGACGCAGATCACGCAAGGGCGGGTCACAGACCCGCCCCTGCGGCGGATGGTCGTAATCCGCAATCCCCAATCCGCAATCCCCAATCCGCAATCCGCAATTGGCTAGTCGTCCTCATTCCCCTGCTTGTTTCCCCCGCTTGGGCTGTCGATTTCGGCCAGGAAATCACAATCCTGCGCGATGAGGCTTCGATTGAATTCCCGGTCAACACGCATGGAACCGCAGCAGTCGATTCCATGGGGCGGCTTCACCTGGTGTACGGGGTTCGCGATCAAACCGGGTCTCCACCTCAGAACCAAGTCTGGTATTGCATGGTCGATCCCGGCGGGGACGTCTCTCCCCCGGTCCGTGTGGACAATGCTGACATCGGCGGCGGCAGGCATCCCTGCCTGGCCGTAGATTCCGAGGACACTGTGCATGTGGTCTGGCACGATTACCGACACACCACACTTGCCGGGCATTGGATGGATAACACGGAGATCTATTATGACTGTAAACCGGCGAATGGCGCATTCTCCGTTTCGGATATTCGGATTACCGATACGCGAGCGGGGAACCTGGCTGACAACGGGTATACCCCCCAGTTGGCAGTCGGGCCGGACGGTCGGGTCCATATCGCCTGGTATGATTTTACCCTGGACGGCAACGCGGCGGATGTCTATCTCCGTTCCAGCGCCCTTTCCGGCGAATTTCCCCCGCAAGTCGGGATTGAACCGTTTCGAATCACCTCCATTGAGTCCGGTTCGACCTACACCGCAAACTGGATGCCCTCTCCGGCCGGTCTTCCGAGCGGTGATGTCTACCTTCTCTGGGGATTTGTCGAAGGATGGCAGGGGAGTTTCGAGTTGCGGGGATGCACGGTCTCAGCGGATGGAATAGCGGGGCCTTCGGAGCAGGTGGCGGAAGATGGAGGCTCGTTCCTCGATCCGCACCGTCTGGCTGCAGACCGACAGGGGAATCTGGGCCTGGTCTATTCAAAACGAGCGGACACACAGAAACAGATTTATTTCCAATATCGACCATTCGACGGGAATTGGTCCGGCCCGGTTCGCGTCAGTCAAGGCCGTGCAGATGCTACACAGCCGAATCTTGCCTTCGATTCAACCGGCCGGGCGCATATTGTCTGGCAGGAGGACATCGGCGGAGCATACCGGGTGATGTACACAGTTCTCCGTCCGGGCGATCTATCGATAGAATCCCAGGTACCGCTCAGCCGCGTGGAGTCGGATGCTCGGACTCCGGCAATCGCGGTAAATCCGCAGACAAATGGGATGTTTGTTCTTTGGCTGGATTGGAGCGTCGAGGGGGAAAGGTCTATCGTGTATCGTGAGGGAGTACCTTCCAATGTCGGCGTGGACTTGTGGTGGATACATTGATGCATAGAACTATATGGTTCTTTCTTTTTCTTCTCCCAGTAGCGGACATGCTCTTCTGCGAGCCGGACAGTCCGGCACACCGCATTGTCTCCCTGGTTCCATCCGGGACACAAATGATCGCAGACCTGGAACTCGGCTCATCTCTGGTCGGCATGACCGAGTTCTGCAAGCGGCCGGCGGATGCCGCCAATGCGGAAATCATCGGTTCTCAGATGGCTCCCAACCTGGAGCGTATTGCGCGCCTTCAGCCCACATTGGTCATCGCGGATGTGGAGTCCAACAAACCCACGACGATAGATCGAATCAAAAAATTGGGAATCCCGATTCTCGCTCTGGGACCTTCTCGAACCGAAAAGGATTTGGAGAAAGCGTTCCTGACACTGGGCGACCGTCTCCATGTTCAACCGCGCGCCGAACAAAAACTCCGGGAATGGCAGGAACAACTCCAAACCGTTGCCAAGCGTCTTGAAAATCATCCGAAAAGGCGCGTGTTTATCGAGATCTGGCACAGGCCGTTGATGACGGTGTCCTCCAGGGGATTCGCTCATGCCATTGTCGAAAGGGCAGGCGGGGAAAATATTTTCGCGGATTCCCCTGTTGCCTATCCCATTGTATCCATGGAATCCGTAATTGCCCGCAAACCGGAGGTGATTCTCATTCTCTCAGAAGTAGCCTCATTGGAGGAGCGCAAACCCGTCTATTCCCAGTTTCCCCCGCTTAGCCGATGCGAGTTCATTCTGATTAAGTCCCCCCAGGTAACACTTCCCTGTTTCTCTTCCTTTGTGAAATCGGTCGATATGATTTGCAAGCGCCTGCATCCGGACTTAAACGAACAGAAATCTCAATCCTGCACGGACGGGCGGTAATCCTACCCACAAACCGGCCCAGAACCTTCTCCCCCAACGATTGGAGAAGACACACAGGGGCGAATTCATAGACTTACCCCCACCCTCATTTCTCTGTTATCTTGCCGGTCAACTCATAAGACCGATTTCCGGAACCCCCGGTCAATGTCGGCCCGGATATCTTCACTATCTTCCAATTCGATGAAGAGCGAGGCCTGCCGGTCTGTTGTACTCATTTTCCTGTTGTTCTTTTCGTAGTGTTGCCGACTCTTTTACTCGAACAGCGCCGTGCTCAGGTAGCGCTCGCCGGCATCGGGCAGAATGGTCGCGATTAACTTCCCCCTGTTCTCCGGCAGAGTCGCATATCGGCAGGCCACGGCCACTGCCGCACCGCTGGAAATGCCGCAGGTAATTCCCTCTTCAAGATGAAGACGGCGCGCATATTCAAACGATTCTTCATCGGATACGGTCGCGATGTCATCGATCAGGCTCAGGTCAAGAACATCCGGTTTGAACCCTGCGCCAATCCCCTCAATCTTGTGCGGACCCGGTTTCGGCTCCTCACCGTAGCGGATGGCCGTGAGAACAGCCGAACGGGCCGGCTCCACTGCAACCGACCGGATCGGCTTGTGCTGTTTCTCTTTGATATAGCGAGTGACACCCGTGATGGTTCCCCCCGTGCCGACACCGCATACGAAAATATCGATCTTGCCGTCCGTGTCGTTCCAGATCTCCGGGCCGGTGGTCTTGTAATGGACCTCCGGATTGGCCGGATTTTTGAACTGTTGCGGCATGAAATGCCTGGATGGATCCGAGGCAAGAATCTCCTCGGCCCTGGCCACCGCACCGTCCATACCCTTCGCCCCATCGGTCAGCGCCAACCGCGCCCCGAATACGGCAAGCATTTTGCGGCGCTCAATCGACATCGTCTCCGGCATGGTCAGCAACAGCGGATAACCGCGCAGCGCGCAGACAGAGGCCAGGGCAATACCGGTATTGCCGCTGGTAGGTTCCACCACTATGACATCCCGCGAACCCGGTTTGAGACGGCCTTCTCGTTCCGCTGCCCAGATCATTGCTGCGCCGACACGACACTTCACCGAATAGGCCGGATTCCGCCCCTCAATTTTGGCGATCACTGTCGCCGGAAATCCCCTGGTGATTCGGTTGAGTCGAACCAGCGGGGTGTTCCCGATACTGCGGCTGTTATCATCGAATATCTTTGCCATAACGGTTTATCCTTCCATTAGATATTATGGTTATCGGTTCTTCCTGTTGTTGGATCCGCTCGAAAACTGCCCCGTTTGTCCGTTTGGTTTTTGACGTACCCCTGTCATGTTTTACCTGTTATTTTGATTTCTTTCAAGTCATTTCTTTAGAAAACAATATCTATCTGTATCATTAGTTCGACTGTGGAGCTGTTCCCTTTCCCGCCAAGCGCCTCCGCACACTTTCCGGGCCACGTTGCGGGATCGCCGGCGAACAGGTGGTGTACTATAATGAAAAACCATTTCGTATTACGATTGGGTTTCCATTGCATCGAAAGTCTGCGACGCTTCAGGAGGTATCGCACAATGTGTCCGGCTGGGAATCGCCATCAAGTCGGTTTTACCCTGATCGAGCTGCTGATCGTCGTTGCGATCATCGGTATCCTTGCGGCCATCGCCGTTCCCAATTTCCTCAACGCACAAATCCGGGCGAAACTCGCGCGGACCAAGGCGGATGTCCGCATGTTGGATCAACAGGCGGTCACACGCCAGATGGACAGCGGTCTTTGGCCGATCGACGGCAACGACTGCGACAACACCGACAAATGCTGTTTCCCCACGGGTTGGCGACCTTTCGGCTTGACCCCGAACGCCGTGGGTCAGACCATGGTGGAAATTGATTCACTTCACTTCGACGGGCGGATCTGGCAGTTGTTGACCACACCGGTCAACTACATCAGCTCCATCCCGTATGATCCTTTCGGGCGAGGCGTTTTTTATGGTTACGAGGATTTTAATTGTTCAAATACGATCGGCAGTCACTACCTGATTTTTGCTGCCGGACCGGATGGCGATTACGGAGACTGGCGTCCGAACCGGAATGCCATCCCTTATAGTTCCAGCAACGGGCTGGCCTCCAGCGGGGATATCTGGAAATCCCGGAAACTCCGCGATGTCGATGGAACTTATGAGCACGATATCGGCGGCGATTTTTGGGAATAAATAAATATGTTCTCGTGGCCTACCCCGCAGACCGGCTTGGGTCTGGCGCACGGGATTTCCCATAAATCCACAGACTCCAGCCCCAGCGTCGCGCCCAGGACTTCTTTACAATGGTCGGAATGTAATCGCGCAAACCCGGCATCAGGAACTGAAAACATCCCTCCAAATCCGTCCCCAATACCTTGATCCGCAATTCCCGGCTGAAAGGCGAAAAAAGATCCCGCATTTCTTTCTGCGTGACCGGCCAGGTATGAAACAGGTACACCGTCTCAGCCATTCGAATCCAGCATCTCCTGGAAACTCCGCCAAATGTGAATCCGTTCCGAAGCATAACACATCGCGTCGAAGAACTCACTCCGTCCCGCGACATGCGATGGATCGGCATAAAAATTCAGCAATGCCGGAGAATCGCCGGCGGCAAAATAGTCTACCATTTTTACCAGTTGATCACGGTAGTCTTGCGGGGTGAGTCGCTCCTTTCTTCCGGAGAAGAAGGACCAGGAGTCGAGAATATTCAACGGCGCATCGAAACATCCCGATACGGGGATTTCCACAATCCCCGACTGTGTGCGATACAGCGGGCCATGAAGAAATCCATACCATGGGGTTGTCGAGGAGGAATAGCGGTAACCCAGGTCGCGCAAAGTTCTATGAAGAAATCGCAGTTGGGATTTCTTTTGAAACGTGCCAAAATGGGGACCTCGAAATCCGTCTGGAGCCTTGCCCAATATCTTTACCAGCGTTTCATGCCCCTTACGGATATCCTCCGCGATGTCCTCCGGACGCATTTCATGATAAAAGGTGCAACTTTCAAATCGGGCATTCTCGTCGTCCCAGTATGCATGAGGGAGATACCCGTGGTTGATAAACTCACAACCCCTCAATGCGATTTCCCGATAAATATCTCCGTTCTGCTCAAGATTAGTCCCCGGAACTGCAAACACAGGACAAATACCGATCTCCATTAACTGCCCGGTTACATCGAGAGCGGCCTCGGCATCGCGGTCTCTGTCACAGTCAAAAGATAGTATCAGTGTCGGTCGAGTAAGTCCCTGTTTTCGCGCCAGGCAAACGTAGTTTCGAAATAGCCACGTCGGTTGTCTCCGCGCAATGACTTGCAGCGCGGTTTGACGCGGAGACCGAATAGCGTTCTTTAGAATCTGCAAGTTCATGAGACAGACGCCGCAATAATCTCTTTGAGATGCCGTACAATCCGCGCGGATGTGTTTCCATCCCACAGATCCGGCACAGTCCCCTGTTTCCATTTGCCGCTAAGAATTCCGGAAAGACAGTTCAAAAGCGTGTCCGCACGCACCAGCTCGTTTGTGCCTTGCAGAATGGTGATCGGCCGCTCCGTGTTCTCCCGTAGCGTAAGACATGGGATGTTGAGGACAGTTGTCTCTTCCTGTATGCCACCGGAATCTGTAACTACAAAGGCGGAGTTTAACACCAGGCTCAGGAAATCCGCATATCCCTGCGGCTCCGCCCGATGAACATTGGGGCATCTTTCCAAATCCTGCCAGAGGCCGAATTCTTCCAGCCGATGTTTCGTTCTTGGATGAATCAAGAAGACAATCGGCAGTTGTTCGGAGCAGGTCCGTACAGCGTGAACAATAGTTTCCAGCGGTTCTCTCCGATCCACATTGGAAGGACGATGGAGAGTCATTACTCCATAACGCTTCGGCTTCAGTCCGAATTCCAGGTACTTCTTTCGGGATTGAACAGCGGTTTCATTCATCCGCAACGTGTCGATCATGATATTCCCGACCCGTCGGATGCGGTTCTCCGAAACTCCTTCGCGTTTCAGATTGTCGTCCGCATCGGGTGAAGGGGTCCACAGAATATCGGCGATGGTATCGGTAATTACACGATTGATTTCCTCGGGCATTGTGCGGTCACGGCTGCGCAGTCCGGCTTCGAGGTGGGCCACGGGCAAATTCAGCTTCTTCGCGGTAATCGCGCACGCCATCGTGGAGTTGACATCGCCGACTACAACTGTCAGCTGTGGAGGCTGTCGCAGACAGATTTCTTCGTACGCCGTCATAACTTTTGCGGTTTGTTGCCCATGGCTTCCGGAACCGACTCCCAGGTACAGATCAGGTTCCGGTAGTTGAAACTCCCGAAAGAAAGTCTCCGACATATTCGCATCGTAATGCTGGCCGGTGTGGACGATCTGCGGGCGGAAATATTCCGGCTCCGCGCACAACGCCTTATACAGCGGCGCGATCTTCATAAAGTTCGGGCGCGCACCCGCGACAAGATGAATAAGAACGGGAGGAGACAGGATCATGCCGGTTTCATCAACTTCCGGTAGATTTCCACGACACGCGCCTCCATTTTCTTTGGGGACCAGTGTTCCTGGGCATGTTCATAGGCGCGGCGGCCAAGTTGTTCGCGATATATATCATCTTCAATTAAGCGTTTCAGTGCAGCGGTGTATTCTTCCACAGTATTGTTGACCTTCAGGACAAAATCGCCTTCCAGTTCCGGAACCGGTTCTCCGACTCGGCGATTGATAACGACCGGCAGCCCGGTCAGTAAGGCCTCGAGAACGGATTTGCTGATCTCCCAGTACTCCGTGTGAACGGCAAAAATATCAAATTCGGGCAATAGGCTGCACAATTCGCTGTTCGGGACCGCCGGGCGGAAATCGACGCGGTCCTGCAATCCGAGTTCCTGTACCAGGTTCCGAAGGTACTCATGATAGGAACCATGCCCGACCAGGGTCAAATGCGTATCGGGCAGCGCTTGAACGGCACGGATGATATTGTCGGGATTCTTCTCCCTGATCTGTCGTCCGACCGAGACAATCCGAACCGGATGATGAAGGCGGTAGTCATCTTTCTTTTGGAGGTGGTTCTCGTTCAATATGTTATAGACTACTTCAAAGCGTTCCGCGCCCATTCGCTTCAGGTACGGAACAATCGGCTGGTAGACCGGCATGACCAGGTCTGCGTTCCGAAGGGTCACTCTCCCGACGGCCTCCATGGCACGGAGGTAGAATCTCTGTTGACGGGTAGTCGCTCGTCCCTTGATATCTTCATCGGGGTTGATGTGTATCGAGACTACGTACGGAATACCAAGCGCCTTCTTGATCCGACTCGCCAGGTAGCCGTTCAGCTTATTGCCGTGGCATCGAATCAATGCGGGTCGGATTTCTTCGGCTAACCGGACGGCAGGTTCTGCCCAACCCCTTAAGAAGAACGGTCTCCATCCAAGGCTGCGGTAGAAAAGATGCAGATCGGCCGGGTAATTGTGAATTGTCAGATTCGCATCGCCTGCTGTCTCCTGCAAATCCGCCGGATTCACCCGGTCGTCGTTTACCATCAGAATATGCACATTCTGAAACAGGTTTCCGGGATTGTAGTACCGTGGCGTTATTTCGCCTTTGGAGACGAGTTCACTCAGGCGATCGGGAATGATTACCAACAGGGTTTGCGGATTCATTGGCCCCCCCAGCCCTGTCCCGACGGGAGCGGGGGTGTTTGTGCCTCAATGGGCCATCGCGCAAATTGCTCGTTAATGGATCGGGTAATGGATTCCGCAAGGTGCAGCGCGCGTAAGCCATCCCGCCCATTCACCACCGGCGGATGCTCGCCGCGCACAGCCTCCAGGAACGAGGACAGTTCTGTTTCAAGCGGTTCGCGCGACTCGATATGGACCTGTTCATACTCGATTCGCGGCTTTCCGTCTCCATCCTCTGCCTTGCGATAAACCTCCAGGCTGGGGGCCAGGTAATCCAGCGAGAGATAGGCGTTGGGCTGAAAAATACGGATTTTCCTCTGCCGTCCGACTGTGATCCGGCTGGCTGTGACATTTGCAATACACCCGGAAGCGAATCGCAACCGGGCGTTGGCAATGTCTTCTTTGGGTGTCAGAACGGGCACTCCGATGGCATCCAGAGTTACGACTTCCGATTTCACCAGGGCCAGAATCAGGTCCAGGTCGTGAATCATCAGGTCCATTACCACACCGATATCTTTCACACGCGGCGCCGGGGGGCCGAGACGATGCGCCTCGATAAACAGCGGATTCTCCAAAACCTCGTTAAGTGCCATCACCGCCGGATTGAACCGCTCGATATGACCCACCTGGAGGATAAGGTTCTTCTCCTCGGCCAGGCGGCAGAGCGCCTCGCCATCTTCCGTCGAGAGAGTCATCGGCTTCTCAACCAGGCAATGGACCCCTCGTTCCAGCAGCCGGGAAGCGACAGAAAAGTGCTGCTCTGTCGGAACAACAACACTGGCGGCATCCACCGAGTCCAACTCATCAATGGAGGCACAGAAGCGGGTCCGGTATTTCGAGGCAATCTCCTCCGCGCGTGCCCTGTCCACATCCACAATCCCTGCCAGTTGAGCATCGGGATGCTCGGCATACACTCTTGCGTGATGCTGCCCCAGGGATCCCGCGCCTATCACCGCAACTTTGACAACATTCTGATTCATTCGAAGGTCCTTACAATGCAGCGGATCGGACATGATTGTATCCGCAGGGTATCATTCGACAAACCCTCGCGCGAGGAACGGTACAGGCTCCGTCAGGACATTACCCTTATATAGCGAGCATGAGACCGGCGGGGCCGGTGATTGCGTCAAGAAAGCATGGCCCACCGAGACCGTGCTTGACCCGTCATCGCGAGCCTCGTTCCGGCGGGGCCGGTGATTGGGTGAAGAAAGCATGGCCCACCGAGACCGTGCTTGACCCGTCATCGCGAGGAGCAGCCCGGAGTCTGCGAAGGGCTGCGACGTGGCGATCTCAGGCTTGCTTGTTCGAACAATGACATTGCCACGCTTCGCTCCTGAGAAAGCTCACCCTTCCCAGTAGGACAGGCGTCTCTGCCTGTCACCCCAGGCGTCCCTGCCTGTCACCCCAGTAGGACAGGCGTCCCTGCCTGTCATCCCAGTAGGACAGGCGTCCCTGCCTGTCACCCCAGTAGGACAGGCGTCTCTGC
>Ga0116148_1000102_pt1 | contig 102289 bp, 84 predicted proteins | sample AD_UKC055_MetaG_FD_89786 | JGI IMG/M metagenome (GOLD analysis project Ga0116148, IMG submission 89786) | Active sludge microbial communities of municipal wastewater-treating anaerobic digesters from USA - AD_UKC055_MetaG | ecosystem: Engineered > Bioreactor > Anaerobic > Digestate | place: USA...
AAGGAAAGATCCCCGAATCGGAAAATGAAAAGATCGTTCAGCTGATTATCGAACTTACAAAAGAATAGTAGATTATCTGGTTCCAGGTTCCAGGTTCCAGGTTACTGGTTACTGGTTACTGGTTCCAGGTTCTGTAAAGCCGAATCTGCCAACTGGCGGAGAAGGCTGGTTCCAGGTTCACTTACAGTAACTTGGAACCTTGAATTTTGAATTTTGAATTTTGAATTTTGAATCCGGAACCTTGAATTTTTCTGTCAAATCTCCTTTATATCGGTGATATCCACGCCGATTTTCGCTTTCAGTCGCTGAAGATCGTTTTTCATTTCTGCTACTGCCCGGAAGATTTGTTTTTCGGGAAGCACGGGGTCGGGAAGTTCGCTGCTTATATAATTGACGAATTTCCATATCTCTTTGACTTCGTTTATATGTACCTCATATGGTTCATAGACAGGGTTAAGTGAGTAAAGTACCAGTTTCCCGTCAGTTTTAAGGTTATTTTCTACTACCTTAAAAACAATTCCGTCGTTAACAGTGAAAATTATATAAGCTTTTCCGCTGATTATTTCACGCCAGTCCTGTACAAATTCACCGGTTACCCATGAACCGTCGGGTATAGGGAACATCGAATCTCCTTTAAGCTGAAAAGTTCTGTATTTCCTTTTATCCGACAGAAAAGGAAGCCTGAAGCGCGGCAGTTCGCCGATAAATTCAGGATCGGCATATCCGGTTGTATAACCTGCTTTTGCCTTTTCGGGTACGAGTTCAATATTTTCACTATTATCATCCCCGACAGTAGTTGTCAGTACCCTGAGGTTACTGCCTTTTATATAAGCGTCATACCCTCTTTCAAGTTCTCCGAGCTGGCTTTCCGAAAGTTTTGAAATATCGACCTTCAGCAATGTGTCGATCGACATGTTGAAATATCCCGAGAATGAAACAAGTATTTCTATTCCCGGCTGGGCGACACCGTTCTCATACCCGCTCAGGGTGGAACGCTTAAGATTAAGGGCTGCCGCAACATCATCCTGTGTCCGGCCCTTTCTTTTTCTTAAAAATTTTATGTTGGACGTGAAATACATATAAAAAAATTGATTATATTGTAATCATAATATTGATTAATTTCTAATCAAATGTAAAATATGTTTTTGACATAAACAAATTATTGTAAGAAAAAAGTTTGGAGTTTGGAGTTTGGAGTACTTAGAGTTTGGGCATTAAAACTTATATATATATGGAAAACAGGGAATTTGGCAAAAAGCTTGAGCAAAGAACAAGAGCTTTTGCAATAAGGATTATCAGATTATCTGCACTTTTACCGAATAGTGTTGAAGGTAAGATAATAAGAAACCAGATGACCAAGGCTGGAACCAGTATTGGTGCAAATTACCGCGAAGCAGCAAGAGCAAGAAGCAGAGCGGATTTTAAGAACAAAATCAAAATCTGTGAAAGCGAATCAAATGAAATATGTTACTGGCTTGAAATTGTCAAAGAATTGGAATGGGCAGATCCAAAAAAAGTAGAGGCAGAACTCATCGAATCAAATGAGTTGTTAGCAATTTTTACTTCGATAGGTAAAAACTTAAAACTCTAAGTACTCCAAACTCCAAACTTTAAACTCCAAACTCCAAACTCCAAACTCCAAACTTTAAAAAATGTTTTTCACCGGCAACACCGACCGCTCCATCCTCCATCTCGACCTCGACACTTTTTTTGTATCAGTGGAAAGGCTGAGGAACAGCAGGCTTATAGGCAAGCCTGTCATAATCGGAGGTCTGTCGGACCGGAGTGTGGTATCGAGCTGCAGCTATGAAGCCAGAAAATTCGGGGTAAGTTCCGCCATGCCTGTCAGAATGGCCAGAATAATGTGTCCCGATGCAATAATAATCCGCGGCGATATGGAGGCATACAGTAATTATTCAAACATGGTTACTGACATAATTGCTGAAAAATCACCACTTTATGAAAAGTCATCTATTGACGAACATTATGTTGACATAACAGGAATGGACCGGTTTTACGGGTGTTATAAATGGTCGCATGAATTGCGGCAGAATATAATAAAAGAGACCGGATTGCCTATCTCGATAGGGCTTTCAATAAACAAGACAGTTTCAAAGATCGCAACCGGCGAAGCAAAACCGAACGGAGAGATAGAAGTTGGTAAAGAGAAGGTCCTCCCCTTCCTCGATCCTCTTTCGATAGTCAAGATACCAATGATCGGACAGAAAACCTATCATGTACTGCGTTCGATGGGCATTTCAACCATTTATACCCTCAGGAACATTCCGGCAGAAATGCTCGAAAAGCTGATGGGCAAAAACGGCATTGAAGTATGGAAAAGGGCCAATGGAATAGATTCAACTCCGGTGATCAGCTATTCAGAGCAGAAATCGATAGGCACCGAACATACATTTGAGAAAGATACTACCGATGTGGCCAGGCTGAACCAGATACTTGTAAGTATGGTCGAAAAAATTGCTTATGATCTCAGGAAACAGGAAAAGCTTGCTTCATGTGTAACAGTAAAAATAAGGTATTCCAATTTCGACACACATACTCTTCAGAAACGGATACCATATACCTCCTTCGATCATGTTATCACTGATATCGCAAAAGAACTGTTTGCGAAGCTTTACCAGAGGAGAATGCTTATAAGGCTGATTGGCGTCAGACTAAGTCACCTGGTCAGAGGTGTCCAGCAACTCGATATGTTTGACGATACCCCGGAAAAAGTAAGCCTTTATATGGCTATGGACAGGATCAGAAGACGCTTTGGTAAGGATGCCGTGAGAAGAGCCGCCGGTGTTATGACCAGCAGCGAAAGAGAAGAAAAGGAGATCAAACGGCTCGAATATGCCGCAAATGAACAGAAGATGATGGAAGAACGACTGAGAGGATATATGATGTATGGATTCGGACACTGAGCCGCTGAGCCATTGAGCCATGTACTTAAACTGCCACTCATACTACAGCCTTCGCTACGGAACAATGTCCGTGGAACAGCTTGTAAAAAAAGCTGAAGAGACCGGCATTGACTCAATGGTACTTACCGACATTAATAATTCGACAGCAGTTCCTGAGTTTGCAGGAGAATGTAAAAAAACCAGCGTCAGACCTGTCGCCGGCATAGAATTCAGAAAGGATAATGAGCTGTTATACATAGGAATAGCCCGTAATAACAAAGGATTACAGGAACTGAACGAATTCCTTTCAAAACATAATTTTGAGAAGACTCCCCTCCCATTTCCCGCACCGGATTTTTCAGAAGCATATATAATTTATTCCAGGACAAAACTTCCCGGCAGAATAATGTATGACAATGAATATGCCGGGGTAAGAATAAACGAAGTAAACAGATTACTGAGACTCACCCCGGGAGAACTCAGCCGAATGGTCATCATGCAGCCCGTCACCTTCAATGATCAGACTGATATCTTTATACATAAGAGCCTCAGGGCTGTCGACAACAATATTCTGCTCAGTCATCTCAAACCATCACAGTATGCCGGCGAAGACGAGTTCTTCCATTCTCCGCAAACGGTCCGTGATACCTTCGGAAGCTATCCAGGCATAATAAATAATACGGTAAGGTTGATCGAAGACTGCAGTTTATCATTCGATTTCGATAATCATAAGAATAAAAAGATATTCTCCGCAAGCCGGTACGACGACAAACTTCTTCTCGAAAAGCTTGCATGGGATGGAATGATATACAGGTATGGTAAAAATAACAATGAAGCAAAAAAAAGAATCAGACATGAACTTGAGATAATCGACAAGCTTGGTTTCTCTGCATATTTCCTGATAACCTGGGATATAATCAGATACTCAATGGCCCGTGGCTTTTACCATGTCGGACGTGGAAGCGGAGCAAACTCCATAGTTGCTTATTGCCTGAAAATCACTAATGTTGACCCAATTGATCTAAACCTTTACTTCGAGCGCTTTATCAACCCGAAACGAAGCAGTCCCCCCGATTTTGACATAGATTATTCATGGAAAGAAAGAGACGAAGTCATCGACTATATATTCAAAAGGTACGGGTATAATCATACTGCCCTTCTTGGAACAATAAGCACCTTCCGGGGAAAATCAATAGTCCGGGAGCTTGGAAAAGTTCACGGATTACCAAAGGAAGAGATCGATGCAATAATCGATAATCCTTCATCTGACACAAACCGTAATGAAATAACCGACATTATCTTTTCCACCGGCCACAGGATCGCCGATTTCCCAAATATGCGGAGCATTCATGCCGGCGGAATTCTCATTTCCGAGGAACCGGTTTCGTGTTATACTGCCCTGGACATGCCGCCAAAAGGCTTTCCCACCACCCAGTGGGATATGTATACAGCTGAGGAAATCGGTTATGAGAAGCTCGACATACTAAGCCAGAGAGGTATCGGACATATCCGTGAAAGCGCTGAGATAATACTCCGGAACCAGTCCATCGATGTTGACGTGCATGCAATCCAGAAATTCAAGAAAGATCCGAAAATTAAGGAATACCTCAGGAGCGGAGAAACAAAAGGGTGTTTCTATGTTGAAAGTCCGTCGATGCGCGGACTTCTCCAGAAACTGAAGTGCGATGATTATACTACCCTTGTGGCTGCCAGTTCAATTATCCGCCCCGGCGTGGCACGGTCGGGAATGATGAGGGAGTATATTTTCAGATTCCATAATCCTGATAAATTCAAATACTTACATCCGGTAATGAAAGAACAGCTTGAGGAGACTTTCGGGGTCATGGTCTACCAGGAAGATGTCCTTAAAGTGTGCCATCATTTCGCCGGACTCGACCTTGCCGATGCCGACACCCTTCGCAGGGCAATGAGTGGAAAATACCGGTCGAAAAAGGAAATGCAGCGTATCGTTGACAAATTCTTTTCCAACTGCCGCGAAAAAGGTTACAGTGATGATCTGACAAAAGAAGTGTGGAGACAGATCGAATCGTTTGCAGGTTATTCATTTTCAAAAGCCCATTCGGCATCCTATGCTGTGGAAAGCTTTCAGAGCCTCTACCTGAAAGCCCATTTCCCCCTTGAATTCATGGTGGCTGTAATTAATAATTTCGGGGGATTCTACAGGACCTGGGTCTATGTTCATGAAGCAAAACGCTATGGTGCCACAATACAGCTGCCATGCGTGAACAGAAGCACTTATAAGACAACTATTTATGGTTCTGATATTTATATTGGGTTCATACATATTGCCGGTATTGAAGAGAGAATTGCCAGGTCAATCGATGAGATCCGGCAGGCCGATGGCGATTTCACTGATCTCAGCGATTTCGTGTCAAGAGTCAATCCCGGACTTGAGCAGATAATCCTGCTTATAAGGGCCGGAGCACTACGGTTCACAGGAAAGAAAAAAGCAGTACTGCTGTGGGAAGCCCATATGATGATAAACAAAAGCAAACCTGACCTGATCAGGCCTCTCTTTGCCCCACCCGTTAAAAACTTCACCCTCCCCGACCTTGAACAGGATAAGCTTGACGATGCCTATGACGAAATTGAACTTCTCAGCTTCCCTGTTTCAATGACCTGGTTTGATATGCTTGAAACATCATTCCGGGGTGAGATAAGGGCTCGTGACATGATAAAGCATATAGGACAGAAAGTGAGGATGGTAGGTCATCTTGTTACAATCAAATACATTAAAACAATTAAGAAAGATTGGATGAATTTCGGATGTTTCATTGATAGTGAAGGAGATTTCTTCGACACAACCCATTTCCCCCAGTCCCTGAAATACTACCAGTTCAAAGGTGCAGGTACCTACCTTGTGCTGGGAAAAGTTGTTGAAGAATTCGGGTACGCTTCCCTTGAAGTTGAAAAAATGGCTAAGCTTCCGGTTAAACCTGATAAAAGATACTGATCAATCATTTTGTCTTACTACTTTTAATATTCCTTTTACAGCCTGGATCTTTTTCATGATACTATACAGGACATCATTGTTCGGGACAAGAATTTTAAGTGTACCCTCAAACATTCCGTATTCAGTATTATAGTTGAAACTTCTGATTGCAACGCTGTATTTTGATATAATATCAGAGATCTGATTGACAATACCTGTATTTTCCACCCCAGTGATCTTGATTGAAGTGATGAAAGAAGTAATACTTTTTGTTTTTGTCCATCTTGCGGCCACCACTCTGTAAGGATATCTTGTCATCATATTATTTGCATTGGGGCAACCTTTCCTGTGGATCTTTATTCCTTCGGAAATTGTCACAAATCCAAATACGGCATCACCGAATACCGGATTACAGCATTTTGCCAGCTTATAATCGAGCCCTTCAATCTTATCTTCAATAATCAGATAATCAGAATACTGGATATCAATCGCTTCCCTGGTCTCTTTTTCTTGTACAGGACCAGCGCTTATTTCTGTTTCAGGAGCTTCTTCTTTCTGAAGTATGTCCTTTATCTCCAGAAGTTCAATCTTTCCCTGTTCTATCTGGTAATAAAAATCCTGGGCGGTTCTGAAATTATAATGGCTGATCAGTTTCTGAATAACTGTATCATTATAATTTATTTTCCAGTTTTTCATCCGGCGCATAAGGATCTCTTTTCCCTCTGCGGCAGCTCTGGTTTTCTCGGCATTCAGCGCCAGTCTTATCTTCGACTTAGCCTTGCTTGTGACTACGAACGAGAGCCAGTCCTGCTTGGGCTTCTGGCTTTTTGACCGGATAATGTCAACATGGTCGCCGTTCTGAAGTACATGTCGTATAGTTACATTTTTGCCGTTGATCTTTCCGCCAACGCACGAGGAGCCTACAGCCGTATGGATATCAAATGCGAAGTCGAGCAGTGTGGCACCGGCAGGAAGCTGTCTCAGGTCGCCTTTCGGAGTAAAAACAAACACCTCATCTGTATAGAGACCTGAGCGGATCTGATCGAAAAATGCCGAATCCTCCTTTTCCGGAGATTCCAGAATCTCACGCATTTTGCTGAGCCAGGTATCAAGCCCTCCCTCTCCTTTTATACCTTTGTATTTGAAATGTGCTGCAAGTCCTTTTTCTGCTATCTCATCCATCCTTTCAGATCTGATCTGGACCTCGACCCATTTTCCCCTCGGGCCAATAACTGTGGTATGAAGAGATTCATACCCGTTCGATTTGGGTACCGATATCCAGTCGCGCATCCTGCTCGGATTAGGCTGATAGAGGTCAGTAACCACTGAATAAGCTCTCCAGCAGTCCGATTTTTCATTCTCAGGATCACTCCGGAGTATCAAACGTACAGCAAAGAGATCATATACCTCATCAAAATCCACCCCCTGCTTTTTCATTTTCAGCATGATGGAATGTATTGATTTAGTGCGGCTTTTTATTGTAAACCTGAATCCCTGTTTCTCCAGTTTTTCCTGCAGCGGAAGTGAGAATTCCTTTATTAGTCTGTTACGGGAAGCCGTCGTCTGTTTCAGCCTGTCGGCTACATAATCATATTGTTCCGGCTCAAGTATTTTAACAGCCAGGTCCTCAAGCTCTGACTTGATATTATAAAATCCGAGCCTGTGAGCAAGCGGTGCATACAGGAAGTAAGTTTCCGAAGCCAGAGGCATTCTTTCCTTAACCGGAGCCTTATCGATATTTCTCATATACTCCAGGCGCTCAACAAGCTTTATAAGGATAACCCTGACATCATCCGCAAGGCTTAACAACAACTTGCGGAAGTTTTCAGCCTGAAAAGATGATTGCATGGATTCCATGCTGCTGACTCTCGAGAAACCTTTCAGTATCTCAATAACCTTCTTTCCAAACTGATTCTCAAGTTCTCTGGAACTGAGATCCAGCTTGTCGTATGAATCATGAAGAAGCGCAGTTATCACAGAGGTTGGTCCCAGACCCATTTCCACGGCAACTATCCTTGCAACAGACAGTGCGTGAAGTACCTGTGATTCACCCGTGAAAATTTCATTTCCTTCGCATGTCTTTATAGCAAGGTCAAGCGCTGCCCTGATCCTGGAAATATCTTCCTGACCAATATTATTTCCGGCTGCTTTAAGAAGCGCCCTGTAACCCGATCGTATAACCTTAGAATCCAACCCACTTATTGGTTAATCCAGATGCAAGTAAGCAAATAATAAACAAAAAAAGAATCCCCGGATGATATTACTTTCATTCCGGGGATCACAGTTCATTAAACCTGACTTTTATCTGAATGAGATACCCACTCCTGCGGATACAACATTGTAAAGCGCTCTTGTATAATCGGCATGAATAGTCAGAACTGAAAGTTTTATCCTGAAACCTGCATTTGCTCTTAATCCTGAGAAATTTTCAATATCTATCTTCTCAAAATCCTCACCCTGTTTTATCCCGCTGTCATTATATTCGGCATATGGTGCACCGGGACCTGTCGTAACGGCAACAGGTGTCGGATAATGCCCTTCAAGGCCGGCCAGGGTCCTGGTCTTACTATATCCCAGACCTCCATAGAATGTTATTACCGGCAGATTGACGGAAGCAATAATTCCGGCATTCATGGCTTCGAATTTTGTGCCCAGCTTCTGGTCATCAAAATAAATTTCAGGGTTGACCTCAGAAGAATAATTGGATGCAATTTCCGGATCAGGTAAAAGGTTGAAAGGAACATCAATATTTACCCTTGTATAACCTCCGAAGACCGATACATCAACCGGTATAACCTCATTGCCCGGTATGTATTGTATAATGCTGTGCATCAATCCTGCCCCCAAAAGCATAATATAGGCTTCCCTGACTGGTATCCTGGGTATGACCCTTAACTTTAACTCTGTTCCGAGGGGAAGTCCTATTCCGACCTGTGCGGTCGGGACAGGGATGATCTTCCAGTCACTGCCCGGAGGAAGGTGCCATGATGCAAGAGTTACACCGCCAGCAGAATAGGTCATCAGAGGACCTTCGGTGTCTGTTCCGGCAATAGTAGGACTGGTTCCGGTGCCGGATAATGATGATGACAGGCCAAGTGATGAGATATCGAATGTCTGTGCGGATTCGGGAACCAAGCCTGCATTGAATCCTAATGTAAAGTCAAATCCTCCCATCTTATGGGGTTTTGCAGTATTGTACCAGCTGCCGTTCAAGCCCGCACCAATTGCATCTGCCCAGGGAGCAACGTATGCCTCGAGGATCTTAATACCGTCAGATGGAGCACTCCTGAGGAAATATACTTCTTCGATCTGTGAAAACGTACTCAGCGACAACAAAAAGGCCAACGTCATCACAGAAATTACCTTTTTCGATGAATGTGAGCTCATAAATACCTGATTTTTATCAGATATACGAGACTAATGCAGGAAAGGTTTCTTAAGAGTGAAAAAAAAATCAGTCCTTAAGCTTCTTTGAATCTGCATCTTCAAGGTGTTCAAGCTCTTCTATCCCGATTGTTTTTGAAAGCTCGGAAAGTTCGCGAAGGTTGATATCACCCCTGATCGAGATCAGCGAATTTCCACCGGAACCTCCTGTAATCATGAGGAGTTCGGAAATAGATTCACCATTCTGCCTTACAAGGAATTTCGTCATATCAGGACCTTCACGCACAACCATCAGCTCTTCATAGACTGAAAAATCAAGTGCTTTGCTTAGTTCTGAATAGAAATTAACTTTGCCTGACGAGAGGGAATCATCCTCTGAGAGTATCCTGATTGAGGTAAGACGGGACAGGATACCGGCAGGTTTTTCAGGATCGGGATTCATGGCGCCCAGCATTTTCAACATTTTTCCTGAAATGTATATCGATGTAAATCCTTCCTTTTCAGAGTATTTATTAAACAAAGCATCTATTGGGCCCATTTGTGAAAATACTGCCTGACTTATCAGTATCGCAAGTATAATTGAACTATATCTTTTCATTTTACTTAATATTTTTATCAGTATACTGATTATTAACTACTTCATTAAAATTACCTGACAGGCCGGCTTTTCTCAATCCCGCTGTAATTGAAGATAATGATCTGTCAACAGATCTCATACCGTCTCTTATGGTACCGGTCAGGTGAACTACAGGTTTCAGCGCTTCTGTACCGCTGTTAAGCTTATTTGATACTTCATTAAGTATTCTCATTGTTTCAGCATAAGCCAGTGCAGGATCAGTGAATGTGTCGGAAGGCTCTCTGTTGCGGTTAAGAAAGAACCAGGTAGCTGCGATTATCAGAATTCCTGCTGCTGCACTGAATACAGTAATATATTTTCTCCTGAAATCTGATTTGAATTTAGTTTTCTCAAGCTGCTCAACAGCATTTATTATGCGCATCTCAAAGCCTGATGAAGGTACGGGAATTTTTTCCTGTCCGGAATAATGGCTGAAAATCTCCTTTTCTGCTTCATAGCCCGGCAATACATCTTTACCTGAAAAGTATTTCTTCAGTTCAAGTTCCTCATCAGGAGATGTTTCTCCCCTGTAGTACTTATCGAGAAGTTCTTTCAGACTGTTTTCTGTCATCATAGTACTTTAAATATTTCTCCCTGATCATCTGCCTGGCTCTTGATAATGTGACTCTCAGAGTATTGATATTTACATCATTCATTGCCGATATCTCCTCATATGACAATCCGTTTATTTCCCTGAGCTGAACAAGATCGCGATATAAGGGCGGTAATTCTTCTATTATCCCTGCAAGTATATTTTCATCTTCGGCAGAGACTATTTGTTCAAAGGGTGAGGGCGACGGATCGGCATTCGCACTGATCATTATGTCAGGATCACTGTTGATATGTTTCCACTTTCTCAGCATATCGAGGCAACTATTCTTTGTAATTGTCACCCCCAGTGCACAGAGGTCATTATATTCATCAAGTTTTTTACCCATCATCCACATCTTCAAAAATACATCCTGCACCACATCTTCAGCTTCCTGTCTGTTTCGAAGTATACGGAACGCTATTGCGAACAGTTTACGGTTGTGTTTATGTATTATATTATTAAATTCATCCCTTGTCATCAGGCCAGGAAGCTAACTCAGATTATCCTGTAAAGATACGAACATAAGGATTCAGTCCATTTCATCGACGAACTCTCTGCCGTTGTCTTTCTTTATCTCATCAGCAAATCGCTGTGCTTCCCTGAAAGTCATGTTGCCTTTTATCTGGATCAAAAGATTATCTTCTCCGCCTGCCACAACAAGTATCTCCCTGAAACTTCTTCCGGCAGTCCTGACAAGCATTACAAGATCCTGGTTATATTTCTTTACACTCATGAACTCCTCATAGTTTCTGCGGTCGAGGTTTCGTTCAATCATATCATAGAAATTACCGGCTTCTCTCCTGCCGTCATTCTGGGCAAGTATCCTGATTGTTGTAATATCGCCCGGAAGAAAATCGTCTTCTTCGTCATCCCCAAGGGCTTTTATTAATTTAACGAGGCTTCCGCTGATCGTAATACAGGTGAATTCGTCGCTGCCGGAATATTTATCAAACAGGCTTTCTACAGATCTCTGACTGAAGATTGAATTCGAGATTCCGGTAAACAAGAGTAAAAAAAGAATATTTTTCATCTCGGTTTGTATTAATTTATTTATTAATTTTAATCAGGACGTATAACCTGGTTTTACATTACAGGAAATGCAGGACTTTTTTTCAAGGTTAAAATTTAATTGATTTTTTGCATAAGTATAAAAATATAATACCTTTGCACTCGCATTTAAAATGAGGCATTATTAGCTCAGAAATCAGGGCTGGCCTCAATGCTGAGAGCCTTGTGGTTCATTTACAGGTTTTGATTCAGTAGCTCAGCCGGTAGAGCACATCCCTTTTAAGGATGGGGTCCTGGGTTCGAATCCCAGCTGGATCACAATAAATTTGACTCCAATTTCAGGTTGGCAGAGGATCGGTTATAGCCTGCAACGACAACTTCTTCATTTAGCGTTTAATATTTCAGGAGGCTTTCTCTTTGCCCCATGTAAGAACAATTATCATACCTATCACGGCAAATAATACGGCACTTACAAGTATATCCACGAAAAGGACACCCAAATTCATGTACTGTGTTGTCATGGACCATGAAGACAGACTTACGATCAAAGCAAACAGGAATCCGAATAATGCTCCAATCTTCAAACCATCCTGAATACCTTTCGCACCAAACCATTTTAAAATAAGTGTCAGTAACAATGCAGCCGAAAAATTCGACAATATAATTGCCCACCAGACCATTGACCCATCAGTCCGGGCAGCACACTGATTCATATTGGCTGACATAAATCCCATAAGCAATATCCCATAAACAAGCCAGCCTGAAAGAAAATAGGAAATACCTCCAAAAATTGTTCCTCTTAAGATTTTCATGGTTTTAAGAATTAAGTTGGTTATTGAGTTACAATTTACTGGATTTTTTTTAATTTAATATCCGCTCAAATTCTCAAAAATACCTTAATGGAAAGAAGAAAATTTATCCAGACAGCAGGTTATTCTGCAGCAGCAGCCTGTATTCCTAACCATCTGACAGAAAATAAATCAGTTATACCGGATCCCGGAAACCAGGTCAGATCAGCAGATAAACATGTATCTGTGGTGGTAAGAGAAAAATTGGTGCTGATTGAAACTTTACAGATATCTGATAATAAAGCCGAAGTCAGATTTCACAGCTGGGACGGTGACGGTGTACTTTCAATATCAGCCGATCCTGAAACCGAATCCGGCAGTAAAAAGGATGCTCGATATCGCCGCCGGATAGAACTATCATTGAGTGACAGCCTGCCTGCTGACAGGAGGAATTTTACCCGAATGTATCTCAAGGAGCCTGGAGTGTGTTTCACGCGCAGCATCAACCAGCTCTTTGTAAGGGCGGTCGGTCACATCAATAAAACCAATATTATAGTTTTCCCCGTCGCCCCTGCCGGTTGACGGCTGATCCCACCACTGGAACCAGTGCGTTCCGATAAGAGATGGATGCGCTACGGCATTTTCAACATAATAACGATATGCAACACCCCTCTCTTCCTGACTTATCGTCTGCCTCAATCCTGGTGAAAGCCCCCTTTCAGCAGTACCGAAGTGAAATTCACCGATAATGATCGGTAATCCTGTCATTTCATCAATTCTTTTAAGTAACACGGATTCCGCGCTATAATTATAAATATTCAGACTGAAAACATCAAAACCTACTGATGCTGAAGCCATAACAAGATCTTCCGGAGGATGTCCCCCGAAACGCAATCCCAGGTTCAGATGATTGGGATCATACTTTTTTATAGCCCCATTCACCATTTTTATAAAGATCGTATACGTGTCATATACAAATTGTCTGCGTCGTTCAGGAGTATCGCCTCCGGAAAGAAATTTCTGTAAAGCTGCTTTCATGGGTGTATCTTCCCCTTCAAGAATCACATTTATAAGTTCCATCTCCCTTCCGGGCCATGGTGGTTCATTTCCCACAAAGTAACCCAGCAGATAAGGATCATTCCTCAGGGGGGAGCATTGCCTCTCAGCCGCTTTGTCTACCTCTGTTACGTATTCCGGAGCATACACATCAGGCATTCCCATTGTCCGTGGATTAAATCCCCAGCCTGAAAGAGTTGCCACATAGGGTTTTCGCTGACTACGGCCAAATCCGGGATCGGACCAGTTTGCAATAGTGTTCAATCCCCAGTCATCCATCCTCCTTACCGTAAAATCCATCCATTTCTGATAATAGTCTTCACCAAACCTGCGATACAAATTCCAGGTAAAGAATGACGCCTTGCCCAGCCTTTTATCTGATTGAGATTTAATAAGTTCATCAGGGACAAGCGAAGCATAGATATATTCCCTTCCCTCAGTCCGTGCAAATGAACCGCCGGGATTAATACCCGTACTACCGGCTGAAATAAAATAGTGACCTTCCGGATCTATGAACCACCATTTACCATCAATTTTCTCCACCCGGAAATATCCTGAGGCTCTGGATTTGGTTTCAAGAAAACCTCCATACTTTGAGACGTTGAACCTGTTTGTCTGCAAAGCCTTATCCTCTTCGTTCCATGCAGCCCGGAGATCTTCAATATTCCGTGCTTTCCCGGGCCATTCATCAGGGATCCACTGACCGAATTCATCAACAAGCGGAACCGGGCTGAGAATAGAATCTTCAGGATTCATTGTCAGCCGCATGTTACGTACCTCAAGAACAGGAGAACCCATGGGATTTTCCATAAGTATACCCAGGGAATCAATATTTTTTATGAATCCCACAGAACCGGTGAATCCGAGTCCATATCCCGGCATTCCTTTCTGACCGATCGCTGCCATATCCTGACCAACAACATTTCTTTTCTGGAAATTTGCAAGAGGAATTGATGCCCTGACCCAGGCTCCCTGGAATGGTAATACTCTCAGACGCCTCATGCCCTCCTTATCATAAAGATTAATGAAAAACCTCTGAGTCGATGATGCGTTCATGTCGAAAGTAAGAAAACCATAACCTGACCAGTCTGACGGAAAATCAGGATTCAGATCGGATATAGCCCATTTTTGTTCGAAAGATGATCCTTCAAATTTAATAATCAGGGATTTATCCTTTGGTTTACAAGCGTTTGCCAACAGTAAAACTGTTACCAGAAATATAATTACAGGATTCTTCATGATAAGGTAATTAAAATACTCCGAATAAGATATCTATACTAAATAATGAATAAAACATTCTGCCATGTCGTGTAATTCCAGGAACCTTGCTGTGTTACTTTAGAGAGGGTTTCCCTGAATAATCCAGGAAGCTTTTACCTGAATTATCCTTCAGTTCACGGTTTGCTCCTCTTTCAAGTAATATCTTAATCGTCTCTTCATGGCCGTTACGCGCTGCAACGATCAGAGCTGTTGCCCCATCTGATTGTACAAGGTCGATTTTAGCACCTCTGTCGAGAAGCAGTTTTACAATTTTAGAATGCCCGTTAAGGGAAGCCAAGATCAAAGCACTGAATCCATTGGGTCGCCGGAGGTCGACCTGTGCACCATTTTCGAGAAGGAGCCTTACCATTTCAGGATGACCGTTAATTGATGCCTGCATAAGAGGACTTATTCCTTCATTATTAAGTATATTGATCTGGGCTCCTCTTACAAGAAGCTGTCTGGCAATTTGCATATTTCCGCTTTGTGAAGCCATTATGAGCGGAGTGTTGCCTTCAGAATCGGTTAAATCGTGGTTTTTTTCTTTCTCAAGCAAAAGCTCTGCCACCTCCTGATAACCTTTCTGTGTGGCAAGCAGCAGAGCTGTGGCTCCTACTTTATTCTGGATTGCCGGATCGGCACCCCTTTCAAGTAATAATCTTACTGTCTCAGGATGCCCGTTAATAGAGGCCTGCATCAGTGCAGTTGTCTGATAGGATTTTTCCTGTAAATCGGGATCCACTCCCTTATCCAGAAGAAATTTTACAGCTTCAGTGAACCCATTCTGTGCAGCTATTATCAGAGAATTCATTCCATCGGCCCTGTTCTTATCCATATCCGCCCCGTTTTCAAGCAAAAGTTTCATCACTTCCTGATGACCGTTCTGGGATGCACAGATAAGAGCCGTTGATCCGTCATTACTTTGTATGTTAATATCCGCCCCCCTCTCAAGCAGGAGTCTTATAACATCAATCCGACCTTTTAATGAAGCCCAGATCAGTGCATCAGCACCGTCTTTTGTTTTTAAACTCATATCGGCGCCATTGTCAAGGAGTAACTTCACAATATCCGTCTGACCGTTCTGAGTGGCAAGGATCAGGGCAGTTGCACCATCGGTACTTAACGAATTGATATTCACCCCTGTGGCAAGAAGAGTTTTAACAATTTCCGTATGCCCGTTCATTGCCGCTACCATCAGGGAAGTAAACCTGTAAGTACTTTTTGCATCAAACTGAGCATCATTCCTGATCATAACCTTCACCGGATCAATATGTCCGCTTACAGCTGCACGTATAAAGGCAGTTCTTTTGGATATATTCGGGTCATTAATAGTATTGAATCCGGGTTTAATCAATAATTTAACAACTTCGAGCCTCCCGTTCTGTGAAGAAGAAATAACAGCAGTCAGGTGTCCCAGACTTTCAAGGTCGGGTATACTGCCTTCATAAAGTACGGCTCTTACAGTTGCGGTCATTCCATCCTGTGCATTTATAACGATCGCATCAGTTCCGTCACTGTCCGTCAGTTCAGCACCTCTTTCCAGAAGCAGCTTAACCACATCGGTATGTCCATTGAGCGAAGCAATTAACAATGCATCAGCGCCATCTTTGCATTTCAGATCCGGCTCGGATCCTCCGTCCAGCAAAAGCCTTACAATATCGGTAAAACCTTTTAATGATGCCATAAAAAGGGCCGTTGATCCGTCAGAATCCTGCAGGTTCGGATCCGCTCCCCTGTCAAGCAAAAGGGTAACAATATCAATATGTCCACCCAGTGCAGCCTGCGTAAGCGCTGTGGTACTGTAAGGTTTATCCCTGAATTCTGTCTCCGCTCCTTCCTCAAGAAGGATCTCTGCAATTTCATAGAAGCCATTCTGGGATGCCAGCATAAGCGCTGTAAAACCATCGACAGCCTTACTATTCGGGTCCGCCCCATTTTTTAAGAGCAATCTCACAACTCCGGTGTGACCATTCTGAGCAGCCACCATGAGTGATGTGAACCCGTCAGTAGCCTGTAGATCGGGCTCAGCCCCCCTCTTAAGTAAATGATTTACAATAGTTTCATGGCCGTTATATGCAGCAAACATTATCGCAGTCGTTCCTTCTACTGCCCTCTGATCCGGGTCAGCACCACGGTCTAAAAGAATTCTGCATACTCTTCCATATCCCCTTTCGGCGGCATACATAAGGAGAGTCAGGTCAGACTCGTCAGAATAATTAACAGAATCTACTTTCCTGGCTTTAATAACAGATTCATAACGATTATTGCTTTTAAGTGCATTGAGCAGTTGTTTTACATAAATATCAGTCTGAGCCGATAATTGAAAAAAGCTGAACAGGAAAAGAAGGCTGTATAGTATTTTTCTACAAAATGTTTTCATGAGATCGCATTTTGTCTTAATGGTTTAAACAAAAATAAATCAATCAATTTAACTGCTGAAATTTTTTTACACAATATTACTCTTAAAAACAATGACAGGAAAAGTTGCTGCATTACAAAAATTACATCTATCTGTACATCAACTGTCTTAATCAATCAAGAAACCCGTAATCCGGGAAAATGTTCAGAATATTTTTTTCTGTTTTCCGTACTAAAAGGAATCTACGTATTATAATACGTTTTAAAAAACGTATTATAATACGTAGATATCAGTCTCTGTTCCTTTATGTATTTATCTGAAAATTAATGTTCAGTACCTCAATAGTTGTTTGAGATTCCAGAAACGTTGTGTAGGAGTGATCGCAAAGTGTCTCAGGATCATTCATGGCCGGAATTAATTAAATATCATTCCGAAAGTACCGGAATTTGCCTGTTTATCGATTCCTCAAGCGAAATGAGGGTTTCAGTCCTGATGACCCCGGGAATATTCTGTATTTTATCTGTCAGAATATCACGCAGATGTTCATTATCGCGGGTGTATACTTTCACAAAGAGTGAGTAGTTTCCGGTTGTATAATGACATTCGATTATTTCGGGAATTTCCCTGAATTTCTTTATCACATCACGGAAATGACCGGGATGTTCGAGAAAAATGCCGATGTATGCACATGTTTTAAATCCAACCAGAACAGGATCAACTTTAAATTCTGATCCTTTTATTACACCAATCCGGATAAGCCTCTGAACTCTCTGGTGGATTGCGGCACCAGAAACACCGCATTCCCTAGCTACTTCAAGATACGGTATCCTTGCATTCTTGGTTATAATATCCAGTATTTTCCTGTCAAGATCATCAATTTGTAGATTTTCAGTCATTATTATAGGTTTAAGTTAACGTATTATAAAAAAGTCACGCTTATACTAAAAAAATTCAATCAAAAGATAACAAGAATAATTTTCATAAACAATGAATTTTACCCTGAAAGTTGTAAGAGCCGGGAGTAGAAAGGCAGGAAAAATGTTAAGGTTTGTTAATATATCCTATGATCTCACGAATATCCGTAAAACCTTTGGCAATAAGATAATTTTCAATTCCTTCCAGGATATTTACAGCCGACCGGGGATCGATAAATGATGCAGTGCCTACCTGAATTGCAGAAGCTCCTGCAAGTAAAAATTCGATTGCGTCACTGGCATTCATTATTCCGCCGATCCCGATGACAGGTATTTTTACCGTTTTTGCTGTCTGCCATACCATCCGTAAAGCAACCGGTTTAACTGCCGGACCGGAAAGTCCACCCGTGATAGTGGCAAGTGACGGTCTCATCTTGTTAATATCTACAGCCATACCCAACAGAGTATTAATGAGAGATATGGCATCAGCTCCCTCCTCTTCGGCGATAGCTGCAAAGCTGGTGATATCCGTAACATTCGGGGAAAGCTTGACTATAAGCTTTTTTGAGCAGACCTTTCTGACCTCTCTGATGACTTCGCGGGCTGATTTGGGATTGGTTCCGAAGGCCATTCCTCCCATTTTGACATTCGGGCATGAAATATTCAACTCGACGGCAGGTATCCGTGAAAGCCGGTTCACTCTTTCAGTAAGTGAAACATAATCATCAACATAGCTACCGTTAATGTTAATTATCACATTTGTTTTATAGTCCGAGATGACCGGATATATTTTTTCTTCAAAATAATCTATCCCCTTATTCTGCAGTCCCACCGAATTAAGCATCCCCGATGGGGTTTCAGCCATACGCGGATATGGATTTCCCTCCCTTGGTTCCAATGTTGTACCCTTGACTATAATACCTCCAAGGCGGGATACATCCATAAAGTGGTCAAATTCAGACCCATATCCAAAAGTCCCCGATGCAGTCAGAACCGGATTCCTGAAATTCAGATCTCCTATGTTAAAATCAAGCTTTACCATTTCAGATCAGTTATATTGAAAACAGGGCCTTCGGTACATGTACAGACATTCCCTTTAACAGTATCCACAATACAGCAGAGACAGGCACCGATACCACAACCCATAAGGTTCTCAAGTGAAACTTCACATCTTATATTCTGCTCTTTGCAGAATTTTGCCACAGCTTTCATCATCAGATCAGGTCCACAGCAATAAATTATATCATACCTGTTTGACAGGAGAACCGGGTGATCAGTTATAAAGCCCTTTGTACCAAGCGATCCGTCCTCCGTTGTCAGATAAACCTTACCAAGGGCAGAATATTCATCATACTCTATTACACGTTCACGGCTACGGAAGCCCAGAAGGATATCCGGTACAAAACCATTTAGTTTTAAGTACTTTCCGAGAAAAAGTAAGGGTGCTACTCCACATCCTCCGCCGGTAAGGAGGATGCGTTCACCTTTTGCAGGCAGGGAAAAAGAATTTCCCAGGGGGTAAATAAGGTTGACATTATCACCAGTCCTTAGCCCTGAAAGTGTTTCTGTTCCTTTTCCGGCGATCTGTATCAGAAGCCTGAAGGTATTCTGTGAATAATTAACATCATGAACTGAAAAGGGCCGTCTGAGAAAAGTGTCAGGGCTTCCGTCAATTTTAACCTGGACAAACTGCCCCGGTTTCATTTCAGGTATCCGTCCTGAAGCAGTCAGTTCAAGGACGAAAATATTACTACTAAGTTTCTTGTTTTCAACTACTCTGAGAGATTCTATCCTTTTTGTCATCCAGGCAGTGCTTTCGGACAAATATACTACTCTTTTTCCGGGAAGTATTCCCTGAAAGTGTTATTATTATAAAACCAGACTATCTTTTCAACTGCGAACTGATCGTGTGATTCCTCTGCCTGCTTTATAGACTCATTTTCAGATGGTTTTGCGTCATCAGGCTTATCGATCCGCCCTGTAAAGACCTCACCGGTTTCGACCGGTGGCTGACTGAACAGATCGGGAATAACCTGCTCCCTGTACATATTGCCTTTGCCGAAAAGAAGCCATTCTGTTGAAAGAAATTTATATTTTTCAAGCATCTTGAGTATGAAATCCAGACTTGGTTTGTTCCGACCTGACAGTATGTGTGATATACCTGATGGCTGAACTCCTATATCCTCAGCAAACTGAGCTGAAGTTTTATTTTCTGCTTTTAAAAATTCAATAATTCTATCTTTCATTGAAAATATATCTGTTTTACAAATGTAATTAATAAATAATTTACATGTGTAATTATAAGAATTTACAAGTGTAATTATACACTTATCTTTTCAAATGCCTGCCTATATAAATTTACATATACAATTGTAATTCAGGTAATTACTGATTATAAAATTCTAATGTAATACTGTAGATTAGAACATTAAAATACTGGTATATAAGTATTTATAAGCGATTTCTAAACAATACTGAATCGTTTTGAAGGATTTTTACCGGTTTTTTATGATTAATAAGGTAGATAAAGCATCATAATATATTGATTTAATATATATTATAATCTATTAAAATTTTATTTCCCTGAAAATTACATTTGTAATTAATAACAATTAAATTTATTAATTACAATAGTGAATTTATGACTATTTCTTAGTGTTTACATTTGTAACTTCACGCATTTTTGCCAGGATTTGCTCGTCACATTACCCTTCCTCCTTCCCTCCCTCTTCAGCGGGACAGGTTCTTCCCTCAGAGGCTAACTAACGACGCTACTTTAGTGGACACCCTTCCCCTTAGCCTTAAGGGGAAGGTCCCGATAGCTATTCGGGAGCGGATAGGGTTTGAAACAATTTACGGTTAAGGGTCAGGGGTCCGAAATGATTTTGTGGTAAGCAGAATGGATCTTAACTTCTTAAAAGGAGAATTTTCACCTGTTCCCCTCCTTTAAGAGGTAAATTTTCAATTCTGACGAGGTTGATTTGTAAAAATGCTACCATCAAAAATCATCAAATCAATTGATATTCTGAGGGAAATATTCTGTCAGAAATGTCCGTAAACGATGTATTGAAAAAAATCAGAATGTGAAACTAATACGTATTTCAGGGGAGTTGTAAATTCCATAAGGATCATCCAGGGCCCAGAGCGCTATAATATTGAGTGATCCCCGCCTTCCCACCGGCTGGCTTATACCTCCTCCAATCAGAAGGGCATTCACATTAAACCGCTCCGATCCTGACTGGGTATTGTCCCAGAAATCAGATTCGAAGCTTTGAATTTCATCCTCCGCGTGAACAAAAAGACCTAAATGAATTCCGGCGGGAATAATATTATTGATATCCTGGATAAGAACCAGCTGGCTATATACTCTTCCACCGAAGATACTTGTACTGCCATAGTTTTTAATTGCATAATATCTGTATTCCGGACCTGCGGCAAAAGCCACACGTGGCAGTACCCATAAGCCAACAACCGGCGCTATTTCAATATCTGTATAAGTTCCGAACTGAAGCCCAAAATCCCCGCCGAAGAAAATCCTTTCCCTGAGGGGGGGAGTATCCCTGTTGACTTTCTGGGAATGAAGGGCTTCCGGAGAGTACAGCAACAATGAACTTAAAACTGTTACCGTTATAAGGCTATGTTTTACTGATAAATATTTAATAGTCATGATTACATTTTTGTAACTTTGATGTCAACATGCAAATAAACGAAAAAAAACACTTTATCATATACGATCCGGTAAAATGAACATAATTGTAAATGGCGGAACAAGGGGTATTGGCAAAGAGACTGCCCTCTTTCTGGCAAAGAAGAAAGAAAATACTGTACTTGTTACAGGCAGAAATAAGGATGGCCTGAATAAACTGAATTTAATCAGGGTACAGGGCAGAATTATAACCTGTCAGGTTGATATTTCTGAATTTAATGAGCAGGAAGCTGCATTTACCGCAGCTGTATCCTCGGGCTTAGGATCAGTTGATGTCCTTATAAACATAGCCGGATTACTGATTTCAAAGAGCTTCAATAATTTCACTTCAGAGGAAGTCAGAAAAATGATGGAAACAAATTTCTTTGGTCCGGCATCGGTCATCAGGGCCTTGTTGCCCTTCATGAAGAAAGGATCTCATATTGTGAATATTACGAGTATGGGTGGTTTCCAGGGAAGTTCAAAATACAGTGGTATGTCTTATTACAGTGCATCCAAAGCTGCTCTCTCCTGCTTGTCAGAATGTCTTGCAGAAGAATTGCGTGATAACGGTATCATTATAAATTGCCTTGCTCTGGGATCGGTTCAGACCGAGATGCTTGAGGAAGCTTTTCCGGGATACAAGGCTCCTGTAAGCGCAAGGGAAATGGCTGAGTTTATCGGAGATTTTGCCCTGAAAGGAAGCAAGTTCTTTAACGGGAAGATAATTCCCGTGGCATTCAGTAATCCCTGATCTCAATCTGACAGTCGAGTGCAAGTAATCCATTGAATGCAAGTGATTTCAATTCATCTTCACCAGGATAAACGACAATCCTTGCAATAAAGCTTACCATTCTTTTGATCCTTTCCACATGGTCAGTCTGCCTTGCCATCCCTCCTGTAAGGATTATTGCATCTATTTCACCTTCGAGAACGGCTGAAGCAGCTCCGATCTCTTTTGCTGTCTGGTATGCTGCTGCATCACGTATAAGAATTGCTTCCCTGTCTCCCTCAGCAGCTCTTTTACAGACTTCCATAAAGCTGTTAGTACCCAGGTATGCCACCATTCCACCTTTTCCGGTGATCATTGCCTTAATTTCCTCATGGGTGAATTTGCCTGAAAAACAAAGATCTGTCAGCTGTCCGGCCGGCAGACCTCCCGAACGTTCGGGAGAAAACGGACCATCCCCGTTCAATGCATTATTCACATCAACCACCTTTCCCTTCCGGTGTGCCCCGACACTTATACCACCACCCATATGAGCAATAATCAGGTTCATGGCATCGTAAGGTTTGCCTTCAGAAGCTGAGAACATCCTTGCAACAGCCTTCTGGTTCAAAGCATGAAATATTGAGATCCTTTGTATTTCCGGGTGGCCGGATATCCTTGCTACAGGCTGAAGTTCATCAACAACCACCGGATCAACTATATAGGCTCTGGCATTCGGCATATAAACAGCCAGTGCATTAGCTATCAGTCCGCCCAGGTTACTTGCATGTTGCCCAAGAAGCCCCTTCCTGAGGTCCGATATCATTTTTCCATTTACTTCATAAATACCGGATTCTATTGGCCTGACAAGGCCTCCTCGCCCCACAATTGCAGATATCTCAGTCAGATCTACATCGCGATTTTTCAATTCATTCATTATCAGCTCTTTCCTGAAATCAAGCTGGTCAGAGATTTCCCTGAAAGCAGCCAGATCCTCCAAAGGATGAGCCAGGTTTTTCTCAAAAACAAGATCCGCTTCCTTATAAAGAGCGAACTTTGTCGAAGTGGAGCCCGGATTGATTGCAAGGATCAGTCGTTTTCCCATACATTAAAAATTATGTGTAACAAAAACATTGACTTTTCAGGCCATCAGGCAGGCAAGTGCTATACAATAATATTTTGATATTTCACTTTCGCTTCTCGACATAAGCACGACCGGTTTAAGGGTTCCGCTTAATAGTCCCGCCATTTCACCGCGGCCAAACAGCATCAGGGATTTATAGAAAGGATTACAGGATTCAAGTGAGGGGAATACCAGGATGTCGGCATCACCGGCCACCGGAGTGCTTACTCCTTTTATTTCAACACTTTTTCTGTCACAGGCAAGGTAAAGGTCAAGCGGTCCATCGATAATGCAATTCCCGAATTTACCGGCTGTGCCCATTTTTTTTATTTCGGCATAATCAGAGGAATACTGAAAGTGCCGGCTACCCTTCTCTGAAGCTCCGATAAGTGCGATTTTCGGATTCACTATACCGAATTTCCCTGCCATTTCAATTGCATAAGCTGTCATTGCTACCTTCTGGTTCAATCCGGGGTAAGGGATCACGGCAGTATCAGTAACAAAAAGCAGCTTGTGATACTCAGGTATTTCAATTACTGCCACATAGCTCAGAACTGCATCTGGCTTCATCAGTCCCTGGTTCTTATCCATTACTGATTTCAGGAAGATATCTGTGCTCACAAGGCCTTTCATAACAATATCCGCTTCACCCGATAGAACCATACCTATGGCAGTTTCTGCGGCAAGGCGTTCATTTTCAGAGTTTATTATGAGGAATTTTCCAGGATTGATGCCATTTTGATGGCAGACTGTGGAAATCTTTTCAGGTTGACCGATTATTATTGCATCAGCTATTCCATTTTTAACGGATTGGTCAATAGCGCTGATAGTATTTGCATCCTGTGCCCATGCAACAGCTATACGGTGCCGTTTCCTGGTTGAAAGCACTTTTTCTGCCATCTGACCGAGAGAGGTGATCATGGATGATATATTAATTATCTGCTTGCTGCTGCTGAAAGAAGGATACTGTCAAATTTCGCCTGTTCGGAGTCTGATCGTGATGTCAGGACAATCGGGACTCTTGCTCCCAGAATAACTGCGGCAACACGGGCTTTGGCAAAGAAAACAAGTGATTTGTACAGAACATTGCCAACCTCTATATCAGGCATCAGAAGAAGGTCCGTATCTCCGGCCACCTCGCTGCGGATGCCTTTATGTTTGGCACTTTCAAGGCTCACCGCATTATCAAATGCAAGCGGGCCGTCGATGATACAGTTCCTGATCTGATCGCGCTGATTCATTTTGGAAAGCAATGCTGCATCGAGTGTGGCTTCCATGTTCTCATTAACCATTTCCACAGCACCGAGTACGGCAACTTTGGGCATCTGATATCCAAGCTTCATCAGACAGCCTACCGAATTGTTAATAATGGCGATCTTATCCTGAAGGTTCGGGGAAATATTCATCGCAACATCGGTCACGGCAATTACCTTTGGATATGTATCTACTTCAAAAAGAGCAAAGTGCGATAATAATTTCCCGGTCCGTAAGCCCCATTCCTTGTTCAGAATACATTTAAGCAGAGTGGAAGTCCCGACCTTGCCTTTCATAAGGATGTCGCCCTGATGGTTATTCACCATTTTTACTGCAAGCTGGGTGGCCATTTCAATGTCCGGTTCATGAACAATACTGACTCCGGTAATATCATAGTTGTTTTCACCTGAAATATTCAAAATACTATCCTTATCGCCAACCAGAATTGGTTCTATAACCTTATCTTTCCAGGCTTTGACTACAGCTCCCATTGAATGCTGGTCCTGAGCGGCTGCAACCACAAGCTTTTTAACAGGCCCTCCGGCCACAATAGTTCTCAGGTCATTCAGGCTCTTTAGTACCATTATTCAGAAGATTGGTAAAACGGATCAGACAGTCTGATGCTCCACAATAGTTCTTGTATCGGATGCAATAACAAGCTCCTCATCGGTAGTTACTGCAATTACCGTAACTTTTGATTCAGGTTTTGATATTACAATATCCTTTCCACTGCTACCATAATTGACCTCATCATCGAATAGTATGCCCAGGTTTTCCATATCGGAACAGATCCTTTTTCTCATCCTGTAGTCATTCTCACCAATACCACCTGTAAATACAATAATATCAACGCCGTTCATTGCAGCAATATATGAACCGATAAATTTTTTCACTTTATAGGCATACATTTGAAGGGCGAGTATTGCTTTTTTATTGCCGGCTTCCGCTGCAGTTGCAAGGTCTCTCATATCAGAAGAAATCTGCGATATTCCGAAAACACCGCTTTTTTTATTGATCATATTGCTCACGCCGGTAAGATTAAGATGTTCTTTATCAGCAATATATACCAGAACGCCCGGATCTACTTCACCGGTTCTAGTACCCATAATAAGACCATCGACCGGTGTGAATCCCATTGATGTATCGATCGATTGCCCTTTATTAACGGCAGTTATCGAAGCGCCATTGCCTAGATGGCAGGTAATTATCCTGGTTCTGAAATAGTCCTTTCCCATGATCCTTGCAGCTTTCTGGGCAACGAACTTATGACTTGTCCCGTGATAGCCGTATTTTCTTATTTTGTATTTTTCATAATATTCATACGGTATTGCATACATATATGCATAATCGGGCATGGTCTGGTGGAAGGATGTATCAAATACTGCAACCTGGGGTACACCCGGAATGAGTTTCTCGACTGACAGTATCCCTTTGAGGTTGGCAGGATTATGGAGCGGAGCTAGTTCTATGCAGGCTTCGATGTTCTTTTTGACATCATTGTCAACAAGTACGCTTTCCTTATAGTTTTCCCCTCCGTTAACTACCCTGTGTCCTACAGCTTTGATCTCATTTATATTTTTGATTACACCATGCCGTGGATGACAGAGAACTTCCATCACCATATTTATTCCGGTTGTATGGTCAGGAATATCTGTAATTACCTTATACGGATCCCTGCCAGTGGGGGTGTGAGTCAGTATACTTTCATTCAGGCCTATTCGTTCAAGAAGCCCTTTTGCGAGCAATTCGGTACCAGAAGACATTTTAAAAAGCTGGTACTTTATTGATGAACTGCCGCAATTTAAAACTAGGATGATCATTGTTTAGCTGGTAATTAAGTTCTGTAATTATTTTCCTGCAGCCTGGTTAGCTGTAATTGCTATCATACTGACAATATCGCTGACTGAGCATCCGCGCGAAAGATCGTTGATAGGTGCAGCCATACCCTGAAGTATTGGTCCTATGGCTTCGGCGTGAGCAAGTCGCTGTACCAGTTTATATGCAATATTTCCGCAGTTCAGATCTGGGAAGACAAGAACGTTTGCCTTTCCGGCAATTTTGCTTCCGGGAGCTTTTTTCAGACCTATTGCTTCCACCAGCGCTGCATCACCCTGCAATTCTCCGTCAAGCATCAGATCGGGTGCCATCTGTTGTGCAATTGAAGTAGCACTTATCACTTTATCAACAAGTTCGTGTTTTGCACTTCCTTTTGTTGAAAAGCTCAGGAGGGCTACCCGGGGTTCAAAGCCCCCAAGGGTCCTTGCAGTTTTAGCCGATGCAATGGCAATCTCAGCAAGTTCCTTATCTGTAGGATTGGGATGAACGGCACCGTCGGCAAATATAAGAACACCGTTTTCACCAAAGCTCTTATCGGGCAATATCATTATAAAAGCTCCTGAGACCACAGAGATCCCCGGTGCGGTTTTAACATACTGAAATGCCGGGCGCAGAACATCACCTGTGGCATGATCGGCTCCCGAGACCTCTCCATCAGCATCCCCGTTCTTAATCATCATCACACCCAGGTAAAGCGGATCTTCAATAAGCCTGTTTGCCTCCTCCTTTGTCATACCTTTATTCTTCCGTATCTCGACCATCATATCGGCATAATGATCTTTCATGGGATGTGACCTCGGATCAACCATGGTTGCTTTTGATAAGTTCTTCAGTCCGAGCTTCTCAGCATGAGCTCTCATTTCCTGCGGATCACCTATGAGGATGATCCTGGCCAGTCCCTCACCTATAGCAATATCGGCAGCTTTGATGGTTCTTTCTTCATATCCTTCAGGAAGCACTATCCTTTTGTTATGTTTCCTGGCATTTTCTTTGATGCTATCTAATAACTCCATTGTATATCAATAAATTAATTTACTCAAAAACAAGGTCTTAAATGTACGGAAAAAAAGTCTGAATTTGCAATTTTGGAATATATGATTATTATCAGACTTTTAACATTTTAAAAAAATCTCATTATAAGGTCTATTTAAAAAAAGTTGTTCAAATCATTTTTCTAAATTAGCAGCGCTAAAAATAATTATGGAAAACGATACATTATTATCAGGGCTTGATTTACTCGGGAGCAGTCTCGAAGGCGATTTGAAACATGATACAATAACCAGGACGATCTATTCGACTGATGCATCTGTTTACAGGGAAGTGCCTCTTGCTGTTGCATGGCCCAGGAACGAATCTGACATCAGGAAAATAGTGGCTTTTGCCTTGCGCGAAAAGATTGCACTTACGATGAGAGCTGCCGGGACATCCCTTGCGGGACAGGTAGTGAGTTCAGGAATAATAGTCGATATCTCGAGGTATATGAAAAGTATCCTTGAGATAAATGAAGAGGAAATGTGGGTAAGGGTTGAACCTGGTGTGGTACTTGATGAGCTGAATATGGTACTTAAAGAGAAAGGTCTTTTCTTTGGTCCGGAAACTTCTACATCAAACCGATGTAACCTTGGAGGTATGGTAGGGAATAACGCATGTGGTTCGCATTCACTTGTCTACGGTTCCACCAGGGATCATACAATTGAGCTGAGAACAGTCCTCAGCGACGGCAGTTCTGCCGTTTTCGGGCCGCTTGACAAGGAATCCTTTGAAAAGAAATGTCTGGCTCCGGGTCTTGAAGGTTCGCTGTACAACGGAATAAAAAAAGTGCTTGAGGATCCTGTAAACAGGAAAGAAATAATTGACGGATATCCCGATCCGAAGATACCAAGGAGGAATACCGGCTATGCTCTCGACCTTCTCCTTGACAGCAATGTTTTCAACAAAGAATCCCGGAAACCTTTTAACTTCTGTGAACTTATTGCAGGATCAGAAGGAACTCTTGCAATAGTTACGGAAATAAAACTTAACCTGGTACAGCTGCCACCACGCAATAAAGCACTGGTTTGCATTCACCTTAAAGAAAGGAATGATGCTTTTCTTACAAACCTGATTGCCCTCAAATACTTTCCATCGGCTGTGGAAATGATGGATGACAGGATACTTGACCTCACGGAAAATAATATCAGCCAGAGGGGAAACCGGTTTTTTCTTGAAGGTAAGCCGGGATCAATAGTAATTGTAGAATTTGAAAAAGAGACATCCGATGACCTTGAGAAGGCCATATCGGATATGATAAATGAGCTTAAGTCAATACCGTACGGTTATGCATATCCTGTTGTGAGAGGCAGGGACATATCAAAAGTATGGGCGCTGAGAAAAGCCGGGCTTGGAGTACTTGCAAATATGAAAGGTGATCCAAAGCCTGTATCGCTTATTGAAGATACTGCTGTCAACGTTGAACACCTGCCTGCTTATATTGCAGATTTCGAGAAGATGCTTTCTGCCTATGGAAAGGATGTCGTCTATCATGCCCACATAGGTACGGGAGAATTACACATCAGACCTGTCCTCAATCTGAAAGATCCTGCCGATGTTGAATTATTCCGGACCCTTGGTTTTGAAACTGCAAAACTTGTGAAGAAATACAGGGGATCGATGAGCGGTGAACACGGGGACGGACGACTGAGAGGGGAATTCATTCCGCTCGTAATTGGAGAACATAATTATAATCTACTTAAAGAAATTAAAAAGATATGGGATCCTGAGAACATCCTGAATCCGGGGAAAATTACCGATACGCCCCCGATGAATACATCTCTGAGATATATTCCCGGAAAAAAGATCCCGCAAATACAAACAATTTTTGATTTCTCATCAACAGAAGGGATACTCAGGGCTGCTGAAAAATGCAATGGTTCAGGTGATTGTCGCAAGACAAAAGTCATAGGAGGAACCATGTGCCCTTCCTTTATGGCAACCGGCGAAGAAAAGGACTGTACAAGAGCCAGAGCCAATATTCTCAGGGAATTTCTGGATAAGGATGAATCAAATCCATGGGATCATAAGGAGATATACGAAATCCTTGAACTATGCCTTTCCTGTAAAGGCTGTAAATCTGAGTGCCCGTCAGGGGTGGATATTGCTAAACTCAAGGCCGAATTCCTTCAGCACTGGTATGATAAGCACAGAGTTCCTCTTCGCACAATTCTTGTTGCATATATTACTACAGTAAACAGGATAGGATCGCTTGCACCTCCTGTTTTTAATTTTTTCGTGAGGAATAAGGTAACATCCGGGTTGTTCAAGAAAATTTTAAGAATAGCAGGTCAGAGATCCATTCCGGCATTATATAAGTTCACATTCAGGAACTGGGCCGGAAAGAATCTGAAGCTTATTAATCCATCTGATCCTAAAGGAAAGGTCTGCCTGTTTGTCGATGAATTCACCAACTTCAATGATACGGCCATAGGAATATCAACGGTACTTCTGCTTACAAAGCTGGGATATCGTGTATCAATTGAAAGACACGGGGAAAGTGCAAGAACATATCTTTCCAAAGGTTTTATAAGAACTGCAAAGAAGATTGCCTGTGACAATATAAAGAAACTATCCGGTATCATAAGCAAGGATATGCCTCTGATAGGAATTGAACCATCTGCGATACTGGGGTTCAGGGATGAATATCCGGAGCTTGCAGATGCTGAAATAAAAGATGATGCCTTGAGGATCGCTACCAACAGTTTCATGGTTGACGAGTTCATTTCCCGCGAATACAGGGCTGGCCGGATTACAAGTGCCGCATTCGCTGAAACAGGATCGGAGGTGCTTTTGCATGCCCACTGTCAGCAGAAAGCCGTATCATCTTCTTCATTTACAATTGAAATGCTTTCCATTCCAAAGAACTTTAAGGTCAGGGAAATACCTTCGGGATGTTGCGGTATGGCAGGATCATTCGGGTATGAAAAAGAACATTACGAACTCGCAACAAGGATCGGTGAAATGGTGCTTTTTCCTGAAGTAAGGGCTGCGGGAAGCGATGTGATTATAGCAGCTCCCGGTACAAGCTGCAGACACCATATTAAAGATGGTACAGGAAGGATCGCGATGCATCCGGCAGAGATACTGTACAGGGTGTTGAAGTTTGGAGTTTGAAGTTTGGAGTTTGGAGTTATGGAGTTATGGACAGATAGGTTCAGATAATGAGACTGAATTTGTCAATATCTTTGAGAACGGGAAAATTTTTACGGAATTTCTTCAACCCGGGAATCGAAATTTCTGCAGTGATTGTACAAGCTGTATTTTTTCCTGCAGATGCCATTATTTCGCCCCGGGGACTGATGATACGAGAATCTCCTGAATATGAGATGCCCATTCCGTCCTTCCCTATCCTGTTTGCCCCGGCAACATAGCATTGATTTTCGAGAGCACGGGCTTTAAGAAGGGTCATCCAGACATCTCTTCTAGGCTGAGGCCAGTTTGCTGAATTAATAAGCAGATCATAATTATTTGTATTACTGCTCCAGACAGGGAACCTTAAATCGTAACATACCTCCGGAAATATCCTTACTCCCCTGAATTTAAATGTAATACGCTTATTACCCGGACAGAAATTCAAGTGTTCACCTCCCATACTGAAAAGGTGTCTTTTATCGTAGTATTTCGATCTGTTGTCAGGTGCCACAAAAACCCAGCGGTTGTAGAATTTCCGGCCCGATCTTACAATATAGCTGCCACAGATACCACACAATCTTTTCTCCGAGATGCTTTTCAGCCACCTGTAGGTTTCACCGTCTGACAATTCTCCATTCTCAGCGGTATTCATTGTAAAACCTGTATTGAACATCTCAGGAAGGATAATGAGGTCGGTATTGCTGTCAAGTTCCGATATCATCTTTTCAAGGATAGCGAAATTTGAAGTTTTATCTTCCCATAATGTATCAGGTTGTAAGATTGACAATTTCATAACAGAACGATTTTAAAAAAAAAGTACAGGTATCATTTTACCTGTACTCCATATATCCAGGGCCTTCAGGCTATTGTTGTGATTTCATTGAACTATAATAGTCATTGAATATGCCTTTAATCAGAGGTTTATAATATAGCCAGAAAAACCTTCTTGGGTCATCCGGTTTACTTGAATACAGTAATCCCTTCAGCTTTTCGAAACCTTTGAGTCGTGAGGTACAGTAGGTAATATCCTTGTTAGCAAAATCTCCCGAGAAATAATAAGTTCTTTTTTGCAGAGGTTCCTGAATTACAGCAGGAAATTCATTATCAAGGGAGTTTTGTGAAAGTAATGTATCGCCAACACTGTTTGTGGAAATCCTGAATTTTGAAATAACATTGTTATCCATTGGGTCAATAATATCGAACCACTGGTCGAATACAACCATTTCAGGCAGATTCCATCCCGCTGAAAAGGATGGTTCGGTAATAATGTCCGGCATGGGTTTAATAAGATGAGTGCCTTCTTCAAGGACAATAACCGACCTTTCCTGGAGCAAAACAATACCCGCTTTCGTAAAGGACCAGGGTTTCTGATACTGTTTTCTGTACATGGTGGTCAGCCATACAGGAAAATCCCGGCTGGTCGAATCAAGCGAACTGAAGTACTTTCCGGTCCACCCTGTAAATTTCAGGCCAAGTCGTTCCTGTGCTCTGAATGATTCATATTCAGCAGTGGGATAATCGAATGAGTTGTACTCCATTACAACCAGCTTATTCCTGTCTTTCATCTCTTTTATAAGCAGGTTGTCATTATTATTCAATCCCCCATAGATCTTCCTTGTTCTTCTGGTTTGTGAAAAAGCCTGATACCATTCATTAAAAAACACACCATATGTATCAGCGATATATATTGCATCAGCTTTTTCAGGTAGTTCTTTCAGATCAGCAAGCCTGTATTCATTTCTGTCCCATAGTTTCTTTTTCAGGGGACGCGTGGGAATAAATCCGTAATAATCTTTCCGGTATGAAAAGCTATTCTTCTTATCCTTCTTAACAAATCTGTCATTTGTAAGTATCCAGTTAAATGACTTATGCTTTTCACGGTTGATTGATGGAACTGTCTTATCGACAATTATGATATCCATGGGTTTCTTTTCCATGAATGTCCATTGAAGGAGGTTGATAACAGGCAGAATAAGTAATACTGCCAGTATTATTAATACAATTAGCAATGGTTTTTTCATAACTGAAATTCGGTCTGAAAGAAATTCAAAAACAGTAAACTATTGTAAGTCCTTTTACTATCACAAATTCAGCAGTTAAAAGTATTAAATTTTTTTATAAGTTGTCATATTTAAAGCAATTTAGTGAAAAATATTTAATTAACAATGTTAGTAACCGAGTATTGAATTCTAACCTCTTCTCCCTGCACTACCCTAAATTTTACCATCGGGTAAGTAATCCGGTCCGGCAACCATTGGTTACGGAATCTTCCATTATCAACGGTTTCAGACAGTTCCTTATTGTAATCCACAAGGTTGATTATTTTCCGGAAAACTTTTGCAGGGATTATAATATTTCTGCCTTCAAATAAATTATTTCTACTTTTACGTAAACTTAATTAATATGTTGCCCAACCAACCTCTTGCAGAAAGGTTAAGGCCCAGGGATCTTGATGAGTTTTGCGGACAGGAACACCTTGTAGGAAAGAATTCGGTTCTCAGAAAGCTTATCGAATCAGGAAATATACCTTCTTTTATATTATGGGGCCCGCCTGGTGTTGGAAAAACAACCCTTGCGTGGATCATTGCAAACACCCTTAAAAGACCGTTTTACCATCTTAGCGCCGTGCATTCGGGAGTTAAAGATGTAAGAGAGACTATCGAAAAAGCCCGCAAGCAGCAATTCTTCAATCAGCCTAATCCTATCCTGTTCATTGATGAAATACACCGGTTCAGCAAATCTCAGCAGGACTCGCTTCTCAGTGCTGTCGAACAGGGGATTATCACACTCATTGGTGCCACCACAGAGAATCCTTCATTTGAAGTAATCTCTCCCCTCCTTTCACGCTGCCAGGTCTTTGTAATGAACCCTCTTGGCAAGGAAGAACTCATGGGATTACTTGACCGGGCCCTTAAGAAAGATCCCTATCTTGCTGAATTTAACATTGAAATAGCTGAATACGAGGCATTATTAAGAGTCTCAGGAGGAGATGCACGTAAGCTTTTCAATGCCCTTGAACTGGTTATATCTTCCGAATCAACAGAAGAGAGTGAGGAAAGAATCATAATTACCGACGAAAAGGTGCTTTTGCATGTCCAGAAGAACCTTGCCCTGTATGACAAGAAAGGAGAACAGCATTATGATATAATTTCCGCATTTATTAAATCGATGCGCGGAAGCGATCCGAATGCTGCAGTCTACTGGCTTGCCCGTATGGTGGAAGGAGGCGAGGACCCGAAGTTCATTGCCCGCAGAATGGTGATACTTGCAGCAGAAGATATAGGGATGGCCAATCCCAATGCCCTGCTTCTTGCTCAGTCGTGTTTCGAGGCAATCAATGTCATCGGATGGCCGGAATCCAGGATAATCCTTTCGGAAGCAGCCGTTTATCTGGCAACATCGCCAAAAAGCAATTCATCATATATGGCTATTGAGGCTGCTATTGAAGCTGTGAGGGAAAAAGGCGATCTCCCTGTGCCCCTTCACATAAGAAATGCACCTACAAAGCTTATGAAAGATCTCGGATATCATAAGGATTATAAGTACGCACACAGCTATGATGGCAATTTTGTTCCTGATGATTTCCTTCCCGGGGAAATAAAGGGAACAAAGTTTTATGACCCAGGGGCAAATCCGAGAGAAGATGAGATGAGAAAAAAGCTGTCTGCTTTCTGGAAAGGGTTTTATGATTATGATAAAAAGTAATTTTTTTCATAATGTCAGTTCAAAAACATTAATTTTACAATTACTATAAACTTAATTTGATTAAAATGAAAAAGATTTATTTGATTTTAGCATGTCTGATTTCATCTCTGATGATAAACGCCCAGTCGCTGAATGACATTGTAAAGAATTATACAACAGCCAACAAGCTTGACCAGGTCACAAACAAAAAGAGTATAAAGATCACAGCGAAGATGTCTATGATGGGTATGGAAATGCCTATGGAGATATGGATGAAAAATCCCAACAAGATCAAATCGGTAATGAATATGAATGGCCAGGAGATCATCCAGGCATATGATGGTGAAAAAGGATATTCTGTCAATCCTATGACCGGATCTTCACAACCGGTTGAAATGGGTCCCGATGAAGTAAAACAGCTTCTGCGGAATAATAATTTCGAGAATATGCTCGACAAATACCTGAAGAATGGTCAGCTTGAAGTTGCCGGGGAAGAAGCAGTTAACGGCAAGCCGACTGTAAAGATCAAAGCCACAATTGAACCCGGTACAGTAAGCAACATGTATATTGATAAAGCAAGCTGGCTTCTTGTAAAGCAGACAATGGATGTAACACAGGGCGGAATGCCTGTAACCATTGAAACATATCCTTCAGATTACAAGGAAATAAACGGTTTGATCATGCCGATGAAAACCACCACATCTGTCAGCGGTATGGAAATGGTCATCAATTTTACAAATATCGAAGTCGATATTCCTATGGATGACAGCATTTTCAAATTGAAATAAAAATTGAAATAAAATTCGTAGAGACGCCCAATTTGGGCGTCTCCTGTAAAAAAGCGCCCAAATCGGGCGAATATGAAAAGACGCCCAATTTGGGCGTCTCCACAAGGCAGCCGGCCTGTAAGCCGGGTTCTGTACGGTTCAGGTATCTGCGAAAGAAATTTAAACCGTTTCCCGTCATTTATCTTGTCATGCCATCACTGGCATGATCATACGATCTACCCCCCGGCGTCGGACGAGCAGCCCTCAATGCCGGTATACATGATCTTTCAACCCATGAGGCGTACGGCTTCCCATGTCACCATGGAAACCGGTGAGCTCTTACCTCACCTTTTCACCTTTACCGGACAAACCCTGACGAAGGCTGACCTTCGATGGCTTTGACCGGAAGTTATTCTCTGTTACACTACTATACCCTCGCGGATATCTACCCGTTAGGTAGCATGGTGCTCTGTGTTGCCCGGACTTTCCTTCCCGCCTGAGGCGGGACGACGGAACAGCCTGCTGCATTGCAAAATTACTAAATATTACAATTGCGCGCATAAGAATTTAATTTGGTTATTTTTACCGGGCTTTTTGACAATGGAAATCAAGACTGAAATTTTAAATATCGATGATTATGATTATGTCCTTCCCGGAGACAGGATTGCCCAGTACCCTGTTGCCGTAAGGGACTTATCTAAACTGCTCGTTTACAGGAATGGCAGCATCAGTAGCGATACCTTCAGAAATATAACTGAGTATCTGCCATCCGGTTCTCTTATGGTTTTCAATAACACGCGGGTAATCAGGGCCAGGCTCCTTTTTGAAAAAAATACAGGTTCAATTATCGAAATACTGCTACTTGAACCATCAGCTCCGTCAGGCTATGAGGAGATATTTGCATCACATGGTAATGTGGAATGGAAATGCATTATCGGCAATCTGAAGAAATGGAAGAAAGGAGAACTGTCACTGACTTTTCTAACCAATGGCAGGGAGTATAAATTGACTGCATCAAGAGAAGGCCAGTCAGGTGAAGCCTGGCTGGTAAGATTCAGATGGCATCCGTCTGATATCAGTTTTGCTGAAGTAATAGGATGTGCCGGTCATATTCCCCTGCCACCGTATGTTAACAGAAAAGATGAAGATACAGATTATATAAGGTACCAGACTGTTTTCGGGAAAATGGACGGGTCTGTTGCTGCACCTACAGCCGGACTGCATTTCACAGAAAATGTTTTTGCGGATATATTAAATAAAGGTATAAGAACAACAGAAATTACGCTTCATGTAGGAGCCGGAACTTTCAAACCGGTAAAATCGAAGGACATCAGGGATCATGTCATGCACCGTGAACATTTTTCAGTAAGCCGCGATACTCTTGAAATGCTCCTTTCGTACCATGGCAGGATAATAGCTGTGGGAACCACAACCATCCGGACCCTTGAAAGCATCTTCTGGCTGGGGATCAGGTCACTAAATTCACCTTTATCGGGAGAAATTGATTTGTTCACCGGACAATGGGAACCATACTACACTGAAACAGAAAGACCAGTACATGAAGCACTGGATTCATTGCTGAAAAGAATGAAGGCTCACGGAACTGATGTAATTCATGCCTCAACCGAAGTCATGATAATTCCGGGATACAGGTTCAGGATGATCCGTGGAATGGTTACAAATTTCCATCAACCGGGGAGCACTCTCCTTCTGCTGGTATCAGCATGGGTTGGAAACGACTGGAAAAAAATATACAATTTTGCCCTCGCCAACGACTACAGATTTCTTAGTTATGGAGATAGTTCAATATTAATTAAATAAACATTTACCTATTATTTTAGTTCATTTATCAATAACATTTTTAAAACTTTTGAAATTAAACTGATTTTTCTTTTATTTGTCATTAACTATTAAATATGGACAATAACAGGATTCTTCAACAGATTTATGCCATTTTTGGGGTTTTTATGGTGATGTTCTATTTAGGTGGCGGCATTTTCTTCCTGTTTTTTGCTGACAGGTTCTTCAATTTGAATAAAGCTTTAATGAATATTATGGGAGGAGCCTTTTTGCTTTACGGAATTTACAGGATATTTGTTTGCTATAAACAGCTGGTCGACGCCTTTTTTACGAAAGACAAGGAAGAAGATTAAATCTTCGCCCTCATTTAAGTTCACCTGCATTTGTCTTGGCATACACTTTGTTGTAATGTGTAGTGGCAAAGACTAAATTTTAAGTTGATATGAGCATTCTGAAAATAAACAACAAATACTTAAGGATTTTCACACAGAAAATATCAGGGTCATTCTATGAAACAGTTACCGGAAGGAACGGAATACTAAGTTCCTTGGTGATTGCAGCTACCTTAGTGTCAGTGATCACATTTAACTCCTGTATAAGCGGGGGTACTGCAACAAATGAAACACCAACCAGAGGTAATATTAAAATTATAGCCGACGAGTCATTCCAGCCGGTGATTGATACAGAAATATCCACTTTCACACAACTTTATACAAATGCAAAGATCACACCACGGTATAAACCCGAGGTTGATGTGATAAACGATTTCATGAACGATTCTGTAAAAGTTATAGTCACAAGCAAAAAACTTACTGAAGATCAGATAAGATATCTGAGAGACAGTCTGATTGTTGCCCGTACTATAACTTTTGCTTTCGATGGTCTGGCCCTTGTAACAAACAAGGAAAATAAAGACACTCTGCTCAAATACGAACAGGTACGTAACATATTCCTGGGAAAAGCTGTCTCGTGGAAAGATCTTGATCCAAAATCGAAGCTCGGAGATATCCGTGTAATATTTGACAACACAAAATCAGGCAATATCAGGTTCTTTAAGGAGCTTTTTGAAATAACTGAAGCATTACCGGGTAATTTCTATGCAGTTAATTCCAATCCGGAAGTCATTGATTTTGTCTCAAGGAATCCTGATGCCCTGGGAATTGTAAGTGTGAACTGGATGAGCGACAAAGATGACCCGGCAAGTCTGGCTAACAGGAAAAGAATAAATATCCTTGGAATATCCCGCCCCATTCTGGATGACGGATCATATTACCGTCCCGACCAGGGATGGATTTATGATAAATCCTATCCCTTTGTGAGAGAGATTTATCTGATAACCAGGGAAACATTTAAAGGACTTGGAGCCGGATTTATTCAGTGGGCAACTGCTGAGCAGGGCCAGAGGATTGTTCTGAAATCCGGACTTGTCCCGGCTACAATGCCGATAAGGCTGGTGCAGATCAGGAATGAGTAGTGAGTAGTGAGGAGTGAGGAGTGAGGAGTGAGGAGTGAGGAGTGAGGAGTGAGGGGTGAGGGGTGAGGAGTGAGGGGTGAGGAGTGAGGAGTGAGGAGTGAGAATAGAATTAAAGTCATTAAGGAACTTATCGAAAAATATTAAATAAACAAGTTTAAGAAAAGAGTAAAAAGAAAAATTATTAATATTGACCTCAAATAAAAAACAGCTATGAGACGTTCCATTTTTACCAAAGGTTTTTTTCTGGCAGGGATACTGGCAGGGTTATTCTTCAGCAACATCCGGGCACAGGATCTTGAGTCTGCGTTGCGACTGACAAAAAGCGAACAATATGACAAAGCCCGAGAGATGCTCCAGCAATTGATCCAGAAAGAACCTTCAAATGCTAAGAACTTTTATTATCTTGGTGAAAATTTTCTGCTGGATTATTATGCAGATACAATTTCCAATTCATTCAGTCTGGCTACAAATACAGCAAAGGAGGCCTTTCAGAAAGGTGTAAATGCCAATCCGAATGATCCTCTGAACTACATAGGGCTCGCCAAGGTTGCCGTTTATCAGGGAGATGATAAGACAGCTGCGGAAATGCGTACAAAAGCAAAGAGTTTTCTTCTTCCATACAAAAACCTGAAAAAGATTAGTCCACCTGCAAAGGATTATGCATTTGCACTTGCAAAAATAGCTGAGACTTACATAAAGGAAAAGGAAGTTGACACTGCTTCTGCCTTACCTCTTATAAGACAGGCTGTCAAAATTGATTCAAAAAATCCGGAGATTTACCTTATAGCGGGTGATATCTATATTCTGGCTAATGACGGATCAAATGCAATAAAAAACTATAATCTTGCCCAGTTTGCAGATCCGAAATCACCCACAGCCAACATGAAAATAGGAAGTATTTATGTAAGAGGTAAAAGCCTGAATGCTGCAATCCCCTATTTTGAAGAAGCCATCAGCCTTGATCCCAATTATGCACCAGCATACAGGGAACTCGGGCAGCTATACTGGATGGCCCAGAGGCTGGAACAGTCAAAATCGAATTACAAGAAGTATCTTGAACTTAACGAAGGTAATATACCTGCCCAGACACGTTATGTGAATGCATTATTTTACGCGGGCGACTATGATGAAGTCATCAGGAATGTTGAAGAGATACTTGCTGTTGATAAATCGAGGGCCTATATGAACCGTCTTGCAGGTTACTCGAGCTTTGAAAAGAAAAATGCCGATTACGACAAAGCCTTATCATATATGGAAGAGCTTTTTAAGGCACTGCCTGCTGACAGGATCCTCTGGAAAGACCATCATTATATGGCAAGGATTCTCATGAGGAAAAACCAGAACTTTACCAAGCTTGCTGATGAGCTTGCCAGCCTTCAGGGACAGCTTGAAAAGGAACAGAGCAAGTATGCATCTGCTCCGGCTGCAACAAAGCCAAAACTCAAACCGGCTCTTGATGAGCTGACAGCCAAAGTCGAAGAAGCTAAATTAAAAGTTGATAAAGCTAACCAGGAGATCGACAGGGGTTTCAGTGAATATGAAAAAGTACTTGAAATGAAGCCTCAGGATAAAGGTCTGCTCAGCGAGATGGCATCAAACTATTATAACTTTAAACGATATGATAAAGCTGCAAAGACCTGGGCAATGCTTATTGACCCCGCAAATGAAAAAGTTGAGGACTTTATGCAGATCGGCCGTGCTTATTATATCGGTGAAAAATACAAATCAGCCGACTCAGTGTTCAATCTGGTGATCCAGAAGGATCCGAACTATCTCCCGGCATATACATACATTGCCCGTACATATTCAAGGATGGATCCTGATTCCAAAATGGGGCTGGCCAAACCAAAATTCGAGAAATTGCTTGATGTTGCAAAATCAGATTCATTGAAAAATGAAGACAGTATGATCGAAGCTCTGAAATATCTGGGCTATTACTACATGTCAAAGGATGATTACAATACATCAAGGAATTACTACAACAGGCTTATCAACCTGAATCCTTCAAACAAAGAGAACAAGATAGCAGGTTATAACGGAATCGGACTGATTGAGTTACGTCTGGCTGGTGCCGAGAAAGTCAATGAGGCACGTCTGCCTTTCCTTTCAAGATCTGCTGCAGCTTATGAACAGATACTTGCTTTAGATCCTAATAACGCTTCTGCAAAGAATCAGATCAACTATATACGTGAATTTGAAGCTTCAGTAAGAAAAGGTATTAATCCCAATGAGATAAAAGGAGTTATAAGGGATGCTGTTTCAAAACAGCCGATAGCCTATGCTTCTATCAGGGTAAAAGATACTGCTGCTGAAATGATGTCAAATACCAGAGGTGAATTCAAATTTGAAATTCCTCAGGGATCTGAGTTTCTGCTTATTAGCGCCAAAGGATATTCGACCAAGGAAGTGCCTATTACAAAATCGAGAGTATATAATGTTTCTCTGGAAAAATGATACTCTGAAGATAAAAAAGAAAGTTACAGCAACTTAGAAATTATTTTTTGTGACTTATTATATGTTTTTGATAAAGAATATTAATAAACTGCTAAAAGTTTAATAATATTCTTTTTCCTCATGAAAAAACAAAATTGAAAATTTATATATTTGCAAATCATTAAATCTTAAACCTAAACAAATCGATAAAAATGAGTAAACAAGGAAGTTCGTTCAAAGATGCGTTGCAAAACATTTTTGCAGTAAGTGCTATTTTAATAGCTTTTGTGGTATCCTATTTATTGTTCGTCAATGTAATGGGTAATCCGGTAAATTTTGAAGGAGGTAATCCGAAAGGACATGCTCTTGAGGGAAACTATCTTGGAATTATATACAAAGGTGGTTTCATTGTTCCGATTCTTATGACCTGTGTGCTTGTACTAATTATTTTCGTTATAGAAAGGGCTATTACCCTTTCCAGAGCAAAAGGAAAAGGCAGGTTAAACTTATTCCTGACGCAAATTCAGGGTCTGCTTGAGCAGGATAAAATTGAAGAAGCACTTGAAGCATGTGACAAACAGAAAGGATCTCTTGCCAATGTTATGAGAGCGGGTCTGGCGCGTTACCGCGACCTGCAGGCAGACAAAGAGCTTGAAAAAGACCAGAAGATCCTGTCAATCCAGAAATCGTTTGAAGAAGCTACAGCACTTGAGCTTCCGATGCTTTCAAGGAACATGGTCATATTCTCGACGCTTGCTTCAATATCAGTGCTTATTGGGCTGATCGGTACTGTTCTCGGAATGATCAGAGCGTTTGCTGCTCTTGCACAGTCCGGAGCACCTGATGCTCTTGCTCTTTCACAGGGTATTTCAGAAGCGCTTGTTAATACAGCCTTCGGTATTACAGGTTCAACACTTTCAATTCTTGCTTTTAACTATTTCTCATCAACAATCGACAGCTACAATTTCAAAATTGACGAAGCAGGTTTCAGTCTGACACAGAACTTTGCCGCTTCACTTAAAAGCAAGTAGTATTGAATCTTTTGGTCAAATAAATAAAATAAGAAAAGATGCCAAAGATCAAATTACCAACAAAGTCGCCCAGGATTGACATGACGCCGATGGTTGACACATTCTGTGTTATATTGATATTCCTTATGTTAACCGCTACAATGAGTTCACCCGAACCGGCTCCTGTCAGTACACCTTACTCAATATCAGAAAAACCGACTCCTGATTTTAATGCTATGACTTTCCTTCTATCTGCTGACGGTAAAGTTTTCATGAATTTCGATAACGGACCAGATACTTTATTAAAATTCCGGCCAAAAGTCCTGGCGGAAATGGGAAAAAGATACGGGATCGAGTTCACGGATGCTGAATACAGGGAGTTTGAAAAATATCCATCTTCAATGGGTGTCCCTATTGCCCAGATGAAAGCTTTCCTGAGTACACAGGATGGCGCTGCCAGAAAAGAACTTCAGGTGGGGATTCCGATGGATTCAACTGACAACCAGCTTGCCATGTGGATCCAGTATGCCCGTACAGTTAATCCGAATATCCAGGCTGTCATCAGAGGTGATACACAAACTGAATTCCCCGTTGTAAAGAGAGTACTGGATATCCTTCAGGACCTTAATGTTAAAAGGTTTAGCCTGATTACCAGTCTGGAAGCAGCCAAAATTAACCTAGAAGAAATACAACAGTGACATGGCAGAAATAATTCAACAGGAAAAAGGCAAAAGAGGAGGTAAGAAAAGGGCGAAAAGGATCATTCCGCACATGGACATGACTCCTATGGTTGACCTCATGATGTTGTTGATAACCTTCTTTATGCTCACAACTTCGATGGCTAAAGCCAAGGTTATGGACATCACCCTTCCGGACAAAATAACTGATCCGAATCAGGAAGCACCAAAGATATCAGCCAGTCGTACGCTGAACATTATTCTCGGTCCCGAAAATAAAATATTCTGGTACCCCGGCGGTGTCAAACCTGAAGAATACAATAATCTGCCTCCGTTAATGGAAACAGATTTCAGCCCCAAAGGTGTTCGTCAATTACTGCTTGAAAGGAACAGAGCTCTTTTCAGAAAGATCGCTGATTTCAAGCAACAGGTGATTACAGGTAAAATAGATATCTCGCAGGATTCACTTGCGGGAGCGATCAGAAGCCTTAAGAATGTCGACGACACCGGACCAATTGTGCTTATTAAAGCTTATAAAGCAGCCAATTACGGGAATTTTGTAGATATACTTGATGAAATGAATATCTGTGGAATTGCCCGTTATACGTTTGTTGACATCGCATGGTATGAAGAAAAGATGGTGGAATTCGCCATGGGTGGCGCTTCCGCATCATCCAGAACTTCATCCAATTAACCCGTAAACCAAGATGAAGATGGCAAAAGATAAATTGAGGGCTCCGGCATTTGATGACATAGTGTTTGAGAACCGAAACAAGGAGTACGGAGCTTACAGACTGCGTAAGAAATATAAACGCAACGTGCTGATAGCATTGTTAATTGGCATTGCTATTATGTCGACTGTGATCATCACACCATACCTGAATGCAAAAGCTGCTGAGAGAAGCCAGAAGCGTACAGAAAGACAGGTTGAGATACAGATGGAAAATCTCGACACTCCCAATGAAGCAGTCGCTCCACCACCGCCTCCTCCCCCACCTCCGCAGGATGTCGTTCAACAGGCAAGATATGTGCCTCCCGTTGTTGTTGACTCGGTTAAACCTGAAGAAGCTACACAGCTTATGACAGCTGACGAAGCTCAGGTTGAAGTCAAGAATGAAGAGGTAGTCGAGTTTGTTGAAGAGATCAAGGAAGAGGTACAGGAAGAAGAACCGGAACCCGAGCCGTTCGTAGTTGTTGAGGAAATGCCGATGTTCCCCGGTGGGGATGCTGCTCTCCTCCAATACATAGGCGAACATACGAACTACCCTGAAGTTGCCAAGGAAAACAATATACAGGGAAGGGTAATCGTAAGGTTCTGCGTAACCTCAAAAGGTGGTGTAAACCAGGTTAGCGTCCTTAAAGGCGTTGATCCTGAGCTTGATAAAGAAGCAATCAGGGTAGTTGAATCACTTCCTGCATTTAAGCCCGGGAAACAGGGCGGGAAACCGGTCCCTGTATGGTACATGGTACCCATTACCTTCACGCTTAAATAAGATCATTTTTATTAATCAATATCATGTAGGGACATGCCATGGCATGTCCCTACATTTTTAATTCCTGCATAAGGATTTTAACAAGTCCCCCGATATCCTCCTCCGACGTATCCCATCCTGTCATTATCCTGTACTCTGAGGTCTTTTCATTCCATGGGTAAAAGAAATATTTCCTGCAGACCTTTTCGGCAACCTGCGGGGGCATTATTACAAAAACACCATTTGCCTGGACAGGCTGTGTAATTGTTATTCCCTTAACACTGCTTATCTTTTCAGCAAGAACCGACGCCATTGTGTTGGAATGTGAGGCACATTTCTTCCAGAGGTCATCCCTGAAATATGCTATATACTGTGCAGAAATGAACCTCATCTTGGATGCAAGCTGCATGCTCTGCTTCCTTATATACTTGAAATCTCCTGAGAGTCCGCTTTTCAGAAAACATACAGCTTCTCCGAACATCATCCCGTTCTTGGTTCCTCCGAAGGACAGAATATCAACACCTGCATCTGTTGTGAATGTTTTGAAAGGCAGATCAAGTGAAACAGCTGCGTTGGCAATCCTGGCTCCATCCATATGAAGCAGTAAGCCATGTCTATGTGCAAAATCTGCAATTTCTTTTATCTCTTCCGGTGTATATACAGTCCCCATTTCGGTAGACTGTGTGATTGAAATGACCTTTGGCTGCGAATGGTGTTCAAAATCAAAGCCGTGCATATGTTTTTCAACAGATCCCGGTGATATTTTTCCGTCTGCAGAATCGACTGTCAGTACTTTACATCCTGTAAATTTTTCAGGTGCCCCGCATTCATCCTGTTCAAGGTGCGCTGTTGAGGCAGTAATCACGGAATTCCACGACCGTGTAACACCTGAAAGGCTTAAGACATTTGCAGCAGTTCCCGTGAATACAAAAAATGTTTCGGTTTCCGGTCCTAGTTGTTCCTTAAAAAGTGCCATTGCCTCTTCAGTAAATCTGTCATATCCATAACCGATTGTATGACCATTGTTGGCTGACCGGATCTCATCCATTATCAGTGGGTGAACACCGGCAGTATTATCACTTGCGAATCCGAATTTTATTTCCATTTATAAGGTTTTATTAAAAAATTAACCGCAAAGATTCCCTCGGCGAATGAAGGTGGCAGTACTTTGCGGTTAAAATCTGATTTATTTTATTTATGCCTTTTTCTTCTTCCTCATTGCCATGAACAGCATAAAGAGTCCGAAGATAAGCATTGTAATGCCCATTATTATATTGACATTAATGCCAAGCGATTTCTGATACAAACCGCTGTCCGATATTGTTGCAAAGCCGAAAATTGTTACCAATACTCCAAGTATTGTGAACATCAGTCCTATTGGATATCTTATATCTACCATTTCTATTTCCTCCTACCAGAATATTATACTTAAAATTATACAAATTACACCAACGATAACAGCAAGGCCTGCGGGACGTTTATGCCATGGCAGGTGTTCATCGCTGATACGTGGAGTAAGTGAATAAACCAGACCCGTCAGTTCCTTTTCAGTCTTCTTCTGTTTTGTCAGCAGGGTTAATCCCACAGTTACACTTGCAGCGACAGTAAATGCAAATATGGCGGTCCAGAAATTCTGAGCCATTTCGACAGGATAGTTATGTACAACTCCTAACCAGCCACCTTTGAAAAGGGTGTTTGCTCCTACCGGAGCTGTCAGACCATGATGTGTCAGTGCAACCAGAAATCCTAATAATAGTCCGGTGAATGCCGCATGACCTGTGGTTCTCTTCCAGAACATTCCGAGGAAGATCACGGCAAACAGAGGAGCATTGATCATCGAGAAGATTGTCTGCAGGAAATCCATAATATTACCGAATTTACTTGCAATATAAGCTGAAGCTATACTAAGCAGAACCCCGACAACAGTTGCAACACGTCCGACATTAAGATAATGTTTATCGTCTGCTTCATGGTTATCAGTTCTCTTCCTTATGTAGCTTTGATAGATGTCATAAGTCCATACAGTATTAAATGCCGAAACATTACCAGCCATCCCGGACATGAATGATGCAAGCAGGGCGGTAATTCCCAGACCAAGCACACCAGCAGGCAGATACTGTTTCAGAAGCATTATGATCGTATAATCATATACAGGTTTCCCGGCAGAATCAAGAGGAAGGGTAAATCCCTTGCCCGGGTCATTCATAAGCACAATAGCTATGATACCTGGAACAATTATAAGGAAGGGGATGAACATTTTTGGCAAGGCGCCGATCAGGGGGACTTTTCTTGCGGCAGAAATCGATTCGGCTGCGAAAGCACGCTGGACTATAAGAAAGTTTGTACACCAGTATCCGAAGGAAAGAACAAATCCCAGTCCGAATAATATTCCGAACCACTCTACCCCCAGGGGATTGGCGGAGGCTTCTGCAGTATATTTCCAGGTTGTTACAAAAGTATCAGGGGCGTATCCGGCCGAAGAAGCTATTGGGGCCAGTCCTTCTTTAAGACCTGCCCATCCGCCGACATCTTTCAGACTTAGAAAAACAAGTGGCAGCAATCCGATCACAATGATGAAAAACTGAAGCACTTCGTTATAAATAGCTGAAGAAAGTCCGCCCAGGTAAGTATAAGCAAGAACGATCATTGCCGAAACCCAGAGGCTTAAGTTAAAGTCCCATCCGAGAATCCTTTCGAGCAAAATTGCCAGGGCGTACATTGAAATTCCAGAAGCAAGGATAGTCATTACAGCAAACAGGATTGCATTCAATGCCCTTGTTTTCTCATCGTACCTGAGCTTGAGGTACTCAGGCACTGACCGCGCTTTTGATCCGTAATAGAACGGCATCATAAAGAGGGCAAGGAAGATCATTGCCGGGATCGCTCCGATCCAGTAAAAATGGGTCGTCAGCATACCATACTTCATTCCCGACCCGGCCATCCCCATAACTTCAAGAGCGCCTAGGTTTGTAGAAATAAAAGCCAAACCTGCAACCCATGCAGGGATCGACCTGCCGGCTTCAAGAAATGCATTGGCATTCTTCATATATTTTCTCAGGAACCAGCCAATGCCGAGAACAAAAACAAAATAGATTATCATGATCGAATAATCTATCCAACTCATATCAACTTTCATAGTCTAAGGATTTTTGATTTTTATTCATATTTATTATATAGATTCTTCAAAGATTTATCATCGTTTCAGGGTTTAGTAAAAATACATTTTAAATCTGTTTTTAAAATGACCGGCTTAATTAATTATCAGATTTTTTTAAAAATTTTTTTTTATCCTTGTAGAATTCTTTGCACAATACATCTGTTGAAGACAAGGTATTTCATATATATTTCCTTCAAAGGAACTTCTTATCACGGATGGCAGGTTCAGCCAAATTCGGTGACGATCCAGAAAATCCTTGATAATGCCCTTAGCACAGTGTTTAATGAAGAAATATCTGCGACCGGCGCCGGCAGGACTGATACCGGTGTACATGCACTGGTCTTTTGCGCACATTTTGACAGTAATTGCCAGGATCTGGCGGAAAATAAAAACCATATTTTCAGGCTTAACAGATTCCTGCCGAAAGATATCTCGGTAACCGGGATTTACAAGGTCACAACTGAAGCACATGCGAGGTTCAGCGCTGTTTCAAGAACATACAAATATTATATATCAAGGATTAAAGATCCCTTTCTTGAAGATTCATCATGGTTCATTCATGGCAATATTGACATGAATATAATGAACAGAGCCTGTATGATACTCATGAAATACTCTGATTTTACAAGCTTCAGCAGGCTTCACACTGACGTAAAGACTAACCTGTGTACAATTTATTCGGCAATCTGGGAAGAAACTGACACTTCCCTGGTCTTTACAATCAAAGCCGACCGCTTCCTCAGGAATATGGTAAGAGCAATAGTGGGTACAATGACAGATGCCGGGACAGGAAAAATAAGTCTGGAGGAATTCGAAAACATTATTCTGGCAAAGGACAGATGCAGGGCAGGACAATCAGCTCCTGCCAGGGGATTATTCCTTACAGATATTGAATACCCCCCCGATATATTTATCAGAGCTCAGGATCATTCCAGATCTCCCATGACCGGTCAGCCTGGGAATGAAGCATTTTAAGCCCGGTAATAATTGTGCACCCCCTCTCCTTTCCGGCTTTCAGAAAAGATGTGTATTCGGGATTATAAACAAAATCGAAAATGATATGTTTCTCATTTAAAAGTTTAAAATCAATATCGGGTCTTGTTGAAATATCTGGGTACATGCCAAGCGGAGTTGTATTAATGATCAGATCGGTATTTCTATAATGATCCTCTGTCAGATCGCTGTAAGACAGGATGTCTCCTTTTCGCATTCGTGATACGAAAGTGACATTCAATCCAATTTGCCTCATCGTCCAGGCTGCTGCCTTCGAGCTTCCTCCGGTACCCAGAATAAGTACATTTCTTATATTACCCTTCAGATAAGGTAAAAGTGAGTCTCTGATACCCGTTACATCAGTATTATAGCCATAAACCTCAATATCATTCCCTGTCCTCCTGAATTTTAACACATTGGCTGCACCTATTTCATCGACTGAAGGTTCCGTCACATCGACATATTTCAGTACTGCGGTCTTATGAGGAATTGTGACATTCAGCCCGTACAGTTCCGGATTGCCAGCAACAAGTCCGGGTAACAATTCAATGTGCTTAAGCGGGTAATTGTCATATAAACAGTCATTTATATTTTCCCGCGAGAATTTTTCAGCAAAGTATTTTTGTGAGAAAGAATGACCGAGAGGATATCCGATAAGTCCGAATTTTCTCATATTAAATAAGGTGTAAGGAAATTACTGATTTCCTTAAGGTCGTTATCAATTGTTTTTCAGTTCATCAGGAAGAAACTGGAAGAAAGTATCTCCCCTCAGGCCGAGTCTGAGTGATTCCAGAGGAATTATCTCATTTGGGGCTATATTGCCGAGGTTCACATTTGCCCCGAAATGTTTTATGAACCATGCCTGCTGGGATTTCAGGGGGGCCTCCCAGATTACGTTTTCAAGCTTCACGTGTTCGGAAATTGCACCAATGATCTTATTATTTATTGATCCGTCTTCGTTGTAAATACCTGTTGTTCCTGATTCCCTGGCTTCGGCAATTACCTTTGATGATCCGGCATCCAGCTCGGCTTTCATCATTGCAACCCACTGATCAGGTGTATAAACAACCTCTTTCTTCTTTGAACCCACCTCTGATATTACTTTCCCGCGGCGGGCAAGTGTCCGGATATATTCCAGCTTTCTGGAATGATCAATATCATATGAGCCGTCAGACACTTCAACTAACTCAATATCATTACTGTCGAGAAATTCAATGAATTCTCTGAACATATTACGGATAATAAAGGCTTCGAAAAGTGTACCACCGAAATAGGGTATGACCCCTTGTTTTTTATAGATTTCAATCTTCTTTTCAAATCCAGGGGTAATAAGTGATGTACCGAACCCAAGCTTGACAAAATCAGTGTATTCACTGCCGACCGACATGAAATCTTCAGCTTCCCTGATGCTTAAGCCCTTATCCATTACCATTGTGAGGCCGGAATTACGTGGTTTCAACGGACGTTCCGGTAGAAATGGAAGAACAGTTTTCATAGTTAAGTTTAGATTATTGTGATTTTCCAAGATAAGAAATTTTCTTTCTCAGATAAGATTATTCTTTCTCAGAAGCTTGTTTATCTTTCTTGTGCTGAGTTTAAGAGGAAATATTTCCTTAAACTCTCTGAACATTTCAGTGTCGAGTCCGACCCCTAAAGAAAGATGCCTGAAAGAATCTTCACGGTCACCATTATAAAGATAGAACAAGGCAAGCAGATAATTTATTCCCGGCAGATCACCGGTAACCCGGTAAGCATGTTCAAGATAAGGTATTGCTCTGGATATTAATTTTTCCCTGAGGACTATCTTTCCCAGATCGATCCAGACTTCATCATAATATGCATCAATTTTCAGAGCTTCCCTGAAACAGCTGAGTGCAGCTTTCACTTCTCCTTTAATATAATGAGCTTTCCCCAGAAGGTACCAGTATTCGGGATTTTCATCATCGAGTCTTACGGCTTTCCTGAAGTATATAAGGCTGTCATCGGCATTCCCGGCATTGTATTCAATGACCCCGAGCCCGAACCATGCATCCGAATATTCCGGTTCCAGTTCAATCGCATCGTGGAAGTATTTGCCCGCCAGTTCAATATCATCGGTCTTTTCATAACATTCAGCGAGATATGTCATGGCTTCATAACTATCAGGCTCATGTTCAAGATACTCGTGATAAACAGGGATAGCCTCAGTATACCTTTCAAGATTGCTCAGAATATTTGCTTTGTTGAATACTGCAAAAGTATTAAGTGAGTTTATGGCAAGGGCAAAGTCATATGCTTCAAGCGCCTTGTCATATTCCTCCATTTTATTATAAATGATCCCCAGATTATACCATGCACTGTCGGAAAATGGCTCTTCCTCGAGGTATTTATTATAATAGAAAATGCTTTCACTGTATTTCTCCACCTTTTCATAAGCATATGCCAGGTCATACAAATGTGCCTTATAATTGGGTTCCATCCCGATAAGCCTTATAAGGTAGGGGATCAGGTATTCATAGTAATTAAGGTTCTGTAATACAGATACTACTGCAAACAGTATGTTTCCTGTTTCCTCCGAATCAAGTGTAAGGGCATAATCAAATATCTTCTTTGCACCCTGGATGTCTCCCAGAATACCAAGGGCGGTTCCCTTTGCAATAAAAATTTCATGATTTCCCGGTTCGAGATTTTCGAGGTTCCTGAGGATACTGAGAGCTTCAACTGCACGTCCTTTATCAATCAGTACCCTGGCTTTTCGCACCTGGATCGATACCGAATTTGGATGCTGTTGTGTAGCCAGTGCCGCTGCTTCAAAGGCCTTGGGGGAATTATTGCTCTCTATATAATAATCTATTATCGATTCGAACTCAACAACATCAAAGAAATACTTCTCATTATTTCTTTTCATCCTTTCAAATTTCTGAACAGCCTGCCTGATTTCTTCCTCCAACGAATATTTGAATTTATCCTCTTCCATCTCCAAGCGGTAAAAACACAAAATTAGTATTATTTCTGTTCAGGATCAGTTCACAATAATTCAATTATTAACAATTTAATGTTTTTTCAAACTACTCTGTCCCAGTGTAATAAAAAATAAATCACATTTTTATTGTTTTTTTAATCCAACTGACGCAACCCAGGAGGCTTTTTTTTCATCTTCCGGATATAAAACAAATACTATTACCCTATACCCAATTTTACCCTTGAATTAACCTAAAATTCAACCTCAGAAAGACCGGGCGACAACCCGGTTTTTCTATTTGCCTGGTTTTTTATATCTTTACAACTGTTTCATTTATCTGCAATATGAACCAACTGTCTGTAAAATCCTTCAGGATATTAATCCTGTTTTTATCATTAATGATATTAAACGTATTTTCCTGTAAAAAGGATGATAATCCGATTAAATTTCCCAGGGGGACTTTTCCGGATTCGACAATAATACTGACCGGAATAAACTCCCAGTACGATGATTATAACATGGACCTGCACCAATTACTTGATTATGCTCTTATTATCTTTTCGAGTAATAGAATAAGTACCGGGGAGCATTTTGATCTGGTACAGGGTGTTATCTCATATTTTTTCAACCAGACGACCGGAGATTTCGGAGTTGAAAGTGAAATGACCCAGAATGCTTTTATTACAAAACTGATCAGTGCTGCCAATACGGATGGTGATGATCTGGGACCTTATACACTTTTCAGTCCGGCTGACGGATATGAATATCTGCTGTATTCATCCCAAAGCGCCGAAGGCGATCTGGATTTTAATTACCTCAGGAATCAGCCTGTCACAGGTGCCAGTCAGCCTGCAATCCTCGGACCCTATCCTGTTAAGTTACTTAATACCGGTTCTGATGATGCATATATAAGTTTCGACACAAATCAGGACAGCGTGTACTTTTCCTCCGACACTGAAGGCAACTTTGATATTTATATAAAAACAAGGCCTGCAGAAACAACTATAAGTGAATGGTTTGACGGGGATTATTCAGCTTCACAGAAGGCTGACAGCATAAACAGTTCAGGAAATGACAAATGTCCGTTCGTTTTCAGAAAGTACCTGGTTTTTGCCTCTGACAGGCCGGGAGGATTTGGAGGATTTGATCTTTATTATTCGGTATTTCGAAAAGGCAAGTGGAGTTCACCGGTCAATTTTGGTCCGGATATCAATACAACTGATAATGAATATCGCCCGGTCCTCGGGTCCCAGGAAGATTTCACGAACAACTTTATGATCTTTTCATCTGATCGTCCGGGAGGGAAAGGAAGATTTGACCTTTACATGAGAGGGATCACCTTCCCTGAAAGGTGATCAGATCCTTTTATCCCGGTTTTTTGCTGCGTGAAGAGTATTTTTAAGAAGCGACACACGTGTCATAGGTCCTACACCTCCAGGTACAGGTGTGATATATGAACATTTAGGGGCCACATTTTGAAAGTCCACATCTCCCGCCAGTTTCCATCCGTTTTTTGATCCGGGAGCTTCTATTCTTGTCGTTCCCACATCAATAACCACTGCGCCTTCTTTCACCATATCGGCTTTGACAAATCCGGGAGAGCCGATGGCAGCTATAATTATATCGGCCGATCTGACAATATCTTTCAGGTTGGCTGACCTGCTGTGCAGCACAGTAACAGTAGCATCCATTCCTTTTGCCGACAGAAGGATACTGACGGGTCGTCCCACAATGTTGCTGCGTCCGATGACAACACAATGCCGTCCTGATGTTTCAATATTATATCGTTTTATAAGTTCAGTTATCCCGTAAGGTGTAGCGGGAAGATATCCCGGCAATCCTAAAACCATTCTGCCGATGTTAACCGGATGGAATCCATCTGCGTCCTTTAACGGATCGATGGCTTCAATAACCCTGTCATCTGAAATATGCTTTGGCAGCGGAAGCTGGACAATGAAGCCATCAATATCTTCATTGTCATTAAGTTCTCCGATCTTTGCAAGCAATTCCTTTTCGGGTGTTTTTTCGTCAAGTCTGATGAGAGTTGAACGGAATCCCACTTCCCCGCAATCATTCACCTTATTGTTAACATATGTTTCACTTGAGGGGCTATTGCCAACAAGTACAGCGGCAAGGTGAGGTATTTTACCGCCTTTTTTTCTTATTACGCTTACTTCATCTGCTATTTCCCTCTTTATTTCAGAGGCTGTTTTTCTGCCGTCGATAAGTGTATACATACTATCTGGATGGATTGATTATTTTCTTCCCATCAACCGTGCCGGGTTTCCACCCTTTGAGATCATCTTCATCATCCGGCGTGTTTCGTCGAATTGTTTTACAAGCTTATTTACTTCCTGAATTGATGTGCCGCTGCCTGAAGCAATACGTTTCCGGCGGCTGCCGTTCAGAATAACAGGATTTGACCTTTCGTCAGGAGTCATGCTCCTGATTATAGCTTCGATGCTTTTAAATGCATTGTCATCAATGTCCAGATCCTTAACAGCCTTTCCCACTCCGGGGATCATGGCCATAAGGTCTTTCACATTACCCATCTTTTTTATCTGCTGTATCTGGCTTATAAAATCATTAAAATCGAACTGATCTTTGGCAATCTTTTTCTGGAGCTTCCTGGCTTCTTCTGTATCATATTGTTCCTGTGCTATTTCAACAAGTGATACTATATCTCCCATGCCAAGTATCCTGTCAGCCATACGGGCAGGATAAAAGATATCCATTGCATCCATTTTCTCGCCCGAGCTTACGAACTTAACAGGTTTGTTGACCACCGATCTGATTGAAAGAGCAGCACCACCCCTTGTATCGCCATCTAGTTTGGTAAGAACAACGCCATTAAAATCGAGACGGTCGTTAAACTCTTTTGCTGTATTCACGGCATCCTGACCTGTCATGGCATCGACAACGAACAGTATCTCATGCGGATTCACAGCTTCCTTGATTGAAGAAATCTCATTCATCATTTCTTCATCGACTGCAAGACGACCGGCCGTATCGATTATCACTACATCGTGGCCTTTCAGCTTTGCCTCCCTCACAGCATTCCTGGCAATCTGAACCGGACTAGTGTCAGCTTCCCCGGTAAACACTGGCACCTCAATCTGAGATCCTATTATTTTTAGCTGGTCAATTGCAGCCGGACGATAAATGTCACCTGCGACAAGCAAAGGATTCTTGCTTCTTTTTGTCTTAACCCATTTTGCCAGCTTACCGCTGAATGTCGTTTTTCCCGAACCCTGTAAACCTGCTATAAGGATCACCGATGGATTGATACGGATATTAATATCAGTCTTGTCACCGCCCATTAACTGAGTCAGTTCGTCATGGACGATCTTTATCATCATCTGCGACGGATTGACAGCCCTGAGAACCTCCTGTCCCAGGGCTTTTGCCTTTACTGTATCTGTAAACTGCTTGGCTATCTTAAAGTTCACATCAGCGTCAAGCAGGGCTCTTCTCACTTCCTTAAGTGTTTCGGCAACATTTATCTCGGAAATCCTTCCCTGTCCTTTCAGAATCTTAAACGATCGTTCAAGCCGTTCACTTAGATTTTCAAACATATTATATTGATCAATAAAATATTAGTACAAAATATTACATCCTTTCAGGCATTTCTATGCCCAGCAGATCCATACCCTGTTTAAGTATCCGTCCAGTTACCTCAGAAATTACCAGTCTCAGATCGCGTACCGACGGATCAGGTTCACCAAGTATAGAAAAATCGTGATAGAACTGGTTATACTCTCTGGCAAGCTCATAGCAATAATTGGCTATTATGGCCGGACTGTAACCATCGGCTGCTTCAATGACGGTTGCAGTAAATCTTCTCAGGAGTCTTATCAGCTGTATCTCCTTTGGCCCTGCTTTAACATCAGGATTGAATGAGGCACTGACTGATACCTTCATCTGTCCGGCCTTCCTGAATACTGATCTTATCCTGGTATAAGTATACTGGATAAACGGGCCCGTATTTCCATTGAAATCTATTGATTCAGCAGGATTAAAGGTCATATTTTTCCTGGGATCGACCTTCAGGATAAAGTATTTTAGCGCTCCCATTCCTATCATACGGAAAATCTCCCGGCTTTCCTCATCTGAATAATCCGAAAGTTTGCCAAGCTCAAGGGATACCTCTTTCGCAGTTTCTATCATTTCAGTTATCAGGTCGTCGGCGTCAACAACTATTCCTTCGCGGGATTTCATTTTTCCTTCAGGAAGCTCTACCATTCCGTATGAAAAATGGAAGAGACCATCCGACCAGGGATATCCCATTTTTTTGAGAACGGCTTTTAGCACCTGGAAATGATAATTTTGTTCATTGCCAACAACATAAATACACCTGTTGAATTTATGCTCTTCGTACCTGAGGGCTGCTGTGCCAATGTCCTGGGTCATATACACAGCAGTACCATCGGAACGAAGAAGAAGCTTCTGGTCAAGACCTTCAGCTGTCAGGTCAACCCAGATTGAATTATCGCCATTCTTGTTCAGAAGTCCTTTCTCCAGTGCGTCATATACAAGATCACGACCAAGCTTATATGTATCGGATTCATAATAGATTTTATCGAAATCCACTCCCAGCCTTTTATATGTCTCATCGAAGCCGGCATAGACCCAGGAATTCATCCTTTTCCATAAATCAATTGTATCAGGATCACCGGCTTCCCATTTCAGGAGCATCTCCCTCGCTTCCTTCATCAGGGGTGCATTGTTTTTTGCTTCAGCCGGGTCCATCCCTCCTGATATCAGGTCATCTGCCTGCTTCCTGTATTCTTTCTCAAACAGAACATAATATGTACCGACAAGATGATCACCTTTCATACCGGAAGATTCAGGTGTTTCACCCATCCCGAACTTCTGCCATGCAAGCATCGACTTGCAAATGTGAATACCCCGGTCATTGACAATATTTGTCCTGATAACTTTGTGACCACAAGCTGAAAGTATCCTGTACAGGGAGAATCCAAGCAGATTATTACGTACATGCCCCAGATGAAGCGGTTTATTCGTATTGGGAGAAGAATATTCAACAAGTATGGTTTCAGATTTTCCAGAATGGCATTTTTTCATAAGGTTTTTATCAGAGACCATGTCAGCAAGATAGTCAACCCACCACTTGTCTGATATTTCAAGGTTGAGGAATCCTTTAATAACATTAAATCCTGATATGGATGGGAAAGATCCCATCAAATATTTTCCGATCGTTTCGGCAGTTTTTTCAGGTGTGTTTTTTGAGAACCGTAACAACGGAAAAACAACAATTGTAAAATCACCTTTAAAATCTTTCCGGGTTTCCTGTATCTGTATGAGCTCATCAGTGACTTCTCCATTATAAAGCTTCCTGACAGCCTCTTTAATCCCGGTCCTTAAAACGCTCTCCATCTGAGTTCCTGGTTTCATTTTTCAGGTGGCAAAGATAGTACTTTAAAGGATTATGATGCCAGAAATCCGTATCAAAAACGGTATCATTATCACACGAGGTTCCGTTAAAAGTTAATTTTATTTGATAACTATTTCCTTTTTTTTGATAAAGATTCTTTTTTCAATAGGAATATAATGTAAAAGTTATACTATTTTTGATACAAGGATTTATAAGAACCAAATTTTATACATTTCTGCGTCAGGTGGAATTGAAGAACATTTATATCGAAGCTACTGCCAAAACACCTCATGTTGACTTTAACCCTCTGACCGGTGAACTAATTTTCTCAGGAAAATCGATACCCGAAAATCCTGCCAAAATTTATGAAAGTCTGCTTGATTGGGCACAGCAATATGCTAAAAGTCCGCGAAAAACAACTAATCTGCGGCTCAATATTGAGTATTTCAATACAGCGTCTGTAATATGGATAGCTAAGATTGTCAAAGCGCTTTGCGCTATGAGTGAAACAGAAAACACTCTTCTGATTCATCTTTACTTTGACATTGAGGAGTTCGACAGTATGGAAGCCGATGATGTAAAGGAAGCATTAAGTCCTGTTATTGATATGGTTGGAACCCCCTCAATCAGTCTTGGAATAAAGATCTACGGAACCGACGAGAAGGGAGAGATCATCAAGGAATCCATGGTACTAATCTGACGGAGATCAGCAATTAAGCTTAAGAATCTTTTATTCCGATTTTTTGGCATAACTTTATTACGCCAAAATAAGTTATTATTATGCGTACAGCTTTATCAATTCTGCTAATAATTTTCAGTATCATGGACATATATTCTCAGAACAGATTAACTGACAGGCAGCCTGTTGCAGCCGGACGATTCTATTCTGCAGGCAGGGAAAGCCTTACAAATGATATAAAAGGTCTCTTTGCGGGATGTAAAAAAACTCTTGATGATCTTAAGGTAAGAGCCATGATTTGTCCGCATGCCGGATATGTTTTTTCAGGAAAGGTTGCCGCATCAGCTTTTTCAACTACAAAGGAGAATACGGATTTCAAAAATATTTTTTTAATAGGATCCAGCCATGTTATGGCATTTAATGGAGCTTCAGTCTATTATACCGGCGATTTTATTACACCCCTTGGCCGGGCTGTTGTAAACCGGGAGATAGCTGTTAAGCTCAGAAAAGAGAACAAAGTCTTTAATTTCCCTGTTAATGCCCATTACCAGGAGCACAGCCTTGAAGTACAAATTCCGTTAATCCAGTATTACTTTAAAACACAGCCTGAAATTGTTCCCATAATTATCGGGACAGACAATACTACTACCCTTAAAAGTATCGCCGAAGCACTCAGACCATGGTTTACTCCTGATAATTTATTCATTATCAGCAGCGATTTCTCACATTACCCGTCGTATAATGATGCAAGGACAATCGACAATCTGACTGCCGAAGGACTTATTTCAGGTGATCCTCAGGTATTTCTGGCAGCTCTTAAAAAGAATTCATCAAAGAATATTCCCGGACTGGCCACAAGTATGTGCGGATATTCATCTGGTCTGGTACTGCTGTATCTATTAAACGGAAATAAAGATCTGACTTTTAAGAGAATAGATTACTGTAATTCAGGAGACTCCCCATATGGAGACAAGGATGGGGTTGTCGGATATCATGCAATAGTTGTAGTTGAAAGGAATTCTGTCAAAGGCACCTCATCAGGATCAGAGGGTAGCTTTACTTTCTCAGCGGACGAGACTGAAAAGCTTTTCGAAATAGCAAGGAATAGCATTAAGTCCATGCTCGGGGGGCAAAAGAGGCTCATTATTGATGCAAGGACGATTCCCGAAGCATTGAAACAGCCTCTCGGAGCTTTTGTCACCCTGAAGACCGATGGTAATTTAAGGGGCTGTATAGGCCGTTTCATTTCATCAGATCCGCTTTATGAAGTTGTAAATGCCTCAGCTGTATCTTCAGCTTTTGAAGATCCCCGGTTCACACCACTCACAGCTCAGGAATACGAAAAGGTGGATATTGAAATTACCGTACTTGGTCCGATGAAGAAGATTAAAAGCATTAATGAAATTATCCTGGGAAAACATGGGATTTATATAAAGAAAGATTTCAGATCAGGGACGATGCTGCCACAGGTTGCGACTGAATACGGATGGACTGTAGAAGAGTTCCTTGGTCACACTTCCAGAGATAAGGCCGGGCTGGGATGGGACGGCTGGAAAGATGCCGAGATATACATTTATGATGGTCTGGTTCTGGAAGAACCCAGGAAATGAGCATATGCCTTATAACCTGAACACCATTAACCGTGAGGACATCAGTACAAACCTGTTCATTACAGGATTTGTAAGCACTTCCGTCCAACTCCTTCTGATGAGGGAGATAATGAATATATCAGGAGGTTATGAACTCATAACCGGTGTATTTTTCGGATCCTGGCTTATTAGTTCTGCTGCAGGATCAGCCGTGGCCGGAAAATGTAACATTAATGATATCAGGAAAATCAACCTGGCCTTTTCATTAAGCCAGATAATATCTGTTCTGCTCCTGTTCGTGTTATCACGTCTTTTCCTTGAATCGGGTGAATCACCCGGGTTCATTAAAGGAATGATTATAACATTCATAATGCTCCTGCCTTTCTGCTTTTTCTCGGGATTTACATTTATCAAACTCACTTCTGCAGCCAGAACCCTCCATGATTATGTTCCCGGAAAATCTTTTTCAATTGAAACAACAGGAGGTATCGTCGCAGGCGTTCTGCTCACTGTATTAACCTCGGGCCTGCTGAATACCGGACAGATACTTCTGGTAATTATAATACTGAGCCTGTCATATACACTTCTTACATTTTATATTTCGGACCGGCACGGAAAATTAGCAGCCAGGGTGATATTTACCGTAATTACAGTAATTGTCATCATATCAAAGCCCGATGTCTTCATGCGGCAGATGCTGATGCCGGGCATTGAAGTAACGGGGACAAAAGATACTCCCTATGGAAATATAACAAAAGGGTCATATGGTGAGGAGAAGAGCATTTATTACAATCAAAGGATTCTTTCCTGGCAGGATGATGCAATTGAAAGAGAAGAAAACATTCACTATGCAATGCTTCAGGCAGAGAATCCGGAAAAAGTGATTCTGATCTCGGGATCTCTGATCTCATGCCTGCCGGAACTTATGAAGTACAATCTAAAAAAGGTGATCTATGTTGAAAGAGATCCCGGTCTTACACAGGACATTAAGTCTAAAGATATTTCAGCCTCTTTCAGCGTAATTATTGAAACTGAAGATGCATACCGTTTTATTAAAAGGCAGGGAGAAATTGTGGATGCAGTGATACTGCTTCTTCCTCCTCCCTCAACTCTTGCACTGAACAGGTACTATACAAAAGAGTTCTTTCAGGATATTAAAAGCAGGCTTTCGCCCGGAGGTGTATTCATGTGTTCTCCCGGCCCGGGCGATTACTATATGAGTCCGGAGTCCGTCAATCTGTATTCTTCTGTGTTTAACAGTATAGCTGATGTTTTCCGGAACATTATTCCTGTGGCCGGAAATAAGCTTTATTTCATCGCATCTGATTCGGTACTGACAGTAAATTTCTGCGATGCGGCTGATAGAAAGGGAATAAACAATGTATATGTCAGCTCCGATTATATGGCTGATGATCTTATCAAAAGAAGATCTGATGAGATACTCGCGGTAATTGACAGCCGGGTAAAACAAAATACTATTGCCTTTCCCATTTCATGCTTTTATTATCAATCATATCATCTATCCAGAGACAGTTCGGCGAAAAATACTGCAATCAGTATTTTGATACTGGTATTCGTGTTTTCATTTCTTGCGGTTAAAAGGCAGAACTTCCTGATGTATTTTGCTGCATCATCACTTGCAGGATTTGAGATCGTAATGCTTCTTATTATTCAGCTTACGGTTGGTCACATGTATCAGCTTTCAGGCATAATTATCGCATCACTGATGACAGGTCTGGCAGCCGGTTCAGGAAGCAGAATCAAGAAAACCGCGGATATCCCCGTGAAGGCAATTGCTGCCTCTCTTTTATTGTTTTATGCTCTTTTCGCTTTCATTCTCGACCTGATCTTTTCTGTTTCAGCAATAGTACCTGCAACAACAATCATTGTTGGATCCATTTTCATACCTTCTTTTATTACAGGATATCTTTTCAGGAGACTCACCGGCAAAGATAATAACGGATCTCTGGCGGCTTCTGTATATAGCTCTGACCTTGCAGGTTCAGCTCTCGGATTCATTCTGATCTCAGCGGTCATGATCCCTGTCTTCGGAATCAAATTATCAATATTTCTGCTTTCAGGCCTGATTTTTGCCGGAATTCTTTTTGGTACAAACAGGAACAAGTATTAGCTTTATTTCATCAATTCCATCCAGGAAACTATGGCAAAATGTGAATTCAATTCCGGGAAAAGGGTATTCATAAAGAAATGTCTGGCTCTGTCTGCAGGCATCACAGCCATGCCTGGCCGGGTTTTCCTGAACGACATTTACAGTGAAGAACAATCCGGCAGAAGGATCGCCATGTTCCAGGAAGAGACCCCGAGAGGAGTTATGTGCCTCATCTGTCCCAATGAATGTGTACTGAAGGAGGGTGAAGTAAGCCAGTGCAATAACCGGATTGTCAGGAACTCAAAGCTTTATACAATGGCATTCGGCAATCCGTGCTCGGTTAATGTTGACCCTATGGAAAAGAAACCATTATATCATTTCCTTCCGGGCTCGAGAGCATACTCAATTGCCACAGCAGGGTGCAACCTTGCATGTCTGAACTGTCAGAACTGGACCATCTCACAGACAAGACCTGACAGGACAAGGAATTATGATCTTATGCCGGAAAGAGTGGTTGAGGAGGCTGTAAAGAACAGTTGCAGATCCATAGCATATACCTATTCAGAACCCGTATCATTTTTCGAGTATGCTTATGAAACTGCTTCTCTTGCAAGAAAGGCCGGTGTTAAAAACGTCATCAAGTCAAACGGATATGTTAATCCGGAACCTCTGAGGAAACTTTGCACAGTAGCCGATGCTGCTAATATCGACCTGAAATCGTTCAGGGAAAGCACATATTTGAAGCTTTCGGGCGGTAAATTACAGCCTGTTCTTGAAGCTCTTAAAATTTATCGTGATTCAGGTGTCTGGCTCGAAATAACAAATCTTGTCGTTCCTTCATGGACAGATAAGCCGGAAGAAATTGCAGCCATGTGCAAATGGTTGAGTGAAAACGGCTTTAAAGACAATCCTATCCATTTCAGCAGGTTTTATCCTGTCTATAAACTTGATCAATTGCCTCCCACTCCGGTTGAATTACTGAATAATGCGGCAAAGATCGCCAGAGCTGAAGGACTCAGATATGTATATACCGGCAACATACCGGGCAATGAACAGGCGAATACATTATGTCCGGGATGCGGTACAACACTGATTATCAGGGAGGGTTACAGGGTAGTGACTAATAACATTTCCGGCGGCAGATGCCATAAATGTGGAAGAGAGATAAGGGGCATCTGGACCTGAGGAATATCCGGAATTGAATATACGGCAATCCAAATTACATATGAAAAGGGACGAAGCTAAAGAGCGGATAGATGTACTGCGCAGGGAAATTGAGATGCATAATCATAATTATTATGTATTGAACAATCCTGTAATTTCCGATTTTGAGTTTGATATTCTGCTCAATGAGCTCGATACCCTCGAAAAGATGTATCCGGAATTCATTACAGATGATTCTCCGACAAGGAGAGTCGGCAGTGATCTTACTGATGAATTCAGGCAATATGAGCATAAATACCCGATGCTCTCACTCGGGAATACTTACAGTAAAGAAGAGCTGAAAGATTTCAATGAAAGGGTCGAAAAGGTTGCTGGCGGGCCTGTTGAATATGTCTGTGAGCTGAAATTCGACGGTGCATCGATCAGCATTACATACAGGAACAAATCCTTCTTCAGAGCTCTTACAAGGGGAGACGGAACTACCGGGGATGATGTAACAAGGAACATAAAGACAATAAGGAGTATCCCGTTAAAGATCACGGGAGACAATATTCCGGGGGAATTTATAATCAGGGGTGAGATACTTATGCCCAGACCTGTATTTAACAGGCTGAACGAAGAGCGCTTATCAGCCGGTCTGCCACCATTTGCTAATCCACGGAATGCAGCATCAGGAACTTTGAAACTGTTAGATCCGAAAATTGTAGCATCACGGAACCTTGACTGCATGTTTTATTTTCTGCTTTCTGATGAGATACCTTACAGAACACATTTCGAAAACCTGTCAACGGCAGGGAAATGGGGATTCAGGGTATCTGAGGGAATAAGTATCTGCAGGAATATTGATGAAGTAATGAATTTCATCGACAAATGGGAGGATGGTCGTAAAAAGCTTGATTTCGATATCGACGGGGTTGTCATAAAGGTAAATTCAATTGATCTCCAGGAGAAACTTGGTTATACTGCCAAATCACCACGCTGGGCAACAGCATATAAATACCGTGCCGAGCAGGTAAGCACCAGACTGATATCTGTTTCATTCCAGGTCGGAAGAACAGGTAATATTACTCCTGTAGCAAATCTCGAGCCCGTTCTTCTTGCAGGCACTACCGTTAAGAGAGCTTCCCTCCATAATGCCGACCAGATATCCCTTCTGGATTTGCATAAAAATGATGTCGTTTATGTTGAGAAAGGCGGAGAGATAATTCCGAAGATCATTGGTGTTGAACGCTCTCAGAGACCCGAAAGAAGTGATAAGATAATATTTATAACGAACTGCCCTGAATGCGGTACCCCGCTTCAGAGAAACGAAGGCGAGGCAAATCATTACTGTCCGAATTATCTTCACTGTCCTCCTCAGCTTACAGGCAGGATTGTTCATTTTATTAGCCGGAAAGCCATGAACATTGAAGGACTTGGAGAAGAAACTGTCGACTTGCTTTTCAACAAAGGGCTGATAAGGAATTATGCAGATCTTTACGAACTTAATGTGGATCAGCTGATCCCACTGGAGCGTCTCGGAGAAAAATCTGCCCTTAACATAATAAACAGTATCAGATCGTCAGCCGGCGTCCCCTACCCTCGCGTACTATATGCCCTGGGTATCAGACATGTAGGTGAAACAATGGCAAAGACCGTGGCCAAAACCTTCGGTTCCGTTGATGAGCTTATGCAGGCTGACTCAGATACCCTGACATCGGTCAGAGAGATTGGGCCGAAAATTGCGGCCAGTATAATATCATTTTTCCGGGACGAAGATAATATCAGGATCATACAGCGACTTAAATCATATGGTCTGAAACTGAACAGGGAAGAAGATTCAGCCCCTGCCACTGCCGGTGGCAAGCTAACAGGTAAAACTATTCTCATCTCCGGAGTATTCAAAGAACACACCCGGGAGGAATACAAGGAGATAATTGAGAAAAACGGAGGAAAGAATGCTACTTCACTGTCTTCAAATACATCCTTCCTGCTTGCAGGAGAGAACATGGGACCATCAAAAAGGGAAAAGGCGGAATCACTCGGCATTCCCCTGATAAGTGAATCAGATTTTCTTAAATTAATTCATGAAGATTAATATTATGCCCTGTCGTATATTAAAAAAACTGTTAGGTTTGCATAATGGAATTACTAGGTGAATTCAGGCAAAAGATCGGGATATACATCCTGGAAAGAAAAGGATCGCGTTCAAAAAGGAAAGTGCACTATTCGAACATTGAAAGCATCAAAAAGATCGGAATTGTCTGGGATGCATCGAATAACGAGGAATTCAGCATTCTTACAAAATTCCATAATAAAATGAACGAAAAGAATGTCAAGGTAAAGATCATCGGATATTACGCCGGAAAGGAACTGCCAAACAACCTTACTGCGATCAAATTCTTTTCATGTATCAGACAGCCGGAGCTTGACTTTTTTTATAAGCCTGTATCTTCTGTAGAAGCTGCTACATTTATCAAGACCAGATTTGATGTTCTTATTGATATCAATTTCGACAAGAAATTCCCTCTTTATTATGTATCTACTTTGTCAACAGCAAATTTCAAAGTTGGGTTATGGGACTCCAGAACATCCAATCCAATTTTCGATCTTATGATCGAGTTAAAGAAGCCTGTCAGAATAGACAATTATCTGGACCATGTAATGCATTATCTCGAAATGATAAAATCAGAATCACCTGAAATTGTGGAAAAATAGATGAACATGAAAAGATTCAGAGGAACAGGTGTTGCCATTGTAACGCCTTTCAAGAACGATACAAGTATTGATTTTGCAGCCCTGGGGCGTATAGTTAATCATGTTATCGAAGGAGGGGTGAATTATATAGTAGTGATGGGAACTACCGGGGAGGCTCCGACACTTAGAAAGGATGAAAAGCAGGCAATACTCAGCTATGTTACAGAAGCTGTTAATAATCGTGCTCCTGTAATCGCCGGTATCGGAGGTAATAACACCCAGGAAATTATAAACTGTATAAGAGAGCTTGATCTTACCGGGGTTGACGGGATATTATCTGTCGCGCCCTATTATAATAAACCCGGTCAGAGGGGTCTGATCCAGCATTTCAAAGCGATTGCAACCTGCAGTCCGCTTCCGGTGATCATTTATAATGTACCGGGAAGGACAGGGATAAATATTTCTTCTGAGACAACGCTCCAACTTGCACATGAGTGTGAGAATATTGTTGGTACCAAGGAAGCTTCAGGAGATATAGCTCAGATAATGAGAATTATCAAAGGCAAACCCGAGAATTTCCTTGTCATATCAGGTGATGATATGCTTACAATACCGGTTATTGCTTCCGGAGGATCGGGAGTTATATCCGTATTGGCGAATGCCTGGCCCGCAGAATGGAGTGAAATGGTTAACCATGCTCTTAAAAATAATCTTAAGCTGGCCAGAGAGATCCATTTCAGGTTTCTGGAAGTGATAGAACTTCTCTTTGCCGACGGGAATCCTTCAGGAATAAAGGCTTTTATGTCGCTCAGGAATCTTTGCAAGAATAATTTAAGACTTCCGCTGGTTCCGGTGAGCAAGAATATTATGGCCCGGATACAGAAAGCTGCTGACGATCTGAACTGAACTATGCTCAGGCATTAGGTCTGGCCGGAGCTCCGGCTGACTGCAGGCCATGACAGTGTTTGTATTTCTTCCCGCTGCCACAGGGACAGGGATCATTTCTTCCTACTTTCTTTTCCACCCTTACCGGTTCGGTCTTCTGGTTACGGTCCTGGCCACCACCTCCTCCGGATGAGCTGTACTGTGAGAAGTCGCTTTTCGAAGTCCTGAGGTTCTCAACCTGTCTTCTGCGCTGGGCTTCCTTAACCTGCTCGGGATCCTGCGTCGGAATATGACCTTTCATAAGTGTGCTGACCACATCCTTGTTGACCTTGTTGATCATTGTTTTGAACAGCTCGAAAGATTCAAATTTATAGATCAGGAGCGGATCCTTCTGCTCATATGTGGCATTCTGAACTGATTGTTTAAGTTCGTCCATCTCGCGAAGATGCTCTTTCCATTCATCATCTATTGTCGCAAGAACAACTGTCTTCTCATAAGCTTTGGATAGCTCCTTTCCCTCCGACTCGGCCGTAGCTTTCAGATTAGTCACCACCTGGAACACCTTGATCCCATCAGTTATAGGAACAACAACATTTTCATACACATGCGACATCCTTTCATATACATCTTTCAGTACCGGATATGCCTGCTGGGAAATTGATTCTTCCTTGCGCTTATAAGTATCCAGTACCTTTGCATATACCTTGTCGACGATCTCATTTGACGAGATCTTAATAAAATCCTGTGAAGTGACCGGAGAATCAATAGAGAATGATCTGATAAGATCAAAATCAAATCCTTCAAAATCCCCGTCTTTCTGATAATTATCGACAAGGCTTTCTGTTACATCATACATCATATTAGCCACATCCACGCTGAGTCTCTCACCGAGAAGCGCATGACGCCGTTTTTTGTAAATCACTTCCCTCTGGGAATTCATTACATCATCATATTCAAGAAGCCTTTTACGTATGCCGAAATTATTCTCCTCCACTTTTTTCTGTGCTCTCTCGATGGATTTTGTGATCATCGGATGCTGAATCATTTCACCATCTTTAAGACCTAGCTTATCCATTATACCAGCGATCCTTTCGGAACCGAAGAGCCGCATCAGTTCATCCTCAAGGGAGACGAAGAACTGGGATGATCCCGGATCGCCCTGTCTGCCCGATCTTCCACGCAACTGTCTGTCAACCCTTCTTGACTCATGTCTTTCGGTACCGATAATTGCGAGTCCCCCGGCTTTCTTTACCTCGTCGGTAAGCTTTATATCTGTACCACGGCCAGCCATATTAGTGGCAATTGTGATAGTTCCTGTTTTCCCGGCTTCGGCAACGATCTCCGCTTCCCTCTGGTGAAGCTTTGCATTCAGAACATTATGCTTCAGACCTTTCATTTTAAGCATTCTGCTCAATAATTCAGATATCTCAACCGATGTCGTGCCGACAAGAACAGGCCTTCCCTTTTTGTTCAGAGAAGAGATCTCATCAATAACGGCATTATATTTCTCACGCTTCGTTTTGTAAATAATGTCCTCGCGGTCATCCCTTACAACCGGTTTATTTGTCGGTATTACAACCACATCCAGCTTATAGATATTCCAGAATTCACCTGCTTCCGTTTCAGCTGTACCTGTCATCCCTGCCAGTTTATGGTACATCCTGAAATAGTTTTGAAGAGTTATTGTTGCATAGGTTTGTGTAGCTGCTTCAACCTTTACATTTTCCTTTGCCTCAATAGCCTGGTGAAGGCCGTCGGAATAACGCCGTCCCTCGAGAATACGGCCTGTCTGTTCGTCGACGATCTTTACCTTATTATCCATCACAACATATTCAATATCCCTGTCAAACAGGGTCCAGGCTTTAAGCAGCTGCGTCATCGTATGTACCCGTTCCGATTTGACGGAATAGTCCTGCAGAAGTTCATCTTTCTTTTTCAGCTTTTCCTTTTCGCTGAGACCTGATTTTTCAAGATCGGCTATCTTCGAACCCACATCCGGCAGGATGAAGAAACTTGCATCCTCAACTGAAGTGGAAATGAGATCAATACCTTTTTCAGTAAGCTCAATTGAATTAGCTTTTTCGTCAATTATAAAATAGAGCTCATCTGTAATTTTGGGCATCTCCTTGCTGTTATTCTGCATATAGAAATTCTCAGTTTTCTGCAGGAGTGTCTTATTTCCTTCTTCACTAAGGAATTTTATCAATGCATTGTTTTTTGGCAATCCTTTGAATGCCCTCAGAAGGAGCTTGCCTCCCTCCTCTTCATTTCCATCGGAAATAAATTTCTTTGCGTCTGCAAGTATTTGTGTAACAAGTTTTTTCTGAGCCGCTACCAGCTTTTCGATCTTTGGTTTGAGCTCATCGAACTGCTGTGTGTCACTTTTTGCGGTAGGACCTGAAATAATGAGGGGTGTTCTGGCATCATCTATCAGCACCGAGTCGACCTCGTCGACAATTGCATAATGATGCTTCCTCTGTACAAGATCTTCAGGATTGATTGCCATATTATCCCTGAGGTAATCAAATCCGAATTCGTTATTTGTGCCGAAAGTGATATCAGCATTATAAGCTTTCCGCCTGTCTGCTGAATTTGGCTGGTGCTTGTCAATACAATCTACACTAAGTCCATGGAACTCATAAATAGGACCCATCCATTCCGAGTCGCGTTTGGACAGGTAATCATTTACAGTTACTACATGAACTCCTCTTCCGGCGAGGGCATTGAGGAAGACCGGCAGGGTTGCCACAACTGTTTTACCTTCACCGGTAGCCATTTCAGCTATCTTACCCTTATGAAGGGCTACACCACCTATAAGCTGTACATCATAATGTACCATATCCCACACAATCTCATTCCCCCCGGCTATCCAGTGATTGTTCCAGTATGCCTTATCTCCCTTTACAACAATGCTTTCCCTTGTTGCAGCCAGATCCCTGTCGTAATCCATTGCTGTAACCTCAAGTACACTTGTCTCTTTAAACCTCCTGGCAGTTTCCTTTACTATGGCGAAAGCTTCCGGTACAAATTCATCAAGAACCACTTCAAGCTTGTCGGTGATCCGTTTCTCAATCTTGTCAATCTCGTCATATATCTCTTCTTTCTTATAAACATCCTCTTCCTTTTCCGACTGTTCCCTCAGTGATCTTATCTCATCCTCATCCTCCTTCACATAATCATGTATCCTTTTCTTCATTTCAAGCGTCCTGCCGCGAAGCTGATCATTCGACAGAGTTTGAAGCTTACTATATTCAATATGGATCTTTTCCACATACGGACTTATCTCCTTGATATCTCTCTCATACTTATTCCCCAGAAAGAGTCCCAGAACCTTATTTACAATACTCATCGCTAATAATCTTACTGTATTTAAAAATACCCTGCAAAATTAAATTAATTTTCCGATAATGGATTTGAAATCAGCTGAGAAGCAATTACCTTATGAGGCTGTATTTAAGCACCTGGTTACCAGATGCATTCCGGAACACTATTAAATATATTCCGTTGGGGTAACCCGAGATGTCGATATATTTAATATCACCGGCACCTGTAATGCCATCAAGAAGCAGTATCCCGGCTGAACTGAAGACATTGTAACGGATCGGCTTACTTTCTGATCCTTCATGCATTCTTACTGACAGGAAACCATTACCCGGGTTGGGAAAGATCACCGGCCGGCCGATTGTGACATCATCAACATAATCAATCAATGGTCCGATATGGAAATCCTCTATTCCCCATCCCCAGCCATTGGCATATGGATCTGAGAAAAGCCTGAACCTTATGACAAGAGTATCTCCCGCATTTAGATTATCTGAAGGTTTAATGAAGATGGTGTGTTTTACAAGCATCGATTCATCTCCCTGGTAGGTGGAATTGTTCTCAACAATGGAGCTGTTATATGCTGTTTCCCACGCCTTTTGATATCTGGAATCATAACCGGCAGTAAGAGGAATCCATGTTTTACCATAATTGACCGAACCTTCGACTATAACATAATCATAAAATTCAGGAGATCCGAAAACTGATCCTGTTTCTCCAGGTTCTACCAATACCAGTTCATTATAACTTACTATCATACCGCCCGGATCAAATTTTACCGGTGTTCTGAGCATGGCTGTGTATCCTATACTGTCACCGGTCTCTTCCGGACTTTCATAAGGATGTTTTGTATGCAGGCCGGGTCTGGAGAATCCTTTGGGAACAGCGATCTCAAATCCCTGATTGAAGAAATCATCTCCGCCGTTATTAAAATCAGTATGATAGCTTAAGGCAACGGCATTGATCCGTTCGAAGGTAATATAAAAATAACCTTCAGCAGGCAGGTTCCTGCTATTGGGCTTACCTGCCCTGTCGACAGCGACCAGTCTGTATCCGATTGAATCATTACTGGTAACTGAAAGCTTTTTGATATTCAGCGAATTGCTGAATTTATCCTTTTCTCCGGCTCTTAAGCCGAGTGTTTTAACCGGTCCGTCATTTATCTTATATTCTATGTAAACGGTATCAATTCCCAGGTTGTCAGTAGCCTCTGCATCAAATTTTATTGAATCGACAACTTCAAAATAATATTCGGCAGGAGAATGTGTTATAAGTGGTTTTACCGTATCTGTTCCTATATAGACTGAATGTCTGAATTCCTTTATATATGAAGGTGAGCGGTACATCCGTCTGAAATCATCCTCAACATAGAAATAATATTCAAGTCCGGTTTCATATGAAGGGATGTCAATATCAGCGGTAAATGTATCGTTCCCGCCGGGGGAATTCATTATGATTGTATCGCTTGTGGCAAATTTATCCAGTGACCAGACAAGGCCAATGTTATTGCGGAAATATGCAGTGTCTGAAATTATTGTTGCAGACAGGCTGATATTTGTAATATGTTCCTCAGTATCATCGGGGGGATCATGATCTATCCTCGTATTGGTCCAGCCAATGTCTCCCAGCATGGACATCGTAAAATTTCCGGGATTATGTATCGCTTCACCCTTGCTGATAAATGGTGTCATCAACTGGTTTTCCTGCAGGGTGACGGTTTCATCGAGATGTGATATGCTTGATCCGGCATCAAATGTAGAAGGAGCATATAGTTTTGCTTTTCCTCCTGAGGTAAATTTTCTTAAGAGCGGACCATTGAAATATAATTGTCCGGATGTGAGTTCGTTCTTCAGGGCAACCGATGGATTATAAAATACCGTTGTATCGGTCAGCCGCTGTCCTCCGGCATTCTCAACAAATGTATCATAAATCAAAGGTATCGATGCTGCACCATAGTATCCGGTTGATGATCCGGTATTCATGCTGTCGAAAAAGCCGAGTCCATGTATAAGCTCATGAATCACAACGGTTACCAGGTCGTAGGCCAGCGAGGGAGTTTTGCCGTTTGTTCCCATGTACCAGTTTATTGAACTGTTGATTGTCAGTTCAATATCTCCTTCAAGATCAAAATTGAGACTCTCTCCCAGTATCTTTTCTGCAAGTGCGGCAGGATAGAAAGCATCCGGTTCAAGGGCATCAATAGCCCAGCCTGGTGCATATCCTGTCGTTGATGAATTTGCAAGGACGCCTTCTGTTGAGATCTTCTCCCATGAAGCCAGTACTGTTACTTTTGTGTCCGAAGGAAGAACAGATTTAAGTATGGATGCTGCATATTCCATAGCAGTAACAGCAGCAGGCGGGAAACCGGAATAATAAATATTCACAGAAGCCCCTCCTTTTCCTGATTTCCGGAAATACTCATCAGGAGGCGGAATATATATCCTGTTAACCTTATCACCGGCATAGCATACACCGGTGATAAGGGAATTCCTGATCAGCTTCTGGGCGTTAAGCGGAAAAACTGACAGGCAGAAAATTGATGCCAGAAGAAATATCTTCCTGTTAATCATAAATATCGAAGTTCCAGGGGACTTAATCCCTGAGCTTCATTATATCCCTGTCCATCTGATACATAATATTCTTTCCTCCCAGTTTCAGTTTGTCAACGATTGCCTGAGCGGATGATTCTTCTTCAACCTGTTCAGCAACAAACCACTGGAGGAAATTATTTGTTGCAAAGTCTTTTTCTGCAAGGGTTGTTTCGACAATTTCGTTGATACTTGCAGAAATGAACTGTTCGTGTTTTAATACCTCGTCGAACATTTCAACAATTCCCTTGAAATCAACCGGCGGTTTGCTGAATGCAGGAATATCCGCTCTGCCGCCTCTTTCATTTATATACCTGACGAACTTAAGCATATGGGCTTTTTCTTCATCAGCCTGGGCATAAAGCCATGATGCAAAGCCTGCCATTCCATTCTGTTCAGCCCATGAAGCCATTGCAAGATAAAGGATTGAAGAATATCCTTCCCTTTCCACCTGCCTGTTGCAGAGTTCTTCTACTTTCTTTTTTAACATATTCTACTTTTTTAAGGTTTTAACAATAACATTCCAATTATAAACTTGTTCAAAAAATAATCATGTGAAGTCGAGGTTAAATGTCTTTTTGAAATCTTTCATAACAGGGTACTTATTCTGAAGGTAACTGAATTTTTGTTCGTCAGTATAAGGTGCCTCATTTGCTTCAGCAAGATCGACCGTTGTTTCGATATCGGGATCCTGAATATTGAATCTGTTTTTAAACCATGTCAGAAGCTTCTGCCTGTAGTTTTCCGAGAAAATATCTTTCTGGGCTGCATTTGCAAGAGTTAAAACAATTGTATGATCATCTTCCAGAGCAGGTCTTATTGATTTGAACATACTTACTATCCGGGGTCCATCATTTTTTATATTTTCCTGAAAGTCTCTCCATGCGGAAAAAAATGATTCTTCATTTAATTCCTCCACAGGGGTTACAGAATCACCGGTGTTTGAAGTACTTTCCGGTGAGGGTTTGTTTGCTGCAGGTTTTACAGTATCTGTTATTATATCTTTGATTGAGAATGTTCTGGAGGGTTTTTCAATTACGGGAGTATGCGTACCGGATGTAATATCGTGACTGCCGCTTAACTCTTTCTTCTTTCCTTCAGTCGGGCTGATCTTTTCGGATCGTGAAGGAAGAGGTATTTCATCTTCAGTATTCAGCGGCTGTTTACCTGAAGGCTTTTTTTTTTCAGGTTCCTGACCGTTATCAGTCATTATACCGCATAATCTGATCAGTAACAATTCAACATGCAGCCGGGGATTCTTACTGTTCCTGTAATTGACATCATAATAGCTGCCCAGTTCGAGGGCTTTATAAAGAAATCCGGTGGGGCAGTCAGCTGTCTGCTGCAGATATCTCTGGCGTACAGCCTGAGTTGTCTCGATCAGGCGTGTTGTTGCCTCGTCCTTGCTCACGAGCAGGTCGCGGAGATGACTGGTAAGGCCTGAAAGGAAATTGTAACCGTCAAATCCCTTTGACAGTATTTCATTGAAAGTCATAAGAACGGAAGAGATATCACCTCTTACTGCTCCTTCAATAGTTTTGAAATAATACTCATAGTCGAGAACATTCAGGTTCTCAATAACATCCCTGTAAGTAATTTTTTTACCTCCAAGGCTTACGATCTGGTCAAATATAGAAAGAGCATCGCGTAAAGCCCCGTCGGCTTTCTGGGCAATAATGTGCAGGGCTTCTTCTTCAGCGGTAACCGACTCATTTTTTGCAACATACGACAATCTGTTTATAATATCCTCAACCCTGATCCTGTTAAAGTCAAAGATCTGGCATCTCGAAAGGATAGTAGGTATGATCTTATGTTTTTCAGTTGTTGCAAGGATAAATATCGCATGAGATGGCGGTTCCTCGAGCGTTTTGAGGAAGGCATTGAAAGCTGATGCCGACAGCATGTGAACCTCATCTATTATATATATGCTGTATTTCCCTATTTGCGGGGGTATCCTGACCTGGTCGTTAAGGCTCCTTATATCCTCCACCTTATTGTTAGAGGCGGCATCAAGTTCATGGATATTAAAGGACCTTAGTGTATTGAACGACTGGCACGATTCACATTCATCACATGCTTCGCCGTTCTCTTTCAGGTTAAAACAGTTTATAGTTTTGGCCAGAATACGGGCACATGTAGTTTTACCCACACCCCTGGGTCCGCAAAACAGATATGCCTGGGACAGATGGTTGTTCTTAATAGCGCTCTTCAGGGTATTGGTAATAGTATCCTGGCCAACAACCATATCAAATGTTGCAGGACGGTATTTTCTGGCTGAAACAATAAAATTCTCCATAAAAGGAATGCGCCGTTTTGTTATGCAAATATAAATAAAAAGGGATGGCTTAGGAAGCAGATTGAAATTTACGGTAATTTCTTAGTGACAGTACTATAAATCATCATTATTTTTGTGATATTCATTTTTTTAATAGAAAAAATTGTATTTTTGCGCTCCGAAATCATTAAAAATTTAAACAAAATTATCAGTTAAGATTATGTTGAACCAGTACGAAACCGTTTTCATTGCAACTCCCGTTTTATCTGAGAACCAGATGAAGGAAGCGGTACAGAAATTCAAGAAGGTCATCACCGAGAATGAAGGTGAGATCGTTCATGAAGAGAACTGGGGCCTGAAAAAACTGGCCTATCCTATTCAGAAGAAATCGACCGGCTTTTATTATCTCCTTGAGTTCAAAGGCCCGGGAAGCATTGTTGAAAAGCTCGAAGTCCAGTACCGAAGGGATGAGAGGATCATCAGGTTCCTCACCTTCAGGATGGATAAGTTTGCTGTCGAATATGCAGAAAAGAAAAGAAAACAAAAAGAATCAGGTAAAGTAAAGGAGGAATAAGGTATGGCACAGAATGAATCAGAAATCAGGTATTTAACCCCACCGACAGTTGAAGTAAAGAAGAAGAAATACTGCCGGTTCAAAAAGAACAAAATAAGGTATATTGATTATAAGGATCCTGAATTCTTAAAGAAATTCCTTAATGACCAGGGTAAGATACTTCCCCGGAGACTGACCGGAACATCGCTCAAATATCAGAGAAAAGTAGCAACGGCAGTTAAAAGAGCCCGTCACCTTTCTCTTCTTCCATATGTAACTGATCTATTAAAATAAGGAGGAACAGGTATGGAAATTATTTTATTACAGGATGTGAGAAAGCTGGGTCAGAAAGATGACCTGGTGCAGGTAAAAGATGGTTACGGAAGAAATTATCTTATTCCCAAAGGTTTTGCAGTTGCTGCCACACCATCGGCAAAGAAAATGCATGCTGAGAATCTTAAACAAAGAGCACATAAAGAGCAGAAGATCAAAGCTGAAGCTGAAGTGCTTGCAACAAAAATGGCCGATCTTAAACTTATAGTCGGTGCAAAAACCAGCTCATCGGGTAAAATATTCGGATCTGTTAACACCATTCAGATTGCTGAAGCACTCAGAGAAAAGGGATTTGAAATTGACCGCAAGAACATAGCTCTCCCTGAAGATCAGATAAAAGAGATCGGGAAATACAAAGCAATCATCAAACTTCACAGAGATGTGAAAGTAGATGTTGATTTTGAAATTGTTGCGGAATAGATTGCTGCAGAAACAATAAGGGACCGGATCAAAATGACCCGGTCTTTTTTTTACTTCAGTCTGACTATTTTGCCGCTATTGTCTCTATTTCAATGAGGGCTCCCATCGGAAGATCCTTAACGGCAAAAGCTGATCTCGCCGGATGGTCTTCAGCATAAACCTGCCCATATACTTCATTCATAGCCTTGAAATTTGAAATGTCGCTCAGGAAAACTGTCGATTTGACAACATCAGCCAGACCATAACCGGCAGCCTTAAGAATTGCTTCAACATTTCTGAGAATCTGCCTGGTCTGAACCTTAATATCCCCTTCCGTCAGTTTGCCTGTCGCCGGATCAAGTGCTATCTGCCCGGAAATATAAAGTGTTCCGTTCACTTCCACAGCCTGGCTGTATGGACCTATTGCAGCAGGCGCATCTGATGTTTTGATGATTCGTTTCATATTCTATAAGTTTGGAGTTTGGAGTTTGGAGTTTGTAGTTTGGAGTTTGTGGCCGTTCAGGTTTCGTTAACTTTCTCCTTTCTGATTACCGATTACCGATTACCGATTACGCCTGCTAATAATTATCATGATAGTCTTTTCTTCTCTCATACTTCAGGTCGGACAAGACCGCTGCCTTGACCCTGATTGAGAACTCCCACATTTTCACGGTACCGTTGGGTACCCAGTTGAACGACATATCCCAGCAATGAAGATCCCTTGTGATAGCTATCTGAGTCATAGTAATCTCTTTCCTCGCAAAATCATAGCCGCTGTTAAAAGTAAGGTTCATCTTTTTTGTAAGTGAAAGGTTCCCGTTGACCATCAGTGTCTGGCTCAGAGAAGATCTGTTATATAATTTTGCATAGTTGATACTGTAAGCGATATTCATCGTCCATGGCACATCGAATTCCATATACCCGTACTCATCGAAAATCCCGGCTTTTTCCGGCCCGTTCCCTTCAGCACCGGGAAAATTCCTGTCACTTCGGTCGAGACTTGAAAAATTATTCTGATTCTGAGTTTCCGGGGGAGTCTGAGAACTTTTTTTCGAATCATTCCGATTAAGGAGTTCATTAAGACTGAAGTCGAGACTCATGCTGACATTGGTAAGGCGAAGCGGTTTGCCGGTCTCCGACCAGTAGAATTTCCCTGTCTGATTGCCCTTGCTGTCGAGTGCATAGAATGAGAAATTACCTCCTGCAGAAATACTTATGTTCTGAAAAAGTGTTGTACGCATAACCATGTTCAGCGGACTCCACTTCAATGAATCCGCAAATACATTATATGAAGTCGACAGGCCGAAATTATCGATAAGTTTCATGGTTTTCGGCTTACCTGTGGTATCGTTATGTTCAAATACTTTGGCTTCGAGAATATTTGTCAGATTGAAAGATATATTCCCACTTTTTCTTGATAATGAAGGAGTTCCATATATGCCGCCCTCAAAAATTGAATAATCTGTCGTACGTCCGGTCGTATCCGACTGGACCTGCCTGTACATCTGGGTGCTGAATCCTTTCAGAAAAGGTATATAGCTGAAACTTACAGAGGGTTTCATCACATGTCTTATGGCCTGGACCCTGGATTCGGGATTGGTGAACTGAAACAGTCCGAAGATCTGGGGACTATACCCGGCGCTTATTGAAGGATTGATTGAGTGACCATAGAAATATCCCCTTAGAGTGTCAATTATAACAGCCGGTTTTATCTCGTTTGTTTCAGGATCCCTGTAATTAATATTCCAGGTTTTATTAATTTTCTGGGTATACATAACACCGTTATAGGATACAGATGGCGAGATTGAGAAATTCCTGAATGGTCTCAGCTGGAAGCTCAGTGGCACTTCATGGGAAAATCCTGAGCGCATATTTTTCCAGACCTTATTTGTAAAAAGCAGGCTGTCATAGGTGCTTATCTGATTATCGACTTTTGCTGAATATGAGAATGAAAGTTCCTGGTACCATTTGTCCGGTCCTGTTCTCTTTCTGCTCTTAAGAGGGTAAATTCTCGACATGCTGAAATTAAGCTTTGGCAGGTTGAGATTAACTGTGGGATATTTACCTCTTATATTCTGGCTATGGTTCATACTTGCTGAAAAGTTGAACGGAGTTCCCTCCCACGATTTTGAATAGCTGACACTCGACTGCCGCTGTGTTGTTATATGATCATTCAGATTATAGCTGTTGTTCCTGTCGAAGCCGCTTGAGCTCATATTGACACTTGCCGCGAACCTCGATCCCGGCCTTGCCTTGGCATTCTGGTTATAGGACCAGTTAATACTGTAGTTTGCCGCCTTTCTGTAGTCAGATAATCCCTTATGCCCGTTCACGTTATTTGCATATGTGAATGAAAAATTCCCGCTGTATTTATACCTTTTATTATAACTGGTAGCGACTGTACCCAGCCATGAACCGTTCGTGAAAATATTTCCTTTGAGTGTCAGGTCAAAATAGTTGTTAAGGGCAAAATAGTAACCACCGTCGGTTAGTGCATATCCGCGACCTTCCTCATAGTGGGGTTTCGGCATAATAATTCCCGAGGCCGCCCTTTTGGTCTGCACGGGAAAGTACCCGAACGGAATGTACAGAGGAAGGGGTATTCCTTCAAGTACCAGATTACCCGGTCCGGAAATTATCTTTCTGCCCGGATAAACTTTTGCTTTCGGAAGGTTTATATAGAAGTGCGGAGTATCTGCATCACATGTTGAATAGGTACTTTTAAAAATATTTGTTGTTCCGTCATCGAGCATTTTTGCTATCCGGCTCCTGAGAAGTCCATCCTCCTGTTCGGTGACGATTACCTTGACCACAGCCTGACCTGTTTTGAAATTGTATGTAAGGGTATCTGCATCATATTTGTCAGATCCAACCTCCAGAACCGGTTTCCCCTGAACAACACCTGAAGTATCCTTTATGCCGGTAGCGAATACCTGGCTTGTTTCCATATTGAACTCTATCGAGTCTGCAGTGATCTTTATATTATCATAGTTGACTTCAGCTTTCTTTACAAGGATTGATTTCTTATTTATCAGGTCATTCCGCTTATACCCTTCAGCTTTGTATGTAACCTGTTTTTCAATTGCTTCAGGGGAAATCTTTTTAAGGAATATTGTATCAGTAGCAATCGAATCAGGCCTGATAATCAATGAATCAGGCTTAATAATGGCTTCCTGGGAGAACAGAGAAACAGACAGGAGCATCACGAAGAGCACTACAAGTAACCGCTTTTCTTTAATAAAATACAACTTAAATACTATTTTTGTACTGTTTTTGTGTGACGTCATGATGTCGGCGGTAAAACTATTAAAAAAACGCGAACTAAATATGTGCACAGTTTATAAAAACGGCAAACACCATACCATTTATATATATAGTATTGCATTCGCCCTGTTTTTTACCCTCATTAATGTTCATGCCTTTCCCTTATTCAAAACAAACGGAAAGTGGGTTATAGTTATTGATCCGGGACATGGGGGAAGAGACCCTGGCGCTCTCGGATCATTCAGCCAGGAAAAGAATATCAACCTGGCTATTGCAAAGAAAACCGGTGAATACCTCACGGCCAGTCTAAATAACGTGAAGGTAGTTTATACCAGGGAAGACGATTCCACTGTCGATCTGCTCGACAGGCCGGAGATTGCAAATAAGAACAAAGCCGATCTTTTTATTTCAATACATTCAAACTGGGCAAGAAACAAAAATGTGTCCGGTCCTGAAACATATATAATGGGGCTTGCAAAAGATGAGGATAACCTTGCTGTGGCCATGAAAGAGAATGAAGTCATTCTTCTGGAGGATGATTATTCAACCAGATACCAGGGATTTGATCCGAAATCACCTGAATCTTATATTATATTCACTCTTATACAGAATGTATACCAGAAACAAAGTGCTGATCTTGCAATGAAGATCCAGACGCAGTTCAAGGAAAGAGCAAACAGGAATGACAGGGGTGTCAGGCAGGCGGGTTTCTGGGTTCTCTTTAACACTGCCATGCCAAGCGTGCTTATCGAAACCGGGTTCATTACAAACGCTGCCGAGGAGAAGTATCTTAACTCCGAACAGGGACAGGATTACCTGGCATCCGCAATATACAGGGCATGCCGCGATTATATAAATGGTATAGATAAGATGAGCAATTTTACCCCGAATGATAAAAAACTGCCTGATGAAGACCCTCAGCTTACCGCTGAACCGGTTCAGAAAGATGATGGCATCGTTTTTATGGTGCAGGTGTCTTCGGCGTCAGCCAGAACAGAAATTAAACCGGAAAACTTCAGAGGACTGACCGATATTGTGGAAATCAATGTGCAGGAACGGTATAAATATGCCACCGGAAGCTTCAGAGAATATGCCGAAGCAGTGAAATACAGGAGGAAAATTGAAGAAATCTTTCCTGATGCTTTTGTAATTGCATTAAAAGATAACAAAATACTACCTTTACAACAGGCTCTTGACCTTAAAAAGAAGAAATAAACATCCGGCAACCATGAAAATCTCAAATGAAGTCAAAGTAGGAGCAGCAGCACTCGTAACCATTCTGGCATTTATATGGCTCTTCAATTTTCTGAAAGGCAAAGATTATTTCAAGAAGACTGCTTACTATTACAGTGTATTTGACGATATCGGAGGTCTGGCCGAATCGAGCCCCGTTGAAATAAATGGCTTCAGGGTCGGTGTGGTCCAGTCGATAAGCCTTCTCAATGAAACGAGCGGAAAGATCCTTGTAACTTACTCGGTAAGTAATGATTTCAGGCTACCGGTCAATTCTGTCGCCGAAATACTTCCCGTTTCAATAATTGCCGGAATGAAGGTCCAGTTCCTCTTAGGAAACGGCCCCGGATTCTACAATGAAGGCGATACAATACCCGGAATGCTTTCCAAATCGATAATTGTAAGTATTGAAGAACAGTTCGGGCCCATAAAGGATAAACTGATGTCACTGGTTGTTGCCCTTGATTCGGTCACTGCCGCAATTGATGATGTGCTTGATCCGGAATTCAGGAAAAATGTAAATGGTATCGTGTCAAATCTTAACAGTACAGCAGGAAGTGTTAACGATATCATAGGCTCAAATGAGAAAGATCTTAAAAAGGCAGTCGCTGATCTTACAAGGTTTTCAGGTATGCTGGCTGATAATTCACCAAAAATAAGCAAGGCAGTGACCAACCTTGAATCAATTTCAGATACGATTGCAGCTTCCGATATTTATTCTTCACTGGCGGATCTGAAGAAAACCCTCGAAGGAACATCAGGCCTTCTGAAAAATCTTAATGAGGGTAAAGGCAGTGCCGGACAATTACTTACAGATGATTCTCTATATACAAATTTGTCAGGTACACTTCAGAGCCTGAACCTCCTTTTACAGGATATGAAAGCCAATCCGAAAAAGTATGTACATTTTTCTTTATTTGGCAAAAAAAATATTCCTTCAGAATGATCGTATATTAAAAAATTCACATTATCTTTTCGTCGTGAAAGAGATGTGAAGTCATGTTAGAATAATCCGCATTTTTGTTTTTATAATGCCCGGTTATGAACTTGAGTTTATAATGAGTTGTTATACACTTGTTAGGTTGACTTATTGCCTCTAACTGATTGATTTACTGTGATTTACGAAAAGAAATTATTTTTTCACGGGTAAGTTACTGATGGATAAAACCATATACTTTTTTTGACAAAATCAAGTGAAAATAATTTTTTTTATTAGTTTTTTTTTTACAAATATTGCTTAAGAAATGAGCTTGAATACGTCCTTATAAAACAACCTTTCTAAATGAACAAAACGCATCACGATGTCTGGAATAACTGTCTGCAAATTATAAGGGATATAATCCCTTCGCCCAGTTATAAAACATGGTTTGAACCAATAGTACCTCTCAAACTTGAGAATAACATTCTTACAATCCAGGTACCAAGTCCTTTCTTTTATGAATACCTGGAGGAGCAGTATATAGATATTCTAAGAAAAACGCTTCGACGTGAGATTGGTACTGAAGCCAAACTTGAGTATAACGTCGTGATGGAAAATGCAAATTATAGCGATGGAAAACCATATACAGTAAGGTACCCGTCGAGGAATAAGGCAGATCTGAACAATAAACCTCTCCAGGTCCCCTTCGACGTCACCCATCCCTCAATAAAGAATCCGTTTGTCATACCCGGCATAAAAAAGCTGCATTTCGACCCGAAACTGAATCCCGATTATAATTTCAACAATTTCGTTGAAGGCGAATGCAACAGGCTTGCACGTTCGGCGGGAATTGCCGTCGGGAACAACCCGGGCGGAACTGCCTTTAACCCGCTTATGATCTACGGCGATTCCGGTCTCGGCAAAACCCATCTTACCCAGGCTATAGGAATACTTGTAAAGGAAAAACATCCCGACAAAACTGTTTTATATGTAAATGCAAATAAATTCCAGACCCAGTTTGTTGAATCGGTAAGGAATAACAATAAGAACGATTTCCTTCATTTCTACCAGATGATCGATGTCCTGATACTCGACGATGTTCACGAGTTCGCAGGAAAAGAAAAGACCCAGGATACCTTCTTCCATATATTTAATCACCTTCATCAGTCAGGGAAGCAGCTCATTCTTACCTGTGACAAACCGCCGGTAGATCTTCAGGGAATGGAACAAAGGCTCCTCTCCAGGTTCAAATGGGGGCTTCAGGCCGACCTGCAAAGACCTGATTATGAGACCCGCCTGGCAATCCTTAAAAGGAAAGCATACAATGACGGCATTGAACTGCCTGACGAGATATTTGAATACCTTGCAGTTAATATTACAAATAATATAAGGGAACTCGAAGCTGTTTTGATATCATTATATGCCCAGTCAACCCTTAACAGGAAGGAAATAACCCTCGACCTAGCACGGATGATGGTCGAAAAGCTGATAAGCACTTCACGAAGAGAAATTACAATCGATTACATACAGAAAATAGTATGCGAATACTATAAGATCCCTATCGATCTTATTCAGGGAAAAACAAGAAAAAGAGAGATCGTGCAGGCACGCCAGGTTTCGATGTATTTCTCAAAAAACCTTACGAAAGCATCACTTGCAAGCATCGGCTCACATATCGGAGGGAAAGATCATGCAACAGTACTTCATGCGTGCAAAACAGTCAATAACCTTATTGATACCGACAAACATTTCAGGAGCCAGATAAACGAAATTGAGAAGAAACTTAAAGTATAACTGATGAATAAGAAACATTTCTCTGACAAATTCTATGAGAAATACGGGAACAGGAATGAAAAGCCTGTTCTTTTTTTCTCACCCGGGAGAGTTAACCTTATCGGCGAACATACCGATTATAACGGCGGATATGTCTTCCCCTGTGCCCTCAATTACGGTACCTACCTGCTTATACGAAAAACCGAAGGGAATAAATTAAAATTCAGCACTTTGAATTTTGACCATGACGAAGAAACAACTATTGACGGCCTGTTCAAAAACACAGGTAAAACATGGATAAATTATCCTCTCGGTGTGATTAATGAATTTCTGAAAAGAGGGAAAAAGATCAGCGGTCTTGAACTCCTTTATTACGGTGATGTTCCAAACGGAGCAGGCCTCTCATCATCGGCTTCTATTGAAATTGTAACTGCAGTTGCCCTTAACGAATTGTTCAATGCAGGCTTTACTACGCTCGAACTTGTAAAGATGGGTCAGCTTGCTGAAAACGAATTCGTTGGAATGAACTGCGGTATAATGGATCAGTTTGCGGTAGGTTTCGGCAAAAAAGATCATGCAATTTTCCTGAATTGTGATACTCTTGATTATGAAAATGTTCCTGTAATCCTGGATGATTTTTCGCTGATTATCACAAATACAAACAAAAGGCGTGGACTAACCGGTTCAAAGTATAACGAAAGAAGAGCGGAATGTGAAAAAGCCGTTGAGCTTCTGCAGGCATACAAACCCATAAGAAACCTCAGTGAGCTGGTAACAAGTGATCTGGATGTACTGGAGAAATATATCTCCGATCCTGTTGTAAGACGCAGGGCAAAGCATGTGATCAGCGAGAACGGAAGAGTAATTGAGGCTGTAAAAGTGCTGAAAGAAAACAATATTAAAAGATTCGGCGAATTAATGAACCTGTCGCACGACTCCCTGAAAGACGATTATGAAGTTACGGGCACAGAGCTCGACACACTTGTATATGAAGGGAGAAAACTACCCGGGGTGATAGGCACACGGATGACCGGGGCAGGCTTCGGTGGCTGCACAGTTTCAATTGTTTTGAAAGAAGAGGCAGAGAACTTCATGATCAAACTTGCCAAGGCATATACAATTAAAACAGGATTGGTGCCGGACTTCTACCAACCTGAAATTGGGAACGGAGCCGGTAAGCTCCAATATTGACCAGGCTGTAAAAGAAAAACGTATTAAAAAACGTATTAAAAAACGTATTAAAAAACGTATTTTAATACGTTTTTCTTTCCATTATTTACCTGATCTGAAATTTTTCGGATCTATATCCCTGACACAGCGGAACCCGACAGTTTCACTGCGGTCAAAGCCTGGTGATACAAGGAGCATTATCTGGGTTCTGTCGAGCGGCTGGGGGCCTCCCTCAATATACCAGGAACCGGACTCGGGATGGTAAAAGCTCCCTCCCCTGATAGATATGAAATAATTCGTACTGTTGAAGTACATATCACCTGTCATCTGCCATACATTCCCCACCATATCCAGTGCTCCATACGGGCTTTGTCCTTTCGTAAATGCATCAACAGGGGTTGGCCTGTCGAAAGCATTATTACAATTGGTGGCATGGAACTCATTACCCCAGGGCCATTTCCGTTTATCGGGGCCCTGTGCCGCCAGCTGCCACTCAGCTTCTGATGGGAGCCTTTTTTCAGCCCACCGGGCATAAGCCACTGCATCCTCATAACTAATATATACAACCGGATACTTATCCTGCCCCTGTTTATACATACCAGATACCCAGTGCCTTAAGTACCGGGTTGTATCGGCTGGCCGGTAGCCTGTTCTCATGATGAATTCGTAATACTGAGCATTTGTGACAGGAAATTTGTCAATCAGGAAACTGTCTATCTGGAAAATCTTATTGCTGATGGCCGGGTAAGGAATGAAATTATCAGTCGGTGAAACCTCAAATGAAAAATTCCTTCCGGGAACAAGAACCATATCAGCGGGTATTTCAGCTGCAGGTACAGACCGCGTGATCCGGCTTATCAGCCATGGCTCCCCTCCTCTTACATTAATAACATTCTCATCGGCAAGCCTTTCGTTAACAATAAGCTGGATCACCAGCTTTCCTTCATAATAACCGAAAAGGTTCCTGACGCTTACAATTGTATCGCTTATAACCTTCAACTCTTTCTTTTCTGCTTTGTAAGAAGGATTACCTTTCCACAAAACGAGCTTCCCGGATCCGGGGTAATTAATCTTTACCGAATCACCATTTATCAGTTCAGACCTGAGAATTTCGGGAAATTCAGCAATGCAATCAACAGAACCTTCCTTTCTTGTTCCGCTCCAATCAGAAGGCCAGCCTTCAGTTTTCACCGGTATCATAGTCTTTCCGTTAACCGGCCCGGGAATCAGATTCTCGTGGTTCCAGAGTGAGACATAGTGCCTGCCTTGCCGTACCGGCACCTGAAAAAGCTTTCCTGAAAATCCTTCCTGCCTGAGATTAAGGACAGTATAAATAGTTTTTTCTCCTGACTGCCATCTGTTAACAAAAATATTATCGGTCGCAGTTTCGATCAGGGGTGTCCAGTTCTTATCCAGGAATGCATCATTATTCTGCCTGAGGATGAAAGTGGTCCGTGCAAGATAATCCATATCGGCCCTGAAATCGTCGTTCCTTCCTCCCGGACGGAACATATTTAGTTCTGTACCGTAACCATTAAAAAACGAAATTGCAGTTTCGCGGTGTATCAGGTCCTCTCCCACGTCGCAGACCCTGAAAATGGCAAAATCCGGTTTAATTAGTTTATTAAGATTCAGTTCGGGACTTAAGAATATTGCGTTATGGACCCGTCCGGAGATAATTCCCGGCATATCTTTTACAACAGCCATTCCTTCTGAAAACATTACAACGCCTTTTCTGACACTGTCAGCAGCCGCCTGCAGTTCATAGCTCGAGTTCCCTCTTGTATCAAGTACAACACCATCGGCATCAGTTTCTTTAATCAGCTTCGCCATTCCCCTGTAATGATCTTCCTTCCTTGTACTGTTATCCCATGGATTATAAGCTATAAAGAAGCGTGTGCCGTATGAATGTGACAACTTTACAAAATTACCCAGCTGGGCAATACCACCGGGAAGATCCCTGTACAAATCCCACTGATTTCTCCTGTCGAGGCCGAGACGCGGCCATGTAGGCCATATCCCGTAAACATCGATCTTCCCGAAATCCTGTATCCCAGTCTTCAGAAGCTCCGGATATGTGTATTTACCTGTAAGCCTGTCATAAAATTCCCTGTCCCATGCCATCTGAAGTATTATAAGGTAGGATTCCCTTATCCAGGTAAGGTCATTCCGCTCATATAGTTTGTAATCAAATTTACTAATGTCATATAAATACTTATCTCTGAATACCTTGCGGATTCCATCCTGCCAGGTTCCCTTGTAAAGTGAGGTGTACATCGTATATGTTACAGATGATCCGGGAACTAACAAGGTCTCATACCTTTTTCTAATGGCTCCATCTGTTTTGGTCCTGCGTGTAAGTCCGCATAATGATTGTTCATGGCCTGCTGAAAATGAAGAATAACCAAGTTCCCAGGCATTATCCGGCAGAATCACCCTGACAGGCCTGTAACCGGGACGGAAAAGACAGGCTCTGGCAAGGCCGGCCGGACCATGACCGGTTATATATACTGAAGATTTATCCTCACCATAGGGAACAACATTGCTGACAATAAGGGTATCGGAACCTGTGTTTTTAAATATTATACCGCATGCCCAGTCAGGATCTCCGGCATCAGGCAGCCGGAAAGTGATCTTCAGGGTACCATCAACAGTCTGTGAGAAAACAGAGTCATTCTTAACAGCTTCATAATCAGCTGATGTACAATATCTGCCGTTAAGAAGAAAACTGAACAGCGGCCTGGGTGCTTCCAGATTTATTGTTGAATTGTCTGCAAGGTATATCCTGCCGGTAATCAGACCGCGGGTCGCCTCAATGCCAATCTGCTCTATCCCCTGAGCAAAAGCCTGGTTTACTGTAAATAACAATATAATGCAGCAATTCCTTAGAATAATTGCGGTTTTTCCTGTCAGGGATGAAATAATGTTCGACATAAAACGCAGCAAATCTGTATTTATAAAAAGCTAATTAACAGATAAAAAATTTCACCATTAATATACTTGAATAATATAACATAACGTTAATGAAAAAATTGTTTTTTGTCTGAAAAAGTACTAAAAATCAACATGCTGATCTAAGGATTTGTTTTGTTGGGTAAAAATTTGTATTTTTAGCAATCTTTTCTGATCCAGATAAAAGGATGTGTGAAACTGTCAGGATAATAAAGTATTTTGCATTGTTTATTTTCATTGCAATGCTTACCAGCTGTGCACCTTCGAAGCAGAATCCCTATTATAAGAAGAGGGCTGATGCATCCAAGGTAAACACTTCCCAGCTTGGGAGAAACCGCTATTATTTCTCATCGGGGTATCAGAAAAAGCTTGTCAAAAGCTATAAGAAGAGAAAATTCTAGGATCAGTCATCACAAATAAAGCTGAGGCCATCGTAAGCAAGACATATTCCTGGAGGAAGCTCGCGGCTCACTTCGCTGTGCAACCCCATCTGATGGCTTATATGTGTAATAAATGCTTTCCGGGGTGAAATTTCCCTTATGAAATCGATCGCTTCCCGAAGACTGAAATGGGATATGTGTTTTTCTTTCCTCAGCGCATTGATAACCAGATATTTCACACCAAACAGTTTTTCCCTGCTCTCCTGGGGAACATAGTTTGCATCGGTTATGTAAGCAAAATTCCCGATCCTGAATCCGTATATCTCAAGATGAAGGTGACGTACCCTTATTGGTATAATTTCGATCCCTTTGATCCTGAATCCATAACCGTCAATATTGTTTAATCTCATTTTAGGTATGCCCGGGTACTGATATTCAGCAAAAACGTAAGAGAATTCGCTTTTTATGGCTTTCTGAACCCGTTCTTCGGCAAAAATGTCGATCGCATCCTGGCTTTTATAATTGAATGCCCTCACGTCGTCCATTCCTGCAATATGGTCCTTATGTTCATGTGTAAGGATGATTGCATCCAGTCTTTTTACATTTTCCCTGAGCATCTGCTGGCGGAAATCCGGACCGGCATCAATAAGCAACACGGTTCTGTCAATTTCAATCAGTGCAGATGTCCGCAGACGCTTATCGTGCTGATCTTCAGATAAACATGTTTTGCATTCACAGGCAATCACCGGAACACCCTGAGATGTCCCCGTACCTAAAAAAGTGATTTTCACAATTGATCAATTTGCAGACAAACCTATATTAAAATTCAATAGTACCAAACAGGACATGATATTTTTTGCATCGGCACAGTTACTTCATATTTTACTATATTTGATAAACTTCTGAACAGTGAAAGGACGATTATATCTTATTCCGGTTACACTTGGGGGAAATGATTTCTCATCGGTCATCCCCGAAAAGGTTCTCAGCATAACAAAACAGTTAAGGTTCTTTATTGTTGAAGAGATAAGAAGTGCAAGAAGGTTTCTGAGGCTTATTGATAAAAACTTCCCCATTGATGATTGTAGTTTTTCAGAACTTAATGAGCATACCCGCGAAGATGACATAAGTCAGTTCCTTGAGCCTCTGATGAATGGCACAGATATAGGTCTGATGAGTGAGGCCGGGCTGCCGGGGATTGCTGATCCCGGATCAAACCTGATCGCTGTTGCGCACAGAAAGAACATAAGAATAGTACCGTTGTCAGGACCTTCATCTATAATACTTGCGTTAACAGCCTCCGGATGCAACGGTCAGAACTTTACTTTTCACGGATATCTTCCGGTCAAACCACAGGAGCGTGCTTCATGCATAAAAGAAATCGAAAAGAAGGCTCACGAAGGTTATGCCCAGATATTTATGGAAACACCTTACAGGAATTCGCGTATGCTGGAGACACTTTTATCTGTCTGTAACAGCAAAACCCTGCTTTGTATAGCGGCAGATATCAGCCTTCCATCAGAATTCATCAGGACTATGAGAATTTCTGAATGGAAAGCTGACAAACCCGATCTTGATAACAGGTTAGTTGTATATGTTATGCAATAGAAATACTACTTTCCGGCGTACGGTGCAATACTGTCAAGCTTGACCTCAAAGAGAAGAGGAGTATATGCCGACATATAATAACCTGAGTTCCCGTAGCCAAGAAAAGAAGGTATAAGCAACTTGGCAGTTCCACCTTCCTTCATGTACATAACACCTTCATCGAATCCCGGAATAACATAACTTTCTCCAACCGGGAATGCGAACAGGTCGCCTCCAACATTGGTGTCAAACTTCGTACCGTCAAGGAAATAACCGGTATATGTAACAAAAGCTGTATCCTTTGCCACAGGCTTTTCACCAGTGCCCACTGTAACGTCAAGATAATATAATCCACTCTCTTTCAACTCAAAAGCAAGTTCGGGGTGCTGATTCAGATAATTCAATATCTCTTCCTTTTCTTCCTTCTCATATTTTTTTGTAAGGTCACAGGAAGAAAGCATTATCATTATCAATCCCGTAAATAAAAAACCTTTAATTAAATTGTTCATCTTTATCATCATTTTCAAAAATTAATTATTTCAGTTGTTTAAAATTCTTACTTCATATACAATTACTGACCTGGCCGGTATTTTATTACCGTCGCCTTTAAGGCCATAAGCCAGGTAAGGAGGAATAATGAAAACCGCTTCTCCTCCCGGTTTCAGCATTTTCAATCCCTGATCCAGTCCGGGAACCATTTCACTTCTTCCGATAATCAGTTCTTCCGGTCCTGACTCTTCCGATGAATAACATTTTGTACCATCAAGAAGCGAACAGGTATATTCCATAACTATCTTCTGGTTATTTGACAGAAAATCACCGCGTCCCCCCGAAATGATCTGGTACCACAATCCTGTTTGTGATTCCGTCATCTCAAGATCTCTTCTTTCAATATAACCTTCTATCCTCTCCCTGTCTTTCCGGACAAGATACCTGTTCATATCTGCCAGCTCTTTTCTCCCGGGAGGCTGAACGTTCTTTTGTTCCGGAGCCTGTCTGCACGAAAAAAAAGATATAATAAATAACGTAATAACTAAAACTCTTATTATCATTTCCTTATTTATTCCCGTTCAGGCTTCTGAAATTTTCCTTAAGGATCTTCAAAAAATAAGCAATTGAATTTTCAAGCGAATCCCTGTATTCACCTCCTGATGCATTCATATGTCCGCCCCCCGAAAAAAAATCCGATGCAAATTTGTTTGACGGAAAATTACCTGTGGAACGGAATGAAAGCTTTACAAAACCTTCCTTCTCGACAAAGAATGCCGAGAAAATTATCCCTTTTATTGAAAGGGGAAGGTTTACAAATCCTTCAGTATCGCCCTTTACATATTTATAATCATCGAGATCAGCCCGGGTAAGCCATATATAAGCTGTCTGATACTCAGGCAGTACGACCATTCTTTCATTCAGAGCGAATCCCTGAAGTCTTAATCTGTTCTCGGAGAAATTATTGTAAACGAGATTAAGAATTCTTTCTTTTTCGATACCAGTATCGAGTAAATCAGCAACGATCCTTAAAGTGCGACTCGTATATGATCCATATTCAAAATTACCTGTATCGGTAATGATCCCCACATAAATTGCCTCACTGTAAGGTTTGCTGCGGAAAGGGTTACCGTTCATTTCTGTGATCAGTTCATGAACAAGCTCGGCAGTTGAACAGTAGCCGGAATCAGAAATTTCAAAATCTGCAAAACCTTTCGGATCGAGATGATGGTCGATAATTATTTTTACAGTTCCTGATCCGGTAACAAGATCTTCCATTTCTCCAAGCCTGTCAGGCTGATTGAAGTCAAGCATCACTATAAGATCTGCTGCCTCAACAAGCTTTCTGCACTTTTCCCTCTGGCGGATATATACATGAATAAGATCCGACCCCTCCATCCATCTGAGGAATTCCTGGAGATTATTTGGAGAGATCATTGTTACATTCTTGCCTGAGGAGACCAGATAATGATAAAGCGCAAGCTGTGAACCAATTGCATCACCATCAGGATTTATGTGACTGATCAGCAAGATGTTATCTGAGTTGAAAAAATGTTCAGATAATCTTTTTGTATATTTGTATAAATCAGGCATCTTTGCTCCTCATAATTTAAGGGCGTAAAGATAAGCAATATTCCCGATTAGAAGCGCCGGAAGTACAATTACGAAAAAGGCAAAAAATGAATGGTGATCTGACATTTGCTATTATAAAACCCAATGCCGTAAGGACAGGCAAGTCCGGACCGATCCTGGCTATGATAAATGAAGCCGGCTTTGAGATCACGGGTTTAAAAATGATTATGCTTACCACACAGCAGGCTGAAAATTTTTATGATGAACACAGAGACAAGCCCTTTTTTGAGGGGTTGATCGAGTTCATGACTTCGGGACCGGTAATTGTTATGATACTCAGACGTGAAAATGCAGTAGAGGAATTCAGGAACCTTCTCGGCAATACCGATCCTGAAAAAGCTGAACCGGGAACTATACGGAAAATATATGCCATATCTGTAAGGATGAATGCGGTTCATGGCTCCGAAAGTGACGAAAGTGCACGGAGAGAAGCTGATTTCTTCTTCTCAGACATAGAAAGATTCTAAAAATACCGATCTCATATTATTATGATTACTGAAACAGCTGTTGACTTTTCCGATCAAAGGACCCTAGAAAAGTTCTCCTCAGCTTTTACCCTCTCCGATATGGAGATATTCATTTTTCCCGAGCTGTTCTATCCTCTTGTTCTCGCAAATATCATGTCGCCCGTTATCTGGGAATGGAGAAAGGACCCATGGTTCAATGATATAGAGAAAAAGAGTTTTAATTATAAAATTAACAGGATCAAGCAGTTCATTATCCAGAACTATGTTTTTAACCTCGATCTGTCTACCTGGGGCCTCACAACAAAAAGCCGTGAGATTGAAAGATTCAGGGATTTCTTCGACATGGATATGCTGAAGCAGTCAAATGCACTTTTCGGGTACGAGGGTGATAAATACTACTTTGATATTGATATCAGGAAGCACTTCGGACTGGACAAATTCAATACGGATGTGATCCCGTACTGGAAGACCGAGACTGTTGAGGCGATGACAGCTTTCAGATACAAAGATAATTTTACTACAGGCGCAGGCGAATGCGTCTCGCTATCAGCGCTGTACGCTGCAGCCATTTTTATTATAGCCAGGATACCTCTCGAAAAAATATTCCTCATAGCCACACCGCTGCATTCGCAAAATTTCATTCCCGAAAAGGAAGGTATTATAACCAATAACCGCAGAATAGTCACAAAAAACATGTGGTTTAACGGTACTTCCCTTTCCGAAAAGGCAAGAAGAGCCCTGGAAAATGAGAAAGTAACAATAGTAAGCCATATTTCAGGATACATTCATACAGTCAATGAGACTGCCACAATCGACAGGAAATCCTATGAATATTTTTCAAAAAAGCTCAGGGACTTCCTCCGTACAGATCTTACTCCGGAAGTATTTATAAATTTTCTAAGATTCAAATCAAAGTATAAATCACTTTTCCAGGTTGTGTGTGAATGTTCGGGTATCAAACGGTATATCACTCTTGAAAAAATGTTTGAATATGAACACACAAGCAAATACAGTGTATCTGCTGAAACAAGGGACCTTCTGATCAAAGAGATCGAAGGAGATGAATTTCATCTCAGCCCCTTTCCGGGGAAGATCTTTCTTCATCAGGCAGAGGATATACTTAAGGAAAATACCGGAAGGAGCATTCAGGAGCTTGAGAAACAATTCCTGGAACTGAATTCTGATATCCGGCCCGGGGCAATAACAGAACTGTTCAGGGATATTTCAACGTTTATTGTAACCGAGCCCAGGTTACCGGATGTAGCTAAAAATTATCTTCCGTCCGTTTCACCGGAAATAACACTTGAGGATACACGTGAAAAAATTGTGACAAAAATTCATCGTCTTTCCGCGAAATCCGAAACAGCGCTTCTGACGTTATATGTTTACAGGCAGATGGACATGACAGACTGGAAGCCGTTCATCAAAGCGGCAATTGAGCGGAATCCCGTTTGTTTTGACGATCTGAACGGCAGAAGCATAAAAGAAGTATCTGTCATTCTTGAGAAACTGCACAATGAATCAATTTATGACGGCCAGCGACTGGCTTTGCCTGATGAGGTCTGGAATTTCTGCCGCGGTGACGGAATCGAGAAAGCATTCCTTCTTGCCGATTTCATAATTAAAAAAGATCCTTCTGCAGAATTATCTGTTACAATAGATAACAGGAATGTTATTCTGAACCATGGAGGTAATGATTACCGGTTCATATCACATAAAAATCTCAGGAAAACAATCCGTATCCGGGGGAATAATTACGAAATCGTATAATTATATTTTTTTATCATGGTAGATGTAGGGCCACGCCATGGCGATGTGTGTAGGGCCACATCATGGGATTGTAGGGCCACGCAATTGGATGGTAGGCTACATCATGGGATTGTAGGGCCACGCCATGGCGATGTGTGGGGGGCACATCATTGGATTGTAGGGCCACGCCATGGCGATTGTAGGGCCACGCAATTGGCGATTGTAGGGCCACGCAATTGGATTGTAGGGCCACACAATTGGATTGTAGGCCACACCATGGGATTGTAGGGCCACACCATGGCGATGTGTGGGGGGCACATCATTGGATTGTAGGGCCACGCCATGGCGTGGCCCTACGGGTACATGGGGATACATACGTAAGGACATGCCATGGCATGTCCCTACCATGGCATGTCTCTACCATGGAATAATCCAATAAAATAACCCCGGCAATTCATTAAACGTCAATGCAGATTATTACAGGACCCCGATCAATTAATAATTAAATCAGATCTTATGTAGAAATTATCGCAAAACAATATCCTTTATTACCTCCGTCCCTGATCTTGCATTCAGCTTTTCTTTCAACGCCTGACGGAGCATAAGAAGTTCATTCCTGACTACCGATGATTTCAGATGAACATAAAGGACCTGGTCTTTAATATAGATCTTTGAAGTTCTTGATGCAATTGCCTTACCAACAATCTCTTCCCACGAACTGATGAGGGCAGTTTCATTCAGTCCCTTTTCAAGATTCATCTCCCTGACATAATCCTGGATTGCCTCTGCAAGCGATATCGTCTTACTTCGTCTCATTGACCTTTATACCGTTGTGAAAAATCTCCCCGATGGTGTTATCGCTTATCATAAATAATTTATAATCAGTATCATGAGATGATAATATCTCCTTCAATCTGCTCTGATGTGTATCAGTTATAAAGATCTGGCCAAACCTGCTGCTGCCAACAAGTCTGATAATCTGTTCGACCCTTTCTGCATCAAATTTATCAAAAATATCATCCAGTAACAGTACCGGAGTAATTCCGGATCTCCGGTTTATATAATCAAATTTGGCAAGCTTAAGTGCCACCAGGTATGATTTCTGCTGACCCTGCGATCCCAGTGATTTTACCGGATACCCGTTCATTTCGAGGATCAGATCATCTTTATGAATACCCGTCGTTGTATACTCGAGAAAGCAGTCCTTGGACATTGTACTGACAAGTGTTTCAGCAAAATCACCCTCCGACAGATGAGATCTGTACGATAATCTGACAGACTCTTTCTCTGAAGAGATCAATGAATAATATTCCTGGAAGACCGGGATCAGCTCATTAACAAGATTTTTTCTCTCCCTGTATACATATTCCCCATATTTAACAAGCTGGACATTCCAAATCATCAGGGCATCCTTATCGAACTGACCGGTTTCTTTGAATTCCTTAAGCAGCCTGTTCCGCTGCTGAAGTGCCTTATTATATTTAAGGACAGAGTCAAGGTACTCAGGATCGTACTGGCTGATTATCTTATTAAGGAAACGACGCCTATCTTCACTTCCTTCCGAGATGAGTGCACTGTCGGCCGGAGAGATCATAACCACCGGGAACTTGCCAACATGATCTGAAAGCTTCTGGTACTCTTTCCCGTTTTTCTTCATAACTTTTTGTTTCTGCCTCTGAAAGGCACAAAAGATCTGATCTTCCTCATCCCTGTCCGTGAAAATCCCGTTTATAATAAAATAATCTTCACCGTGCCTGATGCTAATACTGTCGATAGCATTAAAAAAGCTTTTTGTAAGCGACAGGTAATGAACAGCATCTAGAATATTTGTTTTTCCTACTCCATTATTCCCGACGAAACAATTTATTCTCGGCGAAAATTCAAGGTCGGCTTGTTCGTAGTTCTTGAAATTGGTCAGGGTCAGATTCTTAAGGTGCATTTCAGGGTTTCAGGGTTTCAGGGTTTCAGGCTTTGCCAGCCGAAGCTTTAGCGAAGGCTGGGTTTCAAAGTTTCAAAGTTTCAGGCTTTGCCAGCCGAAGCTTTAGCGAAGGCTGGGTTTCAAAGTTTCAAAGTTTCAGGCTTTGCCAGCCGTATGCCGGTAGCCGCAAACCGGTAGCCGCAAACCGGTAGCCGCAAGCCGGTAGCCGTAAGCCGGTAGCCGTAAGCCATTACAAAATTAATAAAAGAATTGCTATTTATGCCTTCAGAACCATTAAGCTGTAAATCAATAATATTATATATCAGGTCGCTGGTTTTGTTTTTTTAAGTAATTGTTTCAAAATTATTTGAAATAAATTACTTTTGCGGTGAAAAAATTTGAAGTTAATTCATAATCTGATATGGCCAAGAAAACAAAAGATGATCCTGAAAGGATGAAAAATGTCGAGCAGACACTTACCAAGACTGAACAATTTCTTGAAGCAAATTATAAATCACTTAGTATTATTTTAGGAGTTATCGTAGGGCTGGTAGCGTTATTCTGGCTTGGAAGGATGTACTTCAATAAAAGGAATACAGAAGCACAATCACAGATTTACCAGGCCGAGAGATATCTCGAGATGGATTCGCTTTATCTGGCCTTGAATGGAGATGGTAATTATCTGGGATTTCTCGATGTTGCCAATGATTATAAAATGACAGCCACAGGTAATCTTGCTAAGTATAGTGCCGGTATTTGTTACCTTCATCTGGGGCAGTTTGATGAAGCGATAGAAATGTTAAATAAATATAAGAAAAAGGATAAGATTCTGGGATCTCTGGCAATAGGAGCAACAGGAGATGCATATGTTGAGAAGGGTGAAGTTGATAAAGGAATCTCAAAATACCTGGAGGCAGCAAAGTTTGCAGAGAATTCCTTCAATACCCCTTTGTTCCTGATGAAAGCCGGAGAGATGTATGAGCTTAACGGTAATTATGCCGAAGCGCTGAAGGTATATGAAAGAATTCAGAATGAGTATCCTGAAAGTACAGAAGGAACCACGATCGAAAAATATATTTCCCGCGTTAAGCTCCTTACAGGAAAATAATATGTCAACAACCGACCTGTCAGCTTATGATCCCGACACTATTCCGGATGCCGGCAGTTTTAAGTTTGGTATTGTTGTTGCTGACTGGAACAGGGATATTACACATGCACTCCTCGATGGGGCTCTTAAAACTCTGAAGAAACATGGTGTCAGGGATCAGAATATTTATATAAAGCATGTCCCGGGAACATTTGAACTCACATTCGGAGGAAGGTTAATCGCAGAAAGCACTGAATCAGATGCGGTTATTTGTCTGGGCTGCGTCATTCAGGGAGAAACACCGCACTTCACCTATATCTGCCAGGGAGTTACTCAGGGGATCACTCAGCTGAATCTTGATTATGACATCCCTTTTATTTTCGGGGTACTTACAACGGAAACACATCAGCAGGCTATTGACAGATCAGGCGGGAAGTACGGCAATAAAGGGGACGAAGCTGCTGTAACAGCAATAAAAATGGCTGCTCTCAACAACAGAACTGAGTAGCCTCAGAAATATATCTATGCTATGAAGCATAAGAAGGTACCTCTAAGGGATGCTTTAGTTATGCTTTCGGGCTATGCACGAAGCAGGATAGTTGCCCGGATAAGATCGGTAGCTTTCATCATAATTTATCTTGTTGTATTTCAGGCTCTCATTCTCAGGGTACCTTTAAGTAATGCATTGCTGACTGCTGCAGGGATAGGACTTGTTATACTTGGCCTTGCATTTTTCCTCGAAGGACTGGTTCTCGGGTTTATGCCTCTTGGTGAACGTGTGGGGGTAAAATTACCCGCCCGGACCGGGATTTTTGTCATATCTGTATTTGGTCTGATCCTGGGCATTGTAGCAACACTTGCCGAACCCGCCATAAGTGCCCTGAGGGTTGCCGGATCAACAGTAACGGCATGGGAGTCACCACTTCTGTATATGGTGCTCCATCATTATGCCGAATGGCTGATTCTGTCTGTGGGGATAGGTGTCGGAGTAGCTGTTGCAATGGGAATGTTCAGGTTCTATTATAACCTGTCGATCAAACCTTTCATACTAATTATTGTCCCTGTTCTGCTGATCCTTACTGTCCTGTTTTCCTATGACCCTAATCTTAACGGGATAATAGGTCTTGCTTGGGATTGCGGTGCCGTAACAACAGGAGCCGTAACTGTCCCGCTTGTGCTTGCTCTCGGGATCGGTGTCTCAAGAGCGGCCGGCAAGGGAAAAGGGACAAGCAGTGGATTCGGGATCGTTCTGCTCGCTTCGGCCTTGCCTGTACTGGCAGTCTATATTCTGGGTTACTTCCTGAGCTTTAAAGCTCCATCCCCTTCAACAGAGACCTCATTTTTTTCAGTTCAGGAAAGGAAGACATCTCTTACCCTTTTTGAAAATGAACATCAACTCCGTCAGCATGCATTTACCCACGGTACGGAGAAAGGCAGAAAATCATTTTTTGCAAGCAATGAGGCATATGAGACAGCAATCCTCTCGATAAGGGATAATCCGGCTGTAAGGGATTCATTGTTAGGCGATATAACTCCCGACAAATGGATATTTAACATTGCATCTGAATCTGAAAGGGAAATGCTGTCGGGTATGCAGCTGACAGATTATGAGAGCAATAATAATCCTGAACTTGGTGAAGTATTTAAAGCGGAATCACTTGCCGGTATCAGGGCAGTCATACCCCTGTCAGTTCTTCTGATAATCGTTCTTACCGTATTTCTCAGGGAAAAACTGAGGTATAAAGACGAAGTGGTCATCGGGATAGTTTTTACACTTCTGGGAATGATAATGCTGACTTCCGGAATCAAACTTGGTCTGGCCCGACTTGGCGGAGAAGTGGGTGAACAGCTTCCGGGTGCTTTTTCAAGCAAGGAGGAATTTATTGACAGGATAATAATCAATAATTTCGATAAGAATCTGCTTTACAGCACAATCACTTCTGAAGGAGATCAGAAGATCTTCTTTAATTATTTTGACAATGGCAGGATAAGACCAGTTGAATTCCACGAGGAGCATTTTGATGAAGCAAGCGGCAGATATGAACACATAATTACACGTCCGCCCTTATTCAGTAACAATCTTTCGGTGCTGGGCATTATCCTTGTCCTGTTATTTGCATTCGGCTTAGGTTATGGAGCCACACTCGCAGAACCTGCACTTAATGCACTGGGAATGACTGTGGAAGGCATAACAGTAGGCACAATTAAAAAGACACACCTTATACAGTTGGTTGCGATCGGTGTTGGAGCAGGTATACTGGCGGGGCTTTGCAGGATTTTGTTCGATCTTCCGCTCGTCTGGCTTATTGTCATTTCATATGTGCTTCTTATTCCTCTGACAATTCTGAGTGATGAAGAGCTTACGGAAATTGCATGGGATTCGGGTGGAGTGACGACCGGACCTGTCACTGTTCCCCTGGTACTGGCAATGGGACTAAGTATCAGCGGGGAATTAAACATCCCCGATGGTTTCGGGGTTCTGGCTCTGGCTTCGGTATTTCCTATAATGACTGTCCTTATTTACGGCCTGTTCATCCGGGCCAAACAACGAAGATCTATTCCGGCAAACCGGAAGAATCCTGAAAATGAATAAAGAAATTCCGCCAAAAAATAAAGTGTTCTCCCCTTCGAGGACGGTCTGGAGAAGCCAGATGTCGAAGGGTATTTATTCCCCTCACAGAGTAAGCAGGATAACATGTATTGTCAATGGACTTCTGAGTGAAAAGATCACGGGATTCCTGAAGGAACTGGGGGTAATTGTATATGTTGAGAACGGAAGATCAGTGCGTGAAGTGACCAAACCAAGGCCCTTTAATTTTCCCGGTGAAATAGTTTCTCTTCGCAATACTCCGGTAGATATTTTCAGGTTTACAGTGCCAAGGGAGAATTCAAGAAGTGTTATAAATAACCTGATTGAAACAGCTGAACTAAATACTCCCGGCCGTGGCACAATATTCTCTCAGGATCTGATGGAATTCAGCAAGGAACAGCCTGATGTTGATCTCAATTTCCTTTCGGAAACAAAATGCAGGGATTACAGTGACATTCTCCTTTATAAATTATCCTGTGTTGTTTGTGTTCTTTCCGAACCGGGAAGCGGCGAGGCTCTTGCAAAAGCAGCTCTTGATCTTGGGATCTGCGTTCCCCTGGTTACCTTCGGAACAGGAAATTATATGAGGGATCAGCTCGGACTGATAAGAATAACAATATCTCACGAAAAGGAGATTGTTCATCTTGTTATGCCGGAGCAGGACTCTGAAAGTATTATAAGGATACTTATTGAACAGTCGCGCCTGGACCTTCCGGGACGCGGATTCATTTATCAGACTCCTGTCTCAATGGGATTACCTGATACATACATGAAAATAGGCAAACAAAAATATGCCGCAACAATTGAACAGATAATTGCCGCAATAGATCAGCTGAAATCGGGAACAGGATGGAGAAAAAGACTTGATGCGGAACATCAGGAAAGAAAGAGCGGGAAATCATTATTACCTCAGGATAATTGTGAGATATCAATTATTTCAGATGAAGACAGGATAGACGAACTGAGGGAAGCCTGCCTTAAAGTAGGGGCAACAGCGGCAGTATCGGCAAGGGTAGTTCCAATTACAGGGAAAATTGAGGAAGAGGTTACATCAGCAATGATCAGAAGTGCTGTAAATGTGCCTGCTGATATAACTGACAGAGTCGTTGACATGCTTCTTGAGATCAGCACAATAAGAGATGATACGACCGACCGGATACATGTTCTTGATTCCCCGGCTGCATATGTCCATACATTAAAATAAACCCCTACCTCTGACATAATCCCCTGAAAGGACAATAGCTGCATTTACCCCAGGATTTCCCCGTCATAACAAATGGTTCTTCACTGCTGAAAATCCTTCCAAGGGTAATGTCGAGAAATTCAAGGAATTCATCTCTCACAGAATTATAGTCATCAACGATGAAGTCAGGCTTTATCAGAAGCTTCTCTGATAAATCCTTACCGGGATTCTTCCTCAGCTTATAAATTGCAGGGAAAGCTTTTACACCTTGATTGACTGACAGATAAGACTCACAATAAAGCAAGGTCTGAAGCCACCCGTCCGGATCTTTGTCCCGGTCATCCATGAAAAGCTGCCCGATCGAATTTATTGAATCTGCTACATTCCCCGTTTTATAGTCAATTATCCTGGTCACCCCGTTCTTATTATCCACCCTGTCAATATTTCCTCCTGCTTTCAGAATTATATTCCCTTCAGATGTTTTAATGTTAACCGGGAATCCGAAAGGTTCTTCGAAAGCTAAAATTGTCAGTGGAGCAAAATCGCGGTCATACAATAGTACCCTCGAAAGAAATACCATTAATACATCCCTGACAATCATTTCATTACCAACAAACACCTGATTATTACCTCCGCCGGTTGTTTCCCTGATAGTGTGTCTGATAAGATCGGCCAGATCATTCCTGTTATTTAAAAGACTATTTATTTCTGAACCATTCAGAACTTTACTACGGTATTTTTCATACAGGGTTTTTATTGCTGAATGCAGTATGGAACCAAGCGTTGCGGGATCAATTTCTTCCTGAATCTTTTTCTTTTCCTCAAGTCCGCATACATACCTGTAATAAAATTTCATCCGGCAATTCAGCCAGGTGTTTATAGCAGATGGTGAAATATATCGGTCCCTTCCGTTAACTTTCCCGGAAAATCTCTCAACCAGTCTTTTATTATGTTCATCTTTTCTTTCAACCACTTCAGGAACAGGATTCTGTTTTCTGATCCTGAAGCTCAGATCCTGCATTACCGGTTTATCAGAATCAAGGTATTTCATCTGAAGCAGGAAGCGGCTTATTTCCCCGCTCTTCAGACCTTCGGAATTCGAATTATAAAGGAAGGTGACATTTTCAGCCCTGTGAAGAAGCCTGAAGAAATGGTATGCAAAGACAGATTCCTGGTGGTTTATTGACGGCAATCCGAATGCTTCTCTCAGGCTGAAGGGTATAAATGACGAAGATGATGTCAGAGAAGGAAGCACTCCCTCGTTTACCGACAGCATTATTATGTTCCTGAAATCAAGCGCGCGTGATTCAAGTATTCCCATCACCTGTATTCCCGATAATGGTTCTCCTGAGAATGGGACCGACTGTTCATTCAGCAGCCTTTCCAGTATTCTTGTCCAGGTACTTACAGTTATTTTGATCTCCGGGCTCGAAGCCACTCCATCAAGCCGGTTCAGGGAGAGTAATATTCTGTAAATAAACTCATTTCTTAACCTGGTCAGGGCTGAATCATTGCCTGACCTCTCCCCTTCTTCATCTATACCGGAAATGATCCTGATCAGGATATCTTTAAGGTAATCTGATAACTGAGCCGGAGAACCGGGAAGGCTGAATATTTTTGAAAGAAATTCAGAACCTGAAAAGAGATCCGACGGCACACGGAAAAGGTTCCCTGAAATTATTTTTTGAGAAATCTGTTTATCCTGATCATTCAATAATCCGGAGATAAAATCATCCGTAATTATTCTTTCAATATCCTCATGTTCAAACAGAACGGTATTTCCTTCAGTCCTGGCCTTTCGTTGCATCTCAAGAAGTCTTTTTACAAAAGAATACTCCCGGGTGTATTTCAAGGGATAGCCCATCGTAATATTAATATCTTCCGGATATGAGGGTAAGCTTGAGAGAACCGGTATCAGAAGGTTTTCGTCAGCCAGGATAACTGCAGTCTGATGAGCATTGACTGAAGTAAGTCCGTCAAGCTTTTCAATAAGACCGGGAAGAAGCTTTACCTGTGCCACATCGGAAGATACACTTATTACCTGTCGTTTTATGCGGGTCTGTTGCCCGGAAAGGAAGGTATCATAGCTCCAGTCAGCCGGCATGTCATTCCCAAATCTCAGTAAGTTGTCCTTCAGAAAAAAACCAGCCGAATTCAGTTTCCCCGGAGAAATGTAAGAATTATCATAATCCCAGTAAAAACATGCCCTGTTGGCTTTCTTAAGGCTCATCATGAGTGAATCCTCACACCTGTTCAATGCATTGAAACCTATGAAATGGAGCTTTTCCCATTTCAGTCCGGTTGATATTTCATGAAGATGGTTTTCAACAACTTCCCTGAAAATCATTCCCTCATAGCCGATCTTCTTATCATTCAGTGTATTGCGGAATTCATTATACAGATCATTCAGTATCGACCAGATATTTATGAATTCTGATTTTTCCTTTGTCAGTTTAGCAGGATTGAAATTCATCCAGAATCGTCTGATTGTTTCAACCTGTTCATCGGTAAGGGTTCCAAACTCTTCATCTATCTTTTTAAGATCAAGTACATTACGAAAAACCTTTGATGCATCTGCAAGATATTTATCAACATCGTCAAAATCATTCAGGAGCATATCGCCCCAGAAATAAAAGTCATCAAAGCTCTCTTTACTTTTCCTGATCCTGATATATATTTTATAAAGTTCGAAAAGCAGAATTTCATTCCCGGCCGGCTGAAGTCCGGACCAGGAATGAAACAGGTCATTGATTGTAAGAACGGCCGGTGCCCAGACGGGTTTGTTTATTTCCCCGGCAAGGTATTTATTAAGAAAAAGTCCTGCCCTCCTGTTCGGGAAAACAAGACAGTGGTTGTGAAGGTTGTTCCCGAGAGTTGTGTACAGGTGCCGGGCTATGCGTTGAAGGAAATATTCCAT
>Ga0116148_1000103_pt1 | contig 101821 bp, 102 predicted proteins | sample AD_UKC055_MetaG_FD_89786 | JGI IMG/M metagenome (GOLD analysis project Ga0116148, IMG submission 89786) | Active sludge microbial communities of municipal wastewater-treating anaerobic digesters from USA - AD_UKC055_MetaG | ecosystem: Engineered > Bioreactor > Anaerobic > Digestate | place...
CGCGTCATCCAGCGCAGAGCGTACGGCATCACCAACGAGGAGTACCTGATGCTCAAGGTCATCACCTCGTATATCAAAGAGCCAAAATCACCCTAATTTATGCACAACAATCCCGGAAGACCCGCCATTTTTTTCTAGACATGGTTTCGGAGCATCAACTCGGCGGGATGCGGGTTCAGATAGGTCTGCTCCTTCAGGTAGGGCGGGTCGTACTTCCGGACATAGTGGGAAAGCAGGGTGACGGGGACGATCAGGGGGATGAGCCCCTTGCGGTACGAGCGGATCACCTCGAGGAGTTCCTGCTTTTCGTCGGCGCTGAGGACCTTCTTGAAGAACCCCATGATGTGGGTGAGGACGTTCTCATGCTTGGCCGTCGTGGGCTTGAGCGCCATGGCCTCCATGAGCAGCTTCTCATAACGCTCCAAAAGATCTTTCGCCGGCATTTCCCTGGCGTGCGCCACGAGGCTTCCCATCTCCTTGAGGTGCCTGGGGCTGTGGGCCATGAGCAGCAGCTTGTTCTTCGTGTGGAACTCCACGAGCCGCTTCAGCTGCCTCGTTCCCGCCATGATGTCGCAGTAGCGCTTGCAGGTGAAGATGCGCTCGATGAAGTTCTCCCTCAGGACGGGGTCGTGCAGGCGGCCCTCCTCCTCGACGGGGGTGAGCGGGAAGTGCTCCATGAAGATCCGGGCGAAGACGCCCACGCCGACCTTCCGGGGGACCCCCTTGTCGTCGTAAACCTTGACGCGCTCCATGCCGCTCGAGGGCGAGTCGCTCTTGAAGATGAAGCCGCAGAGGTCTTCTTTTTCCAGTTCCTCGACGCGCCTGCGGGCCCAGGCCTCCATGCGCTCCGTGTGGTCCGCCCCGGTCCTGTGAATGATGAGCCTCGGCCGCTGTGGGTCACCGACGAGGCGGAAGGTGTCCCGGGGGATGCCGAAGCCGCACTCCACCTCGGGGCAGACGGGGACGAAATCCACGTACTTGCCCAGGGTGTAGACAATGAATCGGTCCAGGGCGTGCCCTCCGTTCCAGCGGACATTCTCCCCCAGCAGGCAGGTGCTGATTCCGAGGCGGATCTTTTCCATGGCCGCAATCCTAGCACAATCCCCGCGGATGGCAACCCCAATTTCTCCGGTGCCCGGCGCTTGAGCGCCCCGCAGGTCCCTCTTGCCTGCCGGGGGGAATGCGTGCTACAGAGGGTCACATCGACCGGTCGTCGGGCAGGGGGGGCGATGGAAAGGATCCGCCGGATTGACATCGGCGAGAAGGCGTGGGAAGATTCCCGGGGCTGGGTGACGAACCCGCTTGCCCTTGCGGGACTCGAGGGACGGGCCCTGGGGAACCTCCACGTGGCCTCGATGAAGCCCGGGGCCGTGAGGGGAAACCACGCCCACGGCACCGCCGAGGAGTGGTTGCTGTTCTGCGGGGGGCCGGCATCCCTCATCGCGGGGCCGGAGGAGATTCTCGTCGGCGGCGGGGAGCCGGAGCTTTTCGCGATCCCCGCAGGCCTTCCCCACGCCATCGTGAACCGGTCCGAAAAGGAGATCTTCCTGGTCGTCTTCTACGCGGAGAAGGAACTGCAGACGGCGCCCGCGAAGGTCCTGTGACGGGGCCTGCGGCCGAACCGAGGGGGGATAGGAGGAAACCCATGCTCAAGAAGATGAAGAAGCTCGTGAAGGACAAGGACGTCTGCGTGCTCGCCACCGTGACCGAAAACGTTCCCCATTGCTCGCTCATGTCCTACGTGGCCGACCGCGACTGCCGCGAGATCTACATGATGACGCAGAGAGGGACGAAGAAGTACCGCAACCTGGCCGCCAACAAGACGGTGAGCCTCCTGATCGACACCCGCGAGGAGGCCTGCGGGGCGGACCGATCGAAGATCAAGGCCCTCACGGTGAACGGCGTCTTCTCCGTCATCGGCGACAAGGCGAAGAAGAGGCTCGTCCGGCAGAAGCTGCTCAGAAGGCACCCCCAGCTCAAGCCCTTTGCCGACGACCCCGACGCGGAGGTCTTCGCCGTGAAGGTGAAGAGCTTCCAGCTTCTCGACGGCGTGAAGGACGCCTACTACGAGAAAGCGAAGTAGGGAAAGCCGCAGGGCACAGAAAACCCCCTGTGCTCCCCTGTTGACAGCGGGGGGCAGAGGGGGCTTTGCATTTCAACGGGCTGTTGCCCAGAGTCGTCTGCGAGTCAAAATCGATTTGGGCGACAGCCCGCCGAACTTCAGCCCCTGAGCTTGCGGAGGGTTTCCTCGTACTCCTGCCGGATGGCCGGTGGGCGGGGCGTGCCGATCGCCTCGCGGAGAACCCCCTCGGCGCGGTCCGGGTCGATCGCCGCCAGGGTCTTTGCGGCGAGCACTTCCTTGAGTGTCCTGGGCGGATAGACGCGGGTGACGGTCTTTTTCGCCGGGTCGAAGAACTGGATGTAGCCCCGGCCGACCGTTTTCCCGTAGACGTTGATGCTCACGGCGATCCCCTCGGTGGGGTTGTCCATGGCGTGGAGCCCCTTGTCGAGGGGCAGGACGTAGGTCGTCTCGCCGGGGCCGAAGAGACCGCTGGCCGTCTCGCGGAGTTCGCAGTACCCTTCCCGCTTGCCGTCGTCGAGCCGCTCGTATTTTTTCTCCTCCAGTTTTGCGACGAGCGTGCCGATGATCCCCCACGATCCGTGGTCGTGAATGATGTCGGCGAGCTTCGCCTCCCAGATATAGGCCAGCACGACGAAGGACCGGTCGGGGTTGCGGTAAATCGTGAACTCGTTGGGCCAGATCCCGGGCCTCTGGCGATCGAAGGCCGCCGGGTCGAGCGTCATCCCCCTCAGATACGAAAAGAACCAGTCAGGTTGCGATACGAGCTCCGAGACCAGCTCGCGGCCCTTCTCGATCTTCCGGGTCACGGTCTTCTCCTCGGCGAGCATGTCTTGCAGTCTCCGGCAGAAGGTTTCGAAGCGAACCATGTATTTACTCCTTTCCCCTTTCCTTCGGCTTATGGGCGACCCCGTACTTGCGGATGTGGCTCCACGATCGGTACTCCGGGGCGTCGGGGTCGGATGCCAGGCGTTCCCTCTCCTTCAGGTACTTTTTCCGGATGCCCTTGCTTTTGTACAGCACGCGGTCCTTCCCGACCGGGCAGACCTTCGTGCAGATGCCGCAGGGGTAACAGCGCTTTCTGACGAGCTCCTCGTGCATCTCGAGACAGGCCGCCTTGTCGAAATCCCCGATGACCCGGTCTTCCCGCTGCGTGAGGGCGTTCTTGGGACAGCATGCCGCGCAGAGTCCGCACCGGATGCAGAGCTCCTTGGGCTGCAGGGGGTCGGGCGGCAGCGCCGCTTCGGTGAATACCGAAACGAAACGGACCCGGGGTCCGAACTCGGGGGTGAGAACGCACCGGTTCACCCCGATCGTTCCCAGGCCGGCGTAGGTCGCCGCCGGGACGTGACCGAAGGCGGCCAAGTTGTTTTCCCGCAGGGCCCGCATGGACGTGTAGGTGTCGCGGGTAAAGGGCATCGAGGCGTGACCCATGCGGTTGAGGTGTCTTGTGAGCTCAACGGCCAGGTCGTCGAGCTGCCGGTTCGTCGTGTCGTAGAGCTCCTTGTGAAGGGCCGAGGGCGTCGTCTCGACGACGGGCAGCGGCATGGACATGCCGATGACGATCACGGTGCGGGTCGGCGGAAACAGGGCCGTCGGGCGGAACGCGGGCGGGACCGCGCCGCCTTCGTCCCAGCGTTCCGCGGGGGCAAACCCCACGAGATCGGCGCCCCGCTCCCTGCAGAAGCGGGTGATGTCGTCCTTGAGTTCCTGGCCGGGGGGGATCAATCGTCGACTCCTTTCGTTTCTCTATAGCCGATGTTTCACACAAAGGGAAGGCGGGGCTCGATCGTGACGATGCCGAGCCAGCCGTCGACGCTGACCCTGTCGCCCGTGCGGACCACCTCGGCGGCCCCCGGGATGCCCGTGACGCAGGGGATTCCGTACTCGCGCGCGATGATGGCGCCGTGGATGAGCATCCCGCCGCGGCGCTCCACGATGCCCGCCGCGAGAGGGACGGCGAAGGTCATGTTGGGGTCGATCGAGTCGCAGACGAGGATCTCGCCCGCCCGGATCTCGAGCAGGTCCTCGGGGCCGGAGATCACCCGCGCCGGGCCGCTCGCGATGCCCGGTCCCGCAGGCTGGCCCCGAAGCTGACGAACCCGGAGGTCCGCACCGGTCTCTTCGGCACAGGGCCTCGGGACGCCCCTTTTCGGGCGCCATGCCGGGTCGCGGAGCGCCCGGGCCGTCTCCTCGGCGGAGAGATCCCGGCTCTCTGCGCCCATCCGTCCGGACAGGCGCCGCTTTCCCTCGGCGACGGCGGCCAGCAGCCCCCCCTCGATCTTCCCGAGATGGATGTTGTCGTTGTCCCGCAGGCGGTAGCTTGCCCTCCCGAGGTCGAGCATCTCCGAGGCCCTCTGCCGCGCATCGCCCTCGAAGCGCGCAAGGAAGGCCTCCCGACGCCGCTCGATCTGGCCCGCGTCGAAGCGCTCCCGCGCCGGAGGGGCCGCCGCCATGCGCAACAGAAGTCCGACGAGGGCCCCCTGGCCCGAAAAGCAGCGATCCGTCCCGCAGCCCAGGTCGCCGAAGGTGCGGCTGAACCTTTCGAAATCCTCGTCGAAGGCGGTGTCGGTGCCCGCCAGGGTTCCCCGGCGCAGCGCTTCGGCCAGACCCGGATTGCCCCGGATCCGGCCCGCCATCCTCGTCAGCAGGCGGTTGCGCTCCAGGCTGATCATCTCGGTGCCGCCGAGCAGGTCCATGAACTCGTAGGGGTCCTCAGGACGCAGGGCGTCGTTGTAGGCCTGTCCGAAGAGCCGGATCCCGTGGGCCAGGGGGATGAACGCCGCATAGTAGATGTCATTCCATTTCGCGTGGAGGGATTGCCGCCTCTCGATCTCGGCCGCGAGTTCTTCATCGCTCAGGGCCTCGAGATCGGCGCCGGCCAGCGCCCGGGCGTCGCTCGTCATGGCGGGGAGCCACCGGCCCTCGACCTCCTGCCGCAGCGCCTTGAGGTTCTCGAAGCTGCGCCTCAGCGTGAGATTCCAGGCCCTCGGGTCGCCGGCGGCGGTCGGCCCGCCGGTGGTGATCGGCCGTGCCTGGAGAAGGCAGAGCCTGCCTGACCGGATCGTCCACTCCACGTCCTGGGGCGACCCGAAGAACCGCTCCACGTCCACGACGGCCCGGAACACGAGGAGCACCTCCTCCGGGTCCAGGGGCGGCGTTGCGGCGAGCGCGGCAGGGAGGGGACGGGCTTCCACCCCGGAATCGCCTGCGTAGAGGGCTTTCTGTCTCGCCGCGGATCGGTGGGAGAGGATACGCCCGCTCCCGCGGTCGAGGACCCACCGGTCCGGCTCGACGGAGCCGTCGACGAGCCCCTGGTTGAGCCCGTGGACGGCCTCGATGACCCCCTGCGAGGGGTTTTCCGGGCTCACGCTGAAGGCCACGCCGGAGCGGTCGCCTTCCACGATTTCCTGGACGATGACCGCCATGGCGCTCCTGGCGACGTCCAGCCCCAGCTCCTTTCTGTAGAGCAGGGCCGCATCGGACCACAGCGAGGCCCAGACGAGACGGATGCGATCGAGGATGGCGTCCGTGCCCCGGACGTTCACGAAGGACTCGTGGAGCCCGGCGAATGAGGCCGTGGCCGAGTCCTCGCCCGGGGCCGACGAGCGCACGACGACGGCAACGCCTCGGAAGCTCTCCTCGATCGCGCGGGCCAGCTCCGCCCGGATCCCTGCGGGCAGCGGGGTTCGGAGAAAGAGGTTGCGGATGCGCAAAGCGGCGTCCCACATCTCCTCCCAGCGCATCTGATCGGCGATCTTGCGGTTGATCTCGAGGGCGATGGCCTCGCCGATCCCGGTGCCCCGGAGGTAGTCCCGGTAGGCATCCGCGGTGACGAGAAGGGCCTCCGGGACCGGCAGCCCCTCGCGGGCCATCCGGGAGAGAGAGTAGGCCTTTCCGCCCACGCGCTCGCGGTCCCGCGGTTCGACCCGGTCCAGGGGAAGGGTATAGGTCATGGCAGGGGTGAGACCTCGATGACGTTCTGGAATCTCGTGACGACGATCCAGCGCTCCACGTCCATGCGGAAGAGGGCGCACGACGGCGCACGGACGAATTCTTCGAGGAAGGGGAATTTCGCGGTATACGCGGCGACCCCCCTGTCCCGCTCCTCTCCGGCCAGCTCGACCGCGCTGCCCAGGGCCGTGGCCGCCAGTGCCTCGTGGAAATCGGCCTCCTGGCCCCGGCGGTTGTCGATGAGCAGGGCCACCCGGGCATCGGCCGTGAGGTTTGCGTATTTGCGCGTCGCCCGGGTCGTGGCGAACAGGAGCCGGCCGGTTCCGAGGGCCGCAAAGGAGACGAGATTGCTGTACGGGGCGCCCCCTGCGCCCGAGGTGGAAAGCACGGCCAGGCGCTGGGATTGCAGCATTTCGTCGAGCCGGGCGCGGAGGTTTTCCATCTCTTCCATGCTAGCGCCTCTCCAGGGTCTCGAGGATGCGTTCATAGAGAATCAGGAGTTCTTCACCCGGCCCGGGTGTTTGGCCTCCGGCCCAGATTCCGCGGAGAGCCTCCTCACCCAGGCCGAGACCCTCGGCGACAAGCCGTGTCTGGTGCCACGTCGGCAGCCAGACGAGCCTCTCCCTCACCCGCTCGACCGTGCCCAGGAGGCGAACGAAATGCCCCAGGTTGAGGATGAAATAGACCCGGTCGGGAAAGGGCGAAGCCGCGGGGATCAGCCCCTCGGGGTCCCAGACGAAGCATCCCACGTGCGGCGTCCAGGCGAGCCCCGCCTCCTTGAGACGCAGGGCCGTTTGCCTGTGGCGTTCGCCGAAAGGCAGGGGCGCCAGATCGGTCGCCGGGTTGAAGGGCGTCGGTTTCATGAACGCTATTGTAATACAAGGCCGTCTGGGTTTACCATCCCGATCCTTACTGCAGGCTAAGAAAATGCAGTCCCTGGCCTCAAGCCGGCAGCGGGTCTGCCCGATAGTCTAGAAGTGGATCGAAGACGGCCCCGGTCTTTTTTCTGCAACCAAAACGATCTATGGCACGGATATTGTTAGACAATTAAATTTCCCCTTGATTTTTCCTCTCGTGCCGGGGTAAAAAAACACCGCTTTTGCGTCAACGGCGCATGCTTTCTAAGGAAAAAGCAAAGGAGGGGACGATGCATTCCTTTAGAAAACATGGCGATCTTCTTGTCCAACCGTTCAGCCGCCGCTCTTTTCTGAAACTGGGCATTCTCGGCTCCGCCTTGCTGGCTCTGCCGTGCAAGGCCGTTGCCGCTCTCGAGCCGGTCCTTTCGCCCGAGATCATCGGCTCGCCGGGATGGAAAGAGGAAGCCGGCCTCGTCATCGAGCCCTGCGAGGAAAGAAGGCTCCACCTCTACAGCACCAACACGGGCGAGACGTTCAACCGGGCCTACTGGGCCGACGGGGACTACATCCCCGAGGCGCTCGAGGAGATCAACTTCCTCATGCGCGACTACCGGGCCAACCTGGTCAAGGAAATCGATCCCAACCTTCTGGACCTGCTCTATCACCTCAACCGCAAGCTGGAATGCGACAGCCCCTTCCACGTCATCTCCGGCTACCGCTCGCCCAAGACCAACGCGGCCCTTCGCCGGCGCAACCGCCGCGTGGCACGCAACAGCCTGCACATGGCGGGGATGGCCGTCGATCTGCGTGTGCCCGACATCCATGCAAAGAACATCTGCAATGCGGCCCTGGAGATGCGCGTCGGCGGCGTCGGGTATTACGCGAAGCGCGGCTTCGTGCACCTCGACGTGGGCGATTTCCGCACTTGGCAGGACGGCAGGAGAAGACGGAAGAAGGTGAGCAAGAAGGCCTGAGCGAAAGGCAGCAGCAAGGTCCAAGCAACAAGCAGCTAGGCAACAGAAAGTGAAATCCCCCTCTTCCTCTTTTATCAAGAGGGAAGAAGGGGGATTTTTTTGCTTTGCGATGGGCCTGCTAAGGTCTTGCGGCCCTGGCAGGCTTTGCCTTTTGCTGCAAGGCCCTGTCGAGCCGCTCGTCGCGCCGGTAGATGTCTTCCAGGAAGTGGACCGTCCCGTCGCCGTTCCCCCAGGCCGTGAAATACAGGATGTGAACGGGGATGGGCTTCGGCAGGTTGGCCACCGTCGTTTCCTTCGTCTTGAGCACCGCCGCGATCCTCTCCTTCGACCACTCCCTGCTGCCCCGCATGACGAACTCCGCCAGGTCCATGGGCTTCTCGATCCGGATGCAGCCGTGGCTGAACCCGCGCCTCTCTCTGCGGAAAAGATGCGGGTCGGAGGTGTCGTGCAGGTAGACGCTGTGCTTGTTGGGGAACATGAACTTGATGCGCCCCAGGGGGTTGCGGGGGCCCGGCTCCTGGCGCAGGCGGTAGGGGAAGTTGCTCTCCGAGAGCGTCGCCCAGTCGATGGCGGCCGGGTCGACCCGCTCGCCGTTCGGCCCCGCCTTGAACACTTTCATGTTCTCCTTGGCGAAGAAGTTCGGGTCCTTCCGGATCTTCTCGAGGGTCTCCTCCGTGGCGATGCTGTGGGGGACGTTCCAGTAGGGGTTCATCTCGATGTAGGTCATCTTCCCGCTGAAAACGGGCGTTTTCTGGAACGCCGTGCCCACGACGATCTTCATCGTCAGGACCGGCGCCTCGTTTTCGACGACCTCGAGGCCGTAGCCCGCGATGTTGACGAGGATGTAGGGGTTGCCCAGGTTCTGGGGCAGCCAGCGCCAGCGCTCGAGGTTCAGCTCGATCTGGCGGACACGGCTTGACGCCGGCACGTTGAGGGCCTTCAGGGTCCGGGCGCCGACGATGCCGTCGTCGTAGAGCCCGTGCCGCAGCTGGAAGCGCTTCACCGCCTCCTCGACGGCCTCGTCGAAGAGATCGCTTGCCCCGTCGATCTGGACCGGCAGTTCACCGGTGACCTTCAGGCGGGCGCGCAGCGCGGGGACGCGTTCGCTCCTCATGCCCTTCTCGAGCCTGCCGTCGCCAGGGACGACGGGCCAGCCGCCCCTCTCCGCGAGCGCCCGGTAAACGACCAGCGCCGTCTTGAGCCGCCCGTATCCCGGCTGGGCGGGCAGGAGGCGCCGGAGGCTATCCTCGAACCCGTCGCCCTCTAGGGCCTTCTGGAGATGGCGCGCCAGGTTGAAGCGCGCGGGGTAGATCGTCCACTCGTCGGCGTGGAGCGTCTCGGGGTTGACGCGGCCGTTGAGCAGGTGGGCCGCGTAGACCAGGTAGGCGTCGGTCAGGAGGAATTCCAGGGCGACGAGCCGCTCCGCGTCGGGCCGCTCGTTGCGGGCGAGGGTCTGCCGGATCTCGCCGAGCGCGGCCTCGATCCGCTCGAGGTGGTAGTCTTTCGGCTGGAGACCCTCGGCGTCGGCCGCCCGGATCGCCCTCGCCAGGGTATCCGCTGCGGGCAGCGGTGCGCCCTCCCGGGTCCATGCCGGCCCGTACTTGCGCATCTGGTAGAAGCGGATGACCGCACCGGGGTTGCAGTAGGTCGCGCCGGGGCAGACGGTTTTCTGAACGGTTCCTGACCGGACAGCCTTCTCGAGGCTCTTGCGGAGGTCCTCGGGCGGGCTCTGGGCCAGGGCGCTTCCTGCGAAAAGGAAGACGAGGGCGACAAGCAGGGGCAGCGGGCACCGGTATCGAGGTCGTGCGGGGGTCATCGGTCTTGTCCGGTTGCAGGATTCATAAAAAAACCGCCGGTCGCAACCGGCGATCGAGGCGGTTATGGGCCTTGGACGCTGTTTCGGGGACTATACCCGCATCGCGGGGAAATGTCGACAGGTTTTTTCGCCGCTCAGCGGCCCCTCTCGAGGGCGGCCACCTTTTCCAGGTAGGCCGGCATGTCGAACTTGCGCCTGAGCCCCGCCTCGTTCATGTAGCGGATCTTGCCGAAGACCCTGCGCTCCGGCCAGGCCCGGTCGTGCTTGCCGAAGCACCAGGCCACCCCGGCGTAGCTGTTGGGGTCTCGGCCGTCGAGCTCGTAGCGGTTGTTGAGCCGCAGGGCCGTCCGGAAGGCTTCCTGCGGGGTTCGGCTCCACTCCAGGATCTTCTTGCCCCAGTACATGCGCATGTAGTTGTGCATCTTGCCCGTGAGGACCATTTCCCTCTGCGCGGCGTTCCAGTATCCGTCGTGGGTCTCGGCACGCTCCCACTGGCCCTCGTCGTAGAGAGCATCCCTGCGGTCTTTCGCGTGGTCGGCAAGGGTCTTTTTCGCCCAGCCGGGCAGGCTTCCGTACTCGTCGTATCGCTCGTTGTAGAGGGCGAAGTTGACGCCGAGCTCACGCCGCACGATGAGCTCCTCCAGGAACGCCTCGCGTGCCGCGGCGGGTGCGGACTTCTCACCCCAGACCCGCAGGGCGACGGCGAGGGGTGAGATCTGGCCGAAGTGCAGGTAGGGGCTCAGGTGGGAGGAGTAATCGAGGCCGGGGTCGCTGCGCCGGTCGGCGTAGTGGCGGAGCTTCGCGGCGATGAAGTCCTCCAGCAGGGCGTTGGCCCGGCTCGTGCCCCCGCGGAATGCCGCAGAGGGGGGCACGGAACGGTCGATGGGCATCGTCCGGGCGAGCGCCGCGGCATCCTTCACGGCGTCGACATCGAGACGCAGGGCGAGGGAATCCTTGCGGACCGGCCTTTCATGCAGGGGGATCAGGTACCCCTTGAGGATCCTCTGCAGCTTCGGCCGCAGGGTCCCCGCCGTGTACTCCTCCTTCGGCGAGGCGGTCTCCGCGGGCACGACGACATCGGATTCCACCTGGACGACGGCGCAAGGGGCATTGGCCGCGACGTGACGGCGCCACTGCCTCTGGATGCGCAGGTAGCCCCTGTCGGTGACGACAAGGGCCGCATCCTCGGCCAGCGCCGTTGCGGCGAGCTCCGGCGAGCGGTGCTGCAGCACGAATCGGATCCCCCTGCGCTGCAGCCCTTCGCGGACCTCCTCGAGGCCTTCCAGCATGAATACGTAGTGCCGCAGGTTGGCCTCGGGGAATCGGTCGGTCAGGCCGAAGGCGACAACGACGGGGAGGTTTCGCCCGTTGGCTTCGCCGACGGCGTACTCGAGGGCATGGTTGCACTCGACCCTCTGGGAGGCCTGCATCCAGTACAGGACGTAGCGGCCGTCCTGGACACTGCGGCGGTTGAGGGGCTGGATGCGCGAGGGTTGGATCATGGGCGGTACTCCTGGAAGTCGATTGCGTCCCGCAGGGCGTCCGCCTTACGCCGGATGCGCTTCGCCTCGGCCGGGGCCAGGCGGTCGGCGTTTCGAAGCTGGAGGCCCATTCGGGGGTTGCGGGCGAGGCGCGCACGGTTGCGGAGAAGAAAGTCCCAGTACAGGATGGTGTAGGGGCAGGACGACTCCCCGTCCGTCCGTCCGGGGTCGTAGCGGCAGCCCCCGCAGTAGTTGCTCATCCGGTTGATGTATTTGCCCGTGGCGGCATAGGGCTTGGAGGCCATGATGCCGCCGTCGGCAAACTGGGACATCCCGAGGGTGTTGGGCAGCTCGACCCACTCGACGGCATCGACGTAGATGGCGAGGTACCAGCGGTGGACCTCCCGGGGCGCGACCCCCAGGATGAGGGCGAAGAGCCCCGTCACCATGAGCCTCTGGATATGATGGGCGTAGCCGTACGCCAGCGTCTGGCCGATCACCTCACGCAGGCAGTTCATCTCCGTCTGCGCCGTCCAGTAAAACGACGGCAGGGGCAGCGAGGCCTCCAGGGCATTCATGCCGACATAGTCGGGCATGTGACGCCAGTAGATCCCCCGGACACACTCCCGCCAGCCGATGACCTGGCGGATGAACCCCTCGGCGCAGGCCAGCGAGGCGCTGCGTCTTCCATAGGCCTCGGCGACGGCCTTCACCGCCGTCCGCGGGTCGAGGAGCTTGAGGTTCATCGACGAGGAGAGTCTCGAGTGGTACAGCCAGGGCTGGCCGGTCCACATGGCGTTCTGAAAGGGACCGAAGAGCGCGAGACGGTTTTCGACAAAATCCTGCAGGGCCTTCTCGGCCTGTCCCGCGGTGACGGGCCAGTCGAAGCGCCTCAGGCTCCCCGGGTGACCGGCAAAACGCCTCTCCACGAGGTCGATGACCTCGCGGGTGATCGCGTCGGGCGAAAAGGACAGGGGCGCCGGAATCTTTCCCGGCCCGGCCTTCGGGAAGGCCCCCCGGTTGTCGGCGTCGTAGTTCCAACGGCCGCCCTCGGGCTTGCCGCCTGCCATCAGGAGGCCCGTCCTGCAACGCATCCCGCGGTAGAAGGGCTCCATCCGGAGCTGTTTCTTGCCCCGGGCGAAGCGGTCGAAATCTTCACGGGAGACGAGAAAGTGCCGGTCGCCACGGATTTCGAGATCGACGCCGGCCGCTCGAGCCGCTTTCCGGATATCCTCGCGCACGCGCCATTCGCCCGGCTCGACGATGACGAGCTTGCGCGGCCTGACGCCCCGGCAGGCCGCCTCGAGTTCGAGCGCCAGGGTGCCGCGGTTTTCCGGGTCCTCGAGGGCCCGGTAGTGCACGACGAGGCCCTGCTTTTCCAGCACCGCCCGGAAATGGCGCATGGCGGAGAGAAAGAGAACGATCCGGGCCTTGTGGGACGGCACGTAGCCGGCCTCGGCGGCCGCCTCGGCCATCCAGACGGCGTCCTCGGCTGCATCGAAGCCGTCGAAGGCCGACGAGCGCGGGTCCAGCTGGTCTCCCAGGACGAGCACCAGGTTGCGGACCGGCCTCGGGGCCCGGCCGTCAGCGGAGGTACGTCGTCTTTTCACGGAAATCCTTTCGCTTCGACGCCGCCGCGGAGGCGGGCCTGCCGACGCACAGCAGGGCCACGGGGTCCTTGCCGGGGTCGAGGCCGAGGATCTGCCGTACCGGTCCCGCCTCGTAGAGGCTGAACCACAGGGTGCCCAGCCCCAGGGCGTGGGCCGCGAGCATCATGTTCTGGACGGCCGCCGAGCAGCCCTCCAGGTATCCCCGGCCGGCCCCCTCGTCGAGGAACATGTCGGCGCCGCTCTTCTTCGGGTCGCCCACCACGGCGATGAGGACGGGGGCCTCCTTCACGAAGTCGACAGGGAATTTCTCGAGCCACTTCCATCCGCTGCGCTCGAAGAGCTTCTTCTTGCAGAGCTCGCTCTCGGCGAAGATCCGTTCCTTGATCCCGGGGCTGGTGATTACGACGAACTCCCAGGGCTGCTGGTTGGCGGGCGACGGGGCCCAGTTTCCGGCCTCGAGGATCTTCTCGATGTCCGCGTCGCCCGGCGCCTCGGGCTGAAATTTCCGACAGCTTCTCCTGCCCATGATGGCCTCGAATACGTCCATGTGTCCCTCCTTCTCCATAAAAAAGGTGATCGGCGCCGGACGCTCATCCGGGATCGTTCCTGCGAAGAGACGGTTTTAGGCCGCTCACACATGCTTCGCTTCGTGAAGAGCGGCAACCTCAAACGGGTCTGCCTTCGCTCGTCACAATCCCGCTCGGGCGCCGGCCGGATCATCTGTGATGTCGGACGGCAAGTTACAATCCCTATCAAAGGAGCCCGTGCTTTTTCAAGAACCCCAAGACCGCCTCCCGGAACCCGTCTGGGTTGTCCAGGTGTGCCGGGTGGGTCGCCCTCGGGATCTCGGCCAGCTCGCCTGCGGGCAGTAACCGGACCATCTGCTCTGCGGCCTCGCGTCCGAGAACGCGGCTTTCGTCCCCGCGGATCACGAGAGTCGGGCATCGGATTTCGGCCAGGCGGCCCCTGAGGTCGTAATGGTCGAACCGGGCGAGGATTTCCCGGTCATACGTCCGGTGCCATCGGTCCCCCTTCCGGGCGAGGGCCCTCGCCGCCAGATCGCGCAGGTGCTCCCGCCGGGCGTAAGGGGCGTTCCGGGCGATCTCGTCGACGTACTCTTCCGGGGAGGCGTAGGCATCCGGGAGACTTTTGTACAACCCGAGGAGGTACTTGCGGTTCCAATCCGGGGGGAAGGGCTCGATGTCGACGTGGATGAGGGCCGCCACCCTCCCGGGGTTGAGGGCTGCGTAGAGGCTTGCGTGCAGGGCCCCCATGGAGTGCCCCAGCAGGATCAGGCCTTCGAGGCCGAGCGAGTCGATCACCGCCGAGAGATCCTGCAGGTAGTCTTCGCATCGGTATGCCGGCGGAACGGCCCAGCCGCTCTTGCCGTGCCCGCGCTGATCGAGGGCGAGGACCCTGAATGCCCCGGCCAGTGCGGGCGCCAGCAGGTCCCAGGTGTGGGCGTTGTCCCCGGTGCCGTGCAGAAGGAGCAGGGGTCTGCCGGCCCGCCTCCCCTGTTCGAGGATTCGAAGCGGCAGCCCGCCGATCAGAAGGAAATGTTCGGACGGCGAATCGTCGGCCGTGCCCCCGCCGCCCCGCCTCGCCAGCATCCGCGCAATCGGGATGTCGGCGGCGGAAAAATCGTAGGATCCCAGGTCGGCCGGGCAGACCCAGCGGATCTCCTCGTGGTCGCGGAGCTGAAAGACACCGCAAAGGTGGTTGACCCGGTAGGCCACGAGGTCGATCTCGCCGTGCGGGTAGGCATGGAGGCTTCGGCCCACGAAGGGGCCCACGGCGACCTCGATCCCGAATTCCTCCTGCATCTCCCTCCGCAGGCAGGCCTCCGGGGTCTCGCCCTCCTCGAGTTTGCCCCCCGGGAACTCCCACTTGTCCGCCATGCGGTCCCCTCGCTTTCGGCGGGCGATGAGGATTCTTCCGTCCCGTTCGAGAACGGCTGCTGTGACCGTTGTCCTCTTGGGGGGATATCCGGTGGAAGTCATCCTAGTCGCATCCCGGCAGGCCGCCCCCGCAGCCAAGGCGAAAAACCTTGAATCGGTGAGCGTTCTATGAAATAAAGGGCCGTCCTTTTGTAGAAGTCCCTACAAAAAATGTAGGAGCCATGCCATGAAGAAGTGGATATGGGGGGTCCTGTACCTCCTGAGTATCCTTTTGGGTAATGCCTTCGTCATTTGGTTCGGCATCGTCACCGTTGCCGGCCTCTCCTTCCCGGCCGGGGTGGTCTGGATCGGACTTACCTTTTCATTTCGGGACTTTGTCCATCGTTACTGGGGTGACTGGGCGACCTGGGGCTGGATGATTGCAGCCTCGGTCATCACCCTTTTCTTCAATCTCGAGATCGCCTTGGCCTCGATGGCCGCCTTTTTCGTGTCGGAAAGCCTCGATTGGCTCTTTTTCCGCGTTCTGAAACGATCTTTTGCCGCCAGGATCGTGTGGTCCAACCTCGTCTCCTGCCCGGCCGATTCCCTTGTCTTTGTCCTTCTGGCCTTCGGGCCTGTCTGGCCCGCGATCTTCGGTCAGGCAATAATCAAATATCTTTCGGGACTTATCGTTCTCCCGTTCCTTGTCGCCCGCCATCCGTCCCCCGCCGTCCCTTCCGCTTGACCGGTAAGGATGCCGTGCCGAGGGCACCGATTCATGGCTTCCCTCGCCCCCCCGTGAAGAACAGCCGGGGGAAAAATCAGTGACCAAAAAATTTATTTCAGAAGGCCTCGGCTTTTTGTCACGGATGTTGCATATTCTATCGAGCGAATCCGATAACCTGAAACCCCATTTATCTCTCTCTGGGTGCCAGTTTCCCCTCCTTCACCTGGCACCCAATCTTTTTTTTCAGCTTTTTTGTCTTTACAAGCCCCCTGTTTTGTCAGATATATTTACTGCCAAGCTCGGCGTGCTCAATTTCATGGACAGCGGCGGCGGGACTCGTGGGGCTTCTCGATAAGATAGAAAAATCGCTGGTCCGTCGGCTGATGAAGAGCTCGGGCAAGCAGCCCTTTATCATCGTGTTCCTCATCATCTTTCTCTCCATGAAAAAGAAGGGGAAGAAGAGGAGCGAGGTCGAGAAGGACGAAAACTACTGGCGCGTCATCGGCGGCCTGTGACGGAAATCCGTCACTTCTTCCGGCCCCGTCGCCGGAAAATTGACGAGCCCGCCCCTCCGGCTTCGCCTCGAAGATCCCCGACAGGCATCGAGCCCGGCGCGTTACGGGTCCCCTCCGCGATCCCCAGCGGCCGCTTTCATGGGCAAGCCCCGGGCCGGGCCGCGGCCGCTACCGCATCATGATGCACTTCGTGTTCAGGAGCCTCGCCACGGCCGCCTCCGTGACGGGCCTGCGGAACGTCTCCCGGACCTCCCTGCAGACAAATTGTCCGTCCCGCCAGAAAATGCCGATGGGGATGCGCTCCCCCCAGCGGTCGGCCGCGCGCATGGCCTCGTGGCGGTCCTGCAGCGGCTCCCCGAGCTTGTAGACACGCTCGCGATACCAGGCGTAGGTGTTCACCTTGTTGAAGCTGACGCAGGGCTGGAGAATGTCGACGACGGAGGGGCCCTTGAAGAGGATCGCCTCCCGCAGAACCTGCTCCATGTGATGCGGGTCGCCGGCGAAGGTGCGGGCCGCGAAAGGGGCCCCCGCCGCGAGGGCCATCACCAGGGGGCTCAAGGGGGTGTTGAGGTTGCCCTGGGGGTCGAGGGCATTCCGTATCCCCTGGTCCGTTGTCGGCGAGCTCTGCCCCTTCGTGAGGCCGTAGACCTTGTTGTCGCAGACCAGGATCGTGATGTCCAGCCGTCGCCGGATCGTGTGGATGAAGTGATTGCCTCCCTCGCCGTAATGGCACCCGTCGCCCGAGACGGCAATGACCGTCAGCTCGGGTCGGGCCAGCTTGATGCCCACGGCGAGCGGCAGCGACCGTCCGTGGAGGCCGTTGAAATAGCTGTACGGCAGGTAATGGGGCATCTTGGCCGCCTGCCCGATCCCCGAGGTGAGCACGATGTTTCTCGCCGGGACGGGCAGCTCCTTGAGGACCTTTTCCAGGGTGGCCCGGATCGGGAAATCCCCGCAACCCGGGCACCAGGCGATTTCCTGTTTTGCCATGGGATCCTTCCTCTCCGTTTCTGTCAGCCGAGGACCTTCTTGACCCGTTCGACCAGCTCCGCCACGGTGAAGCACTCGCCGTTGTATTTCAGGACCTGGTGGGCGGCGTTCAGGCCCAGCTCCCGCCGGAGCAGTCGCCCGAACTGCCCCGTGGCGTTGTTCTCGATGCAGATCAGCCGCTTGCGGGCGAGCCCGCGCGCCATCTGCGGGGTGAGGGGGTAGACCTGACCGAAGTGCGCCGATGACACCGCGATCCCCTCGGCCCGCAAGGCCTCGACCGCCTCGTCCACGATCTGCCGGTTCGAACCCCACGAGACCAGCACGGTGGGCGCCCTGCGGTCGCCGGAGCGGGACGGCATGACGGCCTCCTTGCGCAGCCCCTCGAGTTTTCGGAGCCGCTTGTCGACCATCCGGACCCTCAGGTCGAGGTCCTCCGTGATCTTGCCGTCTTCCGTGTGCTCGTCGGAGTCCACCTCGACGCGGGCCTCGGAGAGGCCGGGGTGGGTCAGCGGCGAGACCCCGGTGTCGGTGAGGGCATAGCGCCGGTAGCCCGCCTCGAAGACGGGATACTCGCGCCGGAGCATCTTCGTCGGAACCCGCCCCTCCATGATCTGCACGGAGTCGGCCAGGTACTGATCCGTCAGGATGAACACGGGGATCTGCCAGCGGTCGGCCACGTCGAAGGCCCTGCGTGCCAGCGAGATGGCTTCCTCGATCGATCCCGGCGCGAAGATCACGCGCGGGAATTCCCCGTGGCCGGCGTGAAGGACGAACTCCAGGTCCCCCTGCTCGGTCCTCGTCGGCAGGCCCGTGGCCGGACCCGGCCGCTGGGCGTCGATGACGACGACCGGCGTTTCCGTCATGCCGGCAAGCGATACGGCCTCCGTCATGAGGGCGAAGCCCCCGCCCGAGGTGGCCACCATGGACCGAAGCCCCGCGTAAGATGCCCCGAGGGCCATGTTCAACGCCGCGATCTCGTCTTCGGCCTGCTCGAAATGAACGGGAATCTCCGACGCAACGGAGGCGATATACTGGAGAATCGACGTGGCGGGCGTCATGGGGTACCCGGCCACGAACTGGCATCCGCCCATGAGCGCCCCGAGGGCCAGGGCCTGGTTCCCGTCGAGCTTGCAGCGATCGCCCGGCCTCGGGGAGATGACCCTGCGGCCCGTCAGCCCCCAGCGGGCGGCGAACTCCCCGCCCTTCGCCAGCGCCCTGCCGACCGACTCGTCAGGCGCGATCGTCCGGTGTGCCGAGGGGTCGGCACCGAGGCAGGCGAGGATCAGGCCCACGAGGATAGTTCCCGTGGCCGTGACGTCCTCGAAGGCTTCCCCGGCTTCCGCCTCGATCTGCCCGACCCGGTCCGACCCGAGGAATACGCCGTCCGAGGCCAAGGACGGCCTGTGCCGGCGCTCCGTCTCCGCGCTGTCCATGGCGATGATCATGTCCCAGGGTTTTCCGCTGAGGGCATGGACGGGCCGGTCGGACACGCGGATCATGTGGTAGTTGTGTCCGCCCCGGATCCTGGACATGTAATTCTTCGTCGCGAAGAAAGTGTACCCCAGCCTGCAGAGCATCTCCGAGAGCTCCAGCTCGACGGAAAACATCCCCTGGCCGGCCTCCCCGCCGATCAGCACACTGAATTCCATCATGACCTCCTGCATGCCCGCAGCGGCCGTGAAGAACGATACGCCGCATTCGGCCGCCATGGGGCGGCGGCGCCGTCCCGTCGCCCGGCCCATCGCGCCGATGGCGTGATCAGGACAGCCCCTCCCGCTCCATTTCCACGATGAGCTCCCTGTAGGTTTTCTCGAGCAGCGACTCGAGGATCTGATTCTTCTTCCACGAAGGGAACCAGTCGATCTCCGACGCGCTTTCCGCGACGATGCGCTCCCTGTCCCGCCGGAATCTCTCCTGGATGGCCGAGGCCTTCTCGGGGCCGAATTTTTCCCGGTACTGCACGAGGGCGTGGAGGAACTTCTCTCTGCTGGTGCCTTCCATGGGGGTTGCGCCTCCGGGGTCTGCCGTGCCGGACTGGGAAGGGGGTTTAAAACAACGTGCCTGAAAAAGGCGGGGCGGCGAACCCGTCGCGGCCGCCGCCCCTCCGCTTATTGCAGGAACTTGGGCGGTCCCCCCAGGGGGAATCCCGCCTTTTCGAGGGCGTCGACGATCTTCTCGATGGACGTCTTTTCGTCATCGAACTTCACGATGGCGATGTGGCTGAATTCGTTGATGTCCACGGGCTCCGCATTGGCGACGTTTTTGAGGGTCCAACTGACCCTTTCCCGGGTGAAGGGTCACTCGCAGTTCGGTAGGAGGATCTGAACGACCCTCTCCTTGGCGAACACGGTCGAGGCGCCGATCAGGACGGACAGCACGACCGCGATCAGCACGAGCAGGCGCAATCTGTTTCTCATGGGCGAACCTCCTTTTTCAGTTGGTCCTATCTTAAGCACTCCCGAGTCCAAAATCCACAGAAAAGATATGCCGGGGAAGGCCTGCCTGCCGCCCCTGGGGAGCGGGCCGAAACGCGGGAGGGCCGCGGCCGGCGATACAGGCCGGCGTTCAGATGGAAGTCCTGGCCTTGCGGACCACGGCCTCGAACGTCGAGACGGGACGGGCGAATCCGTTCTTCACCAGGATCTCGGCCCCCAGGTTGAGGGCGATGCAGTTTTCCTGCGGCCTGTCGCAGGCCTTGCCGAGATGAAGGGCCTTGTGCCGGCAGGCGCAGATCGACACGGAGGCCGCCGTGGCCGACTCGATGAGCCAGGTGGCCCTCTCCCAGTCGAGGATCTCCGTGTGGTCCCCCTCGGGCAGGGACTCCTCCCGCACCAGCGAGCGGCCGATCTGGGTCTCGGCCGCAAAGACGGACCGGGCGAAGCGGTCGTCGCCGTGCATGTAGGCGTCGAAAAGCCGGGCGAGTTCCTTCAGGGGAAGCCGGTCGTCGGCGCGCATGAAGGTGTACTCGAAAAACCCGATGACCACGGGCGCAAGGGACACGCAGCGGCGCCCGCCCCGGTCGAGGTCGATCACGAGACCTCTGAGGGCCATGGCGGTGATCCGGTCGTCGAGGGCGGCAGGGTCCATGCCCAGCTTCTTCGCGAGCCTCTCCACGGAGATGAACCGTGTCGGGATCTGCCGGGCGATCGCGGCGTCCTCGGGGGAGAAGAGGATCTTGAGAATCGCCATGAAATGGGGCGAATCCGGGGCCCCCGTCACGTTGCGGTCGAGGCGCTGCTGCAGGAGGCGGTATTCGCGGTCGGGGTTGTGGATATGTCCCATGGTTCAACGACCTCGGAGATCGGCAGTGAGGAAGAGCGGAGAATCAGCAATCACGGCGGCACCGCATAGGCGTCCTTATGGAATTCCACGCAAAGAAACGCGTGATCGAGTTGCTACCACAGACGGTCCAGCCTTGAAAAGCGGAATCTCCTTTTCGATTTGCCGCGGGCTGCCGATCGTGGTATTTTCCTGGGCAATGACTCGGCGAGGTGACCGATGAAGAGGCGTGACTTTCTGAAGTGGACGGCCGTTTCCTCTGCGGGGCTTGCGCTTCCCGTCGGCCTCCCCTTGCTGGGACACGTCGCGCAGGCCGCCCGGGGGCCCGACCTCGTCGTGGCCCGCGGGGCCTCGACGCCGCAGGCCGTCAGGGCGGCCCTGGATGCCCTGGGGGGGATGCGGCGCTTCGTCGGCCGGGGCGACGTGGTGGTCCTGAAGCCCAACATCGGTTGGGACCGCGCCCCGCAGTACGCCGCCACCACCAACCCCGACGTCGTGGGAACCCTGGCCAAGCTCTGCTTCGAGGCGGGGGCGAAAAAGGTCCGCGTCTTCGACAACACCGTGAACGACGCGAGGCGCTGCTACAGGCAGAGCGGGATCGCCGATGCCGCCGCCGCGGCGGGGGCCGAGATGGTGACCATGGACAGCCGCAAGTACCGCGACGTCAGGCTCAACGGGACGGCCCTGAAGTCCTGGCCCCTCTACGGCGAGATCTTCGAAGCGGACAAGGTCATCAACGTCCCCATCGCCAAGACCCACAGCCTCTCGGGGCTCACCCTGGCCATGAAGAACTGGATGGGGGTCATGGGGGGCGTGCGGTTCCGCGTCCACCAGCGCCTTGACGAGAGTCTCGTCGATCTGTGCCGGGTCATCAGACCGACGCTCACTGTGCTCGACGCCGTCCGCATCCTGACGGCCAACGGCCCCACCGGGGGCGACCTCGCCGACGTCAAGCGCCTCGACACGGTCGTCGTGGGCACGGACCAGGTGGCCGTCGACGCCTTCGGGACCACCCTGTTCGGCATGAAGCCGGGCGATCTCGAACACGTGAGGCTCGCCGCGCAGGCGGGCCTGGGCGTGATGGACCTCTCGAAGCTGCAGATCAAGAGGATCGGTGTCTGAGTTGACCTTGACGCAGGCGCGGCGCATCGTCCAGGGGCTGTTCCTCGCCCTCTTCCTCTTTCTCTTCATCCAGACGGAGTCGAAGGGCGCCGACGAGCTGGGCTGGCCCGTGAAGCTCTTCCTGGATTTCGACCCCCTGATCTTTCTGACGACCTTCCTTTCCGCGCACCGTGTGGAGGGGCTCTTCTGGCTGTCGCTGATTCTCGTGGGTCTGACCGCCGTGCTGGGGCGGGTTTTCTGCGGCTGGGTCTGCCCCCTGGGAACGCTGAACAATCTGGCGGGAAGCCTCCGGAAAAAGAAGCCGAAACCGCCCAACCCCGGTTGGTTCAGAATCAAGTATTACGTCCTCGTCGGCCTGCTCGCCACCTCGCTCTTCGGCGTGCAGCTGGCCGGCATCCTGGACCCCGTCTCGCTGACGATCCGCTCCTTCTCGCTGGCCCTCTACCCCGCGATGAGCTACGCGGTCACGTCCCTCTTCGACGCGCTCTACCGGCTCGACCTTCCCCTCGTCACCCCCTCCTCGGAGGCCCTCTACGACCTGCTGAAAAAGACGCTGCTGCCCTTCCGGCAGCCCTGGTTCGCGCAGGGGACCTTCATCGGCCTGCTCTTCCTCGGCGTCCTGGCGCTGAACCTCGTGCAGCGGCGCTTCTGGTGCCGGTTTCTCTGCCCCCTGGGGGCCCTGCTGGGCCTGCTGTCCCGCTGGTCCGTCCTGCGCCGGGGCGTGAGCGAGCAGTGCGATGCCTGCGGGGCCTGCGCCGGGGTGTGCCAGGCCGACGCCTTGCCGGCCGGCAAGGAGAAGTGGCGGGTCTCGGAGTGCCTCGTCTGCAGCAACTGCGACGACGTCTGCCCGAAGAACGCCGTGCGCTTCGGCTTCCTGCGGGGAAGCCCCGGGGGGGGACTCGACCTGGGGCGAAGAAACGTGATGGCGTCGTTCTTCGCGGGGGCCCTGGCCGTGCCTCTGCTGCGCATCTCGCCGCTTGCCCGGCCGCGGATGTCCGACGCGAGGCTCATCCGGCCGCCCGGCTCACTCGGGGAGGCGGCCTTTCTCCAGAGCTGCGTGCGCTGCGGGGAGTGCATGAAGGTGTGCATCACCGGGGGGCTTCAGCCCACTCTCCTGGAGGCCGGACTCGAAGGGCTCTGGACGCCGGTGCTGGTGCCGCGGATCGGTTCCTGCGAGTTCGGCTGCACCCTCTGCGGCCAGGTCTGCCCCACGGGGGCCATCCGGAAGCTTCCCCTGGAGGACAAACAGCAGGTGCGGCTGGGTCACGCCGCCATCGACAGGGGCCGCTGCCTGCCCTTCGCTCACGCCACCCCCTGCATCGTCTGCGAGGAGACCTGCCCGACGCCGAAAAAGGCCATCTGGCTCGAGAGGGTGACGGTCCGGGACCGCGAGGGGAGGCCCGTGCGGCTGCAGCAGCCCCACGTGGACCTCACGGCCTGCATCGGTTGCGGGGCCTGCGAGAAGCACTGCCCCGTCGTCGGCCAGCCCGCCATCTACGTCACGAGCGCCGGCGAGTCGCGCTCGGAGGAGCATCAGCTTCTTCTTCAGGTGCCGACGGGGACTCCATTGCCCTATCGGTGATGCCGGTCCCGGAGTGTCGGAATCATGGAGCCATGGGAGTGAAAGATTCCTGACCCGTCATTCCCGCAGGTCCGTCTCGCCGATCCCGAGGCATGATCCAGCGTTCGAAATAAAAGCCCCGAAGGCAGAAGCCCGCGGGGCTTTTCACCGGCGTGCGGAGCGTTGCTACTTCTTCGCCTTTTCCAGTTCCCTGTATCGCCGGATGATGACGAAGATCCCCTGGTCGAAGACGCGGATCGTGCGGTTGAGGGTCTCCACGGCCCGGTGGGCGTCGAGGGCGGTGACGAAGAGGGCCTGGAAATCCGCGAAGAGCCAGATGTGGCGTCTCATCATGATGAGGGCGTAAATCGCCTCTTCCATCGGTACGCCTTTCCGGACGCTCTCCTCGGCGTAGTCGGCGAAGTATTTTTCCAGCTTCTTGTAGGGCTTCTCGTCGAAGTAGACGACCCGGAAGTTTTTGTAGAAGTCCAGTGCGAAGTTGCTGCAGTCCTCCGCTATCCGGGCATGGAACCACGGCGTGTGCGGGTTCGACTGGACGGCCTTGCACCACTGGGCGGCAATCTTGTCGGCGTGTCGTTCCGTCACCTCGAGCAGCTTGTCGGCGAATGCGTACATGAACAGGCTCCTTCCTGATAAGGGTTATCGTCTTGAGCGGGTCCCGGGGATCACTCCTGCGTGGGCTTACGCGATCAAGTCGACGAGGCCCCCTTTGCGCGGCCTGGCGCCGATCTCGAGGGCGCCGTCCCTCGAAAGTCGGTACGTGGGGGGGCCGTCGGTCCGCAGGGCGGCGCGAAAGAGGTCGATGACGACGGCGCCGCGCGCCGGGTCGTGAACGACGGCGAACCCTTCCGGCGGGACGTGCGGCGGGGCAGGGAAACGGCCTCGCCGGCCCTCGCCGGTTCCCGAGGGGATCAGCTCCCCCGCCGGGCTGCCGCCCGGCCGTGCGATCGCCCGATCGGGATGTCCTGTCACCGTCGTTCCATCGATTCTCATGAACGCCCTCTACGCCGCGCCCTCCGCCCGGCAGCGGCCCGTCGAGCCGCCCTCGAACCCGTTGCCGATCGGGACGATGCGCTCAGCCCTGCTTCTTCGAGAAAAAGTTCATGAGAAAATCCGTCTGCGCCGGAGACAGATCAAACTTGAGAGCCGCCTCTTCGATGAGTTTCGCCTTCGTCTTGCCGGAATCCAGGTTGTCGGAGATCCACTTGATGGCCCTCCTGATCTCCTCTCCCTCGGGCATGATCTGGGACATGGTCTTTCCCCTCCCCTCGAAAAATGGCCGGCCTCCGTGACCGGGGGCCGGTCGGTTGGCTCAATATAACGGAAAGACCCCGTTTTGTAAAGGAAATACCGTAAAGCGCATCTTGGCAAATGCCGTTTTTTCCGGTATGGTTTAACCACCACGGATCAGGGGGTCGCACGATGGCCGCTGCCGTCTATTTTTCCGAGAAATTCAGCGAAGATGCAATCGGCCGCCTCTTCGAGAGGGCCCTGGCCGATACGGCCGGGCGGATCGCGAGGGAGGACCGCGTCGCCGTCAAGGTGCACTTCGGGGAGGAGGGAAACTCCCGCTTTGTCTCCCCCGCGAACCTGCGGCCCCTTCTGGCGTGCCTGGCGCGACACCATGCCGATCACTTCCTCACCGATGCCAATGCCCTTTACCGGGGCAGCCGCCACAACGCAACGGACCACCTGGCGCTGGCGCGCAGACACGGGTTCGGCGCCCTGGGGGTGCCCATCCTCATCGCCGACGGCCAGCGGGGCGAGGAGGAAGCGGTGGTCCCGATCGCGGGGAGGATCTTCCGGAGCGTCCGGATCGCCCGCCTCATCGCCGAGGCCCGGGCCCTCGTCGTCGTCTCCCACTTCAAGGGTCACATCCTCTTCGGCTTCGGGGGGGCCATCAAGAACCTGGGCATGGGGTGCGGTTCCCGGGCAGGGAAGCTCGAGATGCACTCGACCCTCAAGCCCTCGGTCGGCGAGGGCTGCACCCTCTGCGGCCGGTGCGTCGAGGCCTGCCCGGCCGACGCGATCCTCCTGGGGGAAGACAGGGCCGCCATCGACCCCGAGAAGTGCGAGGGGTGCGCGAGCTGCATCGCCGCCTGCGAATTCGACGCCGTCGAGATCCCTTGGATGGCCCTGGCCTCGAGCGCCGTCATGGAGCGGACGGCCGAGTACGCCCTGGGGGCCCTGGACGGGAAGCCCTGCGTCTGCGTGACCTTCATCAACAACATCGCCAAGGACTGCGACTGCATGGCCGACAGCGAGCTGATCGGGCGCGACGTGGGCGTCGTCGCCTCCGTCGACCCCGTGGCCTGCGAGCAGGCCGCCTTCGATCTCGTCCGGGCAGGACACGGCGGCGTCGACATCTTCAAGAAGGCGACTCGGATCGACGGGACCCACATCCTCGCCTATGCCGAGTCCATCGGGCTTGGCCGCCGGGACTATGCGCTGGTCCGGCTCTGAGGCAAACGGGAGCGGCTCCTGCGCCGGGCAACCGCCTTGCGATGCCCCGGGTACGGTTCGTGCATCTCGGATCTGAGTCGCTCGGGGCCGACCCGGGGAATCTTCTCCCATCAGGCATCATGGAAGACAGCGGACAGAGCGAGACCAAGACCCGTATCCTGATCGTCGACGACCACGTGGAGCTCCGGGACATGCTCCGCGAGGCGATGGTCATTTACGGTTACGACTGCCTGACGGCGGGCAACGGCCGCGAGGCCCTGGATTGCCTGGCCGCCGATCCCGTCGACGTGGTCCTGACGGACATCAAGATGCCGGAGATGAACGGCCTCGAGCTCACGGAGCAGATCAAGCAGAATTATGACGTGGGCGTCATCGTGATGACGGGCTACACCGACGACTTTTCTTACGAGGACATCATCACCAAGGGGGCGAGCGACTTCATGGTCAAGCCCGTCGCCATCCCCGAACTGGATCTTCGGATCAAGCGCGTGGTGCGGGAAAAAGCCCTCCTGCGGGAGCGCAACCAAGCCATGGAGAAGCTCCGGGAGAGCGAGCAGCGATACCAGGAGCTGAGCATCACCGACGGCCTCACGAAGCTGTTCAACTCGCGCCAGTTCTACGCGGTCCTGCACGGCGAGATCGAGCGCTCCAACCGCTACGACCACCCGCTCACCGTGCTGATGCTCGACATCGACGACTTCAAGAAGTACAACGACACCTACGGGCATCTGGAGGGCGACCGCGTCCTGTCGCGGTTTGCCGAGATCCTCCGCGAGTGCCTCCGCCAGACCGACTCGGCCTACCGCTACGGGGGAGAGGAGTTTGCCGTCATCCTGCCGTCCACGAAGGGCGAGCAGGGGATCATCACGGCCGAGCGCGTTCGGATCGCCCTGAAGAACGAGATCTTCAAGCCGCGCCCGGACACCGAGATCCGGGTCACCGTGAGCATCGGGCTCGCCCAGCATGCCAGGAACGAAGAGATGATGGACTTCCTGCGACGGGCGGACCAGAACCTCTACAAGGCCAAGGCCGCCGGAAAGAACCGTGTCTGCTACACGCAGACGACCTGACCCTCCCGCCCCGTTTTCCCGCGAACACCCGAGGTCCCGCTCGATGGGGCAAACCCGCGGCCGCTCGGGGGTCATGAGAAGAAGGCGTCGATCTCCCGAAGGAAGGCATCCGGGTCCTCCGTCGCCGAGGCTTTTTGTTCCATGAGGCAGGGGGCCGTCCGTTCGCGGTTCAGCAGGATCGGCACGACCTCGCCGGCGGCCATCGGGACGGCATGGCGCTCCAGGAATCCGACGGCCCGGGCCGAGGCCCTCAGGGTGACGATCCGGGCGATCATCCCCGAGGCGACGACGAGCTTCGCCGCCGCCAGCCCGATGGCGCGGTCGTGGAGCTCGCAGCCGCGGAAGAGCCCCCGGCAGGCCCGGATGCACTCCACGAGAGGCCGCAGCCCCTCCTTCTCGGAGGAAAAAACCATGCGGTCCCCGTCGAAGAGGGCCAGGCTGTATCGGGTGAAATCGGGTGCGGGCATACCGGCACTCTCCCGAGGTCCTGCGAACCGGGCGGTCTCCCCGTGCCGCCGGGGAATCGGGACCCCCGTCGTGTTGATCCCCTGCCGAGCCCCCACCTTACCACAGCCGTCCCCGGTCGTGCACCGGCTTTGTTTCCCCACGCGCCTGCCGTCCGATGCGGCTGGCGGCACGCCCCGCGGGGCCGATGACCCGCGGCACCCCGCAGGCCGGGCGGCGCAGCGGCGGAGATCCCTCCCCTTCGTGCCGAACGCGGTGTCATCCGGTCGGTCGTGTGGGGGGGTCGCAGCCTTGTGTCGGGCCCCTGCCTGTGTTAAGAGAGCCGACGGAGGAATCGATGGCCGTCCCCGGGAATTTCATAACGCTGACGCACATCGCCATGACGAGGGTCCTGCCCGCCGTGCACCGGTTTCTCGCGGGGTGGAAGCAGAAGGCGCAGAAGATCCCCGACCCCGAGTTGCGCCGCCAGGCCCTCATGAGCATCGGGAACAAGACCTTCCATTGCGAGGGCGGCGGGATCTACACCCTGCTTGCGGGGGGGCGGGCTGCGGAGACGATGCGCTTCATCATCGCCTACCAGACGATCAGCGACTACCTCGACAACCTCTGCGACCGCGGCACCTCGCGCGACCCGGAGGATTTCCGGTCCCTGCACACGGCCCTGGCCGATGCCCTGACCCCCGGGGCCGAGCCCGGCGACTACTACCGCTGCCGGCGGGAAAAGGACGACGGGGGCTACCTGCCCGCCCTCGTGCGGACCTGCCAGAACGTGCTGAAGAACCATCCGGCGCACGGACGGATCGCCCCGCACCTGCACGAACTCGCCGGCTATTACCGGGAGCTTCAGGTGCACAAGCACGTGGCGGCCGAGGAGGTCCGGCCGCGCCTCGAGGCATGGTTTGCCGGCTGCCGGGAATCTTTCCCGGCGGTGCAGTGGCAGGAATTCTGCGCCGCCTCGGGGTCCACGCTGGGGGTCTTTTCCCTCGTCTCGCAGAGTTGGGGAAACGATCTTTCGGAAGACGTTCTTCGACGGATAAAGGAAGCCTACTTCCCCTGGGTTCAGGGGCTCCACATCCTGCTGGACTACTGCGTGGACCGCGAGGAGGACCGCGCCGCCGGGGAACTGAATTTCTGCGATCACTACCGGGACGAGGACGAGATGGCCGAGCGGTTCATCCATTTCTACCGGATGTCGGACCGGGCGCTCGGCGGGCTGCCGGACTCGGAATTTCATCGCATGCTCCTCAAGGGGGTCCTTGCCGTCTACCTCTCGGACGTGAAGATGGGCCGCCAGGGCCGCCGCGCAAACCGCCTCTCCAGGCGACTCCTGCGGGAGGGCGGACCGCTGGCCTGGTTCTTTTTCGCCAACTGCTGGGTCTATCGGCGGGCCAAGAACACATAACCGACGATGCGTCGGGTCATCCCGCTTCCTTCGTTGCCTCTGCTTGTGGATGTCGTGGTCACGAAGAGCCGAAGAGAGGAAGCGAGGAAGAGCGGACAAGTACAATCTTCCCTCTCCTCCGCTCTTCCGAACTTCCCGGCGTCCTCACTTCTCTCTTTTCAGGGTGCCCTGCGTCCGTCGATGCCGCGGCGGGCCGCACCGACGGACGGAAACCCGTTTCGCCTTCCCGAAAACCGTGATAGAATGCCGTTCATCGAGCGCGGCAAGGGCATATCTCCATATTTCGCGCGCCTGAACGATGTCGAAGAGGAGACGTTCCATGAAGCTCAAGGTCGGCCGGAAAGCCCCCGATTTCACCCTGCCGAGCCATCTCGACCGTAAGGTGACCCTCTCGAAGTGCCTCGGCAAGGGGCCCGTCGTCATCGCGTTCTTTCCCCTGGCCTGGACGCCGGTCTGAACGAATCAGCTTCCCTCGTACGAGGCCGAACTGGCCCGGTTCGGGAAGCTCAATGCCCAGGTCCTGGGCATCAGCGTCGACCATGTCCCCTGCCTGAAGGCCTGGGCGGAGAGCCTCGGCGGAATCTCCTTCCCGCTGCTGAGCGATTTCTGCCCCCAGGGCGCCGTCGCGAAGAAATACGGCGTGAAGAGAAGGGAGGGGTTCTCGGAGCGGGCGATCTTCGTTCTCGACAGGTTCGGGATCATCCGCTACATCGACATCCACGACATCGGCGACCGGCCCAAGAACAAGGTCCTGTTCGCCGAGCTCAAGAAGGTGATCCGGCTGGAAAGCGAGCTGGAGAAGGTCGCATCAGAACAAAAGACCCGGGCGGGAAAGGCCCGCAAGTGAACGCGACCCTTTTCACCCTTCGCGCCCCCGGCACAACCGGAGCGAAGGGTGAAGCATGTTGAGAGCAGACCGCTCGAGCAGGGTTCTCAAAGGCAGGGTGCGACGCGTTTTCGTGTACCGCTCTTTGCGAAGCGGAGCGTCCGCGGCGCGGGTTTTCGCGACTGCAGCGCAACAGGCGTCGGCGCGGTCTGAAACCGCATAGTGGCCGAAGGAATTCCGATCGAGCAAGAAGTGACATCCGTAGGAATAATACAGAGTTCGTGCAACCCATGAGGCCTTCCATCGAAAAAATCGCCATCATCGGCGCCGGCGCCCTCGGAGCGGTCTACGGCGGCATCCTCTACGAGATGGACCCGAAGTGCGTCTGCTTCATCGCAGGCGGTGCCCGGCACGAAAAGCTCAAACGCGGCGGCGTGGTCGTGAACGGCAAGCACTACCCGATTGCCGTGGTGGGCCCCGAGGAGGCCGCCCCGGCGGACCTGCTCATCGTGGCCGTCAAGCATTATCATCTCGAACAGGCCATCGCCGAGATGAAGAACGCCGTCGGCCCTCAAACGACGGTCCTCTCCGTCATGAACGGCATCGACAGCGAGGAGCGCATCGGCGCGGTCTACGGGATGGACAAGGTGGTCTACGGCCTCACCCTCGGGATCGACGCCGTGCGGGAGGGCAGCCGCGTCACCTACACCAACCGGGGTCGCATCTTCTTCGGCGAGGCGAAGAACCCCGCGATGACGGAACGGGTCCGGCGCATCCACGATCTGTTCGACCGTGCCGGGATCGCCCACGTGATCCCCCCGGACATGATCCGCAGTCTCTGGTTCAAGTTCATGGTCAACGTGGGTGCCAACCAGACCTCGGCCGTCCTGCGTGCGGATTACGGGACCCTCCGGACGTCCCCCGAAGCCCGGGAGCTCATGGAGTCGGCCATGCGGGAGGTCATCGCGCTGGCCGGGACCCAGAACGTGGATCTCTCCGAGAAGGACATCGGGGAGTGGTACCGGGTCCTCGAGGGCCTCGACGCGGAGGGGAAGACCTCCATGTTCCAGGATGTCGAGGCCGGCCGGAAGACGGAAGTGGAGATGTTCGCCGGAACGGTCATCGATCTGGGGAAGCGCCATGGCGTGGCGACCCCGGTGAACCAACGGCTCTTCGACGAGCTGAAGAGGATCGAGGCCGCGTCGGGGGCGAGGGCCTGAAGGGAGGGGCGCGCATGAAGCGGGCACTGCTGCTGGTGGACATCCAGAACGACTACTTCACGGGCGGGGCGATGCCGCTGGTGGGGATGGAGACGGCGGCCGGAAAAGCGAGCGGCCTCCTCGAGCTCTTCCGGGACCGGTCCGAGCCCGTCTTTCACGTCCGGCACATCTCGAAGCGCCCCGGGGCGACCTTTTTCCTGCCCGGGACGAAGGGGGTCGAGATCCACCCCGCCGTCGAGCCGCTGTCCGCGGAGCCCGTCATCACCAAGGGCTTCCCGAACAGCTTCCGGGGCACGAATCTCCAGGACCTGCTGAAGAAGGCGGACGTGGGGCGCCTCGTCATCTGCGGCGCCATGTCGCACATGTGCATTGACGCCACGGTGAGGGCGGCCTTCGACCTGGGGTTCCCATGCACCGTCGTCGAGGACGCCTGCGCGACGAGAAACCTTTCCTTCAAGGGGGAATCCGTCCCGGCCTGGGCGGTGCACGGCGCTTTCATGGCGGCCCTGCAGGGGATCTACGCGGAGGTCGTCTCCGCCGACGGGTTCATGGCATCCGCCCAGGGCTGAGGCGGCCGGGGACCTTCACTCCTCCCGGTAGAGCGGGAACGGGGCGGCCGGCCCTTTGCGTGCCGCATCGCCGGATTCGGCCAGGATCTCTTCGAGAATCTCCGCCGCGCCGCGCACGTACCCGGGGCAGACGGTCCGGAAGATGTTCTTCCGCCTCGCCACGGCAAGCCCTTCGGGCCTGCTTACGTCCACCCCCATCAGTTCCCGGCACTCCAGCGACCCATGGCGCAGGCTGAACTTCTCGGCGAATCGGCGCACGACCTCGTAGGAGAGCTCCTTCTGGCTCTGGTCGTCCGCCTTCGTCATGCCGTGCAGCAGGCCGATGACCATGTAGGCCCCCGTCACAGCCCCGCAGGTGCCGGCCATGCGGCCCATCCCGCTGCCGAACCCGCCGGCCACCTTGAGCGCAGTTTCCCGGTCCATGCCCAGCCCCGGCCCGTAGGTGGCCAGGATCGCCTGGGCGCAGCTGAACCCGCTCTGATGCTTTTTTACCGCTTCCTCGATGCGACTCTCGTTCACTCTTTTCCTCTGTTTCGGCTTTGTTCCGGAATGCCCGTCACTCCGCCGCATTGTTCTTATCCTTCCATTCTTCCCTTTCGCCTTATGGCCTAAACCTTGAGCCTGTCCTTAAAACGTGCACGTCCCGGTCATGCAGCCGCCGGCGAACTCGGAGTCCGCCGCCACGAGGTCCTCCTCGAGGATCACGGGGCCTCCGTCGGCCCCGCGGAAGGTCAGCACCTGCTCGGCCCGGCTCCCGTAGCGGTAGACGGTGATCCCCTTGCACTTGAGCCGGTGGGCCGCAAGGTAGATGTTGCGCACGTCGTCGATCGTGGCCTCCGCGGGCAGGTTGATCGTCTTGGACACGGAGTTGTCGCAGTGCTCCTGGAAGGCGGCCTGGATCCGCAGGTGCTGCTCGGGCTCCACGTCGAAGGCCGTCACGAAGACCTTCTTGATGTCCCGCGGGATGCCCCGGACGCGGCGAAGGGTTCCCCAGCGGGCGATCTCGGCGAGGATCTCCCTCTTGTAGATCCCCCGGGCCCGGGCGACCTTCTCGAAAATCGGGTTGATCTCGAAGAGCCGGGTGCCCGACAGGACGTTGCGCACGTAGCTGATGGCGAAGAGCGGCTCGATGCCGCTCGAGCAGCCGGCGATGATGCTGATCGTCCCCGTGGGGGCCACGGTGTTGACCGTCGCGTTCCGGAGGGGCAGGTTCTTCCGCGCGTGGATCGACCGGGCATGGTTCGGGAAGACGCCCCGCTCCGCGGCCAGGCCCGCCGAGGCCTTCAGGGACTCGCGGCGGACGAAGGCCATGAGCCTGCGGGCGAACCCTTCGGCCTCCCGGGAGTCGTAGGGGATCCCGAGCCGGATCAGCATGTCGGCAAACCCCATGATGCCCAGCCCGATCTTGCGGTTCGCGCGGGTGATCTCCTCGATCTCGGGCAGCGGGAAGTTGTTGACCTCGATGACGTCGTCCAGGAAGCGCACCCCCCAGCGGATCGTCCGGGCCAGCCGCTCCCAGTCGGGACGGCCGTCCCTGACCATCCGCGCCAGGTTGACGGAGCCCAGGTTGCAGCTCTCGTAGGGCAGCAGAGGCAGCTCCCCGCAGGGGTTGGTGGCCTCGATGCGCCCCAGGGCGGGGGTGGGGTTGCGGCGGTTGACCGTGTCGGTGAAGATGAGTCCCGGGTCGCCCGTGCGCCAGGCGCCGTAGGCGATGAGGTCGAAGATCGTGCGGGCCCGGACCGTGCGGTCCCGCTTTCCCGTCCGGGGGTTGACGAGATCGAAGGCGCCGTTGCGGCGCACGGCGTCCATGAAGCGGTCCGTGACGGCGACGGAGAGGTTGAAGTTGGCGAAGCGCCCCCTGTCGATCTTGGCCTCGATGAATTCCATGATGTCGGGGTGGTCGCAGCGGAGGATCCCCATATTGGCCCCGCGGCGCCGACCCCCCTGGACGATGACGCCCGTCGCCGCGTCGAAGATGCTCATGAAGGAGACGGGCCCCGAGGCCTCGCCCTTGGTCGTCCGGACGAGATCCCCCTTGGGCCGCAGGCCAGAGAAGCTGAAGCCCGTGCCCCCGCCGGACTGGTGGATCTTGGCCATGTGGCGCAGGGCCCCGAAGATCCCGTCGATGGAATCGTCGACGGGCAGGACGAAGCAGGCCGAGAGCTGGCCCAGGGACGTCCCCGCGTTCATGAGGGTGGGCGAGTTGGGCAGGAAGGCCAGCTCGCGCATCAGGTCGTAGAAGTTCTCCTCGGCCTCGGTGGCCGAGACGGCAGACCGGAAGCGATTTTCCGCCCCGGCCACGTGGCGCGCCACGCGGCGGAAGAGCTCGCCGGGGGTCTCGACGACGTTGCGCCCGTCGTCCTTGATGAGGTATCGCTTCTTCAGGACTTCCATGGCGTTGATGGGGAATTTGAGGTCGTCCCGCAGCCCCAGGGCCGCCTTGGCCTGCCTCATCTCGGCGCGGCGCTCGCGGTAGAGGATGTAGGCCCGTGCGATGGGGCCGAAGCCCGCCTTCATGAGGCCCTGCTCGACGAGGTCCTGGACGGCCTCGACGCCGGGGGTCGCCTTGCGGTACAGGCGGCCCACATCGGCCAGCACGGTGTCGGTCACCGTCTCGGAGACGGCGATCGACCGCAGCCGGTCCTGGAGGACCTCGAAGGCCGCCCGCTCGACGGCGTAGCGGATCTTTTCCTTCTCGAAGGGGACGACGGTGCCGTCGCGCTTCTTGATCTTCCGGGGGAGGGTGAGCTTCGGCATGACGATCTCCATTTGCCCACGGCCGCTTCTGCGGCCGCCTGCCGCCGGCCTGTTGCCTTGCGCCTTCTTTCAGAGTCCTTTGCCCGCCATGTAGTTCGCCAGGTCCGCCACGCGGCACGAGTAGCCCCATTCGTTGTCGTACCACGCCACGACCTTGACCATGTTGCCGCGGAGCACCTGGGTGAACTCCAGGTCCACGATGGAGGAGTGTGGATCGCCTTTGTAGTCCATGGAGACGAGGGGCTCCTCCTCGCAGACCATGATGCCCTGGAGCGATCGTTTGGCCGCCTGCCGCAGGGCGTCGCGCAGCTCCTCCGTCGTGGCCGTCGTCCTGATCTCGGCGGTGAAATCGGCCACGGAGACCGTCGGCGTGGGGACGCGGAGCGAATAGCCGTCGAAGCGCCCTTCCAGCTCGGGGATGATGAGGGCCAGGGCCCGGGCCGCGCCGGTCGTCGTCGGGATGATGTTGCAGGCCGCCGCGCGGGCCCGTCTCAGGTCCTTGTGGGGCAAGTCGAGGATCCGCTGGTCGTTGGTGTAGGAGTGCACCGTGGTCATCATCCCCTTCTCGATCCCGAAGGCCGCGTGGACGACGCTCACCGGGGGCGCGAGGCAGTTGGTCGTGCAGGAGGCATTGGAGACGATATGGTGCTTCTTCGGGTTGTAGGACGCCTCGTTGACGCCCATCACGACCGTGAGGTCCTCGCCCTTGGCCGGGGCCGAGATGATGACCTTCTTCGCCCCGGCCTCGAGATGGGCCCGGGCCTTCGCGGCATCCGAGAAGAGCCCCGTGCTCTCGACGACGATGTCGACCCCCTCGTCGTCCCAGGGGATCTGGGCGGGGTCGCGGAAGGCGAAGCTCCTGATCGGCCGGCCGTTGACGATGAGCCGGTCTTTCCCCTCGACCACGGTCCCCTGGAAGCGCCCGTAGTTGGTGTCGTATTTGAAAAGGTGGGCGTTGGTCTCCACGTCGAACAGGTCGTTGACGGCCGCGACCTGCAGCGTCTCCGGGTAGCGCTCGAGGATCGCCTTGAGCACCTGGCGCCCGATCCGCCCGAATCCGTTTATCCCTACACGTGTCATGTTCTTTTCCCCTGTATGGCTGAAATCCTCGTCCCCCGGGCCTGTTGCCCGCTTTGTTCAATTGTCGTCGATCCGGTACTTGTGCTCGACGAGCAGGTCGAAATTCGTCTTGAGGGCGCTGTAGAGACGTGCGTTGTCGAGGGCGATGGCGCTGAGGTTGGCAACGGCCTCGAGAAACCGGATTTCCTGCCTGTCGAACTTCCGCTCTTCCCTCGTGTAGACGCGGAGCACGCCGATGAGCTTCTTTCCCACCGGCAGGGGGACGACGAGGACGGAGCGGATCTTTTCCTTCTTCGCCTCGGCGTTGTACTGAAAGCCCTTGTCCGTCTGGGCATCCCGGACCCAGATCGTCCTGCCGCCCAGCGCCTTGCGGTCCACGCCGCTTTCCCTGACCAGCACGGGTCCCTTGACGAGGTACCCCTTCGACAGGCCGCAGGCCGCCCCCATCAGCAGGCGCTTGCCCCGCGAGTCGAGGAGCCGGATGGCGCAGGCCTTGACGCCCATGGCCTCGGTCACGCAGCAGGCGATCTTCTCGAGGACCACTGCGGGCTCCAGGGAGGCGTTGATCACCCTCGCCACCTCGTAGAGGGCCGTGAAATAGTCTTTTTCCTTGCTCGTCATGGCATCACCTTTTCCCGGCGTTCGTCGGTTTGCTGCCTGTATTTCCGCCGTTCATGAAGTTCAGAAGATGTGAAGTTTCGAAGTTCAGACAAGCCGGGCCTCGCCCTCTTTTCACAACTTCTCGACTTCCGAGCTTCCTCGCTTCCTTCCTCTCACGGCGCCTTGGCATTCTTCGGCTCCACGACGGCCCTGTGCACATCCGCAACGAGGGCCGCGGAGAATTTCTGCATGGCCCCGCTCATGGCTTCGGCCAGCGCCCGTGCCGACTTCTCCTGCATGGCTTCCTCGAAGGCGTAGGTCTTCTGGAAGACGACGCGCTGCGTGATCTCCCGCCGCGTCTTGTCCAGCAGCGTCACGTCGGCGGCCAGGCGAGCCGCGGGGCCCCGGCCGCCGTCCGTCTCCAGGAACTCGGTGACGGTGCCCGTCAGGACGAACCGTCCCTCGCCGGGGTCCTCGTAGCCGAGCACGGCCCTGAAGGCGCCGGAGGCGCGCAGGTCCCTCAGCATGAAATCCGTGACCATGTCGCCCGGCATCACGCGCCAGCGCTCCCGGCTGTAGACCCCCCGTTGGTAAGGGGAAGGCCGGTAGACCATGGCCGTCCCCGCGAAGGCCTGGGCCGTGGAGAACGGCTCGACGCGGATCACGTCGTCGATCTTCGGCTGGGCGGGCGCCGCAGGCGGGGGATATTCGGGAAGGTACTGCTTCACCACGTAGGCCGTCTTCCCTCCCCCGCAACCCTCTACAACGAGCATCGCCAACAGCAGAACCAATAGCCGTCTCAACTTCTTACCCTCCCACCTTCTTACCTTCTGTCCCTGTCAGTCCCGCCTGCCCGCGGGGGGGCTGCTGCCGAAAAGGAGGTCCGAGGGGTTCGATTCCAGCCTCTCGAGGAGCCTCTCCAGCGTCTCCGAGGCGCGCCGCAGGTTGTCGCTCATGACCTGGACGTCGCGGGCCGTCGTCCTCGACGTCCTCGCGAGATGATCCACCGCCCGGTTCGCCTTCTCCGCCGTCTCGGCCAGCCGCAGGGCCTTGATCTCGTCGCGGGTCTCCGCGATCAGCGACCGGGCCTCGGCCAGGGCCGCCCGTGCCTCCTCGGCGATCCCCTCGAGCCGGCCCTCCGCCGTGATCTTCTCCACCCTCGCTGCGGTCAGGTCGAGGTTTGCCGAGATCGACTCCAGGTTTGCCACGACCTTCTGCGTGCGGGGACCCGAGAGGAGATCCTCGGCCGCCTTGGCCGATCGGGTGACGCTCTTCGAGATCCCCTCGAGGTCGACCTGCCTGATCTTTTCGAGGATCTCGTCGATGCCTGAGAAGATCTGGCGGATCTGGGACGGCTTCGACGGGATGATCGGGTATTCGGAGGCGAAGGCGAGCCGGGGCGAGAGATCGGGCTCGTCGGGGTCGCGCCGGTCGAGCTCGACGAAGACGATGCCCGTGATCCCCGCGACCTTCAGCGAGGCCACGGTGTCCGTCTCCGCGTCGTCGCGCAGCCGGATCTTCATGACGACCTCGATGAGGCGGTTGTCGGGGGCCACCCGGATCTCCTCGACGCGGCCCACGTCCACTCCCCGGTATTTCACGGCGGAATCCCGCTGGAGCCCCTGCACGGATTCGTCGAAGTACGTGGCGAAGCGGGCCCCCTTCTCGAAATACTTCGAGGCGCCGACCCAGATGACGGCGGCGACCCCGAGGAGGGCCCCCGCGGTCACGAAGATGCCGAGAGCCCTGCTGGAAACCTTTCTGGCCATGTTCGTCCTTCTCCCCGGCTGATCGGCAATCGATCGGCTTGAGCCCGATCCGTGACGTTATGCCTTCTGCCTGCAGTGATCGGCGGCTCGGAGCTTCCCCATTCACTCCGCCTGGCGGTTGAAGAAATGGTTGACGCGGGGGTCCGTGGACGTCTCCCGGAGCTCCTGCGGCGTGCCCCGGGCGATGATGCCCCTGGCGTCCTTGTGCAGCATGATGACCCGCTGGCCGAGGCTGAAGATGGAGGCCAGCTCCTGCGTCACGAAGACCATGGTCGTCCCGATCCCCTCGTTGAGGCTGCGGATCAGGATGTCGAGCTCGGCGGCCGTGACGGGGTCCAGACCCGCCCAGGGCTCGTCGTAGAAGAGGAACGAGGGGTCCAGCGCCATGGCCCGCGCGAGCCCCGCCCGCTTCCGCATGCCCCCGGAGAGCTCGGAGGGCATGTGGTTGTCGTAGCCCGCCAGGCCGACGAGACCGAGCTTCATCCGGACGATCTCCCGGATCAGCTCCGGCGGCAGGTCCGTGTACTCCGCAAGCGGCAGGGCCACGTTCTCGGCCAGCGACATGGAGCCGAAGAGGGCGTCGGCCTGGAAGAGCACGCCGATCCGGCTCCGGACCCGGTGCAGGGTTTCCTCGTCGGCCCGGGTGATGTCGACGCCTTGGATGACGACCCGGCCCGCGCAGGGCCGGAGAAGACCGATCATGTGCTTCAGGAGCGTCGACTTCCCGCAACCGCTTCCGCCGAGGATCATGAACCGCTCGCCCCGGAAGACCTCGAAGCTCACGTCCTCGAGGATCGTCACGTCGCCGTAGCGTGCGGTGAGCCCCTCGACGATGATGACCGGCTCTTGATCGGGCGATCCCACGGTTGTCCTCCTGTGCCGCTCCCCTGCTCCTTGGCACGTCGGATGCTGACGTCGTTTTCCGTCGACCTTCGGCCTGCCTGTCTGCAACCGGGCCGGCGAAAGCCCTTTGCCCCCGCCTCAATGCCGGACGTAGTGCAGCATGACGGCGAAGGCCGAGTCGGCCACGATGATCAGGAAGATCGCCGAGACCACGGCCGAGGTCGTCGACTGCCCCACCCCCTCGGCGCCACCGCGCACCTGGAATCCCCGCTGGCAGCCGATCCCGGCGATCAGCGCGGCGAAGACCCCCGCCTTGACCAGGCTCGTGGCGAAGTCGAAGACCCGGATGCTGTCCTTCGTCTGCTGGATGTAGGTGAAGGCGGTGAGATCGAGCCCCGTGATCCCCACGATGAGGCCGCCGAGGATGGCGAAGAAGTCTGCGTAGATCGTCAGGATGGGGACCACGATCATCGCCGCGAGCACCTTCGGGACGGCCAGGAACCGGATCGGATCGAACCCCATGGTCACCAGCGCGTTCACCTCGTCGTTGACGACCATGGTGCCGATCTCGGCGGCGAAGGCCGAGCCCGACCGTCCCGCCACGAGGATGGCCGTCATGATCGGGCCCAGTTCTCGGACCATGGCGATGGTCACGAGGTTGGCCACGTAGAGGTTGGCCCCGAACTGCTTGAGCTGCAGCGACGACATGAACGCCATGATGAGGCCCAGCAGCAGGCTGATGAGCGCCACGATGGGCAGCCCGTCCGCGCCGGCCCGTTTCATGTAGAATTTGACCTCCTCCCAGCGCACGCTGCGCGGGTGCGCCAGGCAGAAGGCGAGGGCCGTGACGAGCTCCCCGACGAAGGACATGATCTCCAGGAAGTCCCGGTACTGGAGACGGGCCAGCTCGCCCAGCTTCACCACGATGGCCCGCCTTTCGGACTCGGGCCTCAGGGGCGGCCGCTGGAGCGCCTCCCGGTCGATGAGGCCCAGCAGGCCGTGGTGCTTCCGGGATACACCGAGCAGCTCGAAGGGGATCCCTCTGGAGCGGCAAAGGTTCTCCATCTCGATGAGGGCCAGCGCCCCGGCACTGTCGAGGTACTCCACGCCGGAAACATCGACGGCGATCCCCCGGGGCTCGAGCCGCCCCGGGATGGCCTGCAGCTCCGCCATGAGGGTCTTGAGGTCCGCGAGGGCGAGGCGGCCGGCGAGGCGCACCGTTGCCCGAGCACCCCGGGCGCCCTCGACGCTGATCCTGTATCCGGTGCTGCTGATCTCAGCCATGGCTCCCGTTCCGGGCGGCGCTCAGCGGCCAAGGTCGACCCGCTGGAATTCCGCCTCGGTCAGACCGTGACGGTTCATGAGGTCCGCCGGGTCGAACGCCAGCACGAGGAGCCCTACCGCCTCGCCGCGGCGCTCCAGGGGGATCGCCACCACGTAGAGCGCCTTGCGGTCCTGCAGGTGGAGCTTCTTCTTGACGACCCTGCGTTCCTTCAGGGCCGTTGCGACGACGTCGTATCGCGAATAGTCGAGACGGCGGATCCGCGCCCCGGGCGTTGCGGAGGCAAGGGTGATGCCGTGACGGTCCAGGACGGTGATGCCGCAGGGGAAGGGGCGGTCGCTCTCCCGGGCCAGGGTGCAGGCCTGCTCCAGGATGCGCCCCGCTGCCGGAGGCTCCCCCTTGGCCGCTGCATCCGCGAGGGAAGCCGAGAGGGATTCTCTGACCGCCAGGACCTCCTTCCGGAAGGCCTCTTCGGCCTCCGAGGGGCCGGGCGCCGGTGGGGCGCACGCCGCTGCGAGCACCGCCGCGAACGCCAGAGCTGCACCCCGGAACCGTCTCCCGGTCCTTTGCATCGCCGGGCAATCCGTCACTTCAGGCCCCCTCGGGCAGAGTCACGCAAACGGAATCGACCGCGTCCCGGCTCGAAGTATAGCAAAAAGAGGACGCGAATTCACGGATTCTTGAGGGGGCGGCCTGTGCGGCCGACTGGAAACAGGCCGGGGCCTCCGATTCCGCGAGCGACCCCCCTTCCGTCGGGCATCCGGCCCGTTGCGGCTCAGCGCAGCCTGATCTGGAGCGAGCCCCTGTCCCGGGTGCGCCCGTCCACGATCGAAACCAGGACCTGCTCGCCCGGCTTCACCAGGGCCAGGGCCGCCGAGAGATCCTGCGCGCTCGCAAGCGGCAACTCGTTGACCTCCAGGATCACATCCCCGGGTTCCAGCCCTGCCCGGGCGCCGGGGCTCCCCGTCTCGACGCGGGTGATGATCACGCCCTGGCCCGGTCGGAGCTTCAGGCGGGAGGCCTCCCTGGCCGTCACGGGCCTCACCGTGATGCCCAGGCGCTCCTGGATCGGGACGGCGGAGACCTGGGCGCGACTCTCCATGGACTCGATCCGCAGGGGCACCTCGCGCTTCTTTCCCTCGCGGAGGATCGTCACCCGCACCTCCTTGCCGATGGGCGAGGCGGCCGCCTCGTTGCGGAGCTGCGAGGCGTCGCGGATCTCCTTGCCGTTGAAGGCGACGACGACGTCGCCCTGCCTGAGACCCGCTTTTTCCGCCGGGCCGGCCTTGTGCACCTCGGAGATCAGGGCGCCCCGGGTCACCTCGATGCCCAGGGTCCTGGAGAGCTCATGGGTGAGGTCCTGCACGGAGACGCCGAGCCAGCCGCGCTCGACCTTCCCCCTGGCGATCAGTTCGCGGGAGATATAGACGGCCATGTTGCTCGGGATGGCGAAGCCGATCCCCTCGAATCCGCCCGATGTGGAGGAGATGGCGGCATTGACGCCCACAACTTGGCCGCGCAGGTTCAGCAGGGGCCCGCCGCTGTTGCCGGGGTTGATGGCGGCGTCGGTCTGGAGGAAGTCCTGGTACCCCGACGGGTCCGTGATCCCCCGGCGGTGCTTTGCGCTGATGATGCCGGTGGTCACGGTCTGATCGAGACCGCGGGGGTGCCCGATGGCGACGACCCACTCGCCCACCTCCACGGCGTCCGAGTCACCGAACCGCACGTGTGGAAGGGGCTTCCCGGCGTCGATCTTGACGACGGCGAGGTCCGTTTTCGGGTCCGTCCCGACGACACGGGCCTCGTACCGGGAGCCGTCGGCGAGCAGCACCTGGACCTTCGAGGCGCCGCCCACGACGTGGTTGTTGGTCAGGATGTGACCCTGGGCATCGGTGATCATCCCCGTGCCGAGACCCCTGATCTCCCGCTTGTATCGCCGGGGTGCCTGCTGCGGGTCCTGGAAAAAGCGAAAGAACGGGTCGCCCTCGAAGGGCATGACCGGGCGCCTGACCTCCTGGCTCCGGGTCACCTCGATGTGGACCACGGCCGGGATGTTTTCCTTGGCCACGCGGATGACGGCCGTGCTCAGATCCGGGGTGCCTGCCTTCTGGGCGGCGGCAATGCCCGGGAACGCAAGGGCGGGCAGGATCAGCCCCAGAAGGGTCAGAACCCCCCGGCGCGCAGACTTTGCATATCGCAGCTTACTCATCGTGCATCTCCCTGATGGGCGTGTTTTCCCGTCCCGGGGACCTCGGCCGGGTCCCCGTTGCGGCGACACCACGTTAACCGAAAAAGCAAGGACTGGCAAGGGCGCAAAAGGCGTCGCCCCGGCAGGGCGGGCCCGGCCGACGGACTCGATGCTGCCCTGTAACCGGAGTCCGGCCTTCGGGAATAGGAAAAAATCAAGCTTTTTCTGCACCGCGGGGCCTAAAATGCCCTGATTTTCTTTTATCTCGTTGATATTATTCGTCAATTAAAGAAAATCGCCACTTTTTTCTTGCAATCCTCGTCATCGGCTTGTAACATTCGTAAAAACAAAGTTGCAGCGGGTGCAAGAATCAACAGCCGTCTTTGAACCAGCCTGACCTTCCGGTCCCCTCGTCCCGCTGAAATTCCCCAACGACAACGCCTGAGAAAAAGCCTCTCGACAGGACCAGCCGGGTGGGGACAGGACAGGAGAAAGAAGGGGAAGAGACATGAACGCGATGAAATACCTGGCCCTGCTGGGGTTGATCGTCGGCGTCGTTTCGCTGACGAGCCTGAATTTTTCCGACGAGGCCGCCCAATACAGCGGCCTTGGTTTTGAATTGAACTGGCAGGAGGAGCGCGCCGTGGAGCTGATCACGGCGCATCTGGCGGAAAAGAACGCCCACATCCCGGACGGGGAGCTCCGGGAGGTGGCGAGGACCATGTACGACGCCGCGCGGCGCTATGACGTCGATTACCGCCTGGTCCTGGCCGTCATCGACGCCGAGAGCAACTTCCGCCACAATGTCGTTTCCGACGCGGGTGCCGTCGGGATCATGCAGGTCAAGCCGGTCGTGGCCCGGGAGTTCTCCGATGAGGTGGGGATCCCCTACAGGCGGGATGTCCTGCAGTGCCCCCACGCGAATGTCCGCTTCGGGGTCTATTACCTGTCGTGGCTGAGCCGTCATTACGACAACGAGTATGCCGTCCTCTATGCCTACAACGTCGGTTTCACCCGGGCGCGGCAGAACATGCAGCGAAACAGCGAGCCGAAGACCGGCTACACGAGGAAAGTCATGGAGGAGTACGAGCGCAACCGCTCCCGGCTCCCGGGCGTGTGAGAGGGGCCGCAAGGGTCTGGCATCAATCGGCAGGGGAAAGCCCCCGTTTTTCGGAACCGGGGGCTTTTTGTTTGCCCTGCAGCACCCCGGTGTCTTGCGGCCCCGGTTGTCACGGCCGCAGGGACTTCAGCCAGCCCGCAAAATCGAAGCCGTCCCAGCGCTCCCGCATCCCGTCGCGCAGCGGCAGCATGATGTTGATGTAGTCGTCCGTCCAGGGGGCCACGTCCTTGAGACCGTCGCCGGGCCCGAGGGGGATCCAGCCCCTTCTGAGAAGTGCCGTCAGCCGTTCGGGGTCCCGGGCAAGAACCACGCACCACGTGGCGCTCTGATTGGCCTTGAGCTGCGTCTTCGGCGTCGGCACGTTGATGGCGCCGGCAAGGCCGAGCCGGGCGGCGATCGCCTTGATGACCGGGCGAAGCTCGTAGTAGCGGTTCGACACGTGGAAGAGGATCACCCCGTCGTCCTTGAGCCGTTCCAGGTAGATCTGGACCGCCTCCCGTGTCAGCAGGTGGGTCGGGATGCCGTCGCCCGTGAAGGCATCCATGTGGATGATGTCGTAGGGCGGCTCCCGCCGGTCGCTGTTCTGCATGGCGAGCCTCCCGTCGCCCACGATGACCCGCACGTCCCCCTTGCTCTCGCCCAGGAAGGAGAACCAGCGGCGGGCGATCCCCTCGTTGTCGGGGTCGATCTCGTAGAAGACCATGGTTTCGCCCGACTTGACATAGGACGCCGCCGCCCCCGCCCCCAGCCCCAGCACGGCCATTCTCCGGACAGGGGGGGTCGTCTCGTAGACGTCCGCGATCCCGCCGCCGATGAAGTAATACATGATGGGGGTCAGGCGCTCCTCGGGGTCCAGCAGCTGCGCGCCGTGAATGGTGCGACCGTGGAGGAGCTGCCGCACGTCGTGAGGGTGGGCTGCCACGTCCCAGATCGTGTAGGTGCCGTAGAAGTTGCGGTGTCGGAAGCGCACGGGCTCCTGCAGGGTCTGCCAGCCTTCCTTGACGATGAGGAACACGAGGAAGGCCACCAGGACGGCGCGGCCGACGGCGGCCGCGTAGGAGACGCCGGTCCTGAGACGGGTCAGCGGCTTCTCCCGGCACCACCAGAAGGTGGGGGCCAGCAGAAGCACGATGATCGGGTATTCATAGAGGGCCGAAAACAGGAAGGGCGCCCCGAGGCTGATCAGGGCCCCGCCGATCCAGCCGCCCAGGGCAGCCGCCAGGTAGAAGTTCGTCAGGCGCGACGCCGGGGGCCTCAGCTCGTAGAGCGTTCCGTGAGCGACCAGGCAGACGAGGAAGAAAACCGTCAGGTGCCCGATGATGGCCAGCCAGTGCACCGGCCCGAGGAGGAACATGAGCAGGCCGGCCAGCAGGATCTCGGGCCAGGCATTGCGGAGGGATCGGGGCACGCCCCCGCCGGTCCGGAACGTCACGATGAAGCTTCCCAGGTACAGGGCGAGCGGCAGGATCCAGGTCAGCGGGAAAGACCCGACCTCGAGGGCGATGTAGTTCGTCACCGCCAGCAGGAACGCCGAGGGCAGGCTGGACAGCAGGAGCCACCTGCCGTAGGTCGCGGCGCCAACGTCCGCCTCGGCGGGTGACCCTTCCCCCCGGGCGACCGCCGTCGCGGGTCCCAGGTTGGGACGCAGCAGAACCCAGGAGGCAACGACCAGGGCGGCATACAGGACATAGGTCAGGCTCCAGGCGACACTCTGCAGCCTCACCCCCATGAGGGGCTCGGCAACGAAGGTGTAGCCCAGCAGCGCGATCAGGGAGCCCGCGTTGGATGCGGCATAGAGGGGGTAGGGCTCCTGTTGTCTGCCCAGACGGGACTCGCTCAGCCACGCCTGGGCCACCACGGCCGTCGTGGCGAGCACCGCAAAGGGGATCGCCACGTACACCGACAGCACGTAGAGAAGATGGGGCAACGGGGCGTGCGGGTCGGGCTGGGCGTGCACCTGGAGCGGCAGGTTCACGAGGGGAAGGGCGAGGATGGCCAGATGCCACACGCCGAGTTTCCTGGCGAAGAGGTGGGCGTAGAGATACCCGAGGAACAGGGCGGCCTGGAAGAACATCAGGCAGGTGAGCCACACGTGGGCCGCGCCGCCGAAATAGGGGGTCAGCAGGCGCCCCGTGAGCGGCTCGAGCCCGAAGAGCAGGATCGCCCCGCAAAAGACCATGGCCGTCAGGACGGCCATGGCCAGCCGGTCGCTGCCCGTATTCGCCGTGTGCATTCTCCCTGACCTCCGAAAGCGGTATTCCATACCGCTTATCGGACCGTTGGGCAAGCTGTTTTTTGAGCGGGATCCGCCGGCCAATACACTTGGATTGACGGGCCCTCGGCGGGATGGGTGCGCTGGAGGCAGGGCCTTTTCCCCGATGTTCCGGAGCCCCTTCTCTAGGGGTGCCTGTGCGTGAAGGGCAGGATCAGCAACTGCAGCAGGCCGAGCCGCGAAGGGTCTCGGAAATTGGCCAAGCCGATCGTCATCCCCTCATGACCCCGCTCGGGCTGGGGGCGGTAGGTGCCGAAGAGCCGGTCCCAGACGGAGAGATTGAAGCCGAAGTTGCTGTTGCGCTCCCGGATGACGACGGAGTGATGGACCCGGTGCATGTCGGGCGTCACGACGAGGAGCCGAAGGAAGCCGTCGATCCCGGGGGGGAGCCTCAGGTTGCTGTGGCTGAACATGGCCGTGGCGTTCAGGATGATCTCGAAGAGGATGACCGAGACGGCAGGTGGCCCGAAGAGGTAGACGAGCCCCAGCTTGATCCCCATGGAGAGGACGATCTCGAGGGGGTGGAAGCGGATCCCCGTGGTGAGGTCGAAGTCCAGATCGGCGTGGTGGATCATGTGCAGGCGCCACAGCGCCGGAAGGTGATGGAACAGGACGTGCTGGACATAGATGAAGAGGTCGAAGAGGACCACCCCGATGAAGACCGCGGCCCCGTGGGGTACGGGGTAAGCATTCAGGAGCCCCCAGCCTTCCCGGCTGCACAGCAGGGCGAAGCCCACGGGGAGGACGGGGAAGAGGAAACGGACGACGAGGGTGTCCAGGGTCACGATTCCCAGGTTGGTTGCCCACCGCGCCGCTTTCGGGACCGTCAGAACCCGTCTCGGCGCAGCCCCCTCCAGGAGGGCCAGGACGAAAAGGGCCCCCAGGAAAGCCCCAAGCCTTATCGTGGCTTCGTTCTCCAAAAAGCCATCCCCTATTTCTCGGCTTCCCGGCTTCGAATCCGGCAACCCTCGGCCGAGCATCGGAGACAGACCGGGAAGGCTTCCACTACAGGTTCACGCGAAGCCCCCTGTCCCGCAGGTACTCCTTGACCTGGCGGATGCTGAAGGTCCGGAAGTGGAAGACCGAGGCGGCCAGGACGACGCTCGCGCCGCCCTGTACGACGGCCTCGTAGAAGTGCTCGAGCTTCCCGGCCCCGCCTGATGCGACGACGGGCACGGTGACCGCGTCGGCGATGGCCCTCGTGAATTCCAGGTCGTAGCCCGCCAGGGTCCCGTCGCCGTCCATGCTGGTCGGAAGGATGACCCCCGCCCCGAGAGCCTGGCATTGCCGGGCCCAGGCAACGGCGTCCTTGCCGACGGGGGTGGTGCCCCCCGCGACGACGAGTTCGAAGCCCGAGGGCATGGCCGGGTTCCGCCGCGCGTCGATGGCGACGGTGATCCTGTCGGAGCCGTATTTCTTCGCCGCCTCCCCGACGAGTTCCGGCCTCTTCACGGCGGCGCTGTTCATGGAGACCTTGCTCGCCCCGGCGCCGAGCACCAGTTCGATGTCCTCGAGGCTGTTGATCCCGCCCCCGACGGTCAGCGGGATCGTAATGACGGCCGAGACCTGCCGGACCCACTCGAGGCGGGTCTTGCGGTTTTCCACCGTGGCCGCGATGTCCAGCATCGCGAGCTCGTCGGCCCCCTCCTTCTCGTAGAAGGCGGCGTTTTCCACGGGGTCGCCCGCGTCGCGGATGTCCACGAAGTGGACCCCTTTGACGACGCGGCCGTTTTTCATATCCAGGCAGGGCATGACCTTGATCGGGTCCATCGCGAATTCCTCCTCGTCACGAGATGGCAGTGCCCGATGGATAACCGATTTGTGCCCTCCCCTTCAATCTTATTTTTTCTCGAAGAGCTTCAGGTACTCCCCGTAGCCCTCCTTTTCCAGGTCCTCCTTCGGGATGAAGCGAAGCGCCGCCGAGTTCATGCAGTAGCGCAGGCCCGTCGGCGGCGGCCCGTCGGGGAAGACGTGCCCGAGGTGGGAATCGGCGTGCCGGCTTCGGACCTCCGTGCGGACCATGAAGAGGCTCCGGTCCGTCCGCTCGACGAGGTTGCCGGGCTCCAGCGGTTTCGTGAAGCTCGGCCAGCCCGTTCCGGAATCGTACTTGTCCAGGGAGCTGAACAGGGGCTCCCCCGACACGATATCCACGTAGATCCCCTCGCGCTTGTTGTCGTGGTACTCGTTCCGGAAGGGAGGTTCCGTCCCGTCTTCCTGCGTCACCCGGTACTGCAGCGGCGTGAGTCTCTGCCGCAGGGTCGCCTCGTCGGGCTTCGACCACCCGGCGGCAGGGGCGGCGGATTTCGGCTTTTCGTCGCCCCAGGTCTTCTTCAGGAACTGGTCCCGCCCCGAGTTGGACCGGTAGAACTGGTATCGCAGGGGGCTCTTCCTGTAATAGTCCTGGTGGTAGTCCTCGGCCTCGTAGAATCGGCCCAGCGGCAGGATCTCCGTCGCAATCGGCCGCGTGAACTTCCCGGAGCGGGCCAGCGCCTCCCGCGACGCCTCGGCGAGCCGTTTCTGCTCCTCGTCGTGGTAGAAGACGGCGCTGCGGTACTGGGAACCGCGGTCGACGAACTGGCCTCCCGCGTCCGTGGGGTCGATGTGCCGCCAGAAGACCTCCAGGAGCAGCTCGTAGGTGACCTTTTCCGGGTCGTAGTGCACCTGGACGGCCTCCAGGTGACCCGTCCGGCCCGAGGAGACCTCCTCGTAGGTGGGGTTTTCCTTCCTGCCGCCCGTGTACCCCGAGATCACCTTGAGGACACCCGGCACCTTCTCGAAGTCCGATTCGGTGCACCAGAAACAGCCGCCCGCAAAGGTGGCGACCTTCGTGTTTGCGCTTGCTTTCGTCATGGAATTGTTCCCCTCGATGGCGTTGGTTTCCGTTCCCTGGCAGCCCAGGGCGAGGACGGATACGAAAAGGGCGATCATAAACCGCTTCACGGCTTGTTCCTCCTCGGCTCGCCCTTTAATATGGCATGCCCCTGGGGATTGTAAAGGTTCGGGCAAAAAGAAAGGCGCCCCGGCGGGGGCGCCTGCTGGGGGGCGGGTTGCCCTATTTTCTCTTGCCTTTCTTCTCTTTCCTCAGGTCGGCGGCCATCCTGCGGATTTCCGTGATGTCCGAGACCATCTTGCTCCAGCCGTACCACAGGGCATAGTCGGGGTTGGCGTGGAAGGTGCCCTGGAAGGTCCGCATCCGGTGCTCCAGGAACATGAGGTAGAGCTTCTGCTCGATCGACGTCGGGGCGTCGTGGAACGCCAGCAGGTCCGGGTACGCGTAGGCGTAGTGCCCGGGCTTGGCGAGGATTCGGTCCCGGTAAAGACCCGCCACGATCTCGACGGCCTCGGCGAGCAGCCGGTCCGCCTCGCGGATCATCATGTCGCCCTTCTCGAGCTCGCCCCTTGCGAAGTGGGGTGAATGGCACTGGCGGCAGTTGGCAAGCATCCGGTCCCGCTCCCTCTGCCAGTCCTCTTGGGTCGTGCGGAAGACGTCCAGATCTTTGAGAACGCCGAGACGGGCCGTCGGCTTCCCGGACGGGTCCAGGACCCCCAGGCCCTTGAGAATCGTCGTCCGGTCGGCGGCCCACTTGGGGTCGTCCGGCATGGGGAGCCTCACGGCCACGAACCCCCAGGCCGTGCGGACACCGTGGTGACCGCCCGTCATGTGGCAGCTCTGGCAGGTGGGGGCCGATGCGCTCTCGGGCAGAACGCCCATCTGCTTGAGGGAGTTGCGCACCCCGTGCTTGGAGGAGGAGTACATCTCCCACTGGGGGTGGTCGATGCCCATGTGGCAGGTCTGACAGGCCTGGGGCTGCAGGGCCTCCTTCTTAGAGAAGAGGTGCCGGGTGTGGCAGGAATCGCAGGAGGCGACCCCGAACTGGCCGCCCCGCTTGCGCAGTTCCTTGATCTCGACATCCGTCTTGATCCCGATCTTGTGGCAGCCGCCGCAGCCCTTCATGCCGTCGATCATCGCCATGGGCTGCATGTGGAAGGTGGGCATGGCCTTCATGGCGTCCCAGGCCTTGGCGTGCTTGCCGTCCTTGAACTGCTTGACCTGGGTGCCGTGGCAGAAGGCGCAGCGCTCGGGCGTCGGGATTTCGGCCAGGGCGACCGTCTCGGGGGAGAAGTGCTTGTCTCCGTGGCAGACGGCGCAGTCGACACCCTTCTGGCTGTGTTTGCTGAGTTTCCAGTCGCCGACCACGCCCGGGGTCATCGCCGTGTGGCAGTCGACGCAATGCTTGGCCGAAGTGATGACCTTTTTCTCGGTGGGAAAACCGCTCTTGGCCCAGTCGTTCCAGCCGCCCTCCAGGGCGTAGACCTTCGTGTACCCCCGCTTGTAAAGTTCGACCGCCGCCCGGGCAGCCGTGTACTCCTTCGGTCAGGCTCAGTAGAGGATGTAGGTGGCATCCTTCTTCGGGTATTTCTTGAAGAACTCTTCGAGGTTTTCGGCATCGACGAACACCGCCCCCGGGATCTTCTTGTCGCTCTGCTCGTACTGCTTGATGTAGCGGCCATCGATGATGACCACGTCGGGCTTCCCGAGCATCGCCTTTACGGCTTCCTTCGAAAGGCGCGGCACCTGCTCGACGGTCGTGGGCATCGCCGAGTAGGCGGCCAGGGCGATGAGCATCAGGATCACCGCAAGGGTTGCAATGAGAAGGGGCTTCGCTTTCATTTCCTCGACCGCTCCGGCTCTGGGGTGAAAGGTGGGCATGCAAAAATTCCTTTTCGCACTCTACACGTTTTCACGGGGTGCCGCCAGCGATTTTCTTTACGGCGTCGTCCCTTGGAAGCGGGGTGAAAGATCGTTATTCTAAAAGCGGTTTTCAGGAAACGGGAAAGGAGAAAGACCATGCCTTACAGGTTTGCCGCTGCGCTGTGGCATGGCGCCGCCCTGTCCCTGTCGATGGCGGGGTGCGCCCCGACGATGACCCACAAGGAAGGTCCGATGGCGACGGATTACCGGGCGCTTTCGAAGGAGGACCTGGATCGCTACGCCGCCCGGGGCGACGAGGAGATCGCGCGTATAAAAAAGGGGCCGCCGCCCGCCGGGAAGTGGACAAGGCCCGCCGCTACGATGTCAGGACGGCGATCGCCGGCCGGGAGATCATGCGGCACGACGAGCGCCGTCAGCGGATGGAGCTCCAGCGTCCCCTGCCCTGAACCCGTCCCGGAGCCGCCGGGCCCGTGAAGAGGTTGTGCTGGATGCCGGAAGGACGGAAAACGATCTGCGTGTCGATGCGAAGGGCCCTCCTGGCCCCGGCCGTGCTCGTCCCGGTCCTGCCGGGCGGGTGCGCGCCGCCGCAGCGCGTCTACACGGAGGGGGTCCTGGCTGCGGACTACAGGCTCATGTCCAAGCCCGAGCTCATCCGCCACCTGGATAGTTTGGAGAATGAAATCGCCCGCGTCCATGCCGGCGGGACCAATCCGGGAGGCGTTCCGCGGGATGTGTACCCAGGCGACCTGAGGCGGCGGATGAAGGATGTCCTGCACGAGATCGGGCTGCGGAACATCCGGGAGAGAAAATCCTACCGGGAACGGATGGAGATGTGGGGACCCACGCGGTAGCCGGCCGCACGGCGGTCCTGTCTCATGGGTTTCCTGCTCGCGTTGCAGCTTGCGCCCGTTGTCTGTGCGCTGACGAAGTCAGGCAGCCAAGATGTCAAAAAATCACGATTTCTTCCTCACTTCCTATCATCCGCTCTTCCTCGCTCCCGGGTCTTTTGTCACCTTCCACACCCTGCGCCCGCAGGGGTAGGCGCCGATCTGCTCGACCTTCCCATCCAACCCTCCCAGCAGGAAATCCGGATCGTGTCGATAGGGGTACCCGTTCTTCGAGACCGTGTCGATGACGAGGCAGCCGCCGGGGGGCAGGTTGTCCCTGAAAAGACGGAGGAGGCCTGCTTTCAGCGAATCGGGCGGGACAGCGTGAGGCCAGTTTGCAAGGACTATGGCATCGAACAGTCCGTCCAGCCGGTCTTCCGGGAACGAGCAGACGGCAAATCTCGCAGCGCCTTTGAAATGGCTCCGGCGGACGATCTCCGCCGCCTTCAGGACGGCCGGATCATTGTCCAGGCCCAGGCGCTCCCTGAAGTCCAGGTTGCACAGAATGTCCCCGAGGCCGCACCCGATGTCCGCCACTCGGCCCCTCCTCTCCGGGGGAAGCGCGTTGAGGTGCTCGATGATCCCGCAGGCGTAGTCCTTCGCGGCCGGAGGCATCCGGTGCCACGGGTCGAAGGGGATGAACAGGCGCAGGGCGGAACGAAAGGCGATCTCTGCCCGGTTTCCGGCAGCCCTGATGATCCGTCGCGGGTTGATGGACATGCCCGAGGGCCATGCACGAAGGGTGCCGCGCCTTCCCGCCCGCCTACCGGCCGATTCGCTTCAGGAACCCGTCGATTCCCTCCCGGTAGGCCCCCGCAGACAGGATGAGGGCGTCGTTGTGCCCGCCGCGGAGCTTGATGAACGCTTTGGGCTCCGGTGCCGCCTCGTAGAGGGCGAGCCCCTGGGAGAACGGGACGATCTCGTCGTCGGTGCTGTGGATGACCAGCACGGGGCACCGGACGTTGCGGACGTGCTCGAGGGCGTTGTACTCGAAGCGCGCGAGCCACCGGACGGGCAGGAACGGGTAGTGATGGCCCGCGATGTCGACGAAGTTCGTGAAGGTGGAGTCGAGGATGAGGGCCGCGGGAGGCGTCCCCCGGGCGAGCTTCGCGGCGACAGGTCCTCCGAGGGACTGGCCGTAGAGCAGGATCTGTCCCGCGGGGACCTTGCGGCTCTCCGTCAGGTACCGCCATGCCCCTCCCGCATCGCTGTAGGTTCCCTCCTCGGAGGGCTTTCCCCGGCTGCGGCCGTATCCCCGGTAATCGTAGATGAAGATGGAGAGGCCGACCCGGTGAAGAATCTCGACGAAGGGGAGATTGTAGGAGATGTTGCCGCCGTTTCCATGGCTGAAGAGGACGACGCCCCGGCCGGCCCCGGACGGCACGAACCAGGCGGAAAGCCGCACGCCGTCGTCCGCCTCGAAGGTCACCTCCTCATAGGGCAGTCCCCGGTCAGCCGGCGTCGCGATGATCTGCCCGTCGGGGAAGTAGACGAGTTTCGACTGCAGGAAGAACATCAAGGCCAGGACCCCGGTAATCGAAAGGGCGACGGCGCGGAGGGCCGAGGGGAACATACTAAAGTACCGAATAGCGGAAGGCAGGAAGAGCGGAAGCGCGGAAAAAGACCCCAAAGGACATGAATCCGCTTTTTCTGTCCTCACTTCCTCGCTTCTGAACTTCCTAACCTCGCGAACATTAAGGCACGGGATGCGTCAACACGAAGAAGGGGAGCCCCTTCGGCCCCCCTCTTTCACGCTTATACCCGGTCTTTCAGGACGGCGCCCGTGCTCCCGGAGGTGACGAGACTCGCGTACCGGGAGAGGTAGCCGGTCTTGATCTTCGGCTCCGGCGGCCGCCAGGCCTTCCTGCGCTTCTTGAGTTCCTCGGCGCTCACCTGCAGGGTGATCCTGCGCTTCGGGATGTCGATGGCGATTCGGTCGCCTTCCTTGACCAGCGCGATCGGGCCTCCTTCGGCTGCCTCGGGCGAGATATGGCCGATCGCCGCGCCGCGGGAGCCGCCGCTGAAGCGCCCGTCGGTCAAGAGCGCCACCGACTCGGCCAGGCCCATGCCGGCCAGGGCGGAGGTGGGGGCGAGCATCTCGCGCATCCCCGGTCCCCCCTTGGGGCCCTCGTAGCGGATGACGATGACGTCGCCCGACTTGATCTTGCCGCCGAGGATGGCCGCGATGGCGTCGTCCTCGCTGTCGAAGACGCGGGCGCGCCCCTCGTTGACGAGCATGTTCGGGGCCACGGCGGAGCGCTTCACGACGCCGCCGTCGGGGGCGAGGTTGCCCTTGATGATGGCCAGACCTCCGTCGGGACTGTAGGGGTTCTTGACGGGTCGGATCACCGAGTAATCCCAGACCTTGGCGTCCTTGAGGTTCTTCGCCACCGGGCCCGACACGGTCAGGGCCTTGCCGTCGATCACCCCGAGCTTGCTGATCTCCTTCATGACGCCCTGGACGCCGCCTGCCGCGTCGAGGTCCTCGATGTGGTGGGCCCCGGCGGGGCTGAGCTTGCAGAGGTTGGGGGTCTTGAACCCGATCTCGTTGAAGAGCTCGAGATCCAGCCGGATGCCTGCCTCGTGGGCGACGGCCGGCAGGTGCAGGACGGTGTTCGTCGATCCGCCCAGGGCCATGTCCACGGCGATGGTGTTCCGGAAGGCCGCCAGCGTCGCGATGTCCCGGGGCCGGATGTTCTTCCGGATCAGCTCCAGGATCTTCATGCCGGCCTCCTTGGCCAGGCGCATCCGCGCCGAGTCGACGGCCAGGACGGTCCCGTTGCCGGGAAGGCCCAGTCCCAGGGCCTCGGTCATGCAGTTCATCGTGTTGGCCGTGTACATCCCGGAGCAGGACCCGCAGCCCGGGCAGGCGCTGTCCTCGATCTCCTTGAGCTGCTTCGCGGTCATCTTGCCCGACTTGACGGCGCCCACGCCCTCGAAGACGGTGATGAGGTCGACGGGCTTGCCGCGAAGCTTCCCGGCGAGCATGGGCCCGCCGCTCACGACGACGGCGGGGATGTTGAGTCGCAGGGCCGCCATGAGCATGCCCGGGATGATCTTGTCGCAGTTGGGGATGAAGACGAGGCCGTCGAAGGGGTGGGCGACGGCCATGATCTCGACGGAGTCGGCGATCAGCTCGCGGCTCGCCAGCGAGTACTTCATCCCCACGTGCCCCATGGCGATCCCGTCGCAGACCCCGATGGCGGGAAACTCCACGGGGGTGCCTCCCGCCATGCGGATGCCCGCCTTGACCTGCTCGGTCACGGTGCGCAGGTGGATGTGCCCCGGGATGATCTCGTTGTAGGAGTTGACGACCCCGATCAGGGGCCGCGCGATCTCCTCGTCGGTGTAGCCCATGGCCTTGAAGAGGGAGCGGTGGGGCGCCCTCTCCACGCCTTTCTTCATCATGTCGCTTCGCATGTTTCCCTCCCTTTCGACTGCAGAGTGAGTTCCTTATGCCACAAGGCAAAGGGAGGGTCAACCGCCGGATCCCTCCCCTGAAAACCGGCAACAGCGGAAGCGAGGAAGGCAGGAAGAGCGGACCAAGAATCTGGACCTTCCTGTTCTTTTCCGCTCTTCCGCTCTTCTTCTCTTCCTGACTTCTATTTTTTCCGCCGTTCCGGCCGCAGCGAGCGGACCACGGCCCCTGCCTGCCACATCTCGGAGTTGCGCATCAGCTCCAGCTCCTTCGCCAGCTTGTCCCGGTAGTCCGATGCGGCACCCGTCGTCAGCACGATCTCCGTCTCCTTGCCCGACTTGACGCGCTCGTAGAGCTCGTCGAACACGGGGGCGACGGCGTCGCGGAAGCGGTTCTTCCAGTCCAGGGCCCCGCGCTGGGCGGTTGCACTGCAGTTGGCGTACATCCAGTCCATGCCGTTCTGGGCGACCAGCGGCATCAGGCTCTGGGTGAGCTCCTCGACGGTCTCGTTGAAAGCCTCGCTGGGGCTGTGGCCGTGCTTGCGGAAGAGGTTGTACTGGGCCTCCATGATGCCGGCGATCGCCCCCATCAGGACGCCTCGCTCGCCCGTCAGGTCGCTCCAGACCTCGTGCTCGAAGGTCGTGGGGAAGAGATACCCCGATCCGATCCCGACGCCCACGGCGAGCGTGCGTTCGCGGGCACGCCCCGTCGCGTCCTGGAAGACGGCGTAGCTGGAGTTGATGCCGCTGCCGGCCAGGAAGTTGTCGCGCACCGTCCGCCCGGCACCCTTGGGGGCCACCAGGATGACGTCGATATCGGGCGGAGGGATGACTCCCGTCTGCTCCTTGTAGACGATGGAGAACCCGTGGGAGAAGTACAGGGCCTTGCCCTTGGTGAGGGTCGGCTTGAGCTGGGGCCACAGGGCCTTCTGCTGGGCGTCGGACATGAGGTACTGGACGATCGTGCCGCGCCGGGCGGCCTCCATCAGCGGGAAGAGGGTCTTGCCGGGCACCCAGCCCTCTTCTTCGGCCTTTTTCGTGTTGTACTCCTCCCCGACGATGACGTTGATCCCGTTGTCGCGCAGGTTCAGGGCCTGGCCGCGCCCCTGCACGCCGTAGCCGACGATGGCCACCACCTCGTTCTTGAGCACTTCACGCGCCTTCTCCAGGGTGAACTCCTCCGAGGTGATGACGTCCTCGATCACCCCGCCGATGTTGAGCTTTGCCATGGGTTCCTCCTTCGGTTGTGTTGGGTTTGTTGGTTGCGGGTGAAGACAAGCCTGAAAAAAAGGGCAAAATCCCCCTGTTGTCCTCCCGACGGGAAAAGCGGGACCTTACGGCGCCCGCAGGGTCTCAGTTCTTCCGTTCCAGAGCGGCGATGCCCGTCCGGGCGACGTCGTCGATTCCGAGGGGCTTCAGGGTCTCGAGGACCTTGTCGACCTCGGCCTTGCTCCCCCTGAACTCCAGGACGCAGTGGTCCGAGTTGAACGTGAGGATCTTGCAGTTGAGCTGGTTGATCCTCCGGATCAGCTCGTTCTTGTTGTCCGCCGTGAGGTTCATCCGGATCAGCGCCAGTTCCCGCTTGACCGTTTCCACGTCGGTGAGGTTCTCGACCTTGATGACGTCGATGAGACGGGCCAGCTGCGCCTCGATCTTCTGGATCGTCGCCTTCGTGCCGATCGTCGTGAGGATGATCTTGGAGACATCGGGGTTGATCGTGACGTCCACGCAGAGCGTCTCGATGTTGTACCCCTTGCCGCCGAGGGTCCCCGCCACGCGGGCCAGCACGTCTGGCTTGTTGTTGACGAGAATGGAGATGACGTTTTCCTTCTTTTCCATGATGCCGCGCCTTTCATTGCTTGTGATATTCGTCCGGCCGCGAGCTGTCGGCTTCGCATCGCCGGTCTGTCGCTTTTCGCTGCATTGGTTTCGGCAAATGGCTGATGGCGTATGGCGTAAGGGCAGGAACCCGGATTCGTTCCGCCTTGAGCCTTTAGCCTCAGGCCCCATGCCAGCGCCTTCGGCGCTAATTCGTCATCTCCCGCGTCCCGAGCGTCATCTCGCTGATGCAGGCCCCCGGCCGCACCATGGGGTAGACGCACTCCTCGCGGGCGATCTGGAAGTCCATGAGACAGGGCCGGTTGCTGAAGAGGCCCTTCTCGAGCACGGGCCGGATCTCCTCCGGCCTCTTGGCCCGGAAGGCTTCCCATCCGTAGGCCTCGGCGACCTTCACGAAGTCGGGCTGGAAGGTCATGTCCGTGTTGGAGTAGCGCTTCTCGTAGAAGAGCTCCTGCCACTGGCGGACCATGCCGAGGTAGCCGTTGTTGAGCAGGACGATCTTCACGGGGATGTTGTACTGCATGGCCGTGGCCATCTCCTGGATGTTCATCTGGAGGCTGCCGTCGCCGGCGATGTCCACGACGATCCGGTCGGGAAAGGCGAGCTTCACCCCGAGGGCCGCCGGGAACCCGTAGCCCATGGTGCCGAGGCCGCCCGAGGAGATGAACGTGTTGGGATCGTCGTACTTGTAGAACTGGGCGGCCCACATCTGGTTCTGGCCCACCTCGGTGGTGATGATGGCCTTGCCCTTCGTCAGTTCGTGGAGCGTCTCGATGACGCACTGGGGCTTGATGTGCTCGGCGTCCTGGCAGTAGGCCAGGGGGGCCTTCTTCTTCCATGCCTCGATCTGCTCCAGCCAGTCCCTGCGCTCCGCGTCGGTGGCCGTGTAGTTGTGGTCCTTCAGCAGGCGGTTGATGTTCTCCAGGGCGCTCTTCGCGTCGCTCACGATGGGCAGGTCCACGACGATGTTCTTGTTGATCGACGAGGGGTCCACGTCGATATGGATGATCTGGGCGTTGGCCGCGAAGGTGTCGATCTTGCCCGTCACGCGGTCGTCGAAGCGGGCCCCGATGCAGATCAGCAGGTCGCAGTGGCTGATGGCCATGTTGGCGAAATAGGTGCCGTGCATCCCGGGCATCCCGAGGAAGAGCGGGTCGGAGCCCGGGTAGGCGCCGAGGCCCATCAGGGTCGAGGTGACGGGCACCCTGGCACGGCGGGCGAAGGCCCGCAGTTCCTCCGAGGCCTTTCCCAGGAGGATCCCGCCGCCGGTGAGCAGCACGGGCCGCCTCGCGGCCCTCAGCATCTCCAGCATCTGCACGTATTTCTTGGACGACGGCTTGGGCGGCGTCGAGAGCTTGGTGGCGTTGATCCGGATCTTCGCCGGGTCGTAGTCCACCTCGGCGGCGATGACGTTCTTCGGCAGATCGACCAGCACCGGCCCGGGGCGGCCCGTGCGGGCGATGTGGAAGGCCTCGCGGATGGTGTTGGCCAGCTCGTCGGGGTTGCGGACGAGGTAGTTGTGCTTCGTGCAGGGCCGGGTGATGCCCGTGATGTCGCACTCCTGGAAGGCGTCGTTGCCGATGAGGTGCGTGGGGACCTGCCCCGTGAAGACGACGATGGGGATGGAATCCATGTTCGCCGTGGCGATCCCCGTCACGGTGTTCGTGGCCCCCGGGCCGGATGTGGCCAGGGCGACGCCGACCTTTCCCGTCGCGCGGGCGTAGCCGTCGGCGGCGTGCACGGCCGCCTGTTCGTGGCGGACCAGGATGTGCTTGACGGCCGGGTTGCGGTGCAGCTCGTCGTAGATGTCGATGACGGACCCGCCGGGGTATCCGAACATGACCTCCACGCCTTCGGCCTTCAGGCACTCGAGCAGGATCTGGGTTCCTTTCATTTTCACGGGACGACCTCCTCCGATCATGAAGAATAAGGATGGCAACAAAAAAGCCGCGAACGTTCTTCCGTTGCGGCCTTTCGATAAGAAAAAGCCGCGGTCTCTCGGGGGCCGCGGCTCGTTTTGCTCTTTGCTTCCGTCAGAGAGTGCGAGCTGCGGTCCCCGCCTGTACGATGACGACGACAACGACGACCAGGAAGCTCGAAATAATCTGACGGATCATGCGTTTTCTCCGACTGTAAAAACAAAGTCCCCTATGCAATAAAACCGTATCGTTGTCAAGTCTTTTTTCTTTTCCTGCCTTGTACCCCGGAAACCGGCCGAGCGATGGAAGAGGATTGTCACCCTCACTCCGGGCCTCTCCTCTCGAGCCGGAGGGAGATCGAGGAAAGGGTCTTTCTCTTCTAGGGCCTCACCGGCTCGCTTGGCGTGTCCCCGCCCGCGTCCGGGGCGTATTCCTTGGGTGCCGTGCCCTCCAGGAAGCTCTCGAAGACGGGATCCTTCGTCCCCGGGCCGGCCAGCAGGCCCGTCCTGGGGTCGATGCGGGCAAAGACGACCCCCTCCGGGGCCGCGAAGACCTCCACGGGCGTTCCCTTCAGGGCCTGCTCCATGAAGTAGAGCCAGACGGGCGCTGCGGCGCGGCCGCCCACGCCGGAGCGCCCCATCGTCTTCTCCGCGTCGAAGCCCACCCACACGCCCGCCACGAGCGACGGGGTGTAGCCGATGAACCAGGCATCCACGTAATCGTCCGTCGTTCCCGTCTTGCCGGCCACGGGCCTCCCGATGGCCTTGACCCGCTCGCCCGTCCCCTCCTGGACGACGTTCTGCAGCACCGACGTGGTGAGAAACGCCACGCGGGGATCGATGGCCGGCTCCACCTGGGGGGCATGCTCCTCGAGGACGTGGCCGTTGCGGTCGACGATCTTCCGGATGAAGTAGGGCTCCACCCGCTTGCCGCCGTTGGCCAGCACGCCGTAGCCCCGGACCATCTCCTGCAGCGTCACCGTCGAGGTCCCGAGGGCGAGCGTGAGGTCCCGGGTGAGCGGCGATCGGATCCCCATGTTGTGGGCGTAGTCGATGACGTAGGCAAGCCCCAGCTCCTGGAGCAGCTTCACGCTCACCACGTTGCGCGAGAAGGTCAGCGCCGTCCGGAGCGTCGTGGGCCCGAAGAACCTGTGCTCGAAGTTCTGGGGTTTCCACTCCCCGCGGACGGCGTCGTTGAAGATGACGGGCGAATCGAGAATGACCGTCGCCGGCGTCATCCCCTTGTCGAAGGCGGCCGTGTAGACGAAGGGCTTGAACGACGAGCCGGGGCGGCGCCGAGCCTGGGTCGCGCGGTTGAATTCGCTCTTCTTGTAGTCCCGCCCCCCCACCATGGCCTTGATCTCGCCCGTCCGGGCATCCATGCACAGCAAGGCCCCCTGCAGTTCGCCCGGGGTGAACTTCTCCCGCGTCTCCATCTCCCGGAGACCCCGCTCGACGGCCTCGTTGGCCGCCTTCTGCATCTCCACGCTGAGCGTCGTGTGGACCTCGAGCCCCTCGCGGTACAGGGCATCGGAGCCGTACTTCTCGAGGATGTAGCGGCGCACGTTCTCCGTGAAGTAGGGGGCGATCTTCTCCCGGGGCTTCGACGAGATGAGCCGGACGGGCTCCTGCATGGCCCTGTCCTTCGCGGCCTGGGAGATGTAGCCTTCCTCCTGCATCCGGGTGAGCACGTAGGCCTGCCGCTGACGGGCCCGCTCCATGTTCACGTAGGGAGAGAACCGGCTGGGCGCCTTCGGCAGGCCGGCCAGCATGGCCGCCTCCGGCAGCGTGAGGGTGCGCGCCGACTTCCCGAAATAGCTCTGCGAGGCCGCCTCGATCCCGTAGGCCCCGTGGCCGAGGTAGATGTGGTTGAGGTAGAGCTCGAGGATCTCCTGCTTCTTCAGGTGGCGGTCGATCTTGTAGGCGAGGATCGCCTCCCGGATCTTGCGCGTGAAGGTCCGCTCCGGCGAGAGGTAGAGAGACCGGGCGACCTGCTGGGTGATGGTGCTGCCGCCCTGGACGATCTCGCCGGCGATCATGTTCTTGACGAAGGCCCGGAAGATGCCGACGAGGTCGAGCCCCTCGTGCTGAAAGAAGCGGGCGTCTTCGCCGGCGACGAAGGCCTTGATGACCACGTCGGGGATCTCGGCGATGGGGATGACCCGCCGGTCCTCGGCATAGAAGGAGTCGATGAGCTCGCCCCGGTCCGAGTAGATCCGGGTCGTGGTGCTCGGGCGGTAGTCCTTGAGGGTGTCCACACTCGGGGACTCGTGGATCAGCCAGGCGATCATCCCCGCGGCGCCGATGCCGGCCAGAAGCCCCACGACGATCATCGACGTGAAGATCCGGCGGAAGAACCTGCTTCTTCGGGCCCTCCGGACGACGGCTCTCTTGATGGAAGAACGGCTGCTCGGTGTCATCGGGAAGCTTCTCGGTCATCGGCTTCCTTTCGCCGGACGGCGAGCTTGGAGACGATGATCCCGACCTCGTAGAGGACGATCATGGGGATCGCCATCATGCACTGCGTAAAGGCATCGGGCGTGGGCGTGATGAGGGCGGCGACGATGAAGCAGGCCACGATCGCATAGCGCCGCATCCGCGCGAGCCTGCGGGGCGTCACCAGGCCGATCTTCGTCATGAAGAAGAGGAAGACGGGGATCTCGAAGATGATCCCGAAGGCCAGCAGGAGCTTGAGCGTCAGCGAGAGGTACTCCCGCATGGAGAGCATGGGCCTGAGGAAATCCGTGGAGAAATCCAGGAAAAAACGGTACGCCGAGGGCAGGACGAGAAAGTAGCCGAAGCAGACCCCGCCGACGAACAGCAGCGTCGAGCTCGCCACGAAGGGGGCCACGAACTTGCGCTCCCCGGGGTAGAGGCCCGGCGAGATGAACTTCCAGGCCTGGTAGAGCACGAAGGGGCTGGCCGCGAAGAGACCCGAGTAGAAGGACACCTTGATATAGGTGAAGAACGCCTCGGGCAGCCCCGTGTAGACCATGTGGACGCCCTGCGGCATCACCCGGATGAGCGGCAGCGAAACGATGCGAAAGAGATCCTCCTTGAAAAAGAAGCAGCCGAGGAAGGCGACACCCACGGCGATCAGGCTTCGCACGAGCCTCTTGCGCAGCTCCTCCAGGTGGGAGGTCAGGGGCATCTTGTCGTCGTTGGGCTCGGTCATCATAAAAAAACGGCGAAGGGCGAAAGGCGCAGGGCTTATGGCAAGGAACGAATCTCCTGTCCTGGGCCTTGAGCCTTTATCCTTGCGCCTTGATCCTCATGCGGGTTTGTCCTTCTTGTCCTCCGCGGTTGCATAGGGGTCCGCGGGCGACGACGGCGCCTTCTCCTCTTTCTTGTCCTCGAGGAGGGAGTCCTTCACCTGGTTGACTTCCTTCTTGATGCCCTCGTCGAAGGTGCCCTTGACATCATCCATGGCGTTTTTGAACTGGGCGACCCCCTTGCCCAGCGCCTTGGCCAGGTCGGGCAGCTTCTTCGGCCCGATGAAGATGAGTGCCACGATCAGGATGATGATCAGTTCCTGCATGCCGATGCCGAACACGGCGGACACCTCGCGATTGCGGAATTCGGTCTACATAGCGTTTGTCACCCCCATTGTCAAGGCTTTTGGCCCTCCGCGCAAGGGAATCCTTTTGATTTTTAAGGCATTCTGTGATAGGAATTCCTTTCCGATCTCAGTCCGGAGGAGGGGCGCATGGCTTCGGCAACAGGAATTGTAAAGGATTACCGATACCTCCGCCACGAAACCGGCCATTACCACCCCGAATCCCCCAAGCGTCTCGAAGCGGTCTACAAGATGCTGGAAACGCCCGAGATGGAGGGGAAATTCGTGGAGGTGAAGCCCCGTATCGCCCTCGACGAAGAGATCGAGATGATCCACAAACGCTCATACGTGAAAATGATCGCCCAGTCGGCGGGAAAGGAGCACACCTATCTCGATCCCGACACGGAGGCCTCCTCCGAGTCCTACGAGGTCGCCAAGCTGGCCGTGGGCGGTTTCCTCAACTGCATCGACGGCATCGTGAAGGGCGATCTGCGCAACGCCTTCGCCTTCGTGAGGCCGCCGGGGCATCATGCCGAGGAGAACCGCGCGGCGGGGTTCTGCATCTTCAACAACGTGGCCATCGGGGCGATGCACGCCATCAAGGTCCACGGGATGAGGCGCGTCCTGATCGTCGACTGGGACCTTCACCACGGCAACGGCACCCAGAAATCCTTTTACGAAGACCCCCGGGTCGTGTACTTCTCGACCCACCAGTATCCCTATTACCCCGGGACGGGGAGCCTCCAGGAGATCGGCCGGGGCGACGGGCAGGGCTTCACGGTCAACGTGCCCTTGAAGTCCGGCCCGGGCAATGCCGAGTATCTCCGGATCTTCCGGCGGGTTCTTCAGCCCGTGGCCTTCGAGTACATGCCCGAGATCGTGCTGCTTTCGGCGGGCTTCGACATCTATTTCCGGGACCCCCTGGGGGGGATGAAGGTCACTCCGTCGGGCTTCGGCATGCTCGCCCGGGTGCTCATGGACATCGCCGATGCGTGCTGCGGCGGCCGGTTCGCCGTCGTCCTGGAAGGCGGCTATCACCTGGGGGGTCTCACAGAGGGGATCAAATCCGTCCTCAACGAGATGTGCGGCGCCACGCGGGTGACCGAGGCGGACCTTCAGCGTGTCGAGAGCGAGGCCGATGCATCCGTCAACCGGACGATCGAGTCGGTGATAGGCCAGATCAAGCCATACTGGAAGTGTTTCAAATAAGGCGGGCGTAAGGCATAGGGCAAAAGGCTAAAGGCGTCAGGCATCAGTAAAATAAAAACAGGCTTAAGGCATGTGGCATGGGGATTCGGGGCATCACCGAATCCGCCTCCTTCGCACTGAGCCGCAGGCCCTAAGCCTTCAGCCGTTTTTGGAGGGATCCCTTGAAGATTACGAAAGAGCAGGTCGAATACGTGGCGCACCTGGCGAGACTCGAGTTCAGCGAGGAGGAAAAGGGGAAGTTCACCTCTCAGCTCAACGACATCCTCCTCTACATGGAGAAGCTGGGCGAGGTGGACACGACGGGCGTCGAGCCCGAGACGCATGCCATCGCCATCCAGAACGCCTTCCGGGAGGACATCGTCCGGGAGTCGCTGCCCCAGGAGCTGTCTCTGGCCAATGCCCCCTCGGAGAGCGGCAACTGCTACCGGGTGCCGAAGGTGATCGAATAGGCGTCAGGCATCGGGCATGAGGCATCAGGAAAAGAGGAAGGAGCCGTTGAAATCATAATGGGACTGAATGAACTGACCATCCACGAGCTGCAGGATTTGATCCAGAAAAAGGACGTGACGTCCACGGAGATCGTCACCGACGTCTTCAGGCGCATCGACGCCGTCGAGGACCGGGTCCGCTCCTACACCACCGTCCTGAAGGAATACGCCTTCGAGGAGGCGAAGCGGGCCGACGACGAGATCCGCAGGGGTCATCTCAGGCCGCTCACCGGCATCCCCGTCGCCCTCAAGGACATCCACTGCACGAAAGGCATCCGCACGACCTGCGGCTCGCGCATCCTCCACAATTTCATTCCGCCTTACGACGGCACGGTGGTCCGCAAGCTGCGCGACGAGGGCGCCGTGTTCGTCGGCAAGACCAACATGGACGAGTTCGCCATGGGCTCCTCCACGGAGACGTCGTATTTCGGCGTCACACGCAACCCCTGGGACCTGGAGCGCATCCCCGGGGGCTCGAGCGGCGGCTCGGCCGCGGCCCTGGCCGCCGACGAGTGCATCGCCGCGACGGGGTCCGACACGGGCGGCTCCATCCGCCAGCCGGCGGCGCTGTGCGGCGTCGTGGGCCTCAAGCCCACCTACGGGCGCGTCTCGCGCTACGGGCTGGTCGCCTTCGCCTCGTCGCTCGACCAGATCGGCCCCTTCACGAAGGACGTGGAGGACGCGGCCATCATGTTGAACGCCATCGCCGGCTACGACCCCATGGAGTCCACGTCGGTGCCCATGGAGGTCCCCGACTACCGGTCCTTCATCGGCAGGGACATCCAGGGATTCACCGTGGGGATCCCGAAGGAGTACTTCATCGAGGGCATCGACCCCGAGGTCGACGCCGCCGTGCGGCGGGTCATCGAGGTGGTCGAGGGCCTGGGCGCAAAGAGCGTCCCGATCTCGCTGCCCCACACGCAGTACTGCCTCGCGGTCTACTACATCATCGCCCCGGCCGAGGCGAGCTCCAACCTCGCCCGGTACGACGGCGTGAAGTACGGCTACCGCTCGGCCGACGGGCGCGATCTGATGGAGATGTACAAGAAGACCCGCTCGCAGGGCTTCGGCGCCGAGGTGAAGCGCCGCATCATGATCGGCACCTACGCCCTGTCCTCGGGTTACTACGACGCCTATTACAAGAAGGCCTCCCAGGTGCGCACGCTGATCAAGCGCGACTTCCAGGAGGCCTTCAGGACCTGTGACGTGATCCTCACCCCTACGACCCCCACGCCCGCCTTCAAGATCGGCGAGAAGACGGACGACCCGCTGCAGATGTACCTCTCGGACATCTTCACGATCTCGACGAACCTGGCCGGCATCCCCGGCATCTCGGTGCCCTGCGGGTACACCCAGGCGGGCCTGCCCATCGGGGTCCAGTTCCAGGCGGGCCATTTCCAGGAGGGAAAGCTTCTCCAGGTCGCCCACGCCTACGAGAAACATTCCGGAATCGAACGAAGGAGGCCGAAACTCTAATGGCTTATGAAACCGTCATCGGGCTGGAGGTCCACGCCCAGCTGCTGACCGACTCGAAGATCTTCTGCGGCTGCTCCACGAAATTCGGGGCCGAGCCCAACCGGCACACCTGCCAGATCTGCCTCGGGATGCCGGGCGTGCTCCCCGTGCTGAACCGAAAGGTCGTGGAGTTCACGATCAAGATGGGGCTGGCCACCCACTGCCGCATCAACGCCTACGAGAACTTCGCGCGCAAGAACTACTTCTACCCCGATCTGCCCAAGGGCTACCAGATCTCGCAGTACGCCCACCCGCTCGCGGAGCACGGCTGGATCGACATCGTCGTCAACGGCGGGAAGAAGCGGATCGGCATCACCCGCATCCACATGGAGGAAGACGCCGGCAAGCTCGTCCACGACGAGCGCAACCCCTGGAGCTACGTGGACTTCAACCGCACGGGCGTGCCCCTCATCGAGATCGTGAGCGAACCCGACATCCGCAGCCCCGAGGAGGCCGCCGAGTACCTGCGCCGCCTGCGCGACATCCTCGTGTACCTCGAGATCTGCGACGGCAACATGGAGGAGGGCAGCTTCCGCTGCGACGCCAACGTCTCCATCCGCCCGAGGGGCGAGACGGCTTTCGGCACCCGCACGGAGCTCAAGAACATGAACTCCTTCCGCAACGTCCAGCGGGCCCTGGAGTACGAGATCAAGCGCCAGCAGTACATCCTGGAGAGCGGCGGCGAGGTGGTGCAGGAGACGCGTCTCTGGGACGACGCCCAGGGTCAGACCCACTCCATGCGCAGCAAGGAGGAGGCCCACGACTACCGCTACTTCCCCGACCCGGACCTCGTCCCCATCGTGATCTCCGAGGAGTGGATCGAGGAGGTCCGCCGGACGCTCCCCGAGCTGCAGCTCGAGAAGCAGGACCGCTTCGTCGAGCAGTACGGCATCCCGGTCTACGACGCGGGCGTGCTGACCACGACGAGGGCCCTGGCCGACTTCTACGAAGAGGCCGTGAGGCTCTGCGGCAAGCCCAAGATCGTCAGCAACTGGGTCATGGGGGACCTGCTGCGCTATCTCAACGAGCAGAGACGCGACATCCAGGACAGCCCCGTGTCGCCGGGCCACGTGGCGGAGATGATCAACCTCATCGAGGACGGGACGATCAGCGGCAAGATCGCCAAGGAGGTCTTCGAGGAGATGGTCCGGTCCTCGAAGAGGCCCGCCGACATCGTCAGGGAGAAGGGCCTCACCCAGATCACCGACGAGGGGGCCGTCGTGAAGGCCGTCGAGGAGGCCATGGCGAAGAACCCGACGCAGCTCGCCGAGTACCGGGCCGGCAAGGAGAAGCTCTTCGCCTTCTTCGTGGGCCAGGTGATGAAGATCACCAAGGGCAAGGCCAACCCGCAGCTCGTCAACGACCTGCTCAGGAAGATGCTCCCGGGGTCATGATTCGAACCATTCTCTGGGCCGACGACGCCGTCGTCCTCATCGACCAGAAGGCCCTGCCCGGCAAGGTGCGATACCTGACCCTCACGGACTGGCGCGACGTGGTCGCGGCCATCCGGGACCTCACCGTCCGAGGCGCCCCGGCCATCGGCGTGGCCGCGGCCATGGGCATCGCCCTGGGCACGCTGCAGCTGCCCGAGACCTCCGCCGGCGGGCTGCGCCGATCCTTCGACAAGCTCTGCGGGGCCTTCGCGAAGGCGCGCCCCACGGCGCGCAACCTCTTCTGGGCCATCGAGCGGATGCGGCGCCGCTTCGCAGAGACCCTCCCCTCGGGCATCGCGGCGGTGAAGAGGGCCCTCGTCGAGGAGGCCGTCGCCATCGGCGAGGAGGACATCGAGGTCAACCGCCGGATCGGGCTCAACGGCAGGGCCTTCATCCGCGACGGCGACAACATCCTCACCCACTGCAACGCCGGCGCCCTGGCCACGGCCGGCTACGGCACGGCCCTGGGCGTCATCCGGGCGGCCCGGGAGGAAGGCAAGCGCCTCCACGTCTTCGTCGACGAGACGCGGCCCGTGCTCCAGGGGGCGCGGCTCACCTGCTGGGAGCTCCTCGAGGACCGCATCCCGGCGACCCTCATCACGGACAGCATGGCGGGCTTTCTCATGGCCCAGGGCCGGGTCGATCTCGTCATCGTCGGGGCCGACCGCATCGCCGCCAACGGCGACACGGCCAACAAGATCGGCACCTACTCGCTGGCGATCCTGGCCCGGGAGCACAGGATTCCCTTCTACGTGGCGGCCCCGCTGTCCACCATCGACCGCTCCGTGGCCGACGGCGGCGCGATCCCCATCGAGGAGCGCCACGCCGGGGAGGTCCGGGAGATCCTCGGGGTCCGGACGGCCCCCGAGAAGGTCCCGGTGTACAACCCGGCCTTCGACGTCACCCCCCACCGCTACATCACGGCCGTCATCACCGAGGCCGGCGTGGCCAGGAAGCCCTTCGGCCTCTCGATCCGCCGGCTGTTCAGGACCCCTGCATGACGAAGCTCTTCCTCTTCGACTTCGACGGCGTTCTCGTCGACTCCCTGGCCCTCTACGAAAAATCGGTCAACGTCTGCCTCGAGCGCATCGGCAGGGCCCCCATCGGCACCCGCGAGGAATTCCTCGATCTCTTCGAGGACAACTTCTACAGCGCCCTCGCGCGGCGCGGCGTCGAGGTGGAGGCCTTCATGGCCGCCTCCCGGTCGGTGACCCCCACGCTCGATTACGGAATCGTCCGGCCCGTGACGGGGCTTCTTCCCGTGCTGGCGGAACTCAAGAAGCGCCACGGGCTCGTCATCATCTCCTCGAACTCCTCCTTCGCGATCCGGCTCCTGCTCTCGAAGTTCGGCTTCGATCCCTTTTTCGACGACGTGCTGGGGGCCGATGTCAACTTCAGCAAGGTCGAGAAGATCCTCTACGCCAAGGGGCATTTCGGAACGGACGCCGGACACACCTGGTATGTCTGCGACACGGCGGGCGACATCCGGGAGGCGCGCGAGGCGGGTGTCCGGACGGCGGCGGTCACCTGGGGCTGGCACCCGAAAGAAAGGCTCGAGAGGGCCCGGCCCGACGCGATGGTCGAGCGGCCGGAAGACCTGCTCCCGCTCGGCGGACCCTGCCCGCCGCCGCGCGGGGAAGACCGTTGACAGGGCCACGGCGCGGGGGTATAGATGAATCAGGCGCGGTCCTGACGAGGCCGCTCATCCCGCGATTCGCCCCGGCACCGCTACCCGCTTCACCGTATGCGTCCGTTTCTCCCCGCGACCCTGCCCACGAGCTCCCGCCCCGGTTCGGCAGCGTGCACAACGAGCAAGGAGGTGATTCGTGTGGTCGGGCCGAAACGCATCCTGGTGCCGACGGATTTCTCCGAGGATTCCGATCGGGCGCTGAGGGAGGCGATCGACATCGCCGCGACCTCGCGGGGAAAGGTTTATCTGCTCCATGTGGATGAGAAGATCCCCCTGATTGCCGGGAACGCCCTTCTCGATCCCGAGGTGGTGGCCGCCGCCGAAAGGCGCGACGAGGCCCTCTCGCGGCGGAAGAGGGTCGAGGAGGTCAGGAAGGTGGCCTCCGGGAGCGATGGGGAGATCGAGATCGACGAGCGCCGCGGGGTGACCTTCGAGGAGATTGTCGCCTACATGAAGGACAAACTGATCGACCTCGTCGTCATCGGGCCTCACGCCCGGAAAGGGCTGACCAAGGTCCTGAAGGCAAGCGTCACGGAAAAGCTGCTGAAGGACGTCTCGTGTCCGATGCTGGTCCTGCCGGCCCGCGCCTGAGTCGAACGCCATGGGCGCCGACGCCCCTGTGCGGAAGGCCGCCTTCCGCATCAGCGGGGGTGTCTGCGCATCCGCCCCCTCAGAGCCCCCACGTCCTCCTGAGTCTCTCGCGGCCGTCGAAAAGAAGGCGAAGGTAGTCCGTTTCCATCTCGATCATGTCCCCGTCCTTTTTCCGCAGCCAGTCCGACAGCCAGGCAAAGCGAATCGCCGTCACAAATTCGGGGAACACGGCGAACCCGGAGGCATCGTAGCGGCCCGACGACCGGAGCTCCCCGATGAGGGCCAGGGCCATGGGGCCCTCGAGGCCTGCGGGGTCCTCCATCCCGAGGCACCCCACGACGAGGGCCGCATCGTAGAGTTCCGGCCTGTAGCCCGAGAATTCCCAGTCGATGACGCCCCGGATTGCGCCCTCGCCCCAGATGACGTTGACCGGGTGGGGGTCGCCGTGGCAGAAGGCGGCGGGAAGTCGGTCGTGGACGGAAAACAGGCCCTTCTCGATCCAGCCGTAGACCTCCCGCACGGCCGCGGCCCGCCCGGGGTCGCGGCGGGTGAGTTTCGCCATGAGATCGCGGGTGAACTCCGCGATGGAGAAGGGCCGCCCGGGCCTGCCGAAGGGAATCCCGTCCGATCTGTCCTTCATGTCGACGAGGAACCGCGCGAGCGCCCTGCCCCGCCAGTCCTCGAGAACATAAGCCGGCCTGCTCAGCTCCACGCCCTCGATGAAGAGCGATGCCTGCCAGAATCCTCCCGCCTCCCTGACGAGAGAATCCCCCTGACCGTTTCGCAGGTAGCCGTGGACGCCCGCAAGCCCGCGGGAGGACAGCCAGTCGAGGGTTGCCGCGATCTCTCTCTTTCGCCCGACCGCCCGGGAGGCGACCCGTTCGAGGACGAAACGCCTTCCCCCCGCATCCTCGACCACGGTCCTGAACAGGGACCGCTCGGGGCTGCCCGCCGGCGCCAGCTCCGGCCGCTCGGCCTTGAACTCGATATTCCAGTGTCGAAGGACATCCGCCAGCAGGGTGCGGTTCATGAATTCTCTCTGCGAAAGAAACGAAAAGCCCCCTTGCGTCCCCCTGTGAAAAAGGGGGAACGGGGGGATTCGCAGCCTTGTTGTTTGCTGCTTGCGGCTTGCTGAGCCGCGTCACCGGTTCGTCCACCGCATCCACAGCGCCGCCGTCCAGCCCCAGACGGCGTTGAAGAGGATTACGAAGGCGGGCGTCCAGGTCCCGAGGTCGAGGCCCATCATCCCCTTGCCCAGGCGCAACGGGAAGATCACGAAGAGCTGGACGAGCGTGGGACCGATACTGAAGAACAGGCCCCGCGCGAAGGGGTTTCTCTCCCAGAGCGGGACGACGAACAGCAGCCCCCAGATCCCTCCCCAGACGATCCGCGGGTAGAGCCATGCCGGCGTCAGGGGAGCCGAGAGGCTCACCCCGAGCGACCCCGTCAGGCCATAGGTGACGGCCAGCCAGAGGCAGAGGCTGTTGACGAGTCCCCCCAGCGCCCCGGCGCTGAAGGCCAGGGAGAGGGTTCTTGCAAATTTTCTCATGTCCGCTCCTTCGGGAGGTCTTTCTTGTGACGCTTCGTGACCGGCCGGGGCCGCAGCAGGACGTAGGTCGCCCCGGCCCCGCCGTCGCAGAGCCTCGCGCTCGCGTAGGCGATGACCCACTTTCGCCAGGGCCCCCGGGTGAGCCACTCGGTCAGCCTGGCCTTCAGGACCGGCTCGCCCTGCGAGGATAGACCGCGGCCGTGGATGACGAGAAGCGAGCGGCGGTTCCGGATCACCGATTCGCGGAGGAAATCATCGAAGGCGAGGCGGGCCTCCTCGACCCCGAGACCGTGGAGATCGATGTGGGCCTGGATGGCGAACTCGCCGCGGTGGAGGCGCTCGGCCATCCTGGGGCTGACCCGGTAGCCGGTCCCCTCGATGTACTCGGGTGTGTCGGCCACGACGAAACCGCGCCCGGTGGCCATGAGGGCCGTCATCCCTTCCGCCGCATCCGGCCCGGGGCCCCTCGAGGGCGCCTTGGCGGCCGGCGGCTCCCCCCGTTCCCGTTCCGGGCCCGTCACGGGGCGGATCCCCTCCATGGCACGCAGGAAAAACCGCCTGTCGGCCTCCGGGTCTTCCGCCTCGGGCCGGGCGCCGAAGTTTGCCGGCTCCCTCGGCCCGGCCGCAGGCGGGTTTTTGAGGAGGGTCTGGAGCCCCTTGAAGGGGTGATGCCCGAAGGCCGTTCGATTTGATGGCACCGCTTGTTCCCCGGCCTGCCTCAGAGGTCATAGAGCTTTTCGTCGACGGCGGGGCGCAGGCCCTTTTTCCCCCGGACGGCCTTTCTGGCCAGCGAGAAGAGATCCTCGTCCCCGAGGGCATCCCCCATCTCTTCCTCGATGCGTTCCGGGTCCTCGCCCTTCTCCATCCGCGCGAGGGCTTCTTCCATTTTCGGCCCGAGGGCAAGCCCCGTGGCGTCGGTCAGCTTCCGCATCAGCCGGGCCGCCTGGCGGGGGTCGTTCTCGTCGAGCCCGTCGGCCTCCCGTGCGATCATCTCCATGGCCTTTTCCATCTTCGACTCGTCGAGGCCGGCCAGCTCCTCGCCGCCGGGCTCCTCCTTCCTGCCGGAGAGCTTCGCGAAGACCGACATCCGGCGCTGGAGCTTGATCTTCTTGCAGCTCGGGCACAACGGGATCTTCTCCGTGTTGACGCTGCGGGAGAAGAAGTTGTAGATCGTGTTGCACTTGCGGCAGTAGAACTCGTAGATGGGCATGGGGTCCTACCTCGGTCGAGAGTTGAGCCTCATTTTAACGATTCACGGGTCAAAATCAAGAGGTCTGTCCGCCTGAACGCCGCGAAATCATTGTGACGACCCCTGAGGGCAGAGGCCAAGAGGGTTGGAAGGTGAGCAGGTTGCAGAACCGGTGATATCTTTGCGGTCGCCAACCTGTCCGACCTTCTTACCATCTCACCTTCTTCCCTTCTTCTCCGCCCATCGCCTGCAGCCGCTCCACCCGCTCCGCAAGCGGCGGGTGGGAGTAGTAGAAGGCGACGTACGCCGGGTGGGGGTGGAGGTTGGCCAGGTTCTCCTTCGCCAGCCTCTTGAGGGCCTGAGCGAGGAAGCGGGTCGACCCGACGAGCCCGAGCGTGTACCGGTCGGCGTCCCGCTCGTACTTGCGCGAGATGGCGGCCCCGAGGGGCGAGAGGAAGAAGGCGGCCGGCTTCAGGACGACGGCCGCCAGCAGCAGCCCCGCGCAGGGAAGGGGGGCGTCGAACCCGAAGGTCTCGTAGAGCAGCGGCCAGCCCATGAGCCGGAAGACGACATAGAACCCCGCGAAGGAGAGGATCTCCATGAGCACGAGCTGCTTGAACACGTGGCGAAGCTTCCAGTGGCCGATCTCGTGGGCAAGCACGGCGACGATCTCGTCGTGGCTGTGGGCGGCGATCAGCGTGTCGAAGAGCACGATCCGCTTGGAGCGGCCGAGGCCCGTGAAGTAGGCATTGGAGTGGCGGCTGCGCTTTCCGGCATCGACCTCGAAGATCCCCTCGGCCCGGAGACCCGCCTTTTCGGCGAGGGCCAGGATCCGGTCCCGCAGCGCCTCGTCCTTCACGGGCACGTACCGGTTGAACAGCGGGGCGATCACCAGGGGGTAGAGCCAGATCATGAGCATCTGGAACAGGGCGAAAAACGCCCACGCCGCGAGCCACCAGGCCTGCGGGAGCCAGTGGACGAGTGCGAAGAAGGGGATGAGCAGCAGGGCCAGCAGGACAAGGGATACGGCCAGGGACTTCAGGAGATCGGTGAGCCAGAGCCGCGGCGTGATCGTGCTGAAGCCGTACTTTTTCTCGATGACGAAGGTGCCCCAGAGGCTGAAGGGGATATCGAGCAGGACGCTCGCCCCGTAGAGGAGGCCGACGAAAAGCGTGCCGGACCAGACCGGATGGAGACCTCCGGCCTCGACGGCGCCCGCAAGCCACGGAAGGACCCCGGCGAGCAGAACCCCCAGCAGGATGGCGTCGTCGGCGAGAGACTCCAGCGCGTGGAAGCGCGACGACTCGACCGTGTAGTCCCGCATGCGTGCCAGGGTGGCGGCGTCGATCTCGTCCCGGAAGGCCTCGGGCACGACGTGGCCGTACCGGCGCAGGTGGGCGATGTTGAGCCGGGAGAGCGCGTAGCGCGTGAGGGCGGCCGCGGCAAACAGCGCGATGAAGGCCGCGGACAGGGTGTTGAGCCGGATCATGCCGTTCGCATCCTGGGTCACCCGTGCGGGAAGGCGTCCCGGTGGAGCTCCGCGAAGCGGTCCTTGCCCCCGGCCATCATCAGGGTGAGCGGCATGGCCTCGCGCCCCAGCGCCAGCATCTTCTCCGTCAGGCGGCGGATGTCCCACTGGGCGTGGCGGTCGGCCCGGAGCCGCGCGATGTGGTAGAGCTCCCGGGCATTGAGCTTCATCAGGACGCGCTTGCGGTGGGCGTTGGTCAGGATGTAGGGCGCCGCCGGGGGAACGGCGCGCCGGATCGCCGCGTAGGTCTCCTCCGCGCGGGCCGTCATCTCCCGGAAGGGGGCCTCCATGCCGACGGCGGCGATCGAGGGCGGCACGGTCACGCCGAGGGCCGGGTCGTAATCCTGCGCGACCAGGGTGGCCATCCGGTGCCGCTTGAGCTGCGCGAAGCAGGAGGCGCTCACGACGAGGTCGAACTGCAGATCCGCGTTTTCGAACTCCCGAAGCGGCGCATCCCAGGCCTGCATGCGGCGAAAGGAGGCCTTGAAGAGGCCTGCCCGGTCGGCGGGCGGGAGGGCTGCCGCGACTTCCAGGCACTGCGCCATGGGAAGCCGGGAGGCGGCGTGCAGCAGGGCGGCGGCGATCCGGGTGTCCGCATCGGGGGTCGCCCACACCAGGCGGACCTCCTCCACGGGGCCGGCACCCGGGCCGATCCCCGCCCGGCCGAGGGCCGATGCGGCAAACGCCCGGAGGTCGTCCCGCGTGAGGCGGTCGAACGCCGTGGCCTCCGTGTAGCGGACCAGCGAGGGCGCGATGCCCTTCGTCGCGTCGTAGAGCCGCCGGCTGTACTCCCTCGCCTCCTCGAGCGGGTGGGCGGCGAGCCGCCGGAGCATGAGCTCGAGGTTGCGCGTGTTGAGCGTCATGCCGAGCTGGGCCTCCGTGGCGAGGCACAGGACGTAGCGGGCGTCCTCCTTGGCCCAGCCCTCCAGCAGGGGGCGGTTCGACGGGTGTGCGGCGAGCTCCCGGTTTTCATCGAGGACCCAGGGCAGCAGGCACTCGTAGAGTTTGTGGTAGAAGGCGTTCTGGGCCTTCACGGTCCGCGTGAAGGTCTCGGCGAGTCCGGCCTCCCGGATCTCCCGGGGGACGACGAAATCGTCCTGCAGCAGGACGTAGCGCTGGGATTTTTCCGTGTAGGAGCACAGCCGGAACTTCTCGATCTCCTCGACGAGCAGGCGCGAGACACCCAGGACGTCGATGTTGAACACGGCGTGCTCGGCAATCGAGCTGTGCCCCATGTCGAAGACGATGCTCTGGTTGGAGCGGCGGGCCTTGTCCACTTCCCGGCGGGCGGCGGCCCTCAGCTCGTCGACGGGGGCCGGGCTTCGGCTGATGCGGGCATAGGCCGCCGAGAGGGTCTCCGGCGTGAAGTGTTCCGCGTGCGGGTCAGCGGCCCGGACGTCCCGGATCGTCTCGTAATCGAGGTTGAAGCCGGCAAGGATGATCTTCACGGGTTGCTCCCCCTCCTGTGGCGGGCGGAATTTTATAACAGGATTTCCCGCACCGGTCAAACCGCTTTTCTCCGCCCGCCGGCCCCACCCGGCCGTCCGCCCGCGGGTTTCCGGGGGTTCGGGCAATTTAGGGGTAGCGTTTTGGACAAAATGTGTTAAAAAGAAAAAGCGCTGCGCCTCGGGGCGCTCCACGGAAAGCGGGATGGCACTCAACGAGCTCGACCGGGTGGAGATTCTCACCCTCCAGGACAACTACATCGACATCACGGCCATGGACGACGGCGACGTCGTCCGGAGGGCCCGGAACGTACGGGACGGCGTGATCTGCAATTCCATCCTGGCCGAGCACGGCTTCTCGGCCCTCGTCCGGTTGAGCCGCGGCGGCCGGCAAAAGACGATCCTGTTCGACTTCGGCTTCTCGGAGCACGGGGCGGCGTTCAACGCCGACGCCCTCGGTGTGGACCTGCGCGGGGTCGAGGTGTTGGTCCTCTCCCACGGGCACGGGGACCACACGGGCGGCCTGCGGAGCCTCCTGTCGAAAATCGGCAGACCGGGTATCGATCTCGTCCTGCACCCCGCGGCCTTCAAGCCCGACCGCTACCTCGTGCGCAGCGGGTCGAAGGATCGCTTCCCCCGGCTTGCCCGGGAGGACCTGGAGAAGCTGGGTCTCCGCGTCGTGCCGACCCGCGAGCCCCTGCCCCTGCTGGGAGGCGATGCCCTGTTTCTCGGCGAGATCCCGAGCACGACGCCCTTCGAGAAGGGTATGCCCCATGCCTTCTTTTTTCGGGACGGCAGGGAGGCCCGGGATCCCATCGAGGAGGATTCCTCCATCGCGATGCGGCTCCGGGGCAAGGGGCTCATCGTCCTGTCGGGGTGTGCCCACTCGGGGATCGTCAACACGGTGCGTCACGCCATGGCCGTCACGGGGGTCGACAAGGTCCATGCCGTGATGGGGGGATTTCATCTCTCGGGGCCCGCCTTCGAGTCGGTCATCGCGCCCACCGCGGAGGCGATCAAGAAGATCGGGCCCGATTACATCATTCCCTGCCACTGCACGGGGCGCAAGGCGATCCTGCGGCTGGAGCAGGACATGCCCGGGCAGTTCATCCTGAACATGTCCGGGACGACGCTGACCTTTCGGGCCTGATTCGCCCCCGGGCGCGCCGTTTGCATGGGAAACCGGCGGCAGGCCTCGAAACCAATGCGGAGCGTACGCGGACGACGATGGATCTCACGAACCTGCTGCACGGATTCCGAATCCAGGACTTCTTCGACATCCTGCTGATCGCCTTCATGATCTACGGGCTCCTGGTGTGGTTCCGGGACGCCGCCTCGCGGTTCGTCCTCGTCGGGATCGGCATCCTGGGCATCATCTACTACCTGGCCCGTTCCTTCCAGCTCTACCTCTCGGCGGCGGTGCTGCAGGGGTTCTTCGCCGTCATCCTGCTGGCGATGGTGATCATCTTCCAGGAGGAGCTCCGGCGCTTCTTCGAACGGATCGCCACCTGGGGCCGCTTCCGCAAGAGCGGCCGGGTTTCCACGCTGCACGAGGAAGTGGAGATCATCGTCCAGTCGGTGGCGACGCTCGCGCGGCAGCATACGGGAGCCCTCATCGTCATCCAGGGCGAGGATCCCCTGGACCGGCACCTGGCGGGGGGGGTTCCCCTCGACGGCGTGCTCAGCCAGCCCCTGCTGGAAAGCATCTTCGACCCCCACTCCATCGGCCACGACGGGGCCGTCGTCATCGATCACGGGCGGGTCGTCCGCTTCGGATGCCACCTGCCGCTTTCGACCAACGCGGAAAAGATCGGCAACCTCGGCCTGCGCCACACGGCGGCCCTCGGGCTCTCGGAGCGCACCGATGCCACCTGCATCGTCGTCTCCGAGGAGCGCGGAACCGTCTCCGTGGCCTTCGGGGGGCGGATCGACGTTTTGAAGAGCCCCACCGAGCTCGGCATGATCCTCGAGCGCCTCTACGGCAAGAAGATGCCGAAGGGCGGGGCCGGCTACCTCCTGGGCTGGTTCCGGCGAAACCCCCTGGAGAAGGCCACGGCCATCCTGCTGGCCTCCCTGCTGTGGGTTGCCTTCGGCTATCAGAAGGATCTCGTCCGGCGCGACTTCACCCTGCCCATCGAGTATCGCAACCTCTCGCCCCAGTGGGTCATCGAGGGCACGAAGGTCACCGAGGCCAAGGTCACCCTGTCGGGCCCCGAGCAGGCCTTCAACCTGCTGAACCCCGCGAGCCTGCGGGTCTCCGTCGACCTGTCCGGCATCCGGGAGGGGCGGCAGGAGATCGAGCTCACCAACGACATGATCCGGACGCCCGCCAACATCTCCGTGGTCAGTGTCTCTCCTTCCCGCATCGTCGTGAGCGCCTCCCGTCTGCGCACCGCGGTGTTCCCCGTGGACGTGCGCACCGAGGGAAACCCGCCCCCGGGGGTGATGCTGCAGCGCATGGAGGTGAAGCCGACCCACGTCACGGTGCTCGTGCCGAAGCGGTTTGTCGGGACGGACCTGCAGATCCCCACGGAGCCCATCGACCTGAAGAAAATCACCGCATCGACCACCGTGACGGCGAGGCTGATCACCCCGCCGGAGGTGTCCTTCGAGGGGGGCAAGCCCCTGTCCGTGGAGGTGACCATCCGGGTGAGACCGAAAGCCTCGTCGTCCAAGGGCGCAGAATGAAGATGACTGCAACCCGACAATGACGGGCCTCTTGAAGAAAGGGAATGCCCCCCGCTTCTCCATGATTCCAGGATTCCGCTGTTCCGGGTGCTGCATAACCTCCCATGCCTGAACTCCCCGAAGTCGAGACCCTTTGCCGTCAGCTCAGGCCGGTGATCGTGGGCCGGGCAATCCTGGGGCTGCGTGTCCTGGACGCGAAGCTGGGGCGCCTGCCGCCGCTCGAGGGCAGGGCGGTCCGGTCGATCGGCCGGCACGGCAAGCGGATGGTCTGGACGCTCTCGGACGGGCAGTGCCTGGTCTTCCAGCTGCGCATGACGGGCCGCCTGTTCTGGATCGAGGGGGACGGCATGCCGCCCCACGCGCGGCTCGAGCTCCTCTTTGCCGCGGGCCGGATCGTTCTCTCCGACCCGAGGCGCTTTGCCACCGTGGCGCTCTGCAGCGACCCGGGGCTAGGCCCCGCACCGGACGGGCTCGATGCGCTCGACCCGAAGCGCCTCGCCGATGACGCCCGAAGGCGGCGCCTCCCCGTCAAGGCATTCCTGATGGACCAGAAGGCCGTCGCCGGCATCGGGAACATCTACGCCAGCGAGATCCTGCACCGGGCGGGGGTCGACCCGACGCGGCCCGCCTGCGGCCTCCTGCCTGCCGAATGGAAAAAGATCGCATCGGCGTCGGCGCGCATCCTGAGACAGGCCGTCCAATTGCGCGGGACATCGATTTCCGACTGGCGGGACCTCCACGCGGGCCCCGGGGAATACCAGCATCACCTGCGCGTGTACGGCAGGCAGGGCGAGCGGTGCAGGGCCTGCGGCGGCGGGATCCGCAGGGTCGTGATCGCGGGCCGCAGCACCTTCTACTGTCCGATGTGCCAGAAATGAAGGCCCGGGATAACGGATCGAGGAGGAAGGGTTGTCCGTTGTAGCTCGGCCCTCGTTCGCCGGCTCTTGAACCTGGAGCCTTGTGCTTCCCGCTGGTTTCGGGTATAAATCTCCGGCACACCCTGATTCTCCCCGGAAAGGACACGATTCATGAAGAAATACGAATGCTCCGTTTGCGGCTACATCTACAACCCCGAGGAGGGCGATTCCGACGGCGGGATCCCGGCAGGGACGGCCTTTGAGAAATTGCCCGAAGACTGGGTCTGCCCGATCTGCGGGGCGGCGAAGAGCGAATTCACCCCCGTCGATTGACGGTGGGGTGACCGCGGGCGCGACCCCATCACCCTGGAAGGTAAGAAGGTGAGAGGGTAAGAACGTTGGATGAGCCGGCGGGCAGTTGCATGGTTCGTGCCTCTCCGACCTTCCCACCATCACACCCTCTTACCCTCTGCCTGAGGGGGAGCCCGGCATCCGGGCATTTTTGACCCGCCTGGTACCGGTTCCTGCAGGGTGGACGCCATGATCGAGATCGACGGCTCCATGCACTCCGGCAGCGGCACGGTGCTCCGGCTCGCCGCTGTCCTCGCCGCGCTCCGGGCGGAGCCCGTCCGCATACGGAACATCCGGGCAAGACGTGCAAAGCCCGGCCTCAGGCCCCAGCACCTGCAGGCCGTCCGCGCCTGCGCCGCCTTCTGCGGCGGGCGCCTGGACGGAGACGAGGTGGGGTCCCGCACCGTCGAATTCCGTCCGGGTCGCATCCGGGAAGGCGGCACGTTCGGCTTCGACATCGGGACGGCCGGCTCGGCCACCATGCTCGCCCTCACCCTCATCCCCCTTGCCCTCCGCGCCGGCTCGCCCAGCCGCTTTGCCCTCACGGGCGGTCTCTTTCAGGATTTCGCCCCGGGTGCGTTCCACCTGCGCGACGTCCTCCTGCCCCACCTGGAGAGCATGGGGGCACGGGTCCGGATGACGGTCGAGAGGCCCGGGTATGTCCCGATGGGCGGCGGGAGGCTGACCCTCGAGGTGGAGCCGATGCGGTCGCGCCTGTCGCCGCTGGTGCGACTCGAGCCGGGCAAGCCCCGGCGGTTCGGGGGCATCGCGCTTGCCTCCCACCTGGCCGATGAGAAGGTGAGCGAGAGGATGGCCGAGCGCTGCCGGGAACTGCTGGCGGGGGATGTCCCCGTGGAGATCGAAGCGCTGCAGGATTCCTCGGCCCTGCAGAGAGGGGCAGCCCTCTTCCTCAAGGCGGAGACGACGACGGGCTGCATCCTCGGGGCCGACCGGGCCGGAAAGCGGGGGCGCCGTTCGGAGGCCATCGCCGAGTTCGTCGTGTCGTCCCTCCGGGAAGACCTTGCCGCGGGCGCCACGGTGGATCGGCACCTGGCGGATCAGCTCGTCCCGTTTGCGGCCATGGCCGGCGGCACGACGCGCTACCGCATCCCCGCGATGACCGATCACGTGGAATCCAACCTGTGGCTCGTGGAGACGATGCTCGGGGTGCGAACCGCCCGGGAAAAAAGCGTCATCTCCATCGAGGGCATCGGCCTCGGGCCGCAGCGGGGAAGAGGGTGAGAGGGTGAGAGGGTAAGAAGGCAAGAAGGTAAGAGAGGCCGGGATTCCGGGATGAACAACCGGAAAGAAGAACACAGGACGGGAAGCCACATCGGCCGAAGGCTCCGGGAGAGCCTCGAGCGTGCGGGTGCCGTCGTCGTCGCCGAGCGGGAGCCTGCCGCGGCGGCACGGCCCTTCGGCGCCGCCTGGGTGGACGTTCGGGAATTTCACGAGGCCCAGCGGCTCAAGCAGGCCCTGCTCCGCCGGTATCGCGGCCGAAGCCTGGAAGAGGTCCTCCCCGGCGAGGAGGTCCGCACGGCCCGCGGGGTCTGCTACCGCCTGGTGAGCCGCGACGCCGGGCGCCTGCGGACCGCCGATCCCGACGCGGTGCGCCGCAGCCTCCTGGCCGACCTCAAGCTCCTCTACGGCGTGGGCGCGGTGACCGAGGCGGCCCTCAAGAGGCAGGGCGTGGCGACGATCGCCGACCTGGCCGATCACCCCCGCTTCGGCCGTCAGGCCCGGGAGATTCTGCGCATGGTCGAAACGAAAGACACCGCGGAACTCACGAACTGGATCAGCCGGTGGTTCTCGAGATCGCACCCCCTGTTCCTTCTCTCGTCGGGTTTTCACCGCGAGGAGGATTTCGTCCTCATCGACATCGAGACCCTGGGGATGTTCCAGCGGCCCATCATCCTGCTGGGCCTGGCGCAGGTCCGCGGCAGCGGGATCCGGGTGGACCAGTACCTGCTGAGGCGCATCGACGAGGAGCCGGCGGCCCTGGCGGGCCTGCTCGATCACCTCGGGGGCCCCCGGGCCTTCGTCACCTTCAACGGGCGCACCTTCGACCTGCCCTACATCCGCGAGCGGCTGGCCTATTACGGCATCCGGGCCGACCTCGGGGGGCCCCACTTCGACGTCCTGCACTTTTCCCGCCGCGCCTGGCGCGACTGCGTGCCCGACTGCAGGCTGACGACGCTCGAGCGATGCTTCCTCGGCATCGATAGGGAGGACGACGTGCCCAGCGCGCTGGTGCCCGAGTTCTACGAGAGCTACATGCGCACCGGCAACCCCGGGCCGCTCGTCCCCATCGTGGAGCACAACCGCCGCGACCTGCTCACGCTGGCGAGCCTCTTTTCGAAGCTCCACGAGGAGTGGCGGCCGTGATCGCAACCGCCCTGGAAGCGCTGAAGCGAAGCCCCCGGTTTCGGGACCGCATCGCCCACATCGAGATCCTGCCGGCCCGGGAGCCCCGGTACGGAGAGCTCGGGGAGCCCCTCTCCGCCGGTCTCCAACACTATCTCGACGCCCGGCGCATCCGCCTCTACAGCCATCAGTGCGAGGCCGTCGAGGCCCTCCGCGCGGGGCGCAACGTCATCCTCTGCACGCCCACCGCGTCGGGCAAAACGCTGGGCTTCGACCTGCCCGTCTTCGAGACCCTCGAGCGCGACCGCCAGGCCACGGCCCTTTTCGTCTACCCCACCAAGGCCCTCTCCAACGACCAGCTCAAGGTCTTCAAGGACATGGAGCGCGCCACGGGCATCCGGGCCGACGCGGCCGTCTACGACGGCGACACGCCGGTTTCGCGCCGCGGGCGCATCCGCGAGATGTCGCGGATCATCCTCACCAACCCCCACGAGCTCCACCACGTTCTTCCCTGGCATTCGAAGTGGGAACGCTTCTTCCGCAACCTGCGATACGTCGTCTTCGACGAGGCCCACCGCTACCGGGGCGTCTTCGGCTCCAACGTGGCCTTCGTCATCCGCAGGCTCCGCCGCATCGCGCGCTTCTACGGCGCCTCGCCCCGGTTCGTCCTCTCCACGGCCACCCTGGCCAACCCGAAGGAGTTCGGCGAGAGGCTCGTGGGGGAGCCCTTCGAGGTCATCGCCGAGGACGGCTCCCCGCGGGGCGGGAAGACCTTTCTGTTCTACAACCCGTTCTGGGACGGCGTCGGCACGCTCTCTCCCCACCAGGAGACGAGGGACCTGTTTCTGTACTTCGTGAAACGGGGCCTGCAGACGCTGTGCTTCACGGCCTCGAGGCGGATGGCGGAGCTCATCGCCCTGTGGTCGAAGGAGGCGGTGAATGCCGGCTCGGCGCTCACGGATCAGATCGCCGCCTACCGGGCGGGCTACCTGCCGCAGGAGCGCCGCGGGATCGAGGACGCCCTCAAGAGGGGCCTGCTCACCGGGGTGACCTCGACCAACGCCCTGGAGGTGGGCATCGACATCGGCTCGCTGGACTGCGTCATCATCTCGGGCTACCCCGGGACGGTGCTCGCCACCTGGCAGCAGGCGGGCCGCTCGGGCAGGCGCAACCGCGACGCCCTGGCGGTGCTCGTGGCCTTCCAGAACCCCCTCGATCAGTACCTGATGAAACACCCCGGGTCCTTCTTCGGAAAGCCCCACGAGCAGGCCATCATCGACCTGGCGAACCCCTACATCCTCTCGGGGCAGCTTTTGTGCGCCGCGGCCGAGCTGCCCTTCGAAGCCGGGCGGGAGGACATCCTGCCCGGGGAGGCCGCCGCAGGGCTTCTGCCGGAGCTGGCCGCCGAGGGGCTTGTGAAGGAGACCCCCCACGGCTGGGTCTACACGGGGCGGGGAAGGCCCGTGGAGGCCGTCGGTCTCGACCACATCGCCCGCGACGCCTACCGCATCACCTGCGGAGGCGCGCTGCTCGAGACGATGGACGTGAGCCAGGCCTACCGGGAAGCCCACCTGGGGGCGGTGCTCCTGCACCAGGGAGAAAGTTACGTGGCGAGGCGCTTCGACGTGGAGAACCGCCTCGTCGAGGCGGAGCGCATGGACGTGGACTGCTACACCCAGGCGATCAAGGCCGTCGACCTGGAGATCCTCGGAACGAGGGACATGCGAAGGGTCGGCCGGATGGTCTTTTGCCTGGGAGAGCTCGAGGTCACGGAGACGGCCCTGGGCTACAAGGTGATCCAGGACGACCAGGTCGTGGCCAGGGAGACGCTGGAGCTTCCGCCGCTTCGATTCCGGACGACGGGGCTTTGGTTCACGATCCCCCACGAGCTGCGGAGGGCGGTCCACGACCGCGGCCTCAACTTCGGCGGCGCCCTGCACGCCCTCGAGCACGCCATGATCGCCGTCCTGCCCTTCGAGGTCATGTGCGACCGCTGGGACATCGGCGGCCTCTCCACGCCCGGGCACCCCGGCACGGGCGAGCCCACGATCTTTCTCTACGACGGCTACGAGGGCGGCATCGGGCTCACGGAGAAGGCCCAGGGCCTGATGGAGCGCGTGACGCGCCTGACCCTCGAGCTCATCCGCGACTGTCCCTGCGAGACGGGCTGCCCCGCCTGCATCCTCTCGCCCAAGTGCGGCAACGACAACCGGCCCATGGACAAGCAGGGGGCACTCCTTCTGCTCGAAGGGATGCTGGAGAATATGAAGGCGACAGGCGGCAGCTGACAGGTTCAGGCAAAAGAAGGAGAGATTATGGATATCCCCTCCACCCTTGATACGATAAGAAAAAGGGTCTCCTGCCGGAGCTTCGACGGCAGGCCCCCGGACGACCGGAAAAAGGAACGGTTGCGGGCCTTCTTCCGGGAAAACACCCGGGGGCCCTTCGGCAACGCCCTGCGGTTCGAGCTCATCGACCTGACGGAGGCGGAGAGGGCCGAGCTGAAATCGCTGGGCACCTACGGGGTCGTCAAGGGCGCCTTCCTTTACATCGCCGGCGCCGTGAAGAAGGGTGCCCGCGCCTTGGAGGACTACGGCTACGGGATGGAGCGGAACATCCTCTACGCCACGGCGCTGGGCCTCGGGACCTGCTGGCTCGGCGGAACGCTCAACCGTGCGGGCTTCGCCCGGAAGATCGCCCTGGCGGAAGACGAGCTGATGCCCGCCATCAGCCCTGTCGGCTACCCGGCGCAGAAGCGCACGCTCACCGACCGGGCCTTCCGATTCATGGCAAAGTCCGACAGGCGCAGGCCCTGGGCGGAGCTCTTCTTCGACGGCAGGCCGGGCGACCCGCTCTCGCAGGAGCACGCGGGGCCGCTCGCGGAGGTCCTGGAAGCGGTGCGGATCGGCCCGTCGGCCTCGAACCGCCAGCCCTGGCGCATCATCCGCGAGGGGGCGTCGTTACACTTTTTCCTTGCGCGCACGCCCGGCTATGACAAGATGACGGGCGAGGTGAAGCTCCAGGATGTGGATATGGGCATAGCCCTGTGCCACTTCGAGCTCGCCGCGGCCCAACTGGGCATTCGCGGAACCTGGCAGGTCATGAAGCCCGCATTCGACGCGGGCACGTGGGAATACGTCCTGACCTGGGCTCAGGCAACATAGAAAGGCTGACCTCCATGTGTCAAAGACCCCTGAGGTGGCTTTCCGTTCTGCTGCTCTGCATGATGCCGCCGGCGGCGGGGGCGGCGGATGTCGACCTCGGCGCCTTGGTCGGGAAGCCCGACCATGTCATCGTGCTGCGTCATGCCCGGGCGCCGGGCACGGGCGACCCGGCGAACTTCCGTCTCGGGGACTGCTCTACGCAGCGCAACCTCTCCGAGGCGGGCCGTAAGCAGGCGGCCCGGATCGGGGCGCGGCTCCGCGCGGCGGGCCTGGCGGAGACGACCGTCTACAGCAGCCAGTGGTGCCGGTGCCTCGAGACGGCGCGCCGGATGGCCGTCGGTCCCGTCGTCGAGCTTCCCGCCCTGAACTCCTTTTTCCGGACCCCGGAGCTGGAGCAACAGCATGATCGGGAGCTGCGGGAGTGGATCGCCGCCGCGGACCTGAGCCGCCCCGTCGTGCTCGTCACCCACCAGGTCAACATCACGGCCCTCACGGGCATCTTCCCCGCGGAGGGGGAGGTCCTGATCCTGCGCCGCGAGCCTGGCGGGCTTTCCGTCGTCGGGCGGTTTCGCGATCCCTGATCCGGCAAAAAAAGATCGGGAACGTCGCCGTCCCGATCCTTTCCCGTCTCGATGCCCAAGGCCCGTGACCGGATGCCTGAGGCCGCTAGTCCCAGAGCCCCATCACGTCGCGCTTCTTCCTTTTCATGGCGGCCTTCTTTTCCTGGAGGGCCTGTCTTGCCGACTGCTCCTTGGCCAGGACCTCGTCGGCGGCGGGCTGCGCCTGCGGGGCCGGTTGAACCGTCGGGGACTGCCGGGCCTGAGATCCGGCAGGTTCGGGCGCCGGGGGCTGCATGCCCTGGGCCTCCTGCTTGAGCGCCGTCAGGGCCGCGGCCCCGTCCCTGGGCTGCAGCAGGATGATGCTGATCCGGCGGTTCTGGGGGTCCTTGGGGTTTTCCTTGACGAGCAGGTCCGTGTCGGCGTAGCCCACGACGCGGGCCACCCTCGCCGGGTCGAGCCCGCTGGCCTCGAGCATGCGCCGTGCGGAAGAGGCCCGGTTGGTCGAGAGCTCCCAGTTCGTGATCTGGTCGCCGCGGAACGGGGCGGCGTCGGTGTGCCCCTCGACGGCGATCCTGGCGTCCTGCTCCTTGATCACCTCGGCCACGGCGGCGATGATTTCCCGGCACTTCTCCGTGGGCTCGGCGCTCCCGAGCTGGAACATGGGGCTCCCTTCCCTGTCGATGATCTGGATGCGCACCCCGCCGTCGACGGCGTCGACGCGCACGTGGTCCATGAGCGCCTCTTCCTGCCCAGTCCCCGGGGTCTTCCCCTGCTGCCCCGCGCCCTTGCCCCGGATCGCCTTTCTCAGGGACATGGCCACGTTCTCGGGCTTCAGCTCGGCCTTCTTGATGTGGTCGGTGATCACGAAGGCGGAGCCGGGCTGGAAGGTCTTGCCGCTCTCCTTGAAGAGGCTGAAGTTCTTGAAGTACTCCGCCATGACGGCCCGCTTCTCCGTGGAGACCATCGAGAGCAGCCAAAGCAGGAGGAAGAAGGCCATCATGGCCGTGACGAAGTCGGCGTAGGCCACCTTCCAGGAGCCGCCGTGGTGGCCCTCGCCGTGCCTCTTCCTGACCTTCTTGACGATGACCTTGCGGACGGCTTCCGACATTACTTCTTGATTCTCCTCAGGGCTTCCTCGACCTCCGCGAAGGAGGGCTTGTCGACGGCCGGGACGACGCGCCGGCCGAACTCGACGGCCACCTGCGGGGCGGCGCCGCCCACGAAGGCCACGATGGCCATCTTGAGCACCGAGAGGTACTGGAGCTCCTCCGAGGCGGAGTGCTCCATGTTCCTCGACATGGGTCCGACGAAGCCGTAGCAGAGGAGCACGCCGAGGAAGGTCCCCACGAGGGCCGCGCCGATCGACTTGCCGAGGACCTCGGGCGGCTCGCTGATCTTCCCCATGGTGAGGACGATGCCGAGGACTGCGGCGACGATCCCGAGGCCCGGCAGGGAGTCGGCCACGGTGGCCACACTCTTGCTGGGCGCCGTCAGCTCCTCGTGGTGGCTCTCCAGCTCCGCGTCGATGAGCGCCTCGAGCTCGTTGGGCTCGATCTTGGTCGTCATCACGGTCCGCAGGGTATCGACGACGAGGTCGAGGGCGTGGTGGTTCTTGAAGAACTTGGGGTACTTGGTGAAGATCACGCTCTCCTTCGGGTTGTCCACGTCCCCTTCGACGGAGACCAGGCCCTCCTTGCGGATCTTGTAGAAGACCTCGCCCAGCATCGTGAGGGCCTCGAGGTAGTCGGCCTTCGTGTACCCTTTGCCGCTGAGCATCTTGAGGATGCCCCCCATGACGGCCTTGATGACCTTCATGGGCGAGGCGATGATGAAGCCTCCCACGGCGGCCCCGCCGATGATGAGCAGCTCGACGGGCTGGAACAGCACGGCGAGGTTTCCGTGCTCGAGGAGAAAGCCGCCGATGACGCAGGCGATGACGATGGACGCTCCGATGATCGTGAACATGGGAAGCCGGCGCTACCTCCTTTTCTCGCGAAGGATTTGCCGCTCCCGCTCGAAGACGAACCGGCAGATTTCATCCCGGATCTCGTCGTCCATGGCGACGAACTTCAGGCCGATCTCGTAGCCGTCGCTGCGCCGGTCGGCCGCCACCACTTCCCCGTAGACGTAGAGGGCCACCGAGGTGCCCGCGGCGAGCACCATCATGACCTCGAGGATGTCGCCGCGGTTGAACGCCTCGCCCGAAGGGAACGAGAGACCGCCGCCGCTGATGTTGATCCGGCGCACCGGCAGCGAGCTGAACCCCAGCTTCTGCGCGCCCAGCGTGTTGAGGACGAGGTCGAGCTTGCGGTTGATCGTCGAGAGCCACTCGGCGAGGGCCTGGTCCTGGATCTCGGGCAGTGCCCCGAGCTCGACGGCCGTCTGGTTGCAGACCCTCGAGAGGAGGTTTTTCCGCTCCTCCTCGGGGACGAGCCGCACGCCGAAAGGCACGACCGCCGCCACCCGGGAATACTCCCGGCGGTTCGGCTGACAGGGGAATTCGGTCTTGAAATTCATTTCGGGCATCCTGGCAAACGTTGCAACGGTTTCATATTCTCTTATCGGTTGCTTTCGTTATAACTTGAAGGAGATTTTCGCCATGCAAGTCTCTGTAATTAAAGCTTTTATTTCGGGTCTAACCCGTGCGTCGCGGCACCGGGGTCAATGCAAGGCAGGTGCCACGTACCGGTGCAGGGGCAGGGGCCGCAGGCGAGAGAGGGGAATCAGCCGAGGCTAAACGGTCTTGGGCAGCAGGCGATCGAGTGCGGCGAGGGCGTCTTCGACGGTGTCGACGGCCGTGAAGCGGCTGCCGTGGGGCAGGCCGATCGCGGGGGTCTTCAGCCCGATGACGGGGGTGTCGTTGCGCAGGGCATGGGCGATCTCGGAGACCGTCCCCCAGCCTCCGTCGACGGCGATCATCACGTGGGGGGTCTTGGCGTTGATGGCGTTGCGCGCATCGGCCATCCCGGTCTGGATGGCGATGTCGACGTACTCGTTGGGGTAGCCCGCGAGCGGCCGCATGCGGTCGCCGGGCAGAACGGCCAGGACGAGGCCCCCGGCAAGGAAAGCCCCCTCCGAGGCGGCCTTCATCACCCCATCGCCGCCCCCCGTCAGCAGGACGTGCCCCCGCTCCGCGATGCCCTCGCCGATGCGGCGGGCGTCGTCCAGGATGGCCGGCGGTGCGTCGTGACCGCCCATGACGCCCACGATGAAGGGTTTTCTCCGGACTTCGATCTTAGACACGGGGTGGATCCTTTTTTCTATTTCATACCCCACCCCGGCGGGCGAGTCAAACCGGGGGGCGGGGCGGCAGGCGGGACACCCGTGCTACAGGTTCTTTTCCAGGCGCCGGATCCTGAAGCGCAGCAGCAGGTCGATGAAGCGCGCATCCTCCAGGGGGTTTTCCCTGAACCCGAAGAGGTGGGTCGGGCATCGGCAGTCCGACGAGCCGAACCGGGGGATGACCCAATCGGCCAGTCTCCCGAGCGCCGCCGCGAGGCCGTGCTCGAGGTCCTCGCTTGCGCGGACGGGAAGCGCCGTGCAGCAATCCGCTGCGCTGCGCAGGAAGTCGATGTGCCAGTGATGCCGCTTGCGGAGCCGCAGGTGTCGCTCCACCCTCTTCGAGAGGTTTGCCCGGGACGATCCGGCGTAGACGTAATACCCCTTCGGGAAGGGGATGCGGCCGAGACCGCCCACGTCGATTCGCCGGCCGCGCGCCATCTCGAGCACCAGGAGGTAGGCCCCCTCGTCCCTCGCCTCCCGTTCGATGAGGCCCCAGGGGATCCCGACCTCCCGGACGCGGGCCCCGAGGGTCAGGTCGGGATTCCACGTCACGGAGACGGCCTTGACGAGGATGTCGTCCTTCACCGCCAGGAGCGCCTGTGAGAAAGCCAGATCCGTGTGGTAATCCGGCATGAAGGCGTCGACCTGCGGCGAGTGGACGAGAAAGAGGACCCCCCCGGGCGTCCCCCGTTTCGCGTGGAGGGCGAGCCGCTCGAGGTGCCTGCGGCCCCTCGCGGTGACGGCGTCGGGGAACATGGCGATGCGGCCCGCGAAGAGGGTGCAGGATTTGACCTCGAGGAGAAACTCCCGTCCGTCCCGGTCGAGGAGAAAATCGTAGCGGCTTTGCCCCGCCGTGACCTCGCGTTGGATGACTGCAGCCCCTTCGAACCCCGGGACCCTTCCCGCCGTCAACAGGTGGGCCGCCACGTCGTTGGTGAGGTGCGTGTGCAGAAGGACGGGCACACCGTCCCGCTCGACGGCGAGGGCCGTGTATCGGGTGCGCTTGTCCGGGTCGGGCGGGTTCTCCACGAGATACAGGACTCGTCCCGGGAGCAGCAGCTCCCGGAGCCGACCCGGGTTCGGCAAGTAGGCTTGGAGGGCTTTGCCGCCGAGATCGCATACCACGAGGAAACGATTCGGCCGCCCGATGAACCGGGCCTTGTGAATGGGAAGCCGGGAAGCTGAGAAGTCGGGAAGTTCAGAAAAAGAATGGGAGGATTTCATCCGCTTGCCTTCACCCGGAACCCTAGTCCCTCTCCTTGACAAAGACGAGCATCGCCGCCGAGATAGCCGTCAGCGCCAGCGACGCGATGAACGGCGCCTGCATGCCGAATCGGTCCCACAGAAGGCCCGCCCCCAGGGAGGCCGGGAAGGCGCACAGGCCGATCACCATCTGGAAGCCGCCCAGCGCGCTGGCCCGGTATTCCGCGGGTCCCAGTTCGGCGACGAAGGCCTTCTGCACCGTGTCGACGCCGGCCTGGTGAAGGCCGAAGAGGACGAAGGCGGCCACGACCATCCAGGCGCTGTCGGCGTAGATCACCACTAGGCAGACGAGCCCCCAGAGGCCGTAGGAGATCTGCAGCACGGCCTTGCGGCCGATGCGGTCGGAGAGCACCCCGAAGGGGTAGGAGCCGAAGGTCGCCACCACGGTGAACAGCAGGTAGAAGACGGGCACCGTGGTGACCTGGAAGCCGAACTCGCCGGCGAAGATGAGCAGGAACGAGTAGCTGAAGGCCCCCAGCGAGAACACCGCGCTGAGGAGGACGAAGAGCTTGAAGTTCCCGTCGATGCGGGCGAAGGAGATCCCCTTGAAGAGCTTCGCGTCCTCGAGCCGCTGCTCGCGGATGTTGGCCACGATCAGGACGACGGCGATCAAGGACGGCACGGCCGCGATCAGCAGCAGGTTCCGGTAGCCCAGCAACGGGAAAGCGGCGATGCAGAAGACGATCCCGACGAGAGCGCCCGCGTTGTCCATGGTCCGGATCAGACCGAAGTTCTCGCCGCGGTTGCTGCGGATCGAGAGATCCGCCACCATGGCGTCCCGGGGGGCGCCCCGCATCTTGCCCGCCCGGTCCAGGATCCGGAACGGGACAAGCCAGTGCCATGTGGCCGACAGCGCGTATCCCAGTCGGGAAACGCCGCCGAAGAGGTACCCCAGCCAGATGAAGACCTTGCGTTTGCGTGTCCGGTCGGAGATGTAGCCCGAGATCGCCTGCGAGAGGGAGACGACGGCGTTTCCGATCCCGTCGATGAGGCCCAGGACGGCCATGTTGGCCCCCAGGGATGCGACGAACAGGGGCCAGATCGGGTAGATCATGTCCGACCCCATGTCGTTGAAGAACGACGAGAAGGCGAAGGTGCGAATCGTCTTCTTCGTCTCGCCGTCTTGCACCGGGGTCATCTCGGGGTTCCGTTCCATGCCGTCGGGGCGGGACTACTTCCTCAGGTTCGCCTCGATCCTGTCGTGGATGTATTTCGCCCCGATGTTGCTTCCCGCCGTGCCGACGCGCACGGAGACGGTGGTGTCGGACCGCGTGAGGTAGGTCATGGTGATCTTCACCTTCTCCTCGTACAGGACCGCGTCGATGGTTCCCTTTTCGATCCTGCGGTCCGGCACGACATCCGTCGCCTTGAGATCCGTCATGGCCTTTCGCGCGGCATCCCACACCTGGTCCAGGGGGTACTTGTAGACCGACTCGAGGCTGCCGTCGTGGTAGACGAACTTCCCCGATTCATACCCCATGACGGTTTCCCCGGCGACGATGGCGCAGCCGGTCAGGGCGGCGAGAAAGAGAAGGCCGGCTAGCATGGCGATTTTTTTCAACATAGCGTACCTCCCGGTGATGCGTATTCGGTATCGGGCGCAGAGGCTGAGGCATGGACTGCGGCCCGATGCCGGTTGTGATGCCGTGGTCCTCAGGCGATACCGTCCAGGCCGTCAGGAGAAACGGATGAGGAAGGCCTGGACGATCGTGAACGCAACGGCGACCGCCGTGGCGAGGGCCAGGACCGCCGCGGCGATTCGGTGCGCCAGGGTCTCCCGTCGCCTCTCGTCGTAGCCGAGGGCGAACCCCGCCGCGATCCCCGCCGCGATCCCCCCGCCGTGGGCCCAGTTGTTGATACCGGGCAGCAACAGGCCGAAGAGGATCAGGCCGATGATCCACCCCATGGCCTGCCGGTAGATGGCCGTGCCGAAGGAACCGCCCCGGGATTTCCCGTAGTACAGGATGGCGCCGATCAGGCCGCACACGGCTGCCGAGGCCCCCAGCGTGAAGGGGATCCCCACGAGATAGGAGAGGAGAAACCCGCAGATGCCGCTTGCGAGGTAGACGACGAGAAATCGAGCCGTGCCGTACTCCTGCGCCACGAAGGGGCCCAGCTGGTGGAGGGCCAGCATGTTGAAGGCGATGTGCAGGATGCCCCCGTGGAGCCAGGAGGCCGTCAGGAGCGTCCACCAGCGGTGATAGTAGTCGATGGGGAACGTCCCCGTGGCGCCGAGCAGCATCAGGCTCGTGCTGGAGGGGGAAAGCAGGGTGAAGGGGTTGAGCGACATCCCCATTTCCGAGGGCTTGAGGACGAGGGCCAGGACGAAGATGGCCGCGTTGGCGTAGATGATGAACTGGATGATGCTGTCGCCGTCGCGCAGCGAGAACCGGGAAAGGCTCTTCCGGATCGGGGAGCCGGGGTTCACAAGCCCGCAGAAGGGGCACGAGGGCTCGTCGGAGCTGATCAGCCTCCCACAGCCGGGGCAGAGCATCGATTTCTTGTCCAGTTGACCCATTCGCGCCTCACGCTTCGGGGCACGGTAACACAGTCAGGGAAAGGCTGTCAAAGAAATTACAGGAGGGAAAGATTTACTTGTCACGGCGATCCCTGCTATAGTGGCGCGACGGGAAGAAAGGAGATTTCATGACCCTTCGCAAAGGGGAAACCGTCACACTGACGATCGAGACGGTCGCCTTCGGCGGCGAGGGGATCGGCCGCGTGGAGAACCTCGTCGTCTTCGTGCCCTTCACCGCCGAGGGCGATGTGGCCGAGGTGGAGATCCGGGAGGCCAGGAAGCGCTACCTGAGAGGCCGGATGAAAACGCTGATCACCCCGTCGCCCGACCGGGTGGAGGCGCCCTGCCCCTACTTCCGGCGCTGCGGGGGCTGCCATTACCAGCACATCCGGTACGAAAAGCAGGTCGAAATGAAAGGCCGCCAGGCGGCCGAGGCCTTCATGCGGATCGGGAAATTCGAGGCCCCGCCCGTCGAACCTGTCTTGCCCTCGCCCGCCCCCTACGGGTACCGCGGCAAGGGCGAGTTCCACGTGGAGCGCTCCCGCGACGGGACAATCCGCATCGGGTTCATGGATGTCGCCGGGACGCGCCTCGTGGACATCGAGCGCTGCGCCATCATGGAGGAGTCCATCAACGGGCAGCTCGCCTACCTGCGCCGGCCGACCCACGCCCCGCTGCGCGTGGAGCGCTACGTCGTGTGGTCGCTCACGGGCGCCGGCGCAGAGAAGCACGTCGTGCGGGTCGTCAAGGGGAGCGAGATCCTCGTCCCTCTCGAGGGGTTCTTCCAGGCCAACACCTCTCTCACGGACGGGCTCGTCGACTGCGTTTTGGAACTGACCGCTCCCGGGCCCGGCGATGTGCTGCTGGACCTGTACTGCGGATCGGGCCTCTTTTCCCTGTTCCTGGCGCCGTCCTGTGCGAGGCTCGCCGGCATCGAGATCGACGGCGATGCCGTCGAGTGCGCCCGGCTCAACATGGAGAGGCACGGGATCGGAAACGCCGTTTTCCACGAGGGGGACGTAAGAGAAATCCTGGAAAAGGAGTTCGGCGGCGGCCGGCAGGCCGTCGATGCGGTTATCCTCGATCCCCCCCGGGCGGGCTGCGAGAGGGAGGTGATCGATCTCGTCGCCGATCTTCGCCCCTCGAGGATCGTCTACGTCTCATGCGACCCGGCGACGCTGGCCCGCGACGCCCGGCTGCTCGTCGACGGGGGGTTCGATCTCATCACCGTCAGGCCCGTTGACATGTTCCCTCAGACGAAGCACATCGAGTGCGTCGCCCTGTTCAGGAAGCGCTGAAACGGACCTGCCACGGGATCGTGGGCAGGGAAGGCGAATAAGAAGGGGGACCCGGCGGGCCCCCCTTCTTCGTCGTTCGGTGTGCAGGTCTTCCTAGAAATGGAAGTTGACGCCGATGAGGATCATGTGGTTCTTGGCAGTCATATCGACATCTTCGCCGGCGATGTTGAAGGTGTATTTGCTGCTGAAATACCGGTAGCCGAGGTCGGCGGACCACTGCGGCGTGATCTCGAAATTGACGCCCGCCAGGATCTGCCAGGCGAAGGCGTTGTCCGATTCGTCAACCGCGCCCGTGATGCCACCCACTGAGCCCGATGCCTCGAGTGCCCCCCAGGACCATCCGATGCCGGCGCCGATGTACGGACGGATCTTCCCCTCGGGGTACCGGGCGATCAGGTTGACCATCAGGTTGCTGGCCTTGAAATCACCGTCGACCCCCGCCTGATCGATATCCTGCTCGGCCAGGTAGGCGTAGTCCAGCTCGACGGCCAGCCACTTGACCTGGGGGATGATGTAGCCGAACTTCGCTCCCAGGGCCCAGCTGTCCTTGAGAGGGACATCATCGCCGTCCTCCGGCTCGAGGTCCTGCGGCATGACCCAGCCGCCGTAGAGGCCCACGTAGAACGGCCCCGCCTCCTTCGCGGTCGCGGCAGGGACGGCAGTGAAGAGAAGCATTCCCGACAGCACGAGCACGGACAGGCATGCAAGAAACTTTCTCATAAAGCCTCCTCCTTTCAAGAATCGTTACGGATAAATCGAAACGACGACCGAAGGAACAATGGATTGCGTGTTTCTTGGGGGGTTGACGCCTTGTTTTACAGGGAGGGACGCGCCTTCTATGAGACGACGCGTAAATACTAAGAGGGATCGCCGCTCAATGTCAACAACTATATTCGGCGGCCGGCGGGGACGATCGCGGTCTTTACAAACGGCAGACAGGTGCCTATGATAACGTGGGCTTCGGAAAGCCCGATTTTCCCCGAGGAGAACCCCTGCTCACCATGTATGCAACGCCCACCGATGCCGCCACGGTCATGCTCCTGAGGCCGCGCCGGAACGCGGAAGAGAAGGCCATCGAGGTCCTCATGGTCCTGCGCAACCGCCGCAGCCGGTTCGTGCCGGGCTACCACGTCTACCCGGGCGGCATCCTCGATGCCGAGGATTACGAGCCCGGCATCGAGCGTTTCTGCCGCGGGATCGACCGGGCTCGGGCCTCCGCGATCCTGCCCGACATGTCCCGGCCCGAAAAGGCCCTGGGCGCCTGGGTTGCGGGGATCCGGGAGAGCTTCGAGGAGGTGGGGATGCTGATCGCCCTTCGCAGGGACGGCTCCCCCGTCACGATCGAGACGGAGGAAGAGCGAAGGCGGTTCTGCGGCTACCGGCTGGCGCTCAACCGGGGCGCACTGAAATTCCGCGAGATGCTCGAGCAGGAGGACCTGGTCCTGCCCCTCGAGCGCCTCCGCTACTTTTCCCACTGGATCACGCCCGAGCCCCTGCCCCTTCGCTATGACGTGCGGTTCTTCCTCGCCGAGGCCCCCGCGGCGCAGGCCGTCAACCACGACGGCAAGGAGTTGACGCAGCATCGGTGGTTCACGCCCGCCGAGGCCCTGGAGGAATACGAGCAGGGCAGGATCGGCCTGGTCCTGCCCCAGATCATGACGCTCGCCGATCTCTCCCGGTTCAGGACCGTTGAGGAGGCCGTAGAGGACGCCCGGACCCGTAAGGTTCCCGCCATCCTCACGAAGATCCGCCGGATCGGGGGGGCGGACGTGGAGGTCATGCCCGACGGGAGCGTCTTCGAGCGCCGCCCGCCCGTTTATTCCTGGCCCGAGAAGGGATGAGACCGTCTCAATTCCCCGTCAGCCTGAAGGAGTCGAAAAACCGGTCCCGGTCCGCCGTCGATCGTGTTTCCTTCGGCGTCACCGCCACCACCTGGTACTGCCTGTTGTTCGCCAGGTAGATGCGGATCTGCAGGGCGAGCCTGCCGTCGGAGGACAGCACCTGCAGCTCCCGGCCCGGATGGCCGCCCAGCGAGACGGCACGCTCGCCCAGCAGCGTCCCCCGGATGTTGCCCACGGCGCCGTCGCGCGCCGCATCGAGCAGCATCTCCCGGTCGCCCGATGCCATGAGGGCCTCGGGGTAATCCCCGTAGACCACCATGTAGACCGTGCCGCCGCGGTCCGCCTCCACGGTGAAGAAGTGCGCCTCCACGGGCCCGGCCGCGGTGTGAAAGGCCTGGCGCTTCTCGGCCGGCGTGCCCGGCATCGAGACCGAAAACCCGCCTTCCTTCGACTGGAAGTCCTTCCACGGCGACGACTCGCACCCGGCCAGCGCCGCCGCGAGTGCGATCAGCAGGGCGATTGCGGAGATGACCGCAAACCCGCATTTCTCCAGAGATGCGCGCATGTTCCTGCCTTTTGCCTTCAGCCCCGGTCCTTGCGCCTCGTCCGTCAGAATTTGACCTGCGGGGCCGTCCTGGCCGCCGCCGGGGCCTCGAAGAAGGCCGCCGGGCCGAACCCGAAGATCCCCGCCAGGAGGTTGGCCGGGAAGCTGCGGATCTTCACGTTGTAGGCCTGCACGGCCTCGTTGTAGCGCCGGCGCTCGACGGCGATGCGGTTCTCCGTGCCGGCGAGCTCGTCCTGCAGCTTGAGGAAATTCTGGTTGGACTTGAGCTCGGGGTAATTCTCCACGACGACCAGCAGGCGGCTCAATGCCGACGAGAGCTCGTTGTTGGCCTGGATCTTGTCCGGGATCGTCCCCGCCCCGCCCACTTTCGACCGCGCGTTGGTCACCTCGATGAAGACGTCCTTTTCCTGCTTGGCATAGCCCTTGACCGTCTCGACGAGGTTGGGGATCAGGTCGTAGCGGCGCTGGAGCTGGTTCTCCACCTGCGCCCACGACGACTTGACCTTCTCGTCGAGGGTGACGAAGTCGTTGTAGGTCCCCTTGACGAAGCCGTACAGCGAGACGGCGATGACGGCCGCCACGGCCAGTGCAATCCAGAGTCCTTTCTTTGCCATAGGTCCTCCTGTTCGGGTCTGTTTCGTCTGACGGGTCTGTTTCGTCTGTTTTGTCCGATGATTTTGCGTTCACGGCAATATCAGGTTATCCACGATCGCGATCAGCCTTTGGATTTCCGCCGTGTAGGCCCGGAAGATACTCTTCAACTCCGCCGGGGGCAAGCCCTTTTTCCCCTCGCGCAGGTCGATGCAGTGCAGGAAGGGCGTCGTTTCGATCCCGAACTCGTCGGCCACCGCCGCCACGATCTCCCGCCTTCCCCGGGGCGCCTCCCGGCCCTTCAGGGCGAGCAGTGCGATGAAGAGGGACAGGAAGGCCGTGATCGATGCCGCCAGCAGTCCCCGCAGCTCCTGCGCCTTGTCCGCCGTCTCCAGGAAGCGGGTGCGCAGCAGCATCAGCTTGCCCTTGAGCTCCCGCTCGCACTGGAGACGAAGGGCCCTGCCGTCGAAGACGAGCTGCGCGAGCACGTCCTCGCCGTGGACGACCTCGTAGTGCCGCTTCATGTTGAGCAACTCCACCGGGTAGACATCGAGGGAGGAGCCGATGAAGGCCATCGTCATGATCACGGGGGTTGCCACCGCCCTTTTCTTCCACTTCGAAACAAAGGGCAGGACCTTCTCGAGATCATCCGCCGCATTCTCGGCCGGCACCACGAGGAAATTGATGTCCGACTTGCCCGCGACGTAATCCCCCCGTGCGCCGCTGCCGTAGAGGATGACGGACTGCAGCCTGTCGCCGTAGATTCCCCTGAGATCTCCGACGAACTCGGGGAAGACCTCCTGTGGTGTCTTGGGTGCCTTCGCCATGCAGCCTTTCCTCCGCAATACCTTGTCTTTTCGTACCTTCCTACCTTCTTACCCTCTCAACTTCCGTCTTTATCAGAAGTCCCCACCTGCCCCGCCGCCGCCGCTCATTCCGCCTCCGAACCCGCCGAAGCCCCCGCCGAAGCCCCCGAAGCCGCCGGAGGAGCCACCCCCGTAACTCCTGCCGCCCCCGCCCAGGCTCGACAGGAAAAGCAGGGCCAGGATCTGCCGCCCCGTTTCCGTGAAAAGCAGAAGCACGAGGGCGACGAAGAAGAGCAGCACGGTGAAGGGGCTCACCGGCGTCCCTCCCGTCGGACGCGCGGGCTGCATCTGCGGCCGGCCCGTGAGCGTCACGCCGGCCTGGCGGGCGATCACGTCCGCCACGGCCGTCATGGCGTTGGACAGCCCCTTGCCGTAATCGCCCTGCTTCAGATGCGGGATGACGTGCAGGCGGAGGATCTCGCCGACGACCCCGTCGGGCAGGATGCCCTCGACGCCGTAGCCCGTCTCGATCCGAACCCGCCGCTCCTTGAGGGCGAGCAGGATCAGCACCCCCTTGTCCTCCCCCCGCCTGCCGATGCCCCACGATTCGTAGAGCCGGGTTGCGTAATCGTCCGCCGACCTGTCCCCCACGGTGGGCACCGTGACCACGACGACGGCCGTCCCCGTCTTCTGGAGAACCTCGCGGGCGAGGTTCTCCATGGATTCGCGCTCGCCCGCCGGGATCACGCCTGCGAAGTCGTTCACGGCGCCGACGGGACGGGGAAAGACCGGGTCCGCGGCGTCGAGCGGTCCCGCCGGGAGGGCGAGCACGAGCATCAGGAGAAGAGCTGTGGATAAACGTTTCATCATGCGCGCCGGCGGTGTTTTCGAACCGCGGTGTCAGGGGTTTGTTGCACGGGGTCGGGATGCTGACGCCCGACCGAGACCCATCCTACGCACGCTCGGCGACGAAGTCAAACTTTTCCGCGCAATTCCGGGCGGATAGAAAGGCCCACTCCGGCCTCCTCCCCGGGGCTTTTCTTGGCAAAGTATTTGCACGCTTGCAGGTACCCCAGCCGCACCGTTTCCGATGTCCGAGCCTCACACGAAACCGGTCTTCCCGGGAGAGCAGATGGCCGTTGCCAGCAGGAAAACGAAACAGCAGCTGATCGAGGAAATCGAGGCGCTCCGGAAACAGCTCGACTCCCGCGAACCGACTCCCCGAACCGAACCCGTCGAATCTCGCCCGCTTTACGAGATCCTGGCCCAGAGCTCCCATGCCGGCGTCTACGTCATCCTCGACGGGCGCTTCGACTTCCTCAACGACAAGGCCGCCCTTCTCGCGGGGTACACCGCCGGCGAAATGATCGGCGTGCGAAGCATCGACATCGTCCACCCCGAGGACCGGGAGGCGGTCCTCGAGCAGGCCGTCGCGATGCTCAAGGGGCACCGGTCGGTCCCCTACGAGTACCGCATCATCACGAAGGACGGGCAGATCCGCTGGGTCATGGAGACCGTCACGCCCATCGAGTACAGGGGAAGGCGGGCCGTCCTGGGCAACTCCATGGACATCACGGCCCAGAAGGAACGCAACCGGAGGCTCCAGGAGCTCGAGGCCCTGGAGGCCTCGATCCTCGACGCCATCCCGCACGCGGTGCTGGGGCTTGCGAAGCGCCACATCATCTTCGCCAACGACGCCGTCGACGCCGTCTTCGGGTGGCGGCCCGAGGAACTCATCGGCAAGACGACCCGCATCCTCTACCGCAGCGACGAGGAGTACGCCGACATCGGCAAGTTCCTCTACTCCACGCTGCGCCGGCAACGCACCTGCAGCGCCGAGATCCCCTGCCGCCGCATGGACGGCCGCGAGATCGTCGTGCGGCTCCACGCCTCGCGCATCGGCGCAAGCCTCCGGGAGGGGCGGATCATCGCCGTCTACGAGGACATCACCCAGCGAAGGCGCAGCGAGAAGGCCCTGCGCGAGTCCGAGCGGTTCAACAAGGAGATCATCTCCAGCGCCAACGAGGGGATCATCGTCTACGACCGCGAGTTCCGCTTCATCGTCTGGAACCGCTTCATGGAGGAGCTGACGGGGCTTGCCGCGGAGGAGGTCCTGGGCGTGAGCGCCTTCGACGTGTTCCCCCACCTGCGGGACCAGGGCGTCGACCTCCTGCTGGACCGGGCCCTCGAGGGGGCCACCATCGCGGCGCCGGACCTCACCTACTACGTCCCCCAGAGCGGCAAGACGGGCTGGATCGCGGGCACCTACGCCCCCTACCGCAACTCCCGCGGCGAGATCGTCGGCGTCATCGCCATGGTCCACGACATCACGGAGCGCAAGCTCGCCGAGGAGGCCCTGCGCAAGAGCGAGGAGAACTTCCGCGCCATCTTCGAGACGGCACCGGACTGCATCTTCATCAAGGACCGCGCCCTGAAGTACGTGCTCGTCAACCCGAGCGTGGAGACGCTCTTCGGGAAGCCCGCCTCCGAGATCGTGGGGCTCTCCGACGGGGAGCTCTTCGGGGAGGAGGCCGAGCAGCGGACCCGCGAGATGGACTACCGCGTGCTCGACGGCGAGATGGTGGAGGTCGAGTACAGCGAGACGATCAACGGGGTGCCCGTGACGCTGCACGTCGTGAAAGTTCCCATGTTCGACGACGCCGGCGTCATCAACGGCATCTGCGGCATCGCCCGCGACATCACGCAGACCCGCCAGCTCGAGGCGCAGCTGCTGCAGGCGCAGAAGATGGAGGCCATCGGCACCCTGGCCGGCGGGATCGCGCACGATTTCAACAACCTCCTGATGGGTATCCAGGGCCACGTCTCGCTGATGCTCATGGACGTCACCCAGGAGCATCCCCACGCCGTCCACCTCACGGGAATCGAGGACATGATCCGCAGCGGCGCGACCCTGACGCGGCAGCTGCTGGGATTCGCCCGCGGCGGCAAGTACGAGGTCAAGCCCACGGATCTCAACGACCTGCTGCGCAAATCCTCGGAGATGTTCGGCCGCACCAAGAAGGAGATCAAGATCACCCGGCGCGAGCAGGAGGGCCTCTGGGTCGTCGACGCGGACCGCGGGCAGATCGAGCAGGTCTTCCTCAACATGTACGTCAACGCCTGGCAGGCCATGCCCGGCGGCGGCGAGCTGACCCTCTCGACGCAGAACATGATCCTCGACGAGCAGTACGTCAAGCCCCACAAGGCCAAGCCCGGCCGCTACGTGAGGATCTCCATCACCGACACCGGGATCGGCATGGACGAGGCGACCCGCCAGCGCGTCTTCGAGCCCTTCTTCACGACGAAGGGCAGGGGCCGCGGGACGGGCCTCGGGCTCGCGTCGGCCTACGGGATCATCCGCAACCACGGCGGCTTCATCACCCTGTACAGCGAGCGGGGGCACGGCACGACCTTCAACCTCTACCTGCCCGTCTCCTCGAGCGGGGCCGTCGCGGACGCCTCGCTGGACCGCCAGGTCGTGAGGGGAACCGAGACGATCCTCATCGTCGACGACGAGGACATCGTCCTGGACGTGGGCATCGAGGTGCTCAAGACGCTGGGCTACCGGGTGCTGGCGGCCCGGGGCGGGCGCGAGGCGATCGAGATCTACCGGCAGAAGGCCGGCGAGATCGACATGGTGATCCTCGACATGATCATGCCCGAGATGGGCGGCGGGCGGGTGTTCGACGCGATGCAGGCCGTCAACCCCTCGGTGAAGGTCCTCCTGGCGAGCGGCTACAGCCTCAACGGGCAGGCCGCACAAATCCTCTCTCGCGGCTGCGGCGGCTTCATCCAGAAGCCCTTCAGCATCATCGACCTCTCCAAAAAGATCCGCGAGATTCTCGACAAGCCGGAAGAGAAGCGCGCCGTGGCGTGACGGCGGCATCGGCGCCTTTCTCTCCCGAGGCGGATCATGCTTTCCCGTTCGGCCGCGACAGATGGTCGTGAAGAGCGGAAGCGAGGGGGATCGGAAGAGCGGAGAAGAACGAGTTCCCCCCTCCATTCCGCTCTTCTTCACTTCTTAGCTTCCTGACTTCATGGACGAGTCCCTGAAGCTTTTGTTCAGGGCATCCCCCGAGGTTGATCCGGGATCAGCTTCGAGGGGCCGCCGGCCTGAGGTGCGAGAACTCGTACTCCTTCTCCTGGACCTTGAAGACGATCTTTTCTTCCTCGTTTTCCAGCAGCTTGCCCTCGATCACCCGCTTGCAGCCGAAGTCGTAGAACGTGACCTGATGGGTCGGCATGTCCTTCTCGGCCAGGTCCTTGAAGGAGGCCCTCTGTTCCTCCGGGCTCAGCTCCCGGACGGTGAGTTTCTGGGCCCGCTCCCTCGTCTCCCAGTCCTTCGTGCGGATGATGACCTTGTAGTTGGCGTGGAAAAGAATGGGCATCTTGATGTCCGTCATCGGCGTCCCTCCTCGCGATCGATGAACTCCCTGCGCCCCTGCCTGAACGCCCGGCCGTGCGTCCCGACGCGGGGCGGAGACGGCCGCAGGCGACAGGCGCGAGGCGGGAAAGGCGAGCGTTCACCGGCCCTCGGCCGCTGTGCGCCGCACCCCTTGGGGTGCCTTATCACAGCCGCGCCTGAAAATCCACGTCCGGGCCGTTATTTTGATTGTTTCGCACCCCCCGCTGTGCTACGCTCTTCGCACCCGCGAAGACAAGGGGGATCCAGACCATGGAACTCGGCGATTTTGTCCTCGTCACCCATCCCGGTCACCCGATGAAGGGGGCCCGGGGGAAGATCGTCGGCCGGCGCGGGGAATACAGGGCTGACGATCCCTGGTTCCTCGTCTACCTGCCCAGCCGGATGCGGAGCTACCTGATCCCCGGGTCGGCCCTCGCGGTGGAAAAGGTCGGCCCCGAGGCGGAGAGGGATCTTCTGTACCAGTGATCGACCGGAAAAAGGTTGGCCCGGCAGCCCGGGCGAGAACGAAGGGGGGGCGGTTCCCGGAACCGCCCCCTCTTTGCATCACCCCTTCCGCTGCTCCACCCCTTTGGCCGTCACGATTCCCGTCACCAGCGCCGCCGGCGTGAGGTCGAAGGCCGGGTAATAGCCCCTCACGGCGGGCCCGCTGATCGGGACGCCCCGGAACTCGAGGACCTCCCTCGGGTCGCGCTCCTCGATCGGGATGTCTTCGCCGCGCAGCGTCTTTGCGTCCGGGCCCCCGTAGGCGAGGATGTAGAAGGGGATGCGGAAGTAATCGGCGCAGATGGCCAGCTGCAGCGTCCCGACCTTGTTGGCCACCGTCCCGTCCATGGCCACCCGGTCGGCCGCCGCGAAGACCTTGCTCACCATCCCCCGGGACATGCAGTGGGCGGCCATGTTGTCCGTGATGAGCGTCGTGTCGATGCCCAGCTCGCTCACCGACCAGGCCGTGAGCCGGGCCCCCTGCAGGTAGGGGCGCGTCTCCGTGCAGAGCACCTGCACGTCCTTGCCCTTTCGGCGGGCCAGGCGCAGCATGTACAGCAGGGCCGGCCCGGCGAAGCAGTGGGTGAGAACCCGGTCGCCGGAGCAAAGCAGCGTCTCGGCGTGGCGCCCCGTGTCCTCGGAGATCCGCCGCTGCGCATCGAGGGCCCTGCGCAGGGACGCGAGGATGATCTCGGAGGCCGGTGCGGAATCCCCGGCCTCCCCGATGCGGCGCATGAGCTTGCCGACGAGGGCCGCCAGGTGATGGCCCGTGGGCCGCGTCGCGATGAGCCGCTCGGCCGCTTTCCGCAGCGTCTCGTCGCCGCGGGGCGCGCCGCTTCGCTCGACGGCACGCGCCGCCAGGTACAGGCCGAAGCCCGCCGTGATGGCGATGTCGCCCGCCCCCTGCACGGCCATCTCCTCGATCGCCCGGGCCACGGCCTCGTGGTCGCGGCAGGCCAGGCGGACGATCTCCCGGGGGAGCCTGCGCCGGTCGATGACGACGAGC